>Ga0209700_100747_pt1 | contig 64645 bp, 37 predicted proteins | sample SiratroredBW_FD_187528 | JGI IMG/M metagenome (GOLD analysis project Ga0209700, IMG submission 187528) | Root nodule microbial communities of legume samples collected from California, USA - Siratro red BW (SPAdes) (version 2) | ecosystem: Host-associated > Plants > Roots > Nodule | place: USA...
TTTTTTTCATTAAAAAAAAAAAAAAAAGTAAAATAATATCCCCTCTTCCACTCTAGAATATACTGAGTGAAGCCAAAGGTTTTTCAGAGACATCCCAAACCCGAAATCTTGCACCAGACGGAAGATATTTAACAACCATTAAGTTTTATATTTAACAAACTATTCAAAAAGAAGTTCTGGAATTATGGCAGCTAACGCATGTTAAGACCAATGCATTTGCAAAAGCTAGATACGGGCAAGTACGCGATGTCATTTCAAAAGGTATGTCAGAATAGATATTTTTGATAACCAAATCATTTAGTTTTTATCCGTATTAAAAAGGACAGCCTTAAGCTGCAAAGCTCCCACTATGCAGTAGGTCTAGAGAAGAGTCAGACCCACATAGGGGATCCATAACATTCAGCCTTTCCTTGCATTTGTAAGAGGCTGACTACAACCTGTGATCTCAGGGACACATTGCACCAAAGCTCTCCCTCTTAGTTTTCTTCAATATAAGATTGAAATTTAATATTGATCTTGTCTATCTATATTTGTACAAGACTGCTGTTAAGCAAATATAATGTTATATTAATGCAAAATCGATGCAAAGTTTCTAAACAGTGACAAAGGAAGGCATCCGTTTGTAAACTGCAACCTATCAAGCACAAAAAATTCTATTCTTTAGATTCAATTAGAAGAGATTCTGGAAAATTCTTACCCTCGTCGTCAACAGCTTCAACATGATTTTCATTATCGACCACAGTAAATGATATGTTCCCTAACCATAATACTGCAGCAAGCATTGCAAATACATTCTCCTGGTCCCCCTTGCTAATGTGGACAATATCCAGAGCTTCCTGGAAATTGACAATAGCATAAATCTCATGTATGCTAAGCTATTATTTCAGACTTTAACCATAAATCAAGATGGAAACTGTAAAAAAGCATATATAAACCTCTGTGGATACAGATCATACATGCGCAACAAATGATGAATAATAATGTATACCTTGACTATGCGAAATTCTTCAGCATCATCTACGCCGTTAATTGAATAGCAATTGCTCTGCCTCAGATATTTATAGTCTTCCGCACTTAGTAGATTTAGCTTTTCTGAGGTATAAAATAAACATCAAAGGCGCTATTTAAAGAGAAATTCCACATTCTTCAAAGCCACCCTCAAAAGAGAATTCTAACAAAAACCCACCTATGTAACATATGTTAGTAGATACAGAAGCTAAAATAATTCACTTACCCCTAAGAGACGAGGGTGCTCCAGCACATAGCTGATAAAATATATGATATGATCTTTCCCCTTCATTACATTGGACTACTCTGGACTGTTCACAAAGTAAAACAAGGGTCAACTACTAAAATGGACGCATTGGAATGAAAACTAGCTCAAAAGAATGAATACCTTTTCCAGCAAAACTGATCACGGTACGGTCAACAGGCCAAGACAGAAGCATCACATTGATTCAACACACAGTTGCAAATGTTAACATAATAGTTAGAAACTTAAAGAGGAAGAAAAGACAAACTTTCAATCACATCCTGTGTAAACATACATGTTTGAATATTTGCACCAGATATTTTTCCAGTTTCACTGAAATGAATCTCAATGAGCTTTCCCTGTGACATTCAATCAAATTAATAGATTTCAGCACAAAAGTTTAGAAGATCAAAAACCTAATGAATAAACTAAAAGAATCAATATAATAAATTGGAAATCTTACAAAACGACTCGAGTTGTCATTTCTTAATGTTTTTCCATTACCAAAGGCTTCTAGTATTGGATTAGTCTTTAATATCTCGTTCTCTATTCCACTTCCACCACCGAGGGCAGCCAAGTATTGCATTGCTATTTTTGCCGTCTCAGTCTTCCCTGCTCCACTCTCACCACTGAATATGTAGATATTACGAGTCTTAATTCAAACTCAATTAAGGGAACACAAGATTTAAGAAACCAGGTTGAGCACGACATTATGCAGAAAACTTGGGGCAACATAATGAAACTGGTATTCCCATTAATGTTCATCTCAGAATGGAAAATGAGATGATCATCCTTAAATTATAACAGTCTCACCCACTAAAGTTCCTTTGCTATATGAATCTTAAAGCATGAAGAAGGATAGATTGACAGGGGATAACTAAAGAATTTCATGATGGACCAGGGAGACCAAATACTAAATAAAAGTTGTGCGAAGCAAGTAATTAAATGTCAAAACAAATCCATGCATCTAGACGCTTGAAATTTGAAATTTTTATAAAAAACAAACAACAGTTATTTCTATATGAAATTAATATCAAATCAAATTAACGAACAATATGGAATATGCAATTCTCTTCAGTGTTTTTTTTTCTAGAGAATGAGAGCAACTTTAATATTATTTCATATGGTTAGATAAATTTTTTCAGGGAACTCAACAGAAAAATGAACCAATGATAAAAATATTTCCAACTTAAGAAATAGGAAAATTTGACAACTAAAGTTGCTACTCATTCTTTGAATACCTTCAACAAGCCGAATGGTTATTGGTTAATCATTCATGTACTGAATATTTCTGCCAATGACTCCTTTTTAGTATTTCTTTTCCTAAATTATTTTAGTCCAGATCCAGCACTTGATCACAAGTGCCAGATGAAAGAAATGACTTATCTCTATCTGATGAGATTCTGAGTAACTGTTATACAATGAAAATGCTGACTAAACTTCAAAAACAAAGTGTAGATAAGAACAAATGCCGTAAATGTTTTAGTTCAAAATATTGAGTAAAGGGCCCCGCATGTGAGCCTTGTACACTGGACCATCCTTAAACTTAAGTTGAGAATAAAACTTAAGACTAATATTCAAGCAATACATGCACAAGTTGAAACTGAAATAAAAAACATAAGATGGATGCATCTTTTAAAAAAGCAAATAAACACCAAATAGTTTCTAGTCGCTCGGAAAAGAAGAATTAATCAAGAAATACTGACCTTATAATTATGGATTGATTCACTTCATCTGTAAACAAAGCAATAGGCAGATTACAAACTTATAGCTCAAAACGAATGGAAACAGCATAACCTTTTAAAACTTCATCCGTATATGAAAAAATAAGGAAAAGGTTACCTCGTATCATTTCTCGGATGGCTGTGTCAGTAATTGCATATACATGAGGGCTTTCAATTGCCTTAGACTTGTAGGCTTCAATATAGTCATTACCATACAAAGGAACTTTCTTAAAGGGATTTACGGCAACCAAAACAGGCCCAGCTTTCGTCTGAATTAAAAGTCATTAACTTAAAGATGTTATGATTAGGAAAATAAATGAAGAGAGAAAATTAAGAGATATAAGCTTACATAGATCATATCTTGGTTGTATCTATATTGCAGGTTGAATAAAACTGCTGGTTCATTCAAATAACTCAGTTGCATGAGGTCATCCACTCCATCAAGAATGTCGGGATTAGCTGGCACCAAATTATCCTCTTTCACTTTTAAAACCTATGATGGGATAGAGTGTAAATTAATCAGACCAAGAAAGAACCGAACACTCTTGAGAAATACTGTTGCTTATCTTACTTTCCCATCAGGCAGTGATATGACAGATTCAGCTCCAGAAGTTGTTATGACCTTTACCAGCTCCCAATCCCCATTTGATAGTTGAAGCCATGACTGAACCTTCTGAAATAATGAACTTCAAAAGTAAGACAAGGAAGCAAAAAAATTTAAACTATCCATTAGATCAAACAAACTCAATAAAGGACTGATTCGCTTTAATGTTAAATTATTTTCGTTTGAAATTTTTCAAACATCTTATCAAAGCAAAGAGGAATGCATTCCATCCCCAGCAGAGTATATCCACAATCATCCATATTAAATAGAAAGAAAATGAATCAATTCCCTGAACATTCTTCCACAAAAAATCAAGCTATTTATCCAACTAAATAACTAAACAGAAGGTACTATAATAAACTGATTTCAAAATACAGCAGCAAAGGAAAACTGAAATCCAAGGCCAAAATTACCTTTTTTGAACCATAAGAATTTGTATCATTCCACCTGTTTTCCCTAGAGGATGTCAAAATTGATGGCAGGGGCAACTTAACGGATACGGAGTCTTCATCCGCATTAGATGATCGATCTTTTAATGATCTACCTTTTCCACCATACGGTGAATCCTCATCAAAAAGATCCATGCCACCAGCTCGGCCTCGACCTCCCTTAGAAACCTCCCCTACTAGTGCACCATTCTCAAAACCATTTGCTCCAATCGGATTGGTGCGTCTAAATTTAACATCTCCATGTTTTTCCACAAGCAGAGGGTTCTGATTGTTGGGAAACTTGAACTCAGAGGGCAATGACTTGATGGAGTGGAAGGCAGGCAGGACACTGGATGTCTGAGGCATCTTCCCTTATAGACTTCTGCCATGACCAAAAAAGGTTACCATCGGCAATTGCAAATTGCGAAAAAGCAAAAAGTGGTAACATTTTTTCAAAATAGAAAAAGCTAACTTTCCATACAAATGGGCCTTTCAAACTTTAACAAGGCCCCCAATGAATGACTTAATCAGGATAACATAATGGAGAGAGGGGACCCTATCTCCACATAGACACTCTACTCTCCACTCCCTAATCCATTGCTCCAGGCTTTAAAGTCCTCATTCAATCGACACGTTCAACCTCATTCCAAGCTGTAAAATTCAAAATCATGAACCTAACACATCCACAACCCCACCAGCTAATTCAATGGACCCAAGCTTAATCAACTTCCCTCAAAAACATCTTCCACCTTCAATCTTTCCTTTTTCTTTTTTTCTTTTTTTTTTAAATTACTACAACATCAACACACAAACAGATCCTAGTTACACACTTCTAGCTCAAACACAAATTTCTGAGAAAGTAAAAAAAAATTAAAATCTAAAAAACAAAATCAACTAACTCGAAATGCCTCACTTAGAAACTAAAATTCAAGATAATGATAATAACAAAATTTCAAACAACAATCCTCATTTTCTTCAGCTATCCTCGTTTTACGTGCCGCGAAACAGAAACACAGTCAAAGAACGCTGAAAACAGAAACACGCACGAAATCGCAAGCTCGTTCAGATTTTCGTGAAGCGGATCCACTAACCTCAGAGAACTTTGGGAGAAGACTGAGTGAGATGAAGATCTTGCAGAACGGAGATAATGCTGAAGGAATCGCCGAGCATTGAGCGATTCAGAACTCAGAAAAACTGAGAGAAGAAGAAAAAGAAGAGAAGAGAAGAGTCTCAGCCTCACAAGGCCGCGTTTGGTTCCTCGCGCAACGAACGTATGGAGAAGAAGAGAAGAAGAAGAATTTGAAAGAAACAGCTTTTTTGGCTTTGCTTTTTCGCACTCCCTACTTAGCATAATAATCACACAAATTTTTAAAACGATTTAAAAAAAGGAGGGAGTTTTTTTTTAAACCTTTTTATTTTATTTTATGCTTTAATTCCTGGTCCCGAATGGCCCATTCAATTCTTTTCGGTTTCTTACAATATTTTAAATTTTAAATTTATATTTTTAAATTTATATTTTTAAATTTAAATTATTTTTTGCACTGCGTTTTTCCTCGCCAACCGAATTTGAAGAGAAAAATTAGTAAGTACAATATTTCTCTGGAGAATGTGAATTGACGAAACTACCCTTTTCAGGTGGCGGCTTCTAAGATTAATGAGTAATAATAATAGGGAAAATTGTTAGTTCCTCACTTACTCTCCCACAACTAGTTAGATGGCATTTCATAATTTTCTTTTGCTAATTAATAAATACCATGACTTGGTAGATTTGCACCCAAAAAATAAAGGGGTTGGTGGATTTTTTATGTTAAAATTAACCCATAACTAGTTTGTTGTTAAGTCTTACATCATTAATTTTTTTCCTTTAAGGTTGGTTGTTTGGTGCCTAAACAATTTATTTCCATGTTGCTATCAATTATCAATAAAGTAATTTGAGAATAGATAGATCACAAAAATGGCTTGGAGGATAAGTTACATGGAAATTATTTTGCTAAATGTCATATAAACTTTGAGAGGTACGTGTTAAAATCTTAATTTCATATTATGCTTTCTTCAATAAGCTATGATTTGTGTTTAAATACAGTGTGTGATGAGAGTGCATGATCTTCATGGATGCTACTTTTAAATATGCAGTGTACGTGGCCTTCATTTGAATAGTTTTTTTGCAAAGGTACAACCACTTTACAATTATAAAATTTAGGTATATGGTTCTCAGATCACATGACATTGTTAAAAAAATGCCTTTAATTTTTTTTTAAATGAGATAGAAATAGAAAAGTGTCAAAATTGATGTTACGATAAATATATATATATATATACCAAAAAATTAATTGAGACATTGGCAATGCTAATTTTTCTACATTATTATTCTGTAGTATATAGTATATATGTAGAGTGACCCATTAATGAATTTAATATGTAGTAGAATAAATAAAATTCATATACTATAAAAGTTTGATCTTTAAGAATTGAAGATAATTTAAAGAAATTTGAGTCTAATAAGACAAAAAAAAAGTTTATTGAAATATAATTCATCACTTATAAATTAAATATAATTTTTATACTACTAGAAAATAAGATAATTTAAAAAAAATGATGTTTTTTTAAGTTTTAGTTTTGAAGATTAATGTACTATCTAGAACTAAAAACAATCAAAGTTATATCTAACTAAAATTATCTCTAGCAATTCACTTAATTTTGAATAAGTGAGTTTCGTTATCTTAATCAAAATAAACAGTATCACAATGCTGACACGATCAAGTGACATAATGAGTTTCGTTATCTTAATCAAAATAAACAGTATCACAACAATGATACGATCATGTGACATGTACATTTTAAATAAATAAATATTATTAATCAGTTATGTTATGTTTAAACTAATATAAATAAGAAGATATCGCTAAGTAAAAATATATTTTAATAATTATTTATTGCTAAACATTGAAACAATAATATTATACTAACTTTAACACATCGAAGTGATTATATATATTTTATATAAAAATCCAAAAGTACGACCACGATCAAATCACATCAAAACTGAGACTTATAATCAAAGATACAAACTACAACAAGACATTATAGTAAAAAGATCATATTGGATAAAGGTGTTGGAGTTGAAATAGGTGATAGTATATGATCATTTCACCCTTATAAAAACAATTTTGATAGATAAGTAAGAAGCAAATGAATGGACAAACCTCAATAATAGGTAATCTTAAATCCGCATAGCAGTATGTTAAATTGTAGTATCAATGCAAGATCTGTCCTACAACTATGTTGTTTGAAAAAGAACTAAACAAAAGGTAGTGGATATAAAAAATGTCCGACACTGCACATGAAAATCATAATATTTGAAAGACAATAGCAGAAACTGCAGAACCGATAGACTAAAAGCAAAAGGAGAACTAACATCCTCAACAAACATCATGTGAAAGCTCATCAATATCTTAAACAGCTACACTAAAAATTGAACAAAACCATAAAGAATAATTATTGAGTGCGACTTGAAAAGGAAAAGAATAGAAGGGAGACACGAAGAAAGGTAGAATGTGGAATGATGATAAGAGCAATGTGGCCCAAAAGAAAAAAGCGAAGTTTCAATAATATTATAATGATAATGATTCGACATGAGAAACAGAAATTGTTACCAAGGTACGTTGGCATGGAGGGAGTCAAAGCAAGATAAAGGTTATTTGAATTGCTACCGTCTGATTCAGATTTGAGGTTCTGTGATGAAGTTACAGTTTCTAAATGCGTCTCCTTAAAGCATGTTCTTCACCTTTCAAATATGTTTAAGATGCAATGCATTGGTACACTGATATTGTCACCTTCAAACTTTTGTTGGTTTCTATTACAAAGCTTCAACCTGCTAATCAATACCCTTTTTTCTTACTCCAAAATCAACTCTAATCTATATCCAAATTTAGAAAAAATTGTCAATTTCTCAAATATATATTGTTAGAACTCATTAGAGTGGTCTCATTTCAATCTGGTGGAAGCCCTTTTGAGTTCATTTTTTAAATATTAAAACATGTGTTTCAGAAAAAGTTTCAATAATTGTAATTAAAAGAAGTAACTGAAAAAGAGTTGTTAATGTTTCCATAATCTTAATGCATGTTTGGTAATCTATTTCGAATCATGGACTGATCTAGATTTCACACGTATAAAGCAGACATATTATGAAGGCTTTCAGCAACATTCTTGAGTTTGTAAGAGAGTAAATTATGGTGTTCCTAGCACCACCAGCAACATCAACAACTCTTTTTATTCTATGAAGATATATAAAGGATTTCATAACCCATGTAATTTTTTTTCTCCTGTCTCCTTTTGTTTTAAACAATTTTATTCTTCTTCTTCTTCTATCTTATCCCCTTTTCCAAATAACTCTCTGTTGCTCCATTTTCTTTATAACTTTGAAGTTCTCTTTTTTCCTACACTCCATTTTTATTCACTCTAACTTGTTAGTTTAAATCTTTTTTATCTTAAATATGAATATTTTAAATAATATCTCAAATTTAGATAAAACCACAAAAAAATAAATATTAACAAATATATCAAAATTAATATATATATATATATATATATAATATTATATAAAATAATAAAAATTATAATAATGTTAATAATTAAATTTTAACTTGATAAAATAACACAGTAAAAATGAGATACACTGGCACTAATACACTTGTATTTCCACTAGCCAATGCAAGTTGAATAATAACATTGAACTGTGTCATGCGAAAACGCCGTTTGATTATTGATGGATTTAACCAAAAAAAGTATTTCTCTCCATTATTGATGGATTTATCCGATATTTGCAGTTTCAGCATTGCCAAGACATTCTAAAATCGAGATTCAGATTTTGGATCGGGAAACGAATCATGAATCATAATTTTGCATCGAATAATAAGGTTCAGATACAAAAAATTATTTCAATTACATTATTAAGATGATATATAATGTTCCATGTAAAAAATTTGAACTATAAATTGGTAAAAACAACTTAAGCATAAGTTCATATAAAACAAGACTATCAATCATTTATAAGTTTCTGATCTTTATTTTAGAAGAAGGAAGATGATTAGTCCATGCATTCAATGAATGAAAGAAAAATAAAGGTGAAATAATCAAATAGGATAAATTATCAAGTATTCTTCAAATTCCTTCTTATTTGAAATTTTTTTCAGGACAACTGATGAAAAAAGGTACAAACATACGAATTATTGAACCAAATCAGTGATACGAATTACATGTATTGATTCATGTATCGTAAGGTACAAAATTGTTTAAAGTTCTCTTATGATACCAATAGATAAAAGTAGTCAAAACGTATCGAATCGTAAGATTCTAATCACCATTTGCAGCACAGGATTCTGATGGGGGACAAAAGTCACCTACAATCTGCACCAACTGCATCAAGAATCGATTTGAAACCATCCCTTTCCAGGCATGCAGCTAATTCAGCCTGAAACCAATTGAATGAGAATGAGAATGAGAATTTCGGTGCATAAACTAAGTGATTTGAGTCGTTAACCATAATCTGAGGAATAGGTGCACGAGAACTTTAGTGCATACACATTAGTTTTGGTACATACCTTTATCTGAGGAATAAGTGCGGGTCCCCCATAAGCAAATGCAGTATAGAGCTGAACTAGAGTTGCCCCAGCTCGTATTTTCTTATATGCATCTTCCCCACTAAATTAATATAAAATCTCAGACAAATTTTGTATACTTCATTTTATTCTAAATAATAACAAAAAAGATATATACTGCAGATAGCTAGGAATCAACTACACTAATAAATGAACATGAAAATTTTACCTGCTAATGCCGCCGCAACCAATCAAAGGAATCTTGCCCTGGTATACATGAAATAACAGGGCCAAGTTGTTAAGCCTGACAAACATATACGAGCAAAGCATGACAAAGAACAGTGCAAAAATAGAAAAATAGAGCTAGAGAACAAAAGATAAGAGCTCTAATGATTTTGAGATGCATCAACAAGACGGCTAAATAGGGAAATAAACCTTGAACTGTATAGGAAAGAGGAAAACAAATCAACGAGATGCCACACTGTACTACACAGAATGCAACCAAGTGTTTGTCACAGCCTCACAGGTATTTGCTAGTCATGTTATTATGTGCTAGTATACACATGCCAAATCTATAATTAAAAATATTGGAAATAATTAACAGCAAAAGGAACTTAAAGATTCGATCATGTTCTGAGTATTTTCCATACAGCAGCCGTGAATTAGCATCTAGAACACTGTATTGCTTGCATAATCCAGAGTAATTTCATGCATTAGAGACATGGGATTTTGTGCACATGTCAACTCTATCTCACTATAATTTACAAATAACACAGTAAAACCACCAGACTTACCCTTGTCAAGAGATACATCTCCTTCAAGATGTCGGTGGAGAGGTTGAAGAGAGGCTTTCCACTCAAGCCACCAGTTTCTGAAGCCAATGGATTTTTACTGACAGGATCTGGTCTTGAAATGGTTGTGTTTGATACAATCTAGAAACAATAAATAAATAGAGCAAATGAAGTAAACATTGTAAAATTAGAAGCTTTAAGTTCCATTTAGTGGGAACTGATTGAAATTAGTAATGGAGCAGAGAGATACCAGTCCATCCAAGTGAAGAGCCAAGGCAACCTATAATCAAGCAAAAACTGTTATAAAGTCAGAACATGAACATAGAAGAATGACAATTACATGCACATGCTTACTGCAGCAATATCTTCAAGGTCTTCTTTTGACAAATCTGGCGCAATTTTTACCAGCAATGGAGGTGGGCCCTCCTCACCCCACTGCATTTCATCACGAGCAGCCTGAACCTTCACAAAAGGGAAATTTTGCAAGAGTCAAACTCCCAAGTATGCAACACAAAAACGCATGGAAGAAGATTCGCATCCTAGTTCCAAATTCTACCTTCTTAACAAGATCTTTTAGTTGCTTTCTTCCTTGAAGCATGCGCAATCCAGGGGTATTGGGCGATGAAACATTAATCACCTAGAAAAGGATATTAAGCGCATTAAACAACAGAACAGAGTGACAAGAATTTGTCCTACAAATTCGTAGTAAGCCACAGAAATGCCGAGTTAAAAGAAATTGGGACTGTGTTTTTCCATCTATTTCTATACGGGCACATACTTCCCCCACCCTGTTGACTATGCCCAGTCCCTGATAGATTTCGCTCTCATCCCTTCAGCTTCTTCTACAAGAGTTTTCTCACTTTTCTAAACTAGTAGGGAATTGGTACCCGATATGTAACACCCTTGACAAGGACAAGGATATTAACCAGGCAGTAAAGGCAATGATCCTGGATATAAATCCTCAACCACACCTCTTCCCTCAGAAAATAAAAAAAAATGTACAAAAACCTTATCTTTCAATTGGTTAGCTTTTAGATGCTGCAAAAGTTCATTTTTAATATATAGAGTATACGTAAACTCAAGACACAATTTAATAAGTATAGGATTGCAATCCTTTTTTTTTTTTTTTTTTTTTTAAAAAAAGGCATGACATACATGCCAAACCTAAAACAAAAAAGGAAAGGTCACAGACTACCTTGACTGCATTTATCTAACTGCATGAAAAAAGTTACCAAACACGTTAGAGTTTAGACACGAAAGGAGTATAGTTTATTAAAATCTGCACCCAGTCATACCACGATAAACTACAGTCTACAAGGTTGTCCACCTTTCCTTTCTTTTCTATAAAAGATATATAAGAAAAGACCATTTACCAAATAATCAGCATATTGGGACAGTGTATGAACTCCTTGAACATAATCTGCTGCAGCATCTTCACTTGTCTTGTTCTTGCCAAGATTGACACCAAGAATGCCAGGGCCAGCTTTTCCACCTTGTTTGACTTCATTTTTGGAAGAAGGTGAAGTGCTTGAAGTTTCATCTAGTTTCCTCTTACCATGCTGAGCGCCCAACCTCTTTGCAACAGCAACGATTCCCTCACTATTAAAGCCACATCTATTTATTACAGCACTGCACGTTAAATAAATCAGTCTTAGAGCAACGTAGACAGCATAAACAGCTTCAAAGACATTGGAGAAGTCAAAAAGAAAATATAAAACAGATTCAAACTGTTAATCAGAAGCAGAAGAGCAAAGAAACAAAATATAAACTCTTACCCTTCTTCTCGCAACCTAAAGATACGAGGTTTAGGATTGCCCTCCTGGGGAACAGGAGTAACAGAGCCTACCTCCACAAAGCCAAAGCCCAGAGCAAGCAAACCATCAACAGCCTCAGCGTTTTTGTCAAAACCTGCAGCAAGGCCTACTGGGTTGGAGAATTTTCTTCCCCAAACTTCTAGCCCCAAGATTGGTACGTCAGGCCTCTTCTCCCTTGGGACCCAACCACGAGCTGCAGCTGAGACACCCAAGTTGTGGGCAAACTCAGGATCCAACAATGCAAAAAAAGGATTCACGAGTTTTGTTGCCGAGAATAACCATCCACTGCAAAAAAAGATAACTCAAAATCTTGATCATTCTCTTGCAAGGCATGCATTTCCTTTTCAAACAAGGCATCAAGCATTTATTTTCTGATGAAACCACTTAAAAATTGTTTTCTACAATTATAAATCCGCAGCTTACACAGAGTAAAAGCATCAGAGAACAGAAGTTTTCAGTTTTTCCCTCATGAAAAATAAGTAATATAACACATCAAACGAACAATTAGAAGAGCAAAGCAAAAATGCGTTCAACGTTCAAACTCCCAAATGAAGTACCAGAAAGTAGCTTCATCCACAGTACTCACATAAGCTCCACCAGCTATAAGTAGACCTATGGTAGCTCCCGTCAACAACCTTCCCTGCAAATCAAAGAATCAGTGAGTGTACAAAACTACACATACCACAATATTTACATGCACATGCAACCCACAACCTTAATCAAACAACACACACATTCCATACAAGATCTTTCAACACATTAAATTTCGAAATCACACTACATACCCCGCATTTGCAAACTGCAGCATACTAAAAGAAACGAGCATCTTCCAACCTCAAAACACATAAACACGACAATGCATAATGTCGAACACCATACATACACACAAAATTAATGAGAATACGCACCTTCTTGGAATAGTGACCAATTTTGGGAGCACTTTGAGGCGCAGAAGAAAAACATCTGACGGCGGAAAGCTGCTTCGAATCTAACCTTCTGAGAATAACATCTCTCAGTAACTTTCTAGAAGACCATGCGGCCATGAGTTCGAGAAAATCACGAGAACCTTCGAAAAAACGTAACTTTAACGCGATGCTCAGAAAAGGGATTCAGTCACGAAACGCTTGTGATTTAGAAAGCACAAACTCTTCGACTAAGGATGGGTTAAGTAAAGGGTGGTGGTAACAAGGGAGGTAGAAGAATGTGTTGCAAGCTGGTGCTTGGAATTGCAATGGGTAGTGAACAAAAGTCAAAGGTGAGAGGAGTTTGTGGAGTTTGAACGGAAGCTGTGTATGCCGAAGCGAGGTCGGAAAGAGGAATGTGGTGGCTCCGGCGGCGGCGGAGCAGTCGGCAGTGAAAACCCGGTGATTGGAGAAAAGAAGCAGTCACAAAGGTGAGTTCCTTTCAGGTTGGCGCTTCAAGTTGAAAGAACCTCGGAACTACTGATGAATGTCTTGTTGGGCTGTCGTATGAAGCCCAACTAAAAAAGTGTGTAGATATGGGCTGCTATTCGCAACGTGGATTTTAATTTTTACACCTCTTTATATATTTTTTATACCATCATGTTATTTAAATCTGTATTTGGGATTAGATACACGTGAAAAAAAGGACAAAAATAAACAATAAATAATCAATTAGTTATTTCAAAATTCAGTAAATCCATTTACTGATTGTATCGATATTAATTTAACCATTTTTACAATTAAATATTTCTCTAAAAAAATCAAAATTTTGACAAATATATTTTTTAATTTTTGAGATAATAAAAAAATATGTAAAAAAATAAATAGGAACATTTTTTCTTAAAATACATCACATATAAGTGCAATATCTGTCTGTGTTTTCCTTGAATTATTCATTTGTTGTGAATTATATTAATAGAATATTGAATCCGTGTGCATAGATATATTTATCAAACCATTAATAGTTCGAGTTACTCTGATGGGTTGGAAATTAATTTACAGACATATGAGTACTGTCATTAAATGTAACTACAAGTAGTTCTTTTATTAGTGAAAATTGAATACATGTAAGGAAATGTAAAATAATTCAACCTTATTTATGACATTTTTATGATTATTTTGAAATAAATTCAAATCCATATATTATTAATTAAATTAATTAATTTCTACTTTATTAGTCTTTTCATATTAAGGTTTTTGTTTCTTAGATATAGAACCTGAAATATTTTCATCTTATCCATTATAAATTATGGAATTAAAATTATACACTTTTTTTCCTATGAAAAATGAATTCCCATTCTCCTAAAACATTAATGAGGGGGCTTGTTTTTCTACGTCAAGTGAATAAGGATAAAATCATTATATTAAAAATAATTTATCTTAATAATATTATTTCAACAAACTCAAAGAAAAACGATTAATATCATTTGCGAGGAAGAAATAATGATTTTAAAGATGAATTTTTATTTTTCTTAAATTTCTATTAATTTTTTTTTAATACTCAATAATCTTACACAGTTAAAGTTTTAAAACAATTTAAGCACATATTTATCTCTTAAAGATTAAATATATGTATTTACTCATAACTTTAAAAAGATTTGTGAAAATATTAAACATTATCACTTATTCAATTTAGTATAATCGATTATATAAAGATAAATAATAATTAAATATTTATAAATACGCTTCATGACAGTATAATAAAATGAATAATTAAAATATAAATATTAAACAGTTAATAAGATAAAATATGAATATAATACTATTAAAATAGAAAAAATCTAATTACATCAACCACATGTTTAGACACTCTGACTTTGTAAAGTCACCAATGTCATGAACTTATACATTGTACATGGACATTGAAATCATGTGACCCTGAACTATGCAGATCACTTTCACACCATGTGAAGGCAATTTTTAAAATATTTAAAACATGTTTTATGCTTGTTTTACCATAAATAATATGATTTTAAGAGGATCAAAATTGATTTCATATTTTAAATAATAATAATAAATTTTATAAATGAATAATTATATTTTATTTTAAATTAATTTTAACTATAAAATTAAAATTATAATCTTATTATCTAAAAAAATTAAATTATCATTCATTAACTTTATACTAAAATCTCCACATCTATCTTTTAATCTAATAATTTAAATCAAATTCCTGAAATCCATTTTCCCAAGTTATCAATATATCATAAAAATATTTGTAATTCATAAAAATAAAAGTTCAGCGACTTGAAAAGTTACAGTAGAGGGTCACAGAACAGTGACACTCAGGTGCTGCTCACTCTTATTGAAAATTCTTGTTTTGGAGCATTTCATTTGAATTCGCATTTGCATGTAGCAATGGCCACTGTTACTTATTCAGCCCTAACTCTCGGAAAGGTCGCGTATCGAACCACCGCCGTCTCCAGATCCGGTCGGAGCCACCGTGCCGTCGGCGTCAAATGCACTGCTCAATCCCTCTCTCTAGGTCATTCTATGTTCCTACTTCGCTCTCCTTTTATATATCACTATCTGCCGCTTCATCCACAGTTTCTTTGCTTCAGCTGACAACGGCGAGAAGTTTCTAGAAGCTTCCAAGAAGGGGAACGTTATTCCCCTGTACCGCTGCATCTTCTCCGATCACCTCACTCCAGTGCTCGCTTACAGGTGTCTCGTTAAGGAGGACGAGAGAGATGCTCCTAGCTTTCTCTTTGAATCGGTCGAGCCTGGCCAATTTTCTAGCATTGTGAGAACGCTTTTTTATTTTATTTTATTTCGCTTTTATAGTAAATTACACCGATACTTCTGAAGTTTTGTGCGGTTTTACGAAATCGAACACACTTTAACATGCATTGAAAGGTACACGGTGTGATGCTTTTCGAATGAGGTTAGTGTAGTGGTTGAAGAAGTGGAGAGTTTTGTGCAGTCTTGCAAAATTGAGGAGTGTTGGTGTAATTTACTATTCTTTTTGTGTGTGTGTATGTGAATGTGTTGGTCTGTGTGATTAGTCTGCGTTGATATTGATTAGGGACGGTACAGTGTGGTGGGAGCACAGCCATGTATGGAGATTGTGGCTAAAGAGAATGTGGTTACTGTTATGGACCACATGGAAGGGCGCAGGACTCAGGAAATTGCAGAGGATCCACTGGTGATTCCTCGAAGGATCATGGACAAGTGGACTCCTCAACTCATTGAGGAACTTCCTGAAGCGTTTTGTGGCATGTGAAATCGACTTCTAATCCTAAGTGCCATTTCATCATGAATTTAGTTTTTATTAGCTGCGAGTGTAAAAATATTTATAATATGATATTATTGTTGGTATATTTTTCCTAATGTAGTTATGATAAAAGTTGCCCAGCTTTCCATACATGACAGGTTGTGATGGAATGATAACGTAAAAAAAAGAACTTAATGCAATACAAACACTATTTGCTCTCTATTAGATTATAGTCTGCTACCAACGCGGTGGTTGTGTGTAGGCAGCCACGCTGACCAGGCTAAATTGTTTATTTTTGTTCACTTTTTGTAGTTTTATATTATTTGGAATGAGTACATTGTGCAAAGAGATTTGTGGTTGATTTTGGTTTCTACACTAAGGATTCTCTTGCTTGCTTCGAATGTTGAGATGAAAAATGAATATCTTCGAACGTCTTTTTATTGGCAGGTGGTTGGATAGGGTATTTCTCTTATGATACAATGCGCTATGTAGAAAAGAAGAAACTTCCATTTTCTAATGCCCCAGTAGATGACAGAAACCTTCCTGATATTCATCTAGGCCTTTATGATAATGTTATAGTGTTTGATCATGTTGAAAAGGTACTGCTATGAATGTAATTGTTGCTTCTAAGAAAATCCTGCTGATCAATTTATCCACACTTACTGTTTTGGTCCTGGAGAGTATTTGTAGTTTCTATTTTGTTTGACTTTGAGTGGTTCAGCAACCACATGTGATTTCTTAGACTTGGTTCAATCCAGAAAGCGTATGTGATTCATTGGGTTCGGTTGGATCGATATTCTTCTGCTGAGGAGGCCCTCAGTGATGGAAGGAACCAGCTGGAAACTCTAGTATCTCGGGTGCATGATATAATTACGTGAGTGTTCTATTTTTCCCCAATTTGTTTTCTTATTGACTCGACATTTCAAATTAAGGTAAAGGACGACAGTTTTTGGTGGTTGAATTTAATTTCAATATCTGCTATTATAATTGTCAATTTCAGCCCAAAGCTGGCTGCAGGTTCGATCAAGTTACACACTCATCTCTTTGGTCCTAAACTGGAGATGTCAAATATGACAAACGAGGAATATAAGAGGGCAGTATTGCAGGCTAAAGAGCACATACTGGCTGGTGATATTTTTCAAATTGTTCTAAGTCAACGTTTTGAACGGAGAACTTTTGCAGACCCATTTGAAGTCTACAGAGCATTGAGGATTGTTAATCCTAGTCCATACATGACTTATTTACAGGTTTGCCAGTTTCTTGTCATAATCATTTTATTAGTTAGTTTGCACTCAAAAGTTAACTTGTTGAAATATATACTGGTGTCAGGCCAGAGGGAGTATTTTGGTTGCGTCAAGTCCAGAAATTCTTACACGGGTGAAGAAGGTAACCTTGTGCAATAATACTCCAATAACTGGCTTTACTTCTAATTTTCTTCCTTCACAATATCAATAATGTTAACATATGCTTATAGTTGCGATTGTCTCGTTTTCTTAAATTTTACTAGACTACTCAGTGTTACGAACTTCATTGCAAGTGTAGAAGGTATTGATTGTCTTTTCGTACCTTTTTTGACAGAGAAACATCACCAACCGGCCCCTTGCTGGTACTGTTAGAAGAGGAAAAACACCCAAAGAAGATATCATGTTGGAGGAAGAACTTTTGAAAGATGAAAAGCAATGTGCAGAGCACGTAATGCTTGTTGATTTGGGTAGAAATGATGTCGGAAAGGTAAATTCTTTTCAATTCCAGGCTTATTGTCTTTTATAACATAGAGATTAAAGTCTTGCATTTTTAAGACTAGGGCTCCCAGGTAAACCCTTGATCTAATTTCAGATGTAAAAAAATATTTCAATTCAATAGGATTTTGGAGAATGGTTCTGATAGAACTGGACCATAATATGTAAAAAAATGATTTACTTATAATGGTGCTTAATATTTTCAAACAATCAATTTCTGCACTGTCATCAATGTGATGCTGAACAGAGATCAAGCACAACACAGTAATGTCCTTTCTTCCACCCTAGTACCGAATAGAGCTGATTCTCCAAATTTTCTTTTAACAAAACTCACCCAATTCCTACTAACTCCCCCAATTCCATTTTACTACTGAATATAATTAGTTATTGTCACCTACAGAATTAGGTCCTAACTTGTAATTCCCTAAGTGCCCTTTTTTGTACCTAACCTGAACCCTTTGAATTGAGGGACTCTATTGACAGTTTTTTTTGGTGTGTTAAGCAAATTTGAATCTCAGGCACCTTATTCATGGCACTAACCTTATTCTTCTATATGCTGTGTCGCTATTTTAACGGATCTTTATATGCATTGATTTGAAATTGGGTAGTTTATGATCTTAACTATTTTCCACTTTTTCTAAGTTGCACAGTTGCCTTGCACTTGGGTATTTTATTTTTTAGCCATATGCTTAATGCAAGATGAATATGCAGGTCTCCAAACCCGGCTCTGTTCAAGTTGAAAGACTCATGAATATCGAGCGCTATTCCCATGTTATGCACATAAGCTCAACTGTAAGCTCCAAAATTTTGAATGTTACACGAGTGCAATTCAAATTTTACATTGCTGGCAATATTGATTAATGCTCATATACTTTGAGTTTTACATGTGCGCTAACCAAATTTCATCGCTGACAATATAAATTTTGCGAAGTAATACTCATCCTTAGGGCCATTCCTATTTGTCTATAATATCTTAGACATAATTTGGATTATTGAGTGTTTACACATGAAAATTTAACATTTTTTTATGTTCTGATCTCTTCAATATTTCTGCTTTATCAAATTGAAGAATAAACTGCCCGAGTTTCCTTTAAATTCAGATATAACAACATTTGCTTTACAATCACTTGCATGGAAAGTGAATGTTTTACTTCTCCTATACAGACTAATCACTTTCCAGTACTTAGAACTTTGAAAGTCGAAACTAGAAAAGCTGTTGCGCCATCTTGTGTTTTTCCTTAATCCTAAAAGGGCAATGCTTTTTGAAACCAAAAGGCCCATGCTTATTCAGCATATTTTTGCCAAAGAAATTTTTAGTAATAGCTTATTTCGTGGGATGTTGAATATGAAGATTACTTTTAAAATTAGGTTATCATTTTCCAGTGAATAAAATTTTCCTTAATGGGCTACTTTTCAAGTAGAAAAGGGCAATTGGTGTTGACATCCTTCAGCATATGACGATATACGTCCATGAGTTTTCAATATATTCAGCTGAACAAGTACATCGCTCAGTTTATTTAATACAACTACTTTGTTTTTTAAGCATTGATTATTAAGCTCAAATCTATAGGGCAACAAGGCACGGGTGGAATTTCTTGGAAGTTCAACTTTTTCACAAACCAACTGACTCAGAAGCTTTTGAATAGGATTTGCACCTGCTTTGCTTGATTCTGTTCGTTTATAGTCTTATCTGCATTATTTATTATTATAGTATTTTTAACAGTTAATTTTCTCTCTCCATTGATTTCTTCTTCAAAAACCCCTTTCTAAATCTGGAGTCTCCTTGTAGGTCAGATCTTTCTAATTTGGCCATGGTAGTGGTCATTACTTGTACATTAACTATAACAAGGATTTTTTTCTCCTGATATGTGTAAAATACGTTGCTAGAAGTGTTTCTTTCTCAGGCATGTGTCTTCATTCTACACGTAGGATAAGCACAATACTCTGATTAAAAGATTCTATTCTTTCAATGATTTTCCTTTTATCTTGCTCTTTCAGAAACATGAATGATATGGCGCCAGTAAGCTAGAGTGGCTTTTGGTTTTACTTGATTCATTTTGTTGTATGCCAGAGTCCAAATTCTGCTGTTTGGTTTTGGCAGAAATGGATTTAGTGAAGAAGCTTTTTCTCAGATGATGGTAATGTACACCCGTCTTTGCAGGTCACTGGGGAGTTATTAGATGACTTAACAAGCTGGGATGCATTGCGTGCTGCTTTACCTGTTGGTACAGTTAGCGGAGCACCGAAGGTAAATTTTAGAACTCTCGAAGGTGGTATAGCTTAGGTTTGAGCAGGCTCTTTCTCCTTGCCATACGATAGATAGGCACTTGCATTCAGTTACCATATTACTCGTGCTTAATAAATAAAGTTGGTTGGGGGCAGTTATAACTTTAACATTATGTAAACCACAAGATAGCCTTCGTTGATTGGAGTGTTTGATCCTGGATTGTGTCATTATGGCTGCTGTAAAACAGGTGAAAGCCATGGAATTGATTGACGAGTTGGAAGTGGCAAGACGGGGGCCATATAGCGGGGGATTTGGAGGCATATCTTTTAATGGCGATATGGACATAGCCCTTGCACTGAGGACCATAGTTTTCCCTACTAATGCTCGTTACGACACAATGTACTCGTACAAGGATCGTATGAACAAACGCAGAGAATGGGTTGCCCACCTCCAGGCTGGAGCGGGAATCGTTGCTGACAGTGATCCAGCTGATGAACAAAGAGAGTGCGAGAACAAAGCTGCAGCCCTTGCTCGTGCCATCGATCTTGCAGAATCTTCATTTGTTGACAAATAATGATTTCGATTTGTTCATCATAATTGGATTTTCTTGACAGTTTTAAAGGAAATTTGGGGGCAGATCATTTTATCATTAGAATGTTGCACGGTGAATTCTGGAAAATATCTTGAAGTTGTGACAAGTCATGAACATACAAGTTATTTCATTGATCACGTTTCTTTCCAAAGAAAGCCTTTGGCAGAGTTTCTTTTGCTAAGATAAAAATCGACCCTGTTGAACATGATGAAGGACTTCTCGAATGGAAATTTTTTTAAATTGCGACGTTTATGAAATCAGGAGTCGCTTACGGAAAGGGGGAGAATCAATACGAAGTTAGAACTGTCGTGTGTTAAACGAGCAAACACAAGAGAATAATTTACTTTTCAAGAGAATTTTAAATTTAAATCAATTTTTAGATAAACAATCTATGGAATAAATTAAATTAAACAATACAAGAATTGTTGTTATTTAAAATTATAGGACTTCAAAAAAAAAAAATTCCGTGTTCTGCCGCTCTTAACGTGTTTCTTTTTAACTTTCAATGGATCCTCTTCCGCTTTACCTTCCTGCACCTCCATGACGACTTCCTGCACCTTCATACTAATTGCAATTTTACAAAATTAGCCTTTTAAAATTTGTTAAAGGGCATAATTACCCTTCTTCCCATTTCACTCTCAGAACCCACCTCTCCCCTTAAAACTCCATTACTGTCGCCGTGCACCTCCATACAGTGTATTGTCTTCTTTTTCCACGTTCAACACCATTTCTACCTTATTCGACGTCCACCACTTTCACCATTCCTTCTTCCACGTCGAGCAGCACCTTCACTATTGCGGGTTGTACAATCCACAAGCAAAAAAATTTGCAAAACACATTGCGAGTTGTACAACCCGCAATGTGTTTGAAAAAAATTTAAGCTTGCGGGTTGTACAACCCGCAATAGTGAAGGTGCAGAAAAAAAAGTTGCGGGTTCTACACCCTGCAATGTGTTAAAAGAAAATTAAACTCACCGTCGACGATGGACGAACGGACGAACCTTCCTCTTCGTCCTAGCAATTCTAACCTTCTTCTTCCTCTTAACAATAGCCTCCTTCTTTAGCAACTCCAACAAGAATCTTTTTCCTCCTCTCTAATCTCTCTATATTACTCTCACAACTCTAAACCTTTCTCAATGTCTCAAAGTATCACAAATGCAGCACCTCCTCCGATCACTTTCAAAAAGTATGGAGGTGCAAGAAGAATCACTCTAGTTCTTTGCCTTCCTCTTTTCTTCTGTCTCTCATGTTCTCTTTTTTCATAATACCCAATCCAACTCATCTATCTGTTAATCTATAATAATATATAATAAAATTTCTCTTGTCTAGTATAAATAATTTTCTTTTCTATTTTTTCTTGATAATTTTGAAATTCACAATACAAAAATTAACAATAAAAGACACTAAGAAAATAAAAAAATATAGTGAAATAAAAATAAAATACAGAAAATAAACGCAACTCAGATAAACAAGGGAAAGTGATTGTTCATATAATTAAATCATAAGTATCTAGAATATTTTATTCTAGTATAAATTCAATACATAATGAAAAAAATGTGAACAGCTATAGCATATCGGTGAGCTCAGAAATATTTCCTATTTATTTTTAGAAAAAAATACCTATAAGTTAATATATATTTATATATAAACTAATTTGTTGATTCATAACTCGTACATAAATTCATTTAATTTTACAAAAAAGATATTGTATTCTTTCTTTCCTACACGTGTCCGTTAGAGGAGTTTTCTTTAAGCATGCCCATAAAGAATTATATTTTTATAGGAATACAAGCACCAAAATCCTATCAATGTCAGACTATAAAAAGCAATCTGTTTATCTCAACAATCTCTTTTTCCCAGACGAACACAATATTCCTTGAGGAAACCCTTCTCTTACCCCACACTAGCGCAATAATCAGGAGCAGCTTGGGTGAAACCAGAACACAGCAGAAGGACCAGCAATGAACACGGACTGCAACAACCTGCTCAATAGAGATTATGCAATTGAAACACCAAAATTCCTAAATACCCTTTAAATTTCAATTGTCATCGGTTGACTTCATTTTGTAAACAGTTCCAAACCAAATAAAAGGTTTTAAATAGAATATAGCATCACTGCTGATTTTCTATGGTACAGTGCATTGGAAGAGGCAAGTGAATGATATTGCAACCACTTTTAGGATGAAGACGCTAATTGCTTCATTTTAGCCTGTAAAATAACTCCAGCTTCATCTGCCACGTTTTTCTTTTTTGATGCAACCTGCAGTGAGATTATTACAAAAATTCATTTCAAAAAGCAAAGTGAAAAAGTAAAAAGTCTGCCACAAAAATGGTAGATGGTGTTGCTACCTGTAGCAGAAGAATATTAGCTATAGTAAAACACACACCCAAAGCACACTAAAAAATAGTGTACAATATTATCTGTTGTGCGTGCACATACAACAGGATACCAAGCATTTGTTTAAAAAGTTGTGGGGACATGCATGGTAGCTTGATTGAGAAAAAAAAGTGAACCCCTATGGCAGCAACCTAAAACCAGCTGCGAGAACATGGTAGATGGAATTCCAGCGTCCGGAAGAGGCATTGCATTATAATAAATAAAAATTATGGACAAACAACGTACAAATGTTGTAAGACGTAAACTTCATAAAAAAGTACACAGCCTACAAACTTATGAGAAAATATCATAAGCCTCGAAGCATTAGTTTGGAGGAAGAGAATAACAAAAAAAGGAAGAAATTTGACCAGCTCAGAGAAATGAAGAGATCAGAAACGGAAATAGAGATGAAATAAATAAGAGAAACAAAAATAAAAGATACTCATGAACAGAGGGATTACTGGAGAGAACCGTATCAGTCGTTTGCCTGAGATAGTCTCCTTAACTGGAGATGTTAAGGGTATTCAGTAAATGTCTCTCCATGTTGGGTTTGGTTTAGCAAAACACTAGTGTTTAAAACAAGCTCACTGGAATGTTTCATTGACGGTCTCCGGACTCTCCAAGTGTTTTATTTTTTCCTATAAGAATTGTGTTTTCCACCATGTCCATAGTCATGATTGCCACAAGTGATATGGAAAAAGTGGCCATAGGGCATCATGAGAAGCCCCTGAAATCATAGCACTCTAACGACGTTTTGCAGTAAATCTGCTACACCATAGTGTCCTAGAGCCACCAGGTCCCCTATTTAACAACATCTATCTTGACCAATCACTCTCCACAGTATGAATAACCACATTTAATGTAAACTACATAATTACCATATCCAATACAAGAAGACAACAATTTATGTTGTAGAGAAATGCTACAAGCGCACTTATTTTGTAGTTTTTGACGCGTTATTTAATGACTCTCCTATAAATTTATAGTCTTTGATAAATTGCAACCAATAGTATAGCCTGTGATAGGAAAAGAGTGTTGCTAGCACTTCTCGTATGTTGTATTTGAACATATTACAACAAGTTCATTTCAAAAGCATACTTGCACTTAAACCCAGAACGAAATTCTCAACTCAACACAAGTCAGACAACAGTTTTGTCAATATCTATTTGGATAAACCTTTTCATAAGTACTTCAAATAGAAGAAAAAAAATAATAATAAATGAAATAAATTGCTCTATAAACCGAAATTAACTTATGCACAGGTCATAAATCAAAATTTGAAGTTAATATAAAAGAGTTTCTACAAATTAGATTATGCATCACCATTGAAAGGCTTTTCCCATTTGAAACACTGCCCCAGTTTATTTAAACATGCACTATCGAAAAGAGTGATTATTTACACCATACAGTTTATAGACACAATAAAGAAAATAACAATAGATTTTAATAGCAACTCATGACAAGCAGTGAAAACGGACACAATAGTTTGCTCGAAACATGAAGCGCAAGAGGAAAGGTACCTCAACAAGCTGATCAAAGTTTGACTTGAGCAGGTTGATTTTTCGGTCGCAGTAATCTTTTCCTTCATCCATAGTTTTCTGTTTCCGCATAACAATAACAATAGATGAGCAATTAACAAACTGCACAAAGCTCTCTCGAATTCGTAAAACCTAAATTAAATTAAATACACAAGCCCTAAATGCGACACATAAAACCTAAGTGCAACACATAAAACCTAAACGCGACACATAAAACCTAAATGCGTGAACGTATAAGCGTGAGGTTTGACCTCGATGAAGTATCCGGTGCCGACGTCGATCAAGACGTGGGTGGAGTCGTGGAGAGTGGCGGGGACGTAGAGGGAGGCGGTGAGGGGGACGAGGATTCGGTTGGCCGGAGGGCGCACGGCGAGGTCGTTGAGGGCGGAGGACGCGATCTCGAGGCGCGTGGTGGCGCCGCGAATGTTGTTGAGACTGTCTTGCAGAAGATTGACTTCCAGATCGGTTTGCTCTTTCACCGCCTTCAACTGCTCCACGCTCATCCTCTCCAAACCCATCGAACCACTCTTCCAAGAACCCATCGAACCAACACAAAACCCTCACAAAGCAATTTCTTCAATTCGATTCGATTTCGATCGCAATTCGCAACACTTCAACGGAACCCACACCCTAACAAACTCATCTTTCATTTCTATTGTTTGCTCTATAAACCCTGCATTCAATTTTCAATCCTTTCAAATTTTTGGTAAATATTGTTTATTTTTTGAACTCTTATTTTTAAATTATTAAATTAACCTTCATTTCTGTTTTGAATGTAAAATAAATACCTACTAACTTTTTTACAGTCTTAGTTGTTATTTAGTGTGATAAATAAAATCAGAGAAAAATTATAATAACTCTGATCTAGATAATTAAAAGTTGTTTCAATTGATAAAAACTATCATACTAGTAAAACTAAGCATCTTACTATTTTTAAATACGAATTAATTAGAAGTTAAATATAAATAAAATCTTTCAAAAAATATAAAAACTTTTCAATCATAACAACATTTTATTGAATTTTCTCTACATGTATAATTTAACATTCGTACCTTAAAGATCACCATTACTTATTCTTTACATGGTTTGGGATTACTTCTTATTCTTTACGTGGTTCAGGTTAAAATTTGTTAAGATAATTTTGTTCCCTTAACTGTCTTCTAGTTATTGTAAGCTTAATTAGATTTGTCATAAGTGTTTCTTTATAAAAATGTTTCAGATGAGGTTTTGTAAGGTTCACAAGACGAGAGATTAACATTCTGTGTTAAATTATATTTTTTCTTTCGTTTTCTCAAAGTCTTTATGTAAAAATAAAAGGTTAATGGATTGAATATAATATTTTAATAATAAATCATAAATCTAACAAAGACTATAAATTTACCCACGGTAGAGCATACATAATACTTATCCACGGTTGCCTCTTTACCTTAATTATTACGATATTTGATTTTTATAAAAAAATAATCGAGTAATATAATCAAAAGTATCCGGAATTATTTTCCTAAGCCTGATTTTTTTTTCTCTGGGTCAATGAACTGAATAAAAAGTTGATTCCTTTTGTCATTTGAAGTAATCTTTTTGACAATTGAAGTGGTGATTTCTAAATTTTCCTTTTTCACATCTCTAAAAAAATGACAGAAAAAGAAAGGAAGAGTGAGAAAATAGAAACTGGATCTGGATACGGCCCACAATACAGAACCCAAGTAAAAGGCCCTAAAAAATTGAATGTGGGTCCAGAATGAGTTTGCAAGTAAGTTCAAAAAGTCCATCATAAGAGGGTTTAAATATGGTCCCAAATCATAACATGGTTTTTAACTTGTTTCACCCCGACATTTAATTCCAGGGACCCATCAATTATTGGCACCTCACCCTTCTGTTTAACAATAATTAAGAAAACATGTTTCATCCTAAATTTCCAAACCCCACCAATAATCCATGCATACAAAAGTACAACAACATCAACTAAATCATCACTTCCCAACTCCGAGACAAATCCTTTCCTCAACTTAAATCTCTCTCTGTCTTTCTTTTTCTCCCATCACAATACAAATATTTTCACATTCCAATTAGATCCCACCAAATTCTTTCATCTTCATCATAAAATCATAAAACCTTCCTTCAATCTGACATGACTTATGAATAATTGAACCTCTTCAACTATATTGTTGATTCAAATTCTGTTCTTAACCATAAGTACTGTTCTTTTTTCATGTGCATGATAGATCATGTTCCACAAATCTTGTTTATGTTGTACTATTTGTTATGTACTAGTAAAGCCTGACATCATTAGTACACAACTGAAGTGGACATAATTATGTCAAATAATGTTAGCACAGCTATTAGAGAGCTAAGCTCATTAATAGATTCATTTTCTGTTCGTGTATATATATATAAAAAAAAAATCAATGATTTATCTGCTTTGACAAAGATATTATTTTTTTTTTTCATTATAGACTTGAACAACAGGGTAGATTTGTTATGCACCAAAAAAGTTGTCACGTGTTTTTGATTATTTCAAAACAAAGTATAAAACGATTATAAAGACTTGTTCTACTGCCATGTGTAATTTTTTTGATCAGAGATCCTCTGCAAGGCTGTAAAACTTTTCTCAGATAAAAAATTTCGCAGTTCTGCAATTTTTTTAGTTACACTACTAGTTTATAATGAAATTTTTTCAACCCCATTTATACATTTTTGGTGGAGAGATAAGTGAAGATCCCATTTTCAGAAATTCCATAGATGAATATCCCATTTTGAGAAATTCCACCTGACCTGGTCGTGCAGAAATGATTTTCTACTCTCAGCAACATGACCTAAACAGCTTATCAATATGTCAGGCATCTTATAAATCAAATTTAACTAGGTCCAATTTCATCCAAATCGTGCCTCAAATATGTCAGGCATCTCATAAATGAATTTTAAATTTGGAAGATGTCTGAAACAGAATCCCCAAATAAGTTTATGACAGCAGGAAGAGATGAATGGTTCAGGTGATCCTTTTGCCACTTCGACTAAGCTCACAGCATGGTGTTAAATTTGCATTTTGAGGCAGATAAGGCAGGGTGCAGAAGCACATGGTAGTTTGCAAGTGTGTGCCGATAAAAGTCAAAGACATAACAACCAGTTTAAATATGCCATTATTGAGATGCAACACATCAGCCAAATTTAAGTTTTTTTATGCCTATGTAGCAGTGTATCAGTAACAACCCCGGATTCACTGGTGCATGAAATGTACCAACACAACACCATGTTTTGTTTTCACCCTCGGTGAAAACATAAAAAACAGTGACCATTAGACCTACGTGAGTAGATCTTTATTTCAAGACTTGAATACAGGCTGTACCTAACCTTATCTTTCCTTAAATACAGAAATAGCCAGAGTACAAGTTCCCAGAAAGAGTACGTGGAAATTACAAAAACTGGCAGAGAACCAAAGATACTCAAACGAAATCAAACATGGTGGTCAGTGGGTTCACAACACCCAAATAAATTTGCTTCTGTAATAGTATATTATATAGCTATGTCACACCACATTCAGAGGAAAAAGAACAAAGAGGGGGCCAATTTTGCTGCAAACTTTAAGAACAGAAAGCACACTGAATCAAATAAGGATTCAAAATTGAAACGTCATGCAACAAAAGGAGTCGCTGAATACATGGAAACAATAATAAAGTGACAAGAGAAGGAAAGAGGTAAAGAAAGAAACAGATGGGTTTTTATTCACATCACTGGCACCCCCAAAACAATCCACTTACATACAAGAAAACATTATTCTCACGCTGATCAATCTAAGAAATGGCTAAGATTGAAAATAAAAAATCTCAAAAACAGAAGTCATAAGGAGTACAACCAGAGCTTTTTTCTTCTTCTTCTTCTTTTATCTTTCACACACCAGTCACCTCTGAAAACAACAAAGACCATCAAGGGGCGTGAAAGTAGAGGAGATAGAGACAGAGAGCATAACACTCACCAGCAGCTGCACCCATTTCACAACATTACCACCTTAAACTAACCTCAAAAACATGCCCCAAGAACACCCCAGAGACATGATTTCTCATCCTTAACCCATGTTGGAATGAAAAGTAGGGTACTCCAACAATCTGGGAGTGACGGCTGAATTTTGGAAACACAATCTACTCACCTCACGAACAAGCTTGCAAGCACTGATAAATACCTCAACTGCAACAACCACCAATCAGTCAAACTCAACCCACTGTGTAAGTGAAACAGAAGCAACAATCTTCTTCAACTCTCCACCACCACAACAACATTACAAATTCATAGGAATCAATTTCTCAGCATCAAAATTCCACAAAGAAGATTATCACTTCATCATCACATTCTCATTTCCCCCACTCTCCTCCAACAAAAGCCCCAGAATCTAAAACAATTATCCAACTTTCTTAGAACCTAGTTAATTTTCCAAACCAGGAGCAGGAAGTAAAATAAAACCCTAAAACTGAATAATTTCTTAATCGATGGACTTCTCCACTCAAGACTAAGAAAAAACCTAACCCTAAGAATCTCCTGCTTCCCCACACACAACAAAGCAACAGCCACAACACAAGATTATATATATACCAAAAAAACACCACCACCTTCCTCCACCATCCACCACCACCACCACCGGTACCCAATCAGCGATGCTCGTCATCTCTCCGACCAGAATTCCCAGGTCCGCCGGACAACGAAGCCAGCAAATTCAGATGTCCCGGAAGGTAATTCCCCACCCTAGCCGCCGACGCTTCTCCGATGGCCTGCTGCTGCTGACGCTGGTGATGAGCAAAGAGCGACGCCTGCTGCTGCGACACCGACACGGCGGCGGGCTGCACGACCATTTCCGGAGCCGCGGCAAAGCTCCAAATTTGTCCGAAATCGGGGCGAGCAGGGAGGGCCCACAGCCCGGGCGGGGTCGAGGGGCCCACGAGGGAGGGCCCCACGGAAACGGCGTCGTCCTTAGAAGTGTCATCGTCGGTGCGTATGCGCTTGCCGAGGATGAAGGGCGTGGGGGCCAGAAGCTGCGGCTTGTGGTCGGAAGCAGATGAAGGCGAGGACAGCGACGCGGAGTTGGCGGCGCGTACGGAGAGCGACACGGAGGAGAAACTCGCGGGCGTGGTGCCGGTGCCGGTGGCGGCGATGATAGACGGCTCGGCCTGGCGGAGGAGCCACTCGATAGTCTGGCCGTCGGACTTGTGGCCGAGCTCGCGCGTGAGCTGGAATACACGTGCCGCGCAGATGATGGGCATTCGTATGCGGCGGCCGCGGCCGTCCACCTTGCTGTGTCGGTCCTTGGACGGCGGCTTCTTGACGGCCAACGCCTGCGGCTGCTGGCGTTGCGGGTCAATGATTGAGGCGTTCGTAACGCCGTTAGTGTTGCCGTCAGATGTTGACATGTGTGGGTGTGAATAGTATTGGTTGGGAGTGAGAATGAGAATGAAAATGAAAATGAAGATGAGATTATAGTGAGTGTGTTTGAATGAAAGAGTTGAAGAAAGAAAAAAAAGAGTGACCAAACGCAAAGAAGCAAGCGAGCAAGCAGGGGAACAGGGCTCTAATCATTGAGCGGCAGCAGCTGGTGGAGACAGGAGGAGGGCACATGGGTACTGGGCCCCACCACTCCTCTTTCCCACGCGCCTTCCCTCACGCGTCCCTTTTACCCCTCAACCAGAGGGTACCCTACCCAGAGAAATAGGACGCCATGGGACCCACTTGCCTTTCATTTTCATACTCTTTACTTTAGTTTTTAGTTTTATTACTCTCTAACAATATTCACAAACACATACAAATCTTTTGATATTCACTTTCCTTATTAAATAACGACTAAGTAGTGAAATCATTTACATTCGCTACTTTCCCTTTCAGAGTCGAAGTTTCGGGTAATCTCCAGCTAGCTGTTATATCTTCCTTGTCCAATCGAATTTCGCCACGTGGCGTTCGTACCGAGATATATCCAAATTATTATTTTCAGCATTAATTGTTTAATATTCGCCGTGAAACATGCTTTGCTAATTTTTCCTCTCGGTTTGGGCTTTTATGCCCAGGCCCTGATGACTGAATGGGCCGCGAAACCCAAAGAATTTTTTTCTCGGAAAAAGTGAGTTTTAATGAGCATTATTAGCTTGCATGAATAATCTTGCGTTAAGATTATGATGATGATTGATTCATTGGAAAGTGTTTTGAGGCAATTGAAGAAAATTGTGGGGTACTTTCCTTTTCCAGCTTGCAAAACTCAAAATGGAACCTATACTATTTTAGTCACACACCAATGGGGACATAAGAAAAACTTAGGACCCATCCCTTCCTAATTAATATATAATCAAATATACTTTACAAACATTAATGTTATTAGTTCTAATTTATTATAAGCCATAAATTTTATATTGTTAATTAACCTTTATTTTGATTTTATATTTTTTTAATAATTTTGAACATATAATAAAATGTGACAAAAAATGCATGTTATAAATATACTGTTAATACTTCTCATAATGTTCATAAATCAAGAAATGTTTACTGAGTAATGTTTGAAATTCATATAATAGAATTTAAAAGTATGTGCTCACACAGAGACAGTGATGGTCGAACCAAAAATAACTTTAAAACGTTTTATATCACATTAAGTGCTTTTGCCGTAACAAATACCATTAGAATTTGTAGAAGATTTATTTTATGATTAAATATTACATTTTTATAAATCACATTTTGACGGAAATTTTTTAAGGACATTTCATAATAAAAATTTGAAATTAAACTTATATAAGAAATTGACACATTCTTTAATCTAAAATTTTAAAATAATATGCTTATAATTTTTTATATATTATTAAACTTTCTTATATCTATTCAATATAAAATTTAAACTTACATTTTAATTTTTAACGATGGCAAAATACCATTTGATCCCATGTTAAACTATGCAATCTTTCCATAAGCTATAAATCCAAGTCTCATTAAAAGGTTATCAGCTTATATTCTCTCATTCACATTGTTGATATAGTTTGAGAGCAACAAAAGTTAGAGGTTCTTTACTATGATAATTTTTTACTACGACTATTTCAAATATTTTAATTGGTTGCATTTTAACCTTTTTCTTATCTTATTATTGTATCAAATTAATCCAATGAGAAAAAAAAACTTATTATTCTTTTATTACCATGTTTGATACCGACACATCACTATATTTGTAAGAAGATTAATTAAGTATAATTCTACAATTTATAAACTATAAATTGAATAAAAGAAAACAAATATCAATGGTTATATTATATTACTAAGAAATCATAAAGTTACGAATCAATTTGTTATCAGACTTATTTTTTAAGCGTTTTCGAAATAAACAATTTTAAAACATAAATGAGATTGAAAATTTTATATGGACGTAAAATTTATTTCATCCTTCTGTTAGTTTAAAAAAATACAAACAAAGTGACCTGTATTATAGATGATTAATTTAGTACAATTTTAGAACGGTCTGTGTTAATACATTTATCTTCAAGACTGTTTTAATAATTCTCAAATTGTTTTAAATTCTTCTTTATTTTATTAATTTTTTCCCATAATTTTTTCTACTTCCATGGAGAACTGAACATGTTAGTAATGGTGCAGATTGGAAATGATAATAAGTAATCTTACTCCTTTTCACAATTTGGAGAGAATTGCTCACATTTGATGATGAGTAATGGAGACTAAGTATTAAGTCAAAATATGAATTTTAGCATAACGTAGAAAGAAAGAACTTTATCTAAAAGAAGTGTTTGTAGAAATGAATGTGAGATTCTTCGAATATTTATGTTGTGACATTCTTACAAGTCAGAAAAAAATCTACAACCCACAATGTAAAACATAGTTCTTGAATTTTTTACGTGTAATTCTTAAAATGTCCAACTTGCTTTTGTGGGAATATAATGATGGATGAAAAATGTTTGGTTAGATAAGAAAATTGAGAGTAGTGTTGTTTTATTGAGGTAAAAGTTTAAGTTTTGTGAACTTTCTAGAATCATGCTAATGTACATCAAACATCATGCAAACTACTATTCAGCACACCTAGGGTTGGTGGGTAACAAAGAAAAAAAAAAGGGAAAGAAACCACAATCCGATTAGAATTAGAATCGTATATTATGATGATTGGATAAGTACTCCTTTGTTTGATTTTGTTGTTTTAGATGATTGGCTAATTGGTAGTAGACTAGGCATCTTTATATAATCTTGATACTGATAGTCACTTCTTGGTCAAACTACACTTATGCTTCACATTCAAATGTTCACACGGAAACACAAATACTCACTATTCTTTTTTAATAATTTCAATTATTAAATTAATAAAAATAATAAATATATTCAACTTCTAGGTTAATATTTTTTCACCCCTATTCAACTCAGGTTGGAAAGTTGATAAATAAAAATCCTCTCAAATTAATGACTTTAATATGAGTCTACGTTTTCATAACTCAGTTAAGTGTTATTCTGATTAACAGAACACACACAATTATGATTCACCATACGAGATTTGTCCTTTGAGGGTATAAAAACAGTAGAGGATTTTAAGGAAATCTGTTTAAATTGTAAAGAATTAACAAATAGTGAAACAAAGAAGGCATGATATTAAATTAAAACAAATTCAATATCTAGTGCACACGGACATATATTCCATATCTTAAATAGCTATTTTCGTGCGCTGTCTATTGCCTTTTCCGTGATATAGTCACACAAATAGCTAAATTATTGATATTAATATATACATAATGTGTTTCCTAACCACTACGATTTTTGTTTTTTGGTGAAAGCAACTCAAAAGGAGCGATTGATAATTATGCCAAGGATTTGATCCACCCTTTTTTGATTTCTATACTCCCACTTCTCTGCTTGAAATGATGGAACATTCCATGCTAGCACATTAAAATATTGGATCATAATCCTATTTCTATATTTTTTATATTCACACAAGGAATCTACTCACACCTTGTAAACAACATTTTTAATAACAGACCATTCAACACTTAATAATCAAAAGAAAAAAAAAACTGTATCTGCTACAATACAGCCCCAGTATGTAACATGTAAAAGGGATTAAACATAATTTTTCATTTTAATGAGATTGATGACATCACTTATATTTAATGTCATCTTATGATATTAATAACACTTTTCCGACATCTATGTACTCCGAGTGTTGTGGTCGATTAGGTTTATGATAATGGACAAACGCTGGCCTTTCTTTTGTTAGTGGCCAGCTTTAAACAAATATGTAGCTCGTTACATATTTATGAAATTGGTGAAACTAAGTCAAGATTGACGGCAGGAACCATACGTACGGAGAAAAAAAAATGGAAATTGAAGGTCACCACTGGCAGAATCTACAGTACACGAAAATTGGCTCAAGATTGTCAAAGTCACCTGCATTGGGTTGGTGGTGAAGACTTCGGATAGATTACAATGTCAGAAGTTCAAACCTCACTGTTGCAAGGGAAAAAAAAAAGACCAGCACACACACATTGATGTCACCTCAGAAATAAACATTGACTTAGTAGTGAAGTGTTGTGACTTTTGAAAAACATTTACATACATTGATTTTATAAACTGTTGCTTGATATGGAGCTCTAATTGTATAAGTTGCCTATTATGAGCTAATGAAACAGTATTCGAAGCTTTTCCATCATCGGAATCGTCCGTGACAATAAAAATGAAAAACAAAAATAGTAGCAAAAGTAAATAGAAAATTGACATGGTATTGAAAAAAATTCAAGAGATACTGTCAAACAGGATATCTCCAAAGGTCCACGGTTTTAGCCACAAATATAGTTTCTTCTTCTTCCTCCTGTGACGGTTACCTAGAGTATGCTTAGTAGGAATTATGCCTTCGTGGATGTAAAGCATGGAGATACTTAGATAAACTAGTTCTGAGTTGGAATTTTGTTAGTGAGATTCAGAGAAGGCCACTTCTGAGCAGTTACATCTAAATCAGTCAGGATTCACTCGGGAGAACATTGTAGAAATGATAAATCTCATCTTGATCAATCACACCAACCTCTGTCGAGCAAACAGAACAGCAAACTTCCTTGAATGTTTTAATGTTAGTTGAATCAGTGTCATGTCTATCAAATCTTTCACTCCCTCTATTTCTTTTTCTTGACCTTGAAGTATTTTGCTTCATAACCTTGTCATTCCCAATTTTGCAGTTTGCAACAAATACTGCCCTGTATTGGGTCAGATATTTTTCATGCCTGCAAGAAACTAAATAAAGTCAGTCATACAAATTCATACGTCACAACCGACAGGCTAGTCAAACCAGTTACGAACAAATATTCCAATGAACAAAAACCAGCACTTATTTACTTTATTTCAATGGAAAATGTCTCAAATAGCATACATAAAAACAAGGACTGCAGAAACTCTTGGCTTGTCTAGAATACCTCTGACCGCTTTTCAATTTTCAATCAGTTAATAATGCATTGAAGATATTATTTACTTGGATAGGATACCTATTAATAAGATTGTTCTAAAGCAAACTCTAATTTTTGTGTCCTTTCTAATGAAAAGGCATTCCCTCTGTTTAGAAATCCAGTAGCATGAGTATCAAGATGTGTACAGAGCAATTTTGAAAAATGTTTACAGCAAAGCAATATATTAGTTTCTTGTCTTTATCAGCATCGGATATTTTCTTCTTCCACTCCTCTCCTTACGGGAAGAAAAATTTCTGTACCCTAAATGATCATTATTGCTAAAAGGCATGTATAATTGTTCTCGTTGTCTCCAATTATCACACAACAAAAGCGTGCTTTTATAAGGTTTACTGCACTTCATACTATTTATCATATAAAGAACCTCCGAGTCCATTTGCAGACACCAGTAATGATGTAAACAATGGTGAGGAATAGCTTGTTGATTATGAAGAAGAGGAGTAAAAAAGAATAAATACAAGAACCATAACAAAGAAGAATAAAAAAGAAGATTCCAAGCGAGATTCTAAGGAACATAGCGAGATTCTAAGGAAGATAGCGAGATTCTAAGGAAGATTCACAAGAAGCTGAAAGAAATAGAAGAGACAAGAAAGCTCTCAAATCTTGTAAACTCTTAGATCATAGAACATTCCTTGATTCTCTTGAAATATTTTCCAATCCAAGAGTCACCAAAGAATTATGTTAGAGGAAATTTATAAGTTAGGAAAGTCACAAGAAAAGTTATTAACCATCAAGTCACTTTCATGAGTGCAATTATTATGATTGTCACTACTTCACATAGCTTTCAACTAACCCATGCCTCGCATCTGCTTCTTGAAAGTGTAATGATAAGCTTTTCCTTAATTTTATGGGCTATCATGTGCCTTTTCCCTAATTTTAAGGGGCCACCTATGTTAATTAGGAGTTAATTAAGTGTTAATCATAGGATTAGTTGAGTTAATTTTAGCTTAAGTAGTCTTATTTGCATTTGAGTTTCCTAATGTTTCTAAACACATGAAAGATTCCTTTTCCTCTTCAAAATCGTGCCATGCTCCTTATAAAAGAGAGTCAACTCCTATTGTAAACTCACTTTTGAAGATTGAACGAAGTTCTCCTTGTGAATTCATTTTGAAAGTCTTAAAGAGTTCTTTACTATTGTCTTGTTTTTTCTCTTGAGAAGTTTTTCCAAGTGACGAATCTTCCTGCACTTACATTTTCTAGTCCTTAATCCATTTTCTATTTTCTTTTGCAAAAAGGTTCTTGTTTTTCATGGGTTTTTGATGAGTTACGATTTGAATCACCATGGGACATGCTTCCACAAGCTTCTTCTTCTCCAATACCTCTTGAGTTGATCCAGATCCTTTCAACCTTCTAAGGTTTACATAAAGGAATAAATAATTGCTTTGGGTGAAAATAAATCACTTGTTCAATCTACCAATATAGTAATTCCTTATGCCAAATTAAAATGTTAGTTTAAGTAAAAATAATACATATGGCCATGCATGCAACACAGTAACTCAACCGTGTACCTCTGACATTCTAGGCAGAGTGTGGTGAAGCAAGCAGGGCAGCTAAGCACAGCATCAGAGACACGTCCTTGTCTCTTTTTATGAATCCACTGTTCATTCTTATCATCAAGATCTGGGTCATAAAACTCTGGTTTGGTTGTGTAGTCTATTTCGTCATCATCAGAAACTGGTATTTAAATTAAATAAAGAAAAATTATATGGTTAGCTTAATGCTGGATCACATGTTGCAAATGCTGCTGGGACTTCATTATAGTAAAGAAAGGATAACTTTCCAGCTTTAATCTACCAGAAGAATGATTATAATGACAGCATTGAGGTCTAAACCTATTGCATCGAGCAAGCATACACATTGGAAACTACCGCTCAACCCCAGTGGCTCATAGAACACATTTTTAAACCAAAGAATAAACTACACCAGCAAATGCAACATGTACAAACATCATGCAATTTATTGGGGATAAAAGAATTCAAATAAAGGCATACCAATTGCAAAATATGTGTAGATTCAATCTCTACTATCTTTCTTCAACTACAATCATTCTAATATTCAAAACAGTAAGCGAATTACAGTGCCAAATGAGAGATTCCGATTCTATTTGAAAGGTATTCCATAAGCATAACTGCGTTCACCACAATTTGAAGAAAACCACTTTTTAGGGCAAAGTATCTTCTTCTAATCCCGAGTCTCACCAACACAATAGGGTTAACTTATCAGTGATACTCCTCACTAAACAAGAAAACATCTAGCTAAACTACAAGGTAAACAGTGATCGTGTCGTGTCGTGTCATGAGTAAAAAGTCATTGCAAGCAAGTGTGTGGTCTTCAATCACAGAAATTTCATAACACGTCTCATCAAATTTCAATACGAGCATCAAGGTTGGGTAAAACTAGCGATAAGTGTTAAACAAATAATGTGTTTATTTGACATTGAACCCGTAAACTAAACCTATTCTGATGAAATGAACACATATAATTATTAAAATTAAAAAAATCGGAAGTCCTCAATTGATAATTATGAACTCCAACGTTTGCATTTTGAGTTGGAAATGAAAAAGGAAAAGCAGCAAAACGTTAAGATGGCGAAATTCGTTACCAGTTTGTTGAGAATTGGTGGGTGAATGGGTGACAGTGTTGTCTCTTACGCCATCACCTTCTTCCATCTTTCTCTTACCAAACTCTATCCAAATATTCAACACACAGAAACCAATTGAACCCACCTCAGTATTTTCTTTTTCTTTCTAAAGCCCAAAACGATTGGGCTTTGGCTCTTTGCATTCACGTTTTATTTTGGCTGATATATATTTTTAAAGAAATGAAAATTAGTTTTGAGAGATAAAGGTTAATAATATCATATAAGGGGTGGTGGCGCAGTTGGCTAGCGCGTAGGTCTCATAGCTTCTGAGTTATCCTGAGGTCGAGAGTTCGAGCCTCTCTCACCCCAAATAATACACCAAAGGAGTATAAGCTTGCCAATATGTTAAGAAAATAATTAGGTAGAATGTTATAATCACTTAAGACTGATCAACCAACAAATTTCCCATCTCATAAATAAATCCTAGTTAAATCATGACTAGATCTAAATGACTTTGAACTGTATTTCAAATAAACTCTTTCAACTTTTATTTTATTAATGTAGACAAATTTCTGTTCAATTTTATCAATGCTGAAGCAATTTCGAAATATATAAAACAAAGAAAAATCAAAATAAAGTTATTAATTATTTGTTGTAAAAATTTGATGAGTACATATAAAACGAATCAATAAAAGTATATGAGTACATGTGAAATAAGTATCATTATTATTAACTATTAAAATACTTTAATCTAATTTTTTCTTTTAAATTTTAAATATTTTTATATGGTATATCTTGTATTGATTTATTTTATTTATATAATTGACATTTTTATATATATTTTTGAGTGAGTTATTACAATAATATTTAGTAGCATATTCTAATTATCTGATATATTTTTTTTTGAATATTCTAAACAACTATGATATAATTGAAAACATAAAGCTCGATTTTTTTTACAAGTGAAAACAGATGTAATAGACGTCGCATAAATATTTTATTTATTTATTATGGTGTATTAAAATGATGCTATGAAAATATATTTATTATTACAACAACTTTCTTATTTTTCATTTTTTAACTATTAATTTAGCTTATGTTTAATTTATCATTACACATCATAAATTTAAGTTGATTTTTGTAAGAAATTATTTATTTATTACAAAATATAATGATTGAATTTAAAAAGTAATTCATACTACATGATGTGTGTATCAAAATTCATTCAAAACTTAAATGAATAGTTTAATTAATCTAAAACGTTATGTATTGTTTATAAATTATTATTTCCTATAGAATGTACAAATTATTATTAGAGGAAGCAGACATAATCTAAAGATTTGAAATGAACTACTATAATTTTAAGCTTTCGTTAGGCTTTAATTAATTTTAAAGCACATTATAAGTTTAAATATTTTTGATTAATTTTTTTAATAAAGTCTTCCTCTTTTTTCAGTATTTAATATATTTTTTATTTTTAAATTGATGAATTGAAAAAGATTGAAAATGAAGATCTAAGTTGAAGATAAAACGACTGAAATAAGGATCGACTGAAATTAATCATTTGATGGTTGGCATCAGAAAGTGTTCTTTAAGGTGGGAAGTGTGCGTTGCTATCAATTATAAATATTAGTAAATACTGTCAACTACTCAACTGTATAAGTACTAATGCCTCCATTTTTGGAGAGTTTATATCGATGTCACTGTAGAACTTTACGAAACAGATATAATATAAAAGGTTATCGTGTTCCCACACCTTCTTCCATAATGTTACACTGGACCACATACTAAGTGTTTTATATGATTTGGAACGGCAGGCATCTCCATGATTACACTCTCCCAGACTTTTCTAGTAAAAAAATTTCGTTACACGGACGTACCTATCTGACACACATTGACAAATCAAACTGATTAAGTTGGGTCAGACATGTAGAAAATTTAATCGTATTTTTTTGCTTTTCAAGGAACTAAAAAACATAAAGAATTAGTCCTCCAAACAGTCAGCATAAATTCATCATTCCTACTCAAACATTTTTACTATTTCAACTATGTATAGAAAAAATGTTTAATCATGGAACTCATTAGTATAGGTGTCACATGGTTTAGATTATACTTGTCAAATACTCTCTAATCCTTAATCCAAAACACTTATAACCAAATAACACAATTTTAGTTGTTAAATGCATCTTATATTAAAACAAGAGAGTATTTACGAGCCATACCATAAGGTTTATTTAACTTTTTGAGTGATGCTTTTGAAAACCTTTGTTCGAATGTAAAGACCCCCGTACAAGATCAAAACTTTTATAATTTTATATTTACATTTCATAGTAAGTACAACTCTTGTAAAATAAAAAATAATAGGTTTCTCATAAAAGTAAAATCTTATATTTAAACTCAAAATTTTGAATAGGACCCCTTCATGGAGATGCCATTGGCGTGGCTTAATTAAAAGAAGTCTATTCGAAGGTCGATTAACGAAGGCTTATTTCCTAATTGGACTGGTAAGCTAATGGGTAACAGAGAAAGACTTTTCTAATAACGGTTAAAATAAAAATTTCGAAATTAAAACTTTTTATACACATACAGGAGAAATATCGACCATGACTAAATATTGCATAATAGATGATCAATATTGGATGTTGGGAAGATGATCTGTACAAAATAACACAGTACCTAAAGTCTCAATAATTGTGAGCTTTCATGCAATCCGCTTTGATTGAACTAAGTTCATGTTCATGGCCACGGAAAATAACATCTCTTACAATCCTCACAAGGACTTCTGCAAACATGGCAACTATAGTAATCTATTCACGGAACCCTTAGCTGCACAACATAGTTTCCAACACGAAACAATACCTGCACATACAAACTAACTATCAGCACTTTATATCAACATACACCTTATAAATCATCCAAAAAACAAATATAAAATTTAAAAACCAAACATCAACACAATTATGTAACAATTTCATGGCCCAGTATAGACAGAAACAATATCAAGCAATATATTAGATTGTTCCATAGAGATCAAAATATGAGAACAAAAATTATAACCAATAAAATTCGACCGTAAGTACATTTCCCATCTATTTTGCCTCTACGAAGGGAACAAGCACAATTCATTCAGTATTTTTTAAAATTTCCTACCAACATCAGAATTGAATAAGGCTTTACTGGAAAATAATCCATTCCATTTCACCATCACATTGCAAAGCACTAGTAAATCTTCATACTTGAATCGATCAAACATTTAATTGCTTTCAATATCCTAAATTCTGATTACATTTCTCTTCATCCCCACTTCATTCTATGAAACACAGCCTTAAATAAAAATTGGGGAAGGACAACCCTTTTATATAGAAGTGCAAGACCCCATAAGTAAACAAAAGAGTTAGTTCAGAACTCTAAACCTCTTCCTCTTTATTCCCGCATACACCACTTCTTTGTGCAAGAGTGCGGGACAAGCAGCTCCATGGTCAAAAGCTCCCAACAAGAGTTACCATTACAAACGATACATTATAAATCGATGTCAGATAGAAATTTAATTAAAGTATAAACATGGAAACTATACAGACATAAAAATGTTGGGATACAACTAACAGAATATAAACAGTTTAACAAATTATTCAGATGTAGTTCAGATCATTGACATTCCAACAATAAAAATGACCATAAAAGGAGAATATACAGAATAAGTTTCTAAAATCCACATGCTTTAATGCCACCAATTGTGAATTATACAACAAAACCAGAACACTGAGCCCTAGATGCAATCAAAACCAACGTGTTTCAAATCAAAGTAAAACTATAGAAAGTACAACAACCGAAATCATATAAAACAAATAGAACACACAACCAATAATCAAACAAGAACTACTTACACAAATTTCAATCCCAACTTTCCCATCCCCTTTCGGCACTGTCCTGCCCAGAGTCACCTGAATCAAAAGGAGGTCGTAAATATATTCTAACAGTCCTGTGAACAGGTCTATTATTATTATTTCCCCCTCCGGCGGCACTGCCACTATCGCTCACATCAGACCTCGACGCACCTTCATCGCCACTGCTCCGCGACCGATTCTCATAATCCGCGTCATCGGTGGGCAGTTCATACCGACAAACAGGGCACGAGTTATGCAGCCGGAGCCAAGGAATCAAGCAGTCAGCGTGATACGCGTGCTTGCACGGCATCTGCTTCACCTGCGTGCTCTTCTCGAACTCGTCCTGGCAGACCGCACATTGGTTCATCTCCGAGTTCAGCAACTCGTCGTCCACGGTGACTGTGGGGAGATTCTCGACCGCGTCCTTGGCGGCCGGTGGCGTGCCGTAACGGTTGGGGTCGTTGTCAGCGAGCAGCTGAATCAACTGCTCAAAGCCGGGGCCGAGGTAGTAGTCGCCAAGGTTGGCCGGGGAGCGGAACCAAGTGTCCGAAGGGTGGCCGAAGGAGAATTGAATGTTGGCGCCGTCGGCGCGAAGGCTCTGAAGGTAGTTCTGGAGGTAGGTCCTCGGGTCGAACATGTCGGATTCGCGTCGGGTCCTAGAACCGGGGTTGAGCAAGAGAGGGAGCATGGAATCGATTAAATCGAACGGGAATTCGGGATCAGTAGATTCCCCTCCACTCTCATGGTTAAAATTAGGGTTAGGGTTATGGCTATGGTTGTTAGGGTTCCATTCTTCCACGAAACCTTCGAGACAGATCGGGCAGAACGGTTCCGACTCATCGGTGCACGTGATCCTCTGACTGCACACGTGGCAGAAAAATGGCTTTCCACCGTCCCCGCCGGAAGACATCATTGGTCGTCTTCTTCGTCGTCGTTAATCGCAATGCAACCTCTCGGCTTCTCTGGTTTCGTTATTTTCTCTCTCTGACTGATTGAGGAAGATCTCTTTCTATATAACTGGGCGGGCCCATTTTATTGGGCCTGACCCAAAAACATAGTTCGGCCCATTAAATGTTAGAATAGATATTTATATTTATAGTTACTTTCTTCTTCTGCTTAAGACTATCATCTTCTGCTGGAAACGAACCTCGTCTAAAGATTATGTGTAGTCTCATTTCGAAGTCACACTGTCACTTGCCACAGCTCCCTCTGCCACCCACTCGCACGAGGTAGGGTTTCTCATTTTTCAATTTTGTGTTTTAGGTGTATGTGTATGTGTATGTATGGTTCGTTGATTCAATGTGTTGTGTTTTTGCTTGTGTAGCAATGGAATTGTGAGGGTGAGGATGAGTGGGAGAATGGAGGTGGTGTGTAGGGGAATGTTGAAGCCGAGGAAGTTCATGCAGAGGAGGAGGAAACTGGAGGTTTTCAAGGACCTTGCGGATGAAGCTGACCAGAAGAATTGGAGGAGAATCATGACTGAAATCGATGAGTCCGGTTCTGCTGTTTCCGTTCTCTCTTCTGAGAAGATTAACAACCAGAGTATTCCTAAAAGCCTTGTTGTTGGTACCTTGATTAGGTTTAAGCAACTCAAAAAGTGGAACCTTGTGGCTGAGGTGTACAGTTAGTTCATCTGTTCCTTGTTGTGTGATTGTTTGGTTTTGGTTGTAAGCGATTCTAACTTCTTTATTACGCGATTCCTTAGATACTTGAATGGCTTCGGACTCAAAACTGGTGGGATTTTGGTAAGATGGATTATTTCATGCTTATCACGGCATATGGGAAGCTGGGAGACTTCAATGGTGCCGAGAAGATCTTAGCTTTGATGAATAATAATGGTTATCCACCAAATGTTGTATCTCAGACTGCACTAATGGAAGCATATGGAAAAGGAGGCAGATATAACAATGCTGAAGCGATATTCCGAAGGATGCAGAAATGGGGTCCTGAACCTTCTGCTCTAACATACCAGATAATACTTAAAACATTTGTTCATGTGAGCATACATCTTTATATTTGATCCTATACACTTTTACTTATGAGTTATGGCTGCTAGTTGTGGTGTTTGTGCTGGTGGTTGTCATACTTGTGTTCCCTGAACGAAATTTTGATTAAAAGTCAAATATATTGATGGCCGGCCTTCTTAAAGTAAACCACCTTGATGGAAATTAAATTTTTTATGATTCTCCGGAGGAATGTGTCTATGGTTGGCATATATTTCTAAGCTGTAAATGAGGCAGCAATGACGGCTTTTCAACTCCAACCCATCCCCTCATTTGAGTTTAAACATGGAGATTGGTGGGCTTACAGGTTATGATAATTGTTCCAATGACCATGATTGTTCAACAACAACACATCTCCCATGTTTCTGTGATAACTATGTTGAACTCGGTGTACATTTCTTCAATATTTTACAGACTGCTATTGAGTCTCTTGACTTTCAGTTTCACATTTATATTGTTACAGGGGAACAAGTTTGAAGAAGCCGAAGAAGTATTTGACCGTTTGCTGAATGATGAAAACTCACCTTTGAAACCAGACCAGAAGATGTTTAACATGATGATTTATATGTTTAAAAAGGCTGGAAGTTATGAAAAGGCCCGTAAGACATTTGCGCAGATGGCTGAACGAGGAATTGAACAATCTACAGTAACTTATAATAGCTTGATGTCATTTGAAACAAATTACAAGGAAGTTTCGAACATATATGATCAGGTATTTTGTGCATGTTTATCACAGACGACATTCCTTTCTGAAGGCTGAACAAGCATAATACTTTAACATTATATTATTTTTATCATTTCCAAATGAGGAAGAAAATTGTGTAGCAAAAATGCTCTTTTCGTATTCTACATGAACAATAACATCTTTAGGTACTTCAATTAAATTTTAAATCTCCTTCTTCATACAACATAACCCATACTTCTTAAATATAGACTCAATTTTCAACTGTTTTGGCTTTGTGCGTTTGTCACCTTTTTCCATATGGAGGATTTGTTGTAGATTTAATTTCTGCAAGTAGATTATTTGAAATCTGTTTTGGTTTGCAAACCTATCTCCATGCTAGTTCAGTCAGATTTTGATTAAATTATGAGAATGGTGAAATGAGATCCTTGCACACAAGAAACACTAATATTTTTCATGGACAATAACATGTTTAATCTTAGGTATTTTCAAGACTTTCCGTTAGTTTTCATCTTGTTTCTCTGTCCACCCTTTAATTTCTTGCTTATAATTAATTCATCAGATTTTGAAGTGAATGCCTAATTTTAGATGCAAAGAGCTGATCTCAGACCAGATGTTGTGAGCTATGCATTACTCATAAGTGCATATGGGAAGGCCCGGAGGGAGGAAGAAGCATTAGCTGTATTTGAGGAAATGCTTGACGCGGGAGTCAGGTATGTCAGGGAATACAACTATTAATGCGAAGAATGAATAGCAAGCTGGATTATTTAAGTTGTTATCAGCTTCGTTATTATTAGTTACTTGACGGGATTTTTAGTAGCCTCCTAGTCACGTATTCAAAGTCCTATATCTGCAATCATTATTTCTAGATAAAAATATCTATCACGTAAACATCAGTATGTCTTATTGCTATTATGAGTAAATCATTGAAATGTTTAAATTCCCATCTTTACTATGTGAACCTCAATTCTTATCTTCTGTTCTTACACAGATAGTTTCTCCTTCAAAATATTTGGATAAGAAGAGACTTATTTTTATATAAATTGGCTACTATTTATTTTGAGAACTGTTATTTTCTGAATATGTAGCTAAATTAGATACTTTTGTTTATTTATTTCTGATGCACTGATACGTGATATTTCGTCCCATATCAGATGCCTATCTGTATTCGATACCTATCAGGTTAAGATACATTCCGATACTTTATGGTTATGATAATATATATATATATATTATAACAGTAGTAGAAATGGTAATCTAAAAAGGATAGTTAAAAGTAAGAGGTATATGTTTAATAATGATTTAGAATTTCTAGTTCATATTTATTAATTTTTAAGAAATATATTCTTAATTTAATTTTTTTATTACAAATCGGATCTTATATTTTTAAGAATTAGTGTATCGGCAATTCAAATACTGGTATCACATGCGTGCATTATAGAGTTTTACTTTATCTAATAAATGATCATTATTTTTAGAAGTTACCATATTCTCTTCTTTTTCACAGGCCAACTCGGAAAGCTTACAATATTTTACTTGATGCATTTTCTATATCGGGAATGGTGGAGCAGGCTCGGACCGTGTTTAAGAGTATGAGAAGGGATAGGTGAGTAGCATTTCCTTTCTTCTTCAGTGTATATTAGACAAAAAAATTATACATGTTTGGGTCTCTATCATTATTTTTAGATTTGTAATTAGTCGTTGTCATTTTCTCGTATCAATTCGGTCCTCCAACCTATTTTTCTGTTGCAATTTATTCTTTTTTTGTCAATTTTTTTCACTACGTATGGAAAGTTCTTAGGGGCATTGATTCTTTCTGGTAATTGAGTCGCAATTGACAATCAAACATCACAGTAGCTGTCATTTTGAGCAAATGTAGGACTAAAATGAAGCTTAAAAATAAGGTTAGCAGATTATACTAAGAAATATAAGGTTCAAAGTTCATTTTTCTTCCACCTCTCTGTGCCTTTTTTTTCCTGACCTAATAATTTGTTTATTCCCACTCGGAACCCATAAAAAAGAGAGAGAGAATTATTGTGGTACTGATTCTAATTTTTTTCCTGGGAAGAAAAACATATTCACAATTACTGTGGTAAGGGAAAAACAATGTGGGAATAAGAGATGTGAGGCAAATTACAAAACGAAAAACCTAATCAACAGCCAAGTAAAATCAAAAATACACTTAGACCCATGGCCCTCCAATTCTTCCTACTTTTTTATGTAATCTTTGAGGGGAGGGAAACAAACTCAACGAATACTATTGTTCACTAACGATTAAGGAGGATCTAAAGTAGTAAATAAGAAAAAAAATGAAATTTATGTAAAATACCTTTACTCTATGAAAGCGCAGATCGTCTAGAAGGCTGAAAGCCAAATACCAATTATGGATTGTGAGCGAATGACTATACTGGTTTCTGAAATGAAAGTGTCAATTGCTTTAAATTCTGACTTTTTAAAATCTTATTTTAGTCAGTCTTTGCAAAAAATCATTTACTAGTCTTTTTGTTCTTCAATTTTCACTAACAATAAAATTAAGGACTAAAGGGAACAACTTTATGTAAGGCCAGTTACATAATGAGATCATGCACGAAAGTAGCCGATGGCATAATGTTGGAGACTTATCCAGGAGTTAGTTAATAGATAGTGGCTTAAGGTGTGATCAGAAATAATCATCAAGTATTTCTTATGATCATTTTTTGAATATCAACTGTCATAAATTCCAATGAGTCCAAATGGAAAAGCTTGTCTCTTGATGGATTGAGATGAATGGGTAGTTAGTGTTTGCTAACATAAATCCAAATACGCTACTAAAATTCATGTACCAAATGAATTAGAATTTGAGAATATGTTCCTGTCTATATTATTATTTAATGCACAACACTAACCATTCTTCTCGTATCATTGTACTTTTCCCACGCAGATACTTTCCAGATCTTTGCTCATACACTACCATGTTATCAGCTTATGTCAATGCATCTGATATGGAGGCTGCTGAGAAGTTTTTCAAAAGATTGATACAAGATGGTTTTGAGCCTAATGTTGTTACTTACGGAACCTTAATTAAGGGGTATGCTAAGATAAATAATCTTGAGATGGTAATGAAAAAGTACGAAGAAATGCTTGACCGGGGAATAAAGGCCAATCAGACAATTTTGACTACTATCATGGATGCATATGGAAAAAGTGGAGACTTCGACAGTGCTGTTCATTGGTTTAAGGAAATGGAGTCTAATGGAATCTCTCCCGATAAGAAAGCTAAAAATGTTCTTTTATCTTTAGCAAAAGCTGATCATGAAAGGGAAGAGGTTAATGAACTCATAGTGCATTTCAGTGAAACTAAAAGTTTACCTAATGTTAATGGCGTTGTTAGATTTGTTGACGAAGACGAAGAAGATAATTATGAATATTTTGATGATGAGCTGGCCAAGACTTACGATGAACATGCCGAAGAGGTAAGTTGATGGGTGTCAAGTCCCTTTAGACCTAGACACTACAATTTTTGTACACTATGTAATTGTGAGATCCTTGTATTTTGTGGTATTATCAAGCAATTGAAAGTATTTAACACATACCATCCTCCATATATCAAATATGGTAGTCATGTGGGAAGTAAACATGATGCCCTTATGTCTACTTACCATGTTTTGCCTTTGTTGATAGAACTAAGATCACAGTTATTCCAAATGCATATTAATTAATGCAGTGAGGTCCATTTGCAAACTTTCTAGCGTCATCAACAGTTACTCAAACATGCCTTTAATTATCAACTTGTGAGTGTTTTCTTTAATACCATCCTGTGTATGTGCCAAATAAAAATATTAGCAATCATTACCATACTTTTTATAAATTAATGTAACTTATGCTGAATGTTTTTTCGTTTTGTTCATGTAATTGGAATTGAAGTTTGAATTTCAATTTAGTCAGAATTGGAATTGGTTTGGAATCATAAATACATTTATCTCAAATTAAGGGTACTTATGGGGTAAAATTATGTATGGTTTAAAATATATATCAATTGGTAGATTGCAGTACATGGTGGCAGCTGCCATCAAATTATGTCCTTCTACTACTAGCTAAATATTTGTCAATGTTAATTTTAATTAAATTAGTACGGTGACCCGTTTTACTAACAGGTTTTGATGTAGTTTTGTAACAAACATTAAATAATTAAAATATTGTTAATTTTGTTACAAAAAAGCTAGATGAATAATCTTTATTTAGTAAATATTGCATTAAGTTAATAGCCAATTTTCATGTACTATAAATAGATGTTTTCATGTTTCTTCTAAGATTTCAGGTAATTTTCTTAAATTGTTATATTATTCTTTTTTTGATCCCTAACTAATTCCTGAAGTCAAAAAAAATCTTGATATCACAGTAAATTGGTCATTTTTATTTTATTACTTTCTAAAAATATTATACTTTTAAATGTTATTTATTTTTGTAAATTTTTATTTTAGTTTTCAATTATAAACATTTGTTTATGTAACACTTTTCGTTACGCTATTATTTGCGGATGTCGTTATGTGTTTAGGGTTTATATTATTACAAGAAAAAAAAAAATCTAGTAGACAAATAAAATGACAATAATAGGAACTAAAACTAAGGATTCCCTTTCATGAAAAATAAATTATCTAAGTTAAATATGTATCATTTTGTTTTTGTCGGAACTTGTTTTCTTTTCTCCTTCTCCAAACATGCTCATGAAATATCAAGCAGAATCCCAAACAAAATTTTTATTTGAATTTATAATTTAAAAATTAGTTATTTTACTTACAGTTTTCCTTAAGTTTTATACAGCTGAAACAACATAAGATTGGGGGAGCAGAAATCCTTTTAGCACAAACTTCCTTCACCGCATTATGCTGTATTTGCAGCTTCAGATTACACAACTGTTTCAAACAAGGCATGGAAACAAAAGTCTCACAGAGCAAGTGAGGATTTTCAAACACGAATGAATATGATGACTATGAAACTGATGTCGATTTCAATAAATCATCCACGTAGACTTTAAGTTTACTTTTTGTAATTGCACCTTCCCTTCTGCTTTCTGGAACTTCTTGCCCGTTCTTGAAGAGTATTAATGTTGGTAGTCCATAAACTTTATACTCTTCAATTAGCCGTGGGTTGGCATCATGATCAATCTTTACAACAGTTAATCGGTCTTCATATTCCTGCAATTTATCAGAAAAAAAAATAAAATTCAGGTGAGAAAAAAACTTATGACCTTAGTTTCTAGGAAAATCATGCTATTTGTCTCACATTCAGAGAAAATTATGCTCCTTGAATCATGAATAAGAATGATCCAACCATAACTAATTGCCTCAAATGCAATTTTTGGATTGTTTCACTATGAGGAGTGTTGACAAAACACTTTCTAAGACAAACTTTCTCCTATTAGTTTAAATTTATTGAAACTATAAAATCACAGGTGAGATACATTAAATATAATAAGATTCACACAATTTTTGTGATTTCTAACTACTTTTAAACACTTTTCAATGATGGAAAGTTTGATTTCTTGTCATTGTTTCAAACCAGAGAACATCTTTTTCAATATGTACAGCAGCTATTGCCAGTCATGCTCATCAGGAACCTCATAATAAACTAAAAATTACTGTCATTTATATCCATAGTAAAACCTGAGTACCATCAAACTTCGGAAACACAAGTTTAACATTCCTTACGTTAAAGGGTTGTTCAAATAACAGGGGTTCAAAACTCACCATGGCCTTTACCTATGATTGATTAAGTTTTATTTAGCCAACAATTCCAGATGATTTTCAGTTGAATCCAATTTCAAATCTGAAAGTGCAGTCCTGACATCATTTTTTAAAGCATCCACCACCATTTCAGGTCTTTCAGATCAGTTGCTAACTCCTTGAGTCTCGTTTTCTCAGCCAATTAACAAGAACACCAATCTAACAGTAAACTCAATGCAACAAATAGGCAGTATCACACTATGAAAGTGTAAATCTCCATTCTTTAAAAGTGTTATAAAGCAGAATTACTAGAGAAGGTGTGTGTGACAAATCAACAATCCTCCAGTACACTACGAGTCTTTTTGGACAAGCCAAACAAGCTTCTCTATAAGCACATGTAGGAAAGAAAAATAAGAAAATAAAATTAAAATTAGCTTGCATGAGCTAATTTAAAGAATTCAGAATAGTAAGAAAATCAGATCTTATGCACTCCAGCAACAAGGAAAACATGTGCAATCAAGAAAACCTCCATAACTAGCAGAACAATAGCAACGTTGTACCATTGGAAGCAAAAGAAAATGCGAGTTAGAGAGAGAGAGAGAGAGAGAGAAAATAAACCTTGGCGAGGGATTCGATAGCCGGAGCGATGAGACGGCAAGGACCGCACCAGGTGGCCACGAACTCAACCAGAACCGGACGGTTCGCCTTCAACACCGTCTCTTGGAATTCGCCCTCGTTAATCTCCGCCACGCCCGCCCCGCACGTCACCGTCAGCTGAGGAACCGCAGAGGAATAATTCCGGAATCTGGGTCTTGTTCTGCCGGACCAGAGCCTCTGCCTCGCCGTGACCGACCATGAGTTAGTGATAGGAACAGAGTACGAGGTTGACGCAGATGCAGACACTGTACGCACCGGAACCGGAGGGAGTGACAGTGTCACGGCGTCCATGTGTTGGGAATGAAACGATAAAGCAAAGGAAAAGTTACGACGAAGAAACAACGTTATTTAGTGTCTATTTTCTGTTCCTCAATTACGTATTATATAATTTATATATATAAATAAATATTCGTTAATTTGTGGCCACAAACATAGATACCCATTTGTGCTATGTATTATGCATATTTTATCTTTCTTTCTATTTTACAAATTCAAAACATTTTGGTTTTTATTTTCTTGAAATTGACGTTTTTGTAAAATATGTCAGCCTTATAATTAAACAAAATATATTTTTATAACACACAAGACTAATATATAAGCATATGAATTGTTTTATTACGTAATATTCTTTGGATTACAAATGGATTATGTTATTAAGTAAAGTTCAAAATAAACTACCCTTTATAAGACAATGATTATGTAAATTATGATTAACAATCTAATAATTAGTTCTTATCTCAAATTCTTAAATTATCATATCAGTTCTAACAGAAAGAAACCATACACATAAATTAGGATATTAATAGCACATTGTTAGAGAAGTTATTTCATTGATATAACGCATTGTCATTTGTTAGATGTTATTATTAGCATATTTTAGATTATATAAAACAAGTTATTACGTAGAAAAGGAAGAGAAAAGTAAAAGAAGTAAAGAGATTCAGTTTTGAAAGATGGCAGGTGGAGCTTTTGTGAGTTCAGAAAATGGAAGAGAATATGAAAGCAAGATGACAATGTTTGTGTTGGTGACATGTTTTGTAGCAGCCATGGGAGGTCTACTCTTTGGTTATGATCTTGGAATCACTGGAGGAGTCACTTCCATGGAACCATTCTTGATCAAATTCTTTCCCAGAGTTTACACACAAATGAAAGATGAATCTAACCATGAGAGTCAATATTGCAAATTCGACAACGAGCTTCTTACTTTGTTCACCTCTTCTTTGTATCTTGCTGCATTGGTAGCTTCTTTCTTTGCTTCCACCACCACAAGAATGATGGGACGCAAGACCTCAATGTTTGCAGGTGGTTTGTTTTTCCTTATTGGTGCATTGCTGAACGGTTTTGCCATCAACATTCAAATGCTCATCACAGGTCGTTTATTGCTTGGTTTTGGCGTTGGATATTGTAATCAGGTGAGACTCAAAGACTTTGTATCAATGCTTTCAAATTTGGTTATGTGAATATGGAGAAATTTTCATGATTAAACTATTTTTGACTTTTTTCCTTCCATTAGTCTGTGCCTGTGTACTTGTCTGAAATGGCTCCTGCATCCATAAGAGGTGCACTTAACATTGGATTTCAAATGATGATCACAATTGGAATATTGGTTGCAAACCTCATAAACTATGGCACTGCCAAACTAGAATCTGGTTGGAGAATTTCTCTAGGTGCTGGTGCAGTTCCTGCAATCATGTTATGTGTAGGGTCTCTTTTCTTAGGTGACACTCCTAACTCCTTGATTGAAAGAGGTAAAAAAGAAGCAGCTAAGAAAATGCTGCAAAAGATTCGTGGCATGGATGATGTTGATGAGGAGTTCCAAGAGCTTGTTGATGCGACTGAAGCAGCCAAAGATGTGGAACATCCTTGGAAGAACATTACACAACCAAAATATAGACCTCAACTCACTTTTTGCTCTCTGATTCCATTTTTCCAACAATTCACTGGCATCAATGTCATCATGTTTTATGCACCTGTCCTGTTTAAGACTCTAGGCTTTGGTAACGACACTTCCCTTATGTCTTCTGTTATCACTGGAGGTGTTAACGTGGTTGCCACTTTTGTTTCCATAATCTGTGTGGACAAGTTTGGCAGAAGGATATTGTTCCTGGAAGGTGGCATTCAAATGCTTATTTGTCAGGTAAAAACCTTAACCGATAAACAATGTAACTTAGTCATTTGCTAGCATGAACAACTAATTTGAAGGCCATAATGAATGTTTTTGTAGCTTGCTGTTGGAATCATGATTGCTTTGAAGTTTGGAGTGAGTGGTGAAGGCTCTTTCAGCAGCGGAGAAGCTAGTGTTCTCTTGTTTTTTATATGTGCATACGTTGCAGCATATGCATGGTCTTGGGGTCCATTAGGGTGGTTGGTTCCTAGTGAAATATGTTCTCTTGAGGTTCGATCTGCAGGGCAAGGCACAAATGTTGCTGTAAACATGTTATTCACCTTTGTCATTGCTCAAGTGTTCCTAACCATGCTTTGTCACATGAAGTTTGGTCTTTTCTTCTTCTTTGCTGGATTTGTGCTCATCATGACCATTTTTGTTGCCTTGTTCCTCCCCGAGACAAGAAATGTTCCAATTGAAGAAATGAATAGAGTTTGGAAGTCACACTGGTTTTGGAGTAAGTTCATTCCTGATGATGTAGTCATCCATGCACATCCTCGTATGACCACAGCTTGAAACTAAATTCACCAAGAACTACCAATTACTTCATGTATTGTAATATATATTTATATTAAGTCGCGTTCTAATACCTTCAATAGTCCTTGTAATATATATTTATATTAAGTCGCATTCTGATACCTTCAATAGTTATATATCGCTTTATATATTTATATTAAATTGCGTTCTGATACCTTCAATAGTCGTATATAGCTTTTGAATGTTAGTCTAAATACACCTTTTTATAAAGTTAATCTAAATACACCTCCTTCTTATATTGTTTAAGAATTCAAATCAAAATTAATCTAAATACACTTTCCTTCTTTAACCATTTGAAATTGATGACGAAATTTTGAACTTCTCAGACAATACTTTAAATATGAAAAATAATTCTCACATTTTACTTCAACTAACTTTAAAAGGTCGACCAATTTGTTTAAATTACTTGAATTTGGCTTGATTTTGTATTTATATGAATTTGTATATTTAAATTATTTAAATCAATGATAGGTCCAAAGAGTAACAATATAACATTATTGTTTGATAAATACTAAATACACAAAAAAAAATTTAACGATATGTTTGGATATTCGTTGAAATGGTACTTAAAAGGAAGGATCTTATGAATGTTGGTAACCTTTGAGGAGTTGTTGGTGCGAAAGTGTGTTGATGGCTCTGGTAACCCACAAAGTGAAACTCCGTTCTCTTTCCTCTGTCTTCGCCAAACTCTCGTATTCGACAACAACCAATAACAATCCTAATTATGATTCTTCTGTGGCCGACAACCTCGTCTCCGTCTTCACCCGACAACCCAGCGCCGCCACGCTGGAACTCAACCGCTTCGCTCCCATTCTCACGCCTCCCCTTGTGGAGTCCGTCCTCACGCGCCTCCCCACTTGGAAACTCGCCCTCTCCTTCTTCCAATGGGCCTCCGAGCAGCACCACCATGGCTACCGCCACAGTTGCTACACCTACAATACCATCGCCTCTATCTTCTCCCGCTCCGGCCAAACCACCCCTCTCAAAACCCTCGTCAAAAACCTCGCGGAGTCCGCTCCTTGCACCTTCACCCCCGGCGCCTTGGGTTTCCTCATTCGCTGTTTGGGCCAAGTGGGCCTCGCGCAGGAGGCCAACCACGTGTTCGACGAAATGCGGGTGAAGGGTCTTTGCGTTCCCAATGAATACTGCTACAACTGCTTGTTGGAGGCTCTGTCCAAGTCCGGGGAGGTTGATTTGGTGCAGGCCAGGTTCGAGGAGATGGAGGGGTTTGGGTGGGAGTTTGATAAGTTCACGCTGACACCTGTCGTGCAAGCGTATTGCAAAGCTCGCAAGTTTGATCAGGCTCTGAAGATTTATAATTGGATGAGGGAAAATGGTTGTGTTGATGCGCGTGTTTGCTCTATGCTGGCATTGTCGTTTTCGAAGTGGGGCGATGTGGATAAAGCGTTTCAGTTGGTGGAGTGGATGGAGGGAAATGGGATGAAGCTAAGTGAGAAAACTTTCTGTGTTTTGATTCATGGGTTTGTCAAGGAGGACCGGGTTGATAGGGCCCTTCAGTTGTTTGAGAAAATGTGTCGGGTTGGTTACACTCCTCCTATTTCGTTATTTGATGTTCTCATTGGAGGACTGTGTAAGAGTAATGATTCTCAGAGAGCTTTAAGCTTGCTTTCGGAGATGAAGCAGTTTGGGGTTGCGCCGGATGTTGCAATCTTTACTAAGTTGATATCGGCTTTTCCAGACAGAACTGTGATTGCCAAGTTGCTGGAAGAGGTTCCGGAAAATAAAGAGGAGAAAGCTCTCCTTTTGATTTACAATGCTGTTTTAACCTGTTATGTTAATGATGGATTAATGGATGAAGCCTGTCGCCTTCTTCAGATGATGGTTCAGAGCAAATCCAGTGATGTCCAGATGGATGATTTCTTCAAGGGCAAGAAATTGGTTTTTCCAAATGCTGCTTCCTTTAGCATCGTGATTGATGGCTTACTCACAAATGGTCAGTTGGACCTTGCTCTGAGTCTCTTCAAAGGCATTAAAAAATTTGTTAGTAGGCCAAGCGTTTCGATGTACAACAATCTGATCAATCATCTCTGCGATTCTGATAGATTGGAGGAAAGCCGTGAGCTCTTGAGAGAAATGAAAGAATCAGAAATTGAACCAACTCCTTTTACTTACAACTCAATGTATGGATGCCTGTGTAAAAGAAAGGATGTTTTAGGAGCAATCGATATGTTGAAAGTGATGCGTGTTTGTGGGCATGAGCCGTGGATAAAAAAATCCACCCTTCTTGTGAAAGAACTGTGTGATCATGGCAGGGCTGTAGAAGCATGCGATTTTCTTGACAACATGGTTCAGCTAGGTTTCCTTCCTGATATAGTTTCCTATTCTGCAGCAATGGGGGGTTTGATCAAGATTCAAGAAGTGGATCGAGCATTGAACTTGCTCAGGAATTTGTCCTCTCGTGGCCATTGTCCTGATGTGGTTGCTTTTAACATAATAATCAGAGGGCTCTGCAAGGTCAACCGAGTTGCAGAAGCTGAAAAATTGTCGGATGAGATTGTTGCGAAGGGTCTCTGTCCCTCAGTTGTGACTTACAGTCTGCTTATAGATAGTTGGTGCAAAAGTGGTTCTGTTGATAGGGCTATGGCTCTTCTGTCGAGAATGTCTGGAGAAGACAGGGAGCCCAATGTCATCATTTACTCAACTTTGGTGGATGGGTTTTGCAGAGAACAAAGACCTGATGATGCACTCATGGTTTGGAATGAGATGGAAAGAAAAGGTTGTTCTCCTAATCGAGTTGCTTTTATGGCACTTATTTATGGTCTTTGCATGTGCAAAAGGCCAACTGCAGCACTCCAATATTTAAGTGTGATGGAACAGAAAGAAATGAAGCCTGACTCGTTCATTTATATTGCATTGCTAAGTGCTTTTATATCTGATATGGACTTGGCCTCTGCATTTGAGATTTTTAAGGAGATGGTTTATTCAGGATTTTTCCCAGCATCCCATGATAAAAGTTACCCCGTTGTAATGGATGCAATAGACAAATTTTCCAAGGATCACAAAACATCCTCAGGTATACAAGTTTTAATGGAAGAGGGTAAACTTCCTACACACTGTCTGTAAGCTGTCCGAGGGGAAAGGTTAATCAAATGGTGTGCGACTGCTAAAGGTTAATCAAAAAAAACATTTGACGCTACAGGTAATTTGCCTACAAAAAGAACTTAACCTCAAGAATTTTCAAAAATACATGTTGCCTGTTAAATTGGCAGCTATGCTTCATTTGGATCCTAAAAGAATACAAACAGTTGACTACATATTGATATTTGGTTTTTCTGTCGTTACAAACTCAAAATTTTTTTAGGATACACACAGAGGCGAATTTTGTTATATTTTTTTATAATACTTAATAAATGTGAATTTCCCCCTTTCATTTTCTTCCTCTAGTTGACATTTATTATTTTTTAAATTGGAAGTGAAAAAAAAAATACCTTTACTTATATATAGCAATACAGTAGTGTGTTACTTTAATTTATTTAAGTTCTACTTTTCATTTTCACTCAAAATTCCCTCTTCTCTTTCAATGTCCTGCATCGTGTTTTCATATTACCATTTTTCTTTTTTGCATAGTAATATATTATTTTAGTTATAAAAAATTATTTAACATATAAATTAATTTTTACTCTAGTTATACAAAATTGTTTCAAAATAAAAATATTGATGTTAAATAATATAAAATTTATAAATGTTTAAGCTTAAAATAAGACTTATTTATGACATGACTGAACCTGAATGTTGCACAAGAGATTATGGGTGCATTTTTCATAGTCATATAATCACCAATAAGTCACATCTTTGACCATGGATATTCATCTGAAGGTAAGATCAAAATGTGAGATTTTGAAATTTTGAGGCGCTATTACATGTCTGAGTTTGGAAATAGATAGGCAAAAAAATTTATATTAAACAATAGAGAGACTTCTTGAGTCATTTTCTTTTCATTGAAGTCATGACGTGAACTGCCTTGTTCCGCATGACAAACTAGACTTTTCGCTAAGAATAATGTAACTCAGAAGAAAAAGATGGTTAATATATCCTATCATTATAAAATAACGTGAACAGTCGAATTGAAGAGACATAAACGAAGTTTATATATATATATATATATAATTAAGAACACGTTTCTATATAAAATTAAGTACACGTTACGTTTCTGCATAATTCTAAATTAATCCAGTGAAGTACTTTAATCTTTTTATGTAAAAATCAAATCCTTTTGGTTTGTTCCGATTTTTCTCCCTTCATACTAATTTCACTTAGTTCATTTTAGATTTGATCCCATTTCCCATCAATAATTTCCATAAAACGAAGTACGTGCTTTCCCCTCCATTGGCAAAAGCACGGTGACTTGTTGCTTTGTATAATCTATAATTCCACTGTTCAGAATCCCCTCACATATTTGCGTTCTCCGAAATTGAGATGATAGTTGAGAAAAACAGCCACAATAACCATCAGGGTTATCCTGTAAAAGAAGTGGCCAATTTAATGCCATTCATTCCATTAAAAAAGACAATCTAGACTATAGAACTGGTTCCAAAAGTTACACGTTACATTTAAAACGAAGGAGCTGGAAACAAGACTATCTCCCCCAACATGGCAATCCTATTAAAATAAGGGGATATTAGGCCCCAACTTGGCACAACTTTTCTTCATTTTGAAGTGGAGAACATATATTAAATCCCTCCTACAAGTTGCTCCCAGAAGCAGATACCTCGGTACTACAGACTGGGCAAACCTGCCGACAAAGAGCCAAGGAATTTGATAAAAACAATGGGGTAATTTATGAATTGTTGATACGTTACAATTAGGTTTTGCAAATGAAACTTAAACTACTAGAGAACTAAAACAGTTATCGTGAAATAAGTAATCACATATATGACCTGAACAATGAGGTGGAACAATCATCATTCATGCGTCAACTCTACCAGCTTAAGTGGTCTTAACTGATTTGTTCTAAGTTTAATTTAGCTTGTGACCAATAATTTTCTTTCTAAAAGCTTCCTCCAAGTTTGGATAGTGACAAAATGGCTTTAATCGATGAGTGCATAAAACCTATAGAATGGATGATATCAATGTCTGCTAATGCCAGTGAAATATTCAAAACTCCACAGCGGTTTCTTAAAGAAATCAAGAAAGGAAATATCTAATACAAGCTACAAAACTTTAGAAGATGAAGAGCTGTGGAACATGGGAATAGGATCATAGAAAGCTGTTAGTTTACAGCTAGAAATAGCGAATAGAACAATCAAGATTATAAAAATGATCAGATATAAAATTGGGTCTATGAAAGCTATTAAACATGCAAATGTATGGTGTAATAAGGAGAATCTAGGTTGGAAGGGATTGGTAAAGAAACAAGACAAAAACAGATACTGTGCAATCCATGTTCAATTCCAGGTATTTAAAGCAGAACAAAAGCAGAAAAAGACTAAAAAACCACATAAGAGTATCCATGGGCACAAAAGCATTATCCAACCAGAGGAAATGAGGTCTGTGGCAAATACCTAATGGAACCCAAAATCAGAACTTGCTTGTTGAAATTGGAAACTAATAGCTACTGGAAAATATACACATTGGCCTCACGTATGCAAATAGATGAAATCAATAAGGCAAAAGCATACCTTGTTTATTTTCAACCAATTGTTGATACACTCAGGATGGTACAGATGTTTGCAGGAAAGATGTGTTAAAGACTCACCATCCTCAAAGTCCACCCGGCAAATGACACACCTGAAACAGGGCCACAACAATCAGGCACCCTGATATATCATTAACAAAGTTAGGGTTACAACACATACGAATCATTGCTTCCATGCTGATCACTCCCAATCTTGTAGTTGAGTGAAGGCAAACCGGCAATAGTATCAGTTGAAAGACCTCTGCTCTCAGTTCCAACTACTTCACCCAATGCCAGTAATTCCTGAAATAATTGAAATTTACTATTAACCATGAGATACAAGGGGACAAAGAGGATGGACAGCATCACACAAACTTTGGTATGTAGATCAAAGTTACCTCGTATGAAAGTTCATCTGGATCAACATCCTCCCAAGCATCCTGCAAAAACAGATGATCAACAAGAAGCATTTATAGAATTAACAACAATATCCGAGCTGCTTGATTAAATACTACATTCCAAAAAATAGTAAAAATCAATCCAGCCTAACTGATTCTGTGATTACAAAAACACACGATGATAAAAAGGATGAAGAAGCTAAATCAGAACAAGATATTTTGACATACAAGGCAGGATATTGAGGCAATTGTTGGTCCAACAGTACTAATATGCCCCAAAACTTTATTTTAGTTTTTGTATTTATTTTCCAATAATTTCTCCTTTTTCTCAGATATGCAAATAAATGAAATGAGATTAAACTTTTATCTCAAAGATTTTGACCAATAAAAACTTGGGATTTTCTGTTAACAAAGTTATTACCAATTTACCATTAAAAGCATGCGAAAGCTATTGACATAGAGCTTTAGCAGGTTGTCAATATAGCAGCCACTATCTAAAAGTAACGGAGCATTTTAGACATAGTCTTGGCCGTCACAGCAGCCCTGGACTGTAATAGTGGTCACCACTATCCTCTATAGGGAGACCTTTCTGTTTTAACATCACTAAAACTCACCATTGAATGTCTGCAACTACTTCTAGCTCCATAGACGCTAAAAATTTAGGAAATAATCAATCACAAATCTTGCAATTTTAGGTCCACTCATGCACAGCTGGGACTTTGAGACTTGCTCATTCTCAGACAGTTCCAACCGTGATGTGGTCTTCAATTCCAATGATCCCATTGTTTCCTGTTCGGTTCATTAGGTATTTCTCTGTTCTTTTATGCAACTTCTTAAGACTTCGAACTCTCATCCATCAGACGTGTCTTTTAGTTCATTTTAGGTTACTAATTGGAATTTGGGGACTTAACTCACATGTTTGGAAACACATTTATACTCACGTCATCCATCAAAATCATGTCCAACACGCAGAAGCTACTTGTATTAGCTTTTATGTGATGTGGATTGAACTTGGCATGACAAGAATCCATAGTAATTAGTAGTTACAATATTTTTAAAATACAAAGTCTTGAAACTCTTACAATTATCAACTCTGTCCTTTACAGATTGCTCCCGAATCTGCTGTCACAAATATAAGCCATAGAATAAATAAATGGTCCCCAATATACGCCTATCATCCAATAGCTTTAGTTGCATCCCTATTACAATCGTGCCAAGGCTTGCCCTCGGTTAAAATCAAATAATATACACTATAAATGATAAATAGATGAGAACAATTTAAGTTACTAAATTTGTTTCAAAATAAAGTACAGGTCAAGCTTATCTATGCTAGACTTTGAAGAATTTAGCCAAATCAAATCAAAATATGTTTGATGAGCTATTAGGGGATTTTCCTCAAGGCGAGTAAAAGTGGAGGAAGTGCATTGACTACAAGCACACTGTAACTTATTCATCATCCTTCTTTTTCGGAAAATGAAGTTAAGGAGTGTAGGCAGGCATAGTTATCAGTAGAGTGCAGCAGTGGTGCCATTAGAGCATGTTACAGCCTGAGGCCACCACAAACCTCATTTCATGGAGCACTTTTACCTCCTTCATTTCCAATAATTCATTATTCACTTTGATGAAAACCTCTAATGACCTCATCCACCCTCATGAGCTCTAAGCTAATTATTTGCCAGTGATATTTTTTATCGTTTCCAATGTTTTCCAACACCCTCACTACTCAACTGCACACTCTACCCAGTCCAATGCTCACTCTCAGTTCACACCCCCAAGACACAGGTTGCAAGCCTCTTTCCCTTTTTTTCACCTGTGCTGCAACTCAATCCCTGACTATTCCTTTTTTTAGACTGTAAAGTATTAATTTTAATTACGAATATGATTAATTTTGGATAATTTCTACCTTTGAATATTTAGTATAAATCTATAGTATAATAATCAGAATAGCATCCATTCAGCTATATGCAATTCCGCTACCTTTTGGGGGTAAACACTCCCTCCACATGATATCTGGAATTGATATAATATAACTATGGGTATAGATGAATTGCTAAACATAAGATACCAGGAGAGGAGGCTGAGTGTTCTAATAATCGCCAACCTCTAAAAATGCAGAAACTGCTTTAAAACAGTTCATGGATATCTTACTGAAGAATAAGGAGAAAATGTCCCCGAAATGATAAAATCTCCAAAATATCCATAAAAATCTCTAGTCTAAAAGTGTGAAATAATTAAAAAAATAAAATATAAATAAATAAATAAGAGGAAGGAAATTATGATCCGACACACAAAAAACATCTTGTAAACCTATCCTGATATTGAATGTACAAACAGTTGAAGGGAATAGCCAGTTGCCTACAGTGTAACAAAGAGAAGTAAATCCTTTAAAGCAATTCAGAGGGCGCTACAAGTATAGAGGTAGATATTTGTTTAATGTGGGTGTATCCTAAAAATGACACACTAGTGGATAGGCCAAAAAATTCTCAAAAATATCCCCAAAAAGAAAATGTCTACTCTAGGTTACGATAATTTTCAAAAAGGATCAAACTATGTCCATAACTAAAGCAAATATCCATCCACGGGTATTATATTCCAAGGAACCATGACATACGCCCCAAATTATACAGTACTGAGGTTTCACACCTTTTAAAGTTTGGTATTGTGTCCATGGGTCTGTGTGAGAGTAGATGTACAGAGACATTTACCTGAGAATTAGCACCATGTTCCTCTATGTCCTCTGCCTCCCCTGTATTTGAAAAAGAAACTAGTGGTTATTTCAAAAAGAATAAACTAAAAACCTATTAATTATAGTCAGCCAAGAAAACTTACGATCATTTATCCCAGCAAGAGCCAACAATCTAGCTGCCATCTCCCTCTCTTCAGCTTCCTGTAATGCTCTTGCATATGCTTCATCGCTTGAAAAAACATCTGGGTCAAATTCAATGCTGGGATTATCATGTTCTCCAGCACTAGCATGAGCATGGACATCAAATGCATCTTCATCCTCATACTCCTCATTGTCATCATCTTCATCATCATCATCCTCATCCTCGTCCTCATCCACATCAGTACCATCATGTAGATCGTCAAAATCATCTCCATCATCATGCAAATAGCTTGCGCCTTCCCAACTACCATAATCACTTCCTTCATTATTCATTCTCAGCATCATATATGCCCTTTCCTATTTAATAATTAAAAGCACAACATCAATAAGAAGAATGCGAAAACAAAAAAGAAAAAAATCAAACCTTGTACTCAGTAGTTTATTAGCATATGAGTATATTACACATATAGGGAGGCAGGGAGCCTAATTAAAACAACTTACTAAATCACATTCTTTATACAACAACATTCATTCCATATCTCTACATGGAACTGGAGGGTTTGATCAACATTAAAATTAGTAGGTTTCGTGAGTGTTAGCCCCAAAATTTCTGATGTGAAGTTTGACTTTAATTATCTATCATTAGAGAGGAAATAGCTCAGGGGAGAATCGTAAGTATTAGACTTCAAAAGCAAAGCTGATTAAATCAGACACGGCTTCACGACATGAAGACATAGCTGTTTGTGAAAGACGAGTGAAGGAGTATAGCAGGGACATCCACGTGGTACTAAATAAAACGAAACATTAACCTTAACACAATTTAAGTAAAACAAAATTTAATAATACTATAGGGTTTAAGTAGCTTCAAGCATTCTGATGCAGGAAATCATTTTGATTAATCAGTACTCGCAAATCACTGTTAAAATTCGATCACTAAGCTTATAGTTCACTTAATTTTGGTTTCTAACCACAGGAATATAATAGAATGAGAAGAAGAAGAAGAGCGAAACCTGTTCCTGGAGGGTTCGAGCGAGAGCGAGGTCAGCATCGACCTGGCTGAGATTAGTGAAAGGGGTTCGCGAAGGTTGGCGAGGGTTGGGCGCAGATCCAGTTGGCTCTCCTTCACCTACATCGGCTTCTCGATCTTCTTCCTCTTCCGCCTCCACTTGCTCTGCCATGTGCTCCTCGCCATTCAAATTGGAATGCTCCTCCTCTAGGTTCTGATTGTTCGATTTCACTCCTCCGGAACCTACTTTGGCGGTGGCGGTGTTATTGTTAGCGGCGGCGGCGGCGGCGGCGGTGTCGTTCTCCATGCGAATGCGAGAAAAGAAGAAGACGAAGAAGAAGAAAACGGTGAACGAGAGAGGAATTGAAGATGAAGAAGACGGAGATAGATTAGAGGATCGAATCAATCAGAGAATATATGTAAATACGATTATATAATTAATTCTTATTTAACTTATTATTATTATATATATGTATTGGAAAATAAATAAATAAATAATTAGGGAATGAAGGGTGGTGACGTTAGAGAAGGATCAAAATCAAAATCAAAAATGAAAAGGTCCACGTGAAGGAATACGGAGACGCTGTGGGCTCCACAAGCTTCGACGCTCCGATTCCATCTCACCGTCCATAATATGGGCCCCACATAAGATCAACGGCCTCCCCTTGCCAATTCCCAATAACTTAAACTTGCGGGAGAAGACAAGGTGTTTGTTTATTTTTTGAAAAATTTTGTTTTTCTTAAACTAATACGAGATAACAAAAACATAAAAAAAACAGAAAGAATACCTCACGATACTAGCTAGATTTTTAGCTAACCACCTAGTACAAAAAAATGGAAAAAGATAAAAAAGTAGAAATATTAAGTTTTATTATTTTTCTAAAAATCGCATTGATTGATATACTAAAATTTGAAATAATTAACAATATTTTAAAATGTTTTTGAAAAAAACTGGCGAATGGTGCAATTAGTGTAATTGTTGTCTGAAATATATTCAAACAATATGTTGTTAGTTTCAACTTACAAGTTAATTTAAAGAATGTAAAGTCGAATCACTGTAATCATTTTTTCATGGGTCATTTTAGTCATTATAAATAAAAGAATTATAACTTTTGAATATATATTTGTTATTAGCCTTTATTTTATTTTAGTCGCCTACTTAATATATTAGGTCTTAATATTTTTTTTTATATAATTGAGAAGAAGAAAAAAAGAAAAAAAAAAAAAGAGAAACCAAACAAACTAGTCTATCCT
>Ga0209700_100748_pt1 | contig 64638 bp, 21 predicted proteins | sample SiratroredBW_FD_187528 | JGI IMG/M metagenome (GOLD analysis project Ga0209700, IMG submission 187528) | Root nodule microbial communities of legume samples collected from California, USA - Siratro red BW (SPAdes) (version 2) | ecosystem: Host-associated > Plants > Roots > Nodule | place: USA...
CAAATCTCTCAATCACACTCTTGTCAATACCTCCAAGCTTGTAGATGAGGTGGCCAGTGGTAGTTGACTTCCCAGAGTTTATATGGCCAATCACCACAATGTTAATGTGAACCTTCTCTTTACCCATCACTTTTCCAAACCTAAAATAAACATTTATCATCGGTACTGCATACACTAAAATACTCATTTATACTCATATTATGGAATAAAAAGTTATGTACAACACTCGGTAAAAAACATCCATTTATATACAACAACCAAAAGAAAACCACGGGTTACAACGCTGCTTACTTAGTTGACAATAATCTCTGATTCTTTGGAAGGGAGACGAAGAAGAGATATGAAAAGGCAGAGAAACGATAAAAGATGTATAAGAAGATATATGAAAAGGCAGAGAGAGAATAAGAGATGTCAAAAGAAGAAATATGAAGAGGCAGATCAAAGAAGATATATGAAGAGGCAGATAGAGAGAGAGCGGGAATACAAGATATTAAAACTTAGTATTAAAATAATCATTTTGTTTTCATATTCTTGGCATGTTGCTGCCACGTCTAAGTGTTAAATTGGAATATGTCACATTTGAGTATCAAAATAATATTTCTCTAAATTATTTAACAATTTTTACAAGATGTTTAATATGTTCTAGTAAGTGATTTAATTTAGATCCAAATGTCATAAAAATATTAATGTTAATGTGATATGATGGGTAAAAGCACTAAATTCTTGCAATTTTTTTGGTATTTAGCAAGGAGTGTATTTTCTTTTTACGAAAATGGGATGGATGACAAGACTATCTTAATATAAATTTATCTTAAAAAAATAGGTGACATGATTTTAGTAAAAGAAAAATATAATTAAAATATGACACGATTATTATATTTTCTTCATTAATACTACTTTAGTTTTTATATTTTCTTCATTAATGCTACTTTAGTTTTTATTTTTCTTATTTATTCCTTGCGTTTGTCTAAGGGAAGAGCCTTAAACTTAAAAATTGGATCTTATATAATATCTTAAATTTTAAAGAATAAAATCAATTTTATAAAATGAACAACCATATTTTGAAAATACAAAAATAACTATCCAAACATTTAAATGTGACTTTTTGAAATTTTAAGACATTTAATCCATAGACACTCAAAAGAGAAATAGGGCTTAGTGTTTATACCTGGGTAGCAAATTTATAGAAGAAACAAAAGCGAAATTTGGTGTGAGAAAACGAAGAGCAGGTGGTTTGAAGGTGTTCGGTGGAGCTTCAGTGCCACACCTACTGTTGGATCCTTCCTCAGCTCCTCAGGCAATACATTTTTTTCCGCTTCTATTTTCTGCCTTCTGCTTGGTACTCCCTTCGATTTCCCCTTTCCCTATTCCATTTCTTCTTTTAAAGTTTTCATTTTTACTCTAATTCTTAATCACCCACATCATTCATTGTTCCACATGAGCTATGATGCGCCCACTTTCTTCAATCTTCAATTTGTTGGTTCAAACGACGATGAGCGTGTTTTATTCGGTGTCGTGGCGGAAATGTTTTCGTTATTTCAGAAAAAAATGACGTGGGTGAAGTTATTCCTCGCCTCATTTTTAAATATATTTTTCAGCAACTTTTTTGGGATTGTTTTGTTAGCTTCCTTGTGGGTCTGTTAAGGGCATTTCTTTGTTTGATATATTAAGAGATTCAATTTGAGATTTATGCAATATTGTTTTATACTTGTTAGAATTTTATTGAAAATTTAATTTATATTTGGGTTTTGTAGAAATAATATTGTCAATCCTTGATGAAGTTTAAAATTAGTTTAGGTGGTTCTGACAGACAATGTCTTTGCTTGTTATAATTATAATAAGAATACAAAAGAATTCTGCAATGTAATTTTAGATGCGTAGTAGAATTTTAAAAGCTATTGTGACTACGATTTACTTGTCCTCCCAGTATTTTTGTAAACAATTTAACATTTAATTGTAGTTAAATAATTCTATGGTTGCTTGAGATGTAGGTGAAATGCAGAATCCAGATGCAAATCAGCTTCCCGAAGTTGACTCGTTGCCAGATGGGTTTGTTGAGAGTACTACAGAGCCTCTTGCTCCTCCAACTCCAACTCCTGAACAAGAGAAGCCTCTGAATAGTTACAAGGATGATGGTTCATCCGACCTTATTCATTCTAATGAACTATCAAATGACATGGGAGCAAAAGAGTTTCAAGCCAATCATGGTAAGCAAGATCAGTGAGCAATGAAAAACTTTTCATGTTCCACTATCTAAAGCACTTAGTTTTGATGCCTCAGACTGCTCTGTGGAGATTTCCTCTAGTAGCTGTATGCAGCAAAATGAAGGCGTACAGATTACACCTCCTGTTGCTATTTCTGTTTCCAAGTCTCCACCATCCGGATGCTGCGAGGTAAAGGAGACACGTCAAGGAGAATGCCAAAGTTCAGATGGATGTAATTATACTAAGCCTCTGCGTCCCTTTTTGCAAATTTTGTAACTAGTAACTACATGCTAATATTTGTTTAGTTTCATGGGAATTACATGAGTAACGGATTGATCTGGACTAAAGACAGGTTTCTCTTTTGTGTGACTCCTTACTATTGAGTGTAACTCTCCTTCATTCACTTATAGATACTATCTGAATATGTTCTGTACAAAGTTTTCTTCTTTGCATATGTATTTTCCTTTAAATGGGAGTAACAGTTCCTGGTTGCCTAATGATTTCTAAAATGCCTCTGTATTCTGATGGTGCAACTTGGCATCATATATACACAAATTTCAAAATTGGAGCCTTCCTTATTGGTCTGTCTGTGTCTGTGTATGTGTATGCTGGATGTGACTGAAAAACCTTGTAATCCTTCTTTGTCTTTAGTTTTCTAGTTCAAACTTTGAACAGTGTCCATATTGTGCGGAATTAGGTATTCTCATTGTTATTGCCTCCAAAGTTTATATTGATCTTGCTAAAATTGAGAACAGACTGGGCATAACTTGATTGTAAAAGCTAGATCACCGGAGGATTGCCCATATCATTGTAAGTATTACTTTGACCATATTCCTACCCATCGTGGGACGTAACACTTCCCTTATACTCAAGATTTGACACCTGAAGTGTGAAATTGACAGTATTGGACACTTCTGACTTGTGGGTGACTGTAATATTAGGATTGGGATAGAACCTGATACCATAATATATTAGAATTAAGAGCAGACGAGGTTTACTTCATCTTAAATGTGGCTCAGGGGGTGGGGGTCAACTTGTCCTAGTCACTATTATAAGGATTACTTTGATCATAGCAGCTGGTGTGAGTTCTCAGTGTAATGGGTAATTTTAAGAATTTGTCTTGAAAGATGAAATGATCTCTTAAACTTACATTTTTCTTTCTCTTGCATTGTTGACACTTTTACTGATATTATACCTAGTCAGGTACTAAATGGTTGGAATAATTATCTAAACTTACATTATCAATGGACTACCTTGCATGCTCGGACATGATTACAAACCCATTAAAATACAATCTTTTAGATCTCTATGTTGAATTACTGATGTCTTCTAGTTTTTTCTTTGAGTATTTGACATGGTGATTGTGTTGTTGCTAATTGCTATTGCAGCAACTGGTGTACCATTGGAGACTAAAGCATTGCCTGTAAAGAATGTGGGTTCATCAGAGACTGTTGATTCTTCAAAAAACAAAAAATCTGTTAGTCAATTATCTCTGTTAATTTCTATATATGCCCATGAATTATTGCATGTCTTCTCGGCTATATATTTCTCAGTCTGTATGTGTTCCCTCTGGCTCATGTATCCTGCTATTTATTTTGAACAGTTGATTAAAAATGTCTTTGACTGTTCAACTGACATAACTTATTTGATCCACAACTAGCCTGTTGGGCATTGAGTTTGATGGGAATTAACTTGGACTGGACAAAGCTTACTGGAAATAAGCAGAGCAATACACTTTTCTTTATTGAACATTTCTTAAATTGTTAGGCTGTGACTTTAAAAATATAATGGGCTTTCTCCCCCCTTAAAGAATAGTAACGAGGCTGTGCTGATTGATTCTAAGTTGTTAGGTTATCTTGTGAGAATGGTGTAGAAAAGTTTGTGGAAGATTTTGGAAGAATATTATAAACAAGTGTTAGGTTATCCTTGTCAGGTCAACAAATTATATCTTAGAATTCATAAACAATATCTATTGTAATTTCTGAATGATAGGACAGTTTGTAATGCTTTAGCTCTTGAATTTGTTTATAGCAGTGTGTTTGTAAAGGAGGTAAGTTAATATACTCTGATTGTAAATATTTTTCAGATTAGTTGCTAGATTATGTTCTATTGAATGGAAAATTTGGATGGAGCATCACAATTGTTACACATCAAACAATTTAGGTCATGTTTAATTCACAATTTTTTGACAGTTAAGGTCGCGTTGAGTTCATCAAAATCAAACAAAAACATCCGTTGTGACACAGCTAGTTTTGTGCAATCACTGGTTGAATAGAGAGTCTAATATACTTTTGATGCACACCAATGTTATGCTTGGTCAATATTCAGTAACCTTTGTAGAAAAGTCTCTTTCTTCTCATTATAGAATGAGCAGAGTCATTAATGTTATTTACCTCATTCATTTCAGTGTCTCATTAAGTATAAAGGTTTTGTTTTGCATATTGTATTTGAATTAAAAATGTGATAGAATGAACTATATTTATCTCATTTTGATCAACATGAGCCAATTTGTCTTTTTTCTTTTGTCATGTCACAATGAGTATACGAAACTACATCTAGGAGAGACTGAATAGTTGATCTTCTTAATTTGTCAGGAAACTGGTGAAAAGCGAAAAAGTGCAAAACGTACTCTTAAATCAGAGAAGGAGCTTTTAGAATTTACACTCAATTATCAACAAGTTTTAGCAGAAAGAGACGCAGGTATGTTGCAGTGAATATGTCCACTGCTGTTTTATAAAGTTTTGGATGGAAAGCATTTATGAAGTTTCTGACCAAATTATTGGAGTTCTTATTTATGCCAGTGTAAAGTAATACCTTGGCATTTAGGGAATATTCACTCTATTAATCAATTAGCTCTGTAATTGAGCAATCAAATAATATCTTATATTGGTATTGTATTTTTCTCTATTGGCTTTCCGTTTATTTTACGTGTACCATTTCTCTTGTACTAGTAAGTGTATTCCACAAGTTGTTTCACTAAAATGACAATTTAAACATACAACGTTTTCTTTTGATAGTGTGGGTTAGGTTGCTGGAGGTTTGGGTAGACTTTTGAGTTGTTTTGACACTTTTTATTGAAATAGTATCAATTAAAACACTATATCTAAGACTCATTTTTTTGGAATCTTAAGTAAATGACAGCATCTGATCTGTAGCCACATTGATACTAGTACTTGTTCACCAACATTTGCGTTTCTTTTTGCAGCTCTTGCGGTCCGAGATAAGCTCGAGTCATTGTGTAGAGAATTACAACGTCAAAATAAAATGCTGATGGTATTTTTCTATTGGACTGTTACCTGTTAGGCTGATTTTATAATATATAAGTAGTCCTAGATGTGGAAGTGATATACCTCAATTATTTTTTCTTATATGCGATTGACGTCTGCTGATTTATGCAAATTTTGCTGGGAAGTTAAACTCCCTGATTGGAACTAAGTTTTTCAATAAAAGAAGTTCTATCTATTCGAGATAGTAGTCAAAAAATTAGTCTAGAGGATAACATGTTACTTTGAATAGAGAAAGAGTTGAGAATTTTAGGTTTTGGAAAATCATTGTGTTGTCTTGCTCCCCAGTGATGTATATTTATATATGCAAAGTTTGAATAATTGAAAGTACAACTCTGAGAAATCATCAATTAAGGCTACAGACTGACATACTAGATACAACAAAAGCAACTTTATAAAAGTTATACAATAGAAGATAATCATTATTCAATCCTCCCCTTTGTCAGAAGTGCTTAGCTTATGTGAAAGGGTTAACTCATCTTTCAGATTTCCTATCTGACACTTATCTGTAGATTATCTCTCAGAATTTAGAAGGAATAATATATTCTTCTATATTATTAAATTATGAGGTCAATGGACCTATATATACATGAGCCTGCTGGCTATTTTAGGAAATATTAACAGCTGATCCTAGGGATACAAATCCCTATGATTTTGGGATTGTTCCTAAATACATAATCCTAATATTAATATAAAGATACAGCTGTGATACAAAATAAAATTACATCAAGGATAAAATATAAAACTTCCTAAAATATAAGAGTAACATGATTTTGACACTCCCCCTCAAGCTGATGAGTAGGTGTTCTCCATTCCCAGAGTAGATATAATTCTTTCAATGTTAATGCCATTCAACCCTTTGTTGAGTATGTCTGCAAGTTAACTCTGAGTGGAAACATATGGGGTGCAAATCAAGCCATTATCCAACTTCTCCTTAATAAAATGTCTTTCATCCTCGATATGTTTAGTTCTATCATGCTGGACCAAGTTATGGGCTATGCTAATTGCATATTTATTGTCGTAATATAACTTCATAGGTTTATCCCACCTTATCTTCAAGTCTTCCAATATAATCTTCAGCCATAGAAGTTCACATATTCCTTGGGCCATTGCTCGAAATTCTGCTTCAACACTCGATCTAGCTACTACACTTTGCTTTGTACTCTTTTGTCACTAGGTTTCCACCAAGGAAGGTGCAATATCCAGTAGTTGATCTTCTATCCACAACTGACCCCGCATCACCATCCGTATATATTTCAAGAACTACACTCTTGTTTTGTTTGAACAAAATCCCTCTTCCCGGAGTCCCTTTTAAATATTGAACAATTCTAAGGGCAGCTTGCAAATGTGCTTCCCTTGGTTGGTGCATAAATTGGCTGACTAGGCTCACAACAAAAGCAATGTCTGGTCTAGTGTGAGATAATTAAATAATTCTGCCCACGAGCCTTTGATACATTTCCTTGTTCACGGCATTGTCCTCCTCAACACTTCCCAACTTTATATTTGGATCACTGGAGTACTTATTGGTCTGTAGGCTGTCTTTCCTGTCTCTTTAAGCAAATTAATAATATATTTTTGTTGAGATATGAATATTCCTTTCTTGGATGGGCCACTTCAATTCTCTTGCAAGACATTGACTTAACATTTTCTGCTCCTCTTTGTCATCTCCGGTTACTATAATATCATCAACATACACCAATAATATTGTTACTTCCCTTGAAACTGAATGTTTGATGAATAAAGTGTGATCTACTTGGCTCTGTTTGTAGCCTAAATTTGTCATAACTTTGGTCAATCTTCCAAACCATGCTCTTGGGGATTGTTTCAACCCATATAGAGCCTTTTTTAGCTTGCAAACAGTTCCAACAGCAACCTGTCCATCATAACTAGGGGTCAAATTCATGTATATTTCTTCTTCATTGTATTAGTCCCAGTCATGATTTGTTGCTAGTGACAATATTACTCTGACTGTGTTCATCTTAGCAACAGGGGCAAATGTCTCCAATTAGTCCACTCGATATGTTTGAGTGAATCCTTTGGCTTGGATTCTTGGACATCTGATGTTGGCTTTTAATGATATTAAATATTTAATCTTATGATTTTATTAGTTTATTATTCAATATATTTATCTGATTTTGAGTAACATATTTTCTATTATTATATTTTAATTTAAGAAATAGAAAAGAAAGTAAATCTTTATAAAAGACAAAAATTAGTAGTAGGAATTAAAAACGCATAAACCTAGCCAAACTAAACCGCACAAATTGGTTTGGTTTGATTTGGATTTTTTTTTTCAAACCAAACCAAACCGATTCACATATATTTTTTATGTTTGGTTTGGATGTATGTTTAACCAAAAGCCTTTTTTATATAGCTTAGAATGTGTAGAACAACATTCCATATTAGGCTTTGTAGCAGGGGTGTCTAATTGTAGCATGAGTCAGGTGTCTCTATCTATGAAGCTCAGACAATTCTTTTTAAGTGGCATGTTCCTTGTCCAACACATATCGGACACTAACACGTGTACGACACGTATCCATGAAGTGTCCAATTTAAAAGACATTTTTTTTATATCTCACAATTCTAACACGGTTCCAACACAATTTTAAAAGGGACTAATACAATAATCTTTTAAAAACTTATAAACTTATTACAGTGATAAGAAACAAATCCTATATATAATAATTTTTTTTTATTATGTACGTTTCTTTTCACTTTTTTGATTTTAGATAAATGAATTAGATTCAGTTTTTTGTTATATTTGGCTAACCTTATTCATAGATGATTTTTTAATACATAAATCTTGGTTGTTAATTTATATAATTCATAGTGATGTAATTTATATTATTTTTTAATATGTTTCTAACTATCATGAAATAGTAAGGTTGGGTCCTGATTCATCTTACTTTAAAAACTACATCATGATGCTTTTTAACAAAATGACCAAGATTTGTCTATCATTTTCAGGAAGAATGCAAACGTGTATCAACTGAGGGGCAAAACTTAAGGCTGGACTTGTCAGCCAAGTTTCAAGATGCAATCAAGGTTTGAACATTGTCTTGTTTAGAAATTAGAATGTATGATATTCTGATCAGTGTGCAGTGGGTATCCTTTCATTATTTAAATTCTATTGGTGGAAGGTGGTTTTAAGTGATTATGAAAACAGTCATGTTATTTCTAATTAATTGTATGGCATTAATACTCCAACAAAACAGGCTGAAACTTTGGTTGGAATAAATTTTTTTCTTTTGAAGGAGGCTCTCGTGTTTTTAGACTTGCCATGTAATATGGTTCTTTTCTTGCTATCTTTGTGGTGCTGTGAGGGTGATTTCTTTATATCAGTCTCTTGACAGATATGCACAGGCGGTTGCACAGTAGTGTGGATTTAAAACATTGATTTGGATGTCTTTTCTTTGTATAGTACTTAGTTATTGAGGATACCTTATCTGCCTTTTTTTGGTACCCTTTGTTCGTGTTTATTATAATATTTTTGACTTTATAAAAAGTTTTGCATACTAAACGTTGGCCAATGGCCAACAGGTATAATGGAATGCTGCTATAGCTATTAAGAAGTTATATGGAAAAGTAAGTGATACAGTGGGCACTTACCCGTAAATCTAAATGTCTGCATTAAGGTTGGAAAATTGATGAATTTTATCTCAGAATACAAGAAGAAATATCTGTTCTAGCTGGTCCATTGTTATAGCATTGTCTATCAATTCTTACTTAGACGAGCTAAAAACTGCCATAGATTATTGTATATGTTATATTTTTCCTTCTATAACCATTTGACTTATGCTTCAGGTCGGTAGAATAGATGTTTCAGTATTTATTATAACCTCAGAAACGTATGCTTGATCTTCTAAGATGATTTTGGTGATTACATCATAAGCTTCAATTTTCCTTTTTATTGCATTTAATGCTAATTGCCCTCTGCTACAGGATGTCAGCAATAAACTTGAAGAACGAAAAGATGAATGCCTTTCTCAGCTTAAAGAGAATGACATGTAAGACCCTGACAAGTTGTGAAAGTATAATTTATAGTTTTCCATAGCAAATGTATATGTTTTAGCTATACATATAACACATGTTCATGCTTGAGTATTTTTTTTTTGCCGTGTGGTATTATTTTCTGGGCTTATAGTTATCAATTTCTCTGCAATGCTCAAGTCTATATGCAAATCCTATTTTTTCGGTTATTAATTTGTTTGGATTGCGTTATTTTTCCCATCTGTGCTATTGCTTTGCTTCTTGCTATTTCTCAATAAACTTTGTCTTGACTTCATATGTTTTATTGCCTGCCACCTCTTGGATAAGGTAATCTTTAAGACAATTTATTAACTGGCTTTTCGTTATCAAGCTAAATCTTCATTTCCATTTGTGTTTGGTTTAAAAAAAAAAAGGCTGCCTGCAAATTTCTTTCTAATATCTTGGAACCTGGAATATTGTTATATGATGTCAACAGTATCAAATTTTTATGCATTAAAGCATTTTATGATCATATAATACTCTACAGTAATTATATATTGCTTTTGTCTGCACCTGCTTCATCTGACCTCCCCTGTCCCGTAGTTGGCCATGTTCTTGATTTATCAATTATTGGGTTGTGCTGTGCTGAGTAACAGAATAATCTGATTACATTGCTTTAGTGTTAGAAGCACTCAGAAATACCTCTTATTTATAATAATTTCAGATTGATTTACATTAATGGGGAATTAAAATATTTAACTCCCAAAACACCAAGAAGCTACTATACATTTGCTCTGCAATGGTTGTTTATAGAAGGATCCTCTAAGGTCAAAAATCAAATTACACAGATGTAACTTTTACTAAATACTACCCCATCATTAATATATAAAAAGTGAATTTTACTGATCCAACCTTTAAATAATATTTCCACATCTGATTATCCATGTCAAATTTTGTAAAGTTAAACAACAATAACAAGATTATCAAATGATTCATAATTTAGCATATTTTGAATAGTACACATTACATTGTGAATATATATATATATATATATATATATATATATATATATATATATATATATATATATATATATATATATATATATATAAACGAGACAACAAATAATGTTATATTAATATAAAATTTTATATCTATGATATATGTGAGAGGAACTTTTAATCTAAATTAAAAGTATGTAACTCCCTTAGTAGCCATTATACATTTGCTATGTTTAAAACAATAAGTAATGTCGGCAATGTTTATAGAAGGATCCTCTAATGGGAGAGATCAAATATTACACTAATGTAACTTTTAGTAAATATTACACTTTCAGGAACTTTATATAAAAAAGATTTTGCCTATCCAACCTTTAAATTATATTTTCACATCATGTTTATCCATATCAATTTTTGTTAAAAAAGAACAACAATAAGAATGCGATCGCATGATTCATATTTTATTATATTTTGAATAGTATACATTACGTTGATTTTTATCTATATAAAGGAGGTATCAAATAATTTTAGTAATATAAGTTTTTGTATCTATAATCTTTGGAAAAGGAATTTTCAATCTAATGGTGAATCTTGAAAAAAATCATTATCCAATAGAAAATATTGAACGGTGTAAAATTTGGTAAAAATTGTAGCGGTGTGATTTGATCCCTTTCTATCCTCTAATTGTTTTGTGATGAACACAAAATAAGTTGCCTTAAATTTCGTTACAGGTTAAGAAACAAGCTAAAGCAGCTTGCTGAACAATATGAACTCTCTGAGCAACAATATGCACAGAAGGTGATGGTTTTTCTTTTCTTGTGGTTGACATTGGTGTATAGTTGTGTTTATAAGCTTTTTGGAACTTATTCACTTTAATGTTGTATTTGTTTAACAGTTGAAGCAAAAGTCTTTGGAACTACAGCTTTCTGATTTAAAAATTAAACAACATGAAGAAAAATTGATACAGGAACAATCACAGATAAAATTATATGCAGAACAAGTATCTCAGTTATTAGCAACTGAAAAGAGTTTACGATTGCAGCTGACAACTGATGGAGAAAAATTCCAACAATTTCAGGTTTTATTTTTATTCTCTTTTTTTTATTATTTGTCACAATTTGAATGTATAGCTTCTTGTGCTACAATGTGTTCATTGTTTGCATAAAGGTCTCGTTTGCTAAATATTTGTAATTTGTAACAATTTGTGGTTGAATTCATAAATGTCTTGCTCTAATCGTGACTTTGGTTTCACATCCTCATTTCCTAATTTTTTTGACTATTGAACACAAATTAAGATCATATTAGTAACGATTTGTGCTGGGTTTTGTTTTGCAAGATATTAATAATTTTTAAAATCTTACACAAATTCTGTATCTTCTGATTCTCTTTCGGTCAACTGGTGCAAGCCAACTGATCTTGTTTCCACACATGCTATTTTCTGATCTTTATTTCACTGACTTGACCCTCCTTTCAACTGTTTGCTTTTAGGCATGTCATTTATAACTTTGTTATCTGAGTACATCTGGGCTGTTTGGATAACAGTCCTAAAAGATGATTTAGCTTCTCCAAAAGCTGATTTTAACTTGTTATAAACTAATTTTAACTTACAGGTTAAGCTTAATTTATTTTCTTCTTTTATAAGTGCTTATAAAAGAGTTTACTAAACTGTAAAACTTGGCTTCTCTTTTTCGTTTCTTTTTCTGGCTCTGGCTTTGCTTCTTGCTCAAGGCCTCTTGTAGAACGTTCTGAGACTGATCTCTCCATTCATACAGTATTCTGATCAGACGTGCTTAACAATGCATTGAATTTCAGGAAGCATTGTCAAAGAGCAATGAGATTTTTGAAACATTCAAACAAGAGATTGAGAAGGTAAACATAATTTCTCTTGCACGTTTTATTTGTTCAAGACAAGTAATTTTTCCTGAATCATATATCGGATGACTGTGATTCCAAAGTCCTGTCTTTTCCTGTATTGTGGTTAACAACCAGATGGCAAAATCAATCAAGGAACTCAAGAAGGAGAATCAATTCTTGAAGAGCAAATCTGAGAAGTCTGATGTTACACTTATAGAGTTAGTTGATGAGGTATATAGTTTGTGTTTCCTGTTGTTGAGCATTAACCATTTTAGCATGTTATAAGAATTAAGAAAGAGAGACATAGACAAAGAGATTAATTGGCCTCAATTGTGTTCTACACACTAACATATGCATGTATCCGAGAAATTATAAGATACCCAAGATGCTCAAGTACCCTAGCATGTTTCAAACATTTATTACATGCCATTTTTTGTAGCACTCTCCTTTAAGCCGATGCATAGATATGAATCTTGCACCCTTTACTAACTCACAATTTTTTAGTTCCCTGTTAGGGCTTCACTTAGTGAATATATGTAAAACTATTGATCCGTGTTAAAGTCTTAACAAATTGGTAATCCACATCTAAGCCCTTTGTTTTTCACAGGATGAAAGCTTCCAACATTTCATGTATTGAAATGTTTACAGAAAAAATAATGCTAGGTTAAGTAAGCTCCCGAAGAATTCCTACACACAGAATGTTTCTTGGTTAAACATTTTTTTAAATTGCTGTATATAATGCCTTTAGGCTTGTAAATTTTCTAATGTTTCTTTTTAAATTTTATTTATATTTCATTAAGCTTTGGACATTGATTTTTTTGGCATTTTCTTTGCTAATTATTATTTCCTGTTTTTTCATAAAATAACTTTTTAATTTATTTACAACATCTATGAAATTTACGAAATTATTGCCTGAGCAGCGTGAGCGTTTGAAGAAACAATTGGAGAAAACACAAAAACAGAAAGAAAAACTTGAATCATTATGCCGGTCCCTGCAAGCTGAAAGGAAACAAAGTCCTTCGGAGAACAAGAGCAATAGTTCAGTTCAAACATGAAGAAGAGTTGGTTCCTACTTCCTGGATCTATAGATAGATAATAACTTCTGGAAGGAAATGTATTTTCTAATACTACGTTTGCCAGGGAATTTGCATGCAGTTACATGAATGTGATTTTTTTGCTGTGTTATTATTTTTTATCCATCTCAAGATTTGAAACAGTGTGAAATGTCTTTGTTGATCTTGTCATTCATTCTTGATTTTTATTGTGCACACTCACTCCTATGCTCAACATTTGTCTCTGAACTATAGTGCTTTTTAAATGAAAACTTGTACTAAGACCCAAAATAATTATATTTGCTGCAATATTTTAGCTAATACTGAAAAGAGTTAATTCAAATGTTTCTATTTAATTTTGGCATAGATTTGTGAATACTGGTCTTCTTGGATTATTATGTTTTAAATATACATTTAGTTTTAGTTTTTTATTTGTGAAATTTTATTCAATCACAATATGAATCATGTGGGATTTAATATTTTTTTTAATATATTAAGTGATTATAAAAGTATTCATCTGATTTGATCGTCAATCAATGAATTTACTTTTAAATGTGACATTTTATCTATCAATTATTAATTATAAATATTTCATTATGTTTATTAGTTTTTTATTTGATTTAATGCATACTTATAAAACTAACCTTAATTCTGTAGACATATTTTACCCAAACTTTCTTTCTTTTATAAGATAAGATTTTGGAATATGAACATATCTAAAAGTAATTAGACTTCTAATTTTATAACAAAATTTATACGATTTTTAAATGTGTAATTAAATAAATAAAATTTATCATTGGATATTTTTTTTTGTAGAGTTGAAATCCATCGCCAATCAACAACAAAAAGGCAATTCCTTCCCCTCATTTCCTTGTGAAATAGAGAGTCCAGATTACCCCAGCATTGGTGATCAAGTGCGATATATATTTACAGTCATGCATGACTAAATAGATGGTGTTATCTGTATTAGAATGATTTGAACTCTTTACAACAATCATCTTCCTGTTAGGTCGTTTTTATGTACTCAAAATATTTCAAGATGTGATTGTGAAAATTTGGGTTCGAATAGACGGTTTCTCAACCCCCGCCAAAGGAGGTGCTATCGCATTGTTATAAAATGATGGAAGTTGCTTCCTGTACGATCTTCCTACACTTAACATTATTTTTATTATTATTTTAAATTTATTTATTAAATGATTTTTTTCTTTCTCGTATTGAGTCATTGAGTCAGGTACACAAATAAATGCAATCAAGTAAAAAACTATTATCTTTTCTCATAAATATTAACAAACTTTCTTAATAAATAATAAAAAATCTATATTTTTTTAAGTAACATTGAATTAATTATCATAAACCTAAATATTTGAAAATAATGTGCTAAACTAAATTTTTTAAACTATTATAAATATCTTAACATCCAACATCATCATTTTTATTATTATTAAAAAATGAAAGAGATGTTTATGTAAATGTGGAAAGAAGAAAAATTATTTAATATATAAAATATCAAGGACATTATTGATATTTAAAAAAAAATTTAAGTATAGGAAACATTTTGTATAATACAGGGAGCAACTACCTAAAATGATTGTATTTTTACCTAAAATGATTATATTTTTATTTAAATGGTGTTATTAATATACATGCACTAATTCATATCAATATCAGACCTTTTGCATGTCATTTAAGACACGAAGATCGATCATTTTTATCACCACATCATGGCAAGATATTATTAGTATTATAATAGTTCTATGCTTGTCTGATGAATAATTTATCTTATTTTATATTTAATGTTATTTTACTATAATTATTTGTTTTAATAGTTTAAGTAAATAATGTCATTTGAATAAATTCAAGGTATATTCTGGAGGAAGTATATTACTATATATGATCAACGTAAACATAAACATGTATCAGAAAGTATTTTAGTATTGATCGAAGTCCATAATATATTATGATTAGCCCGCGACACGGAAGGATTATTTACAATGTTCGCACGAAACAACTGATGATACATAGTTTTATTATATACTTACATTTTATATTTCAGGATTAAAAAATATATTGAAAAACAATTATTAATAGTTAATATATTAGATATTTCTTTATGAAAAATATTATATACTTATTTTACGTGACTTTATAAAAGAAATAATTTTGTATTAAGCTACTTAAAAAATTCAGGAATTATATATTGCAAAATACATAAGAAACCTTCAATCTTTTGTGTTCTGGAGTACAAATTTGAAAAGGTAAACTAGAATTTTATGGTCAGGAATGATATATTCCAAAATACTAAGAAATGTTCAATCATTTGTATTCTGAAATGCAAATTTGAAAAGGTAAAATTGGAATTTTGTGGAATGGCCTAATGGGTGTTTCATTGAAGAAGTCTTGTAACAGGTATTGTTATGTATCATTATTTACATTTTTTTTTTCTTTTGCTAGGAATCCTAACTTTCTCAGATGCAAAAAGTTTAAATTAATTTTAAAATACTTACATGTGGCATTCACAACACAACATATGAGAAAAAAAATTTAAATATTGAGTATAAATATTTAATTGTGGAAAAAAAAATACAATTTTAACTGACTTATTATTATTATTATTAGATGCTAAAATGGTTAAATATACCATATTTAATATTGAACTTATATTTCAATGATTATCACTTTGAGATATGAATTGGTAAAATAACTAGGTTATTTGACAAATATGTCTCAAAAAATTAAAAAAATGGTTTTCATATTTTATTAAATAAGTTAAATTATAAAATAATTAATTTTAAAACAAACTATTTAAATAAAATAATAATTACAAAATTTTTAAACAATTTTTTACTAGTGTTTTTGTCTAAATAATTGAGTTAAACAATACATAAATCTTAAGAAAACTCATACAATTATGTAACGAAATAGCTTTTTATGTATATAAATGTAATATAATAATATAATGGAAGCAATAAAAATAATGGTAACTGAGATACTGAAAATAATATTGTTTTAAAAATAAATTCCATAATTAATAATGTGACTCAATTTAATTAATGGATCCTTACTTCTTTTAATCTTATTATTCCCATAATTGATGCTTGAGGTTTTTTTCCCCCTTTCTTTTATTTTATTTGGTCTCGCTGCTTCTTCTCATTCTTTCTCAGTTTCTGCAGTGACGAAATTTGGATAAAAAATTTTATCTTTGGGTGATTCCAACCGTAATATCTTAGAAAATAGCTATAAAATAAAAAGTTAATTTAGAATTTAGTTTTAAAGATAAATAAGATAATATTTTTTTTAACAAAACAATTGATTAAGTAAATAAAAGACAGTTATTTACTTTTTATTTTTATAAGAAGCACTAACTCTCTTTAAAAAGATATTTCATCTCTCTAAAAAGATATTTTATTTTATTTTTATAAAAACTATCAACTCTATCTAAGAAGAAGATATTTTGTTTCATTCTAATAAAAACCACTAATTATCTCTAAGAAGATATTATGTTTATAAAAACTATCAAATCTTTCTTTCTTTAAGAAGATATACAATTTTATTCTTATGAAAACTAGTATCTCTCAAACAATTTCAAGTTTTCTACCTTCTCTCTAGATTTGTGATCTCATAGATTATAAGATTGAAAATCAGAGGACATCCTTAGATTACTAGCGTTGAGTAGATCAAGAGTGTCCGATCATATTCTTGAACAAAGTTAGATTGTCCGTGATTTTAGAATTTTTGAATATCTCTACTCTCTACTCTATAGAGGTAAGGAAAGCTAGTTGTATGTTTTCATTTAAATATTGTAATTATTTTTCTTTTAAATTTGTGTAAGGGAAGTTGTTGCATGTTTTTTTATAGATATTATAATTAATTGTTTTGTGAATTTGGGTGAGAGAAGCTAGTTGTATGTTTTTTTATAAATGTTTGTCTCATTTGAAATATAAATTTATTTATAATTATGATATTTTGTGAGGGAAGCTAGTTGTATGTTTTCTTATAAATGTTTGTCTCCTTTGAAATATAAATTTTTTTAAAATTATGATATTTTGTAAGGAAAGCTAGTTGTATGTTTTCATTTAGATATTGTAATTATTTTTCTTTTCAATTTGTGTAAGGAAAGTTGATGCATGTTTTTTTATAAATATTATAATTACTTGTTTTGTGAATTTGGGTGAGGGAAGCTAGTTGTATGTTTTCTTATAAATGTTTGTCTCTTTTGAAATATAAATTTATTTAGAATTATGATATTTTGCAAGAGAAGTTAGTTTGATTGTTTTTTATATATATTGTAATTATTTATTTTATTAAATATAAATTTGAAGAATTTGAATTGAATGGAATGAATGTTTATGTATGGTATGATGTAGTATCAATGTTTGTGTTTGTGAATGATGTGGTGTGTAATCGAGACTACCCGTATCTTGACTTTTACGTAGTCATTGGAATCATAAATGAAGATGACTAGGTGGTGAGAGTCGAAGGAGGTTCATATCCTGACTCTACTAGTCATTGGAATCATAGATGACGATGACTAGGTGGTGAGAGTCGAAGGAGGTTCACATCCTGACTCTACTATAGTCATTGGAATCATAGATGATGATGACTAGGTGGTGAGAGTCGAAGGAGGTTCACATCCTAACTCTACTAGTCATTGGAATCATAGATAAAGATGATTATGTGGTGGGAGTCGAAGGAGGTTCATATGACTGCGCCACGGTATGAAAAAGAACCAGTTGGACCAAATCATATGAATTAATATATTCACATGACTGCGCTACGGTGTGAAAAAGAACCGGTTAGACCAGATCATGTGGGTTAAAGGATTTATATGACCGCGTTACGGTGTGAAAAAGAACCGATCAGACCGGATCATATGTATTGAGTTTATATAACCGTGCTACAGTGTGAGAAAGAACTGGTCAGACCGAATCATATAGATTAAGTTTATATGACTATACTACGGAGTGAAAAAAGAACCGCTTAGACCAGATCATATGGATTACAATTATATGACTGCGCTACAGTGTAAAAAAGAATCGGATATACCAGCTCATATGAGTGTTTGATGAGTGTGTTGTGTTAGTGATGATGTGATATATGAGATGAATTACGAAAACTTGATTTTTTGTTTTTCTTGTTGATTTAGAAATTTAATTTATGAAAATATAATTTTTAAAACTCTCTCTAGCTTACTCTTTTTTGTTGTGTGTTGTTTGTTTTGTTTTTAATGCGATGATAGTGTATATTACACGTGAACAGAGAATTTGACAAGTAGTGTGAGTCTTAAGCAAATTGTTGGAGAAACTTTATTTTGGTTTATTTTCTTTTACATATTGTTTTTTTTTCGTAAGATACGAAAAGTTTCGATTTTTTTTCATCTTCTTAATAATCAGGCCAGTTTTTCAATGGGTTTGTGTTTTTCCAAAGAATATAATTTTTTTTTCCAGAAAATATATTCAATATAAAATTCATATTCTGAAAAATACATTAAAAAAAATAGATTATTAAATTCTAAAGCCATTTAATTATAAACACAAGGTCATTTAAGTCATTTCGTTCACTGACACAGTGCAGGAAGCGATTGGCCCCTCCCACGGCACATCTCGCTCGGCACCCATCTTTAGACCTAACCCAACCTAATTGTTCCCATCTCCACTCTCTCACGGAACTCTAGCCTTACCGTCACCCACTGCCACGCACCTTCTCCGCCACCAAAACACTACCTCTCCGTCACCGCTATATTTTTTTCACTTAGGTTACTTGGTTGTAATAGAGGATATATCTGGCGAATGGCGTGTGCGAGACTATGGTAGCAGAGAATCTAGCTATGGCTACCGATAAGCCGAACCGGGTCGGGTTGGTTATATCCACTACATCCTCGATTCGGGATTTCCTCTCCCGTGCGTCGAAAGACTCCACCCTTTCCGAGGAACTTCGACAAACATCCTCCGACCTGCTCCTCCAATCGGAGGTGCCCTACGCCCCACTTCGCGCTGTCTGGATGGCTTCTGATCCATCCACCAGACCCGACTTGACCCGACTCTTTTCGGGCACCCGTCTTGTCTTCTTCAGCCCTAAGCCCAGAGAGAAGGTTAGTTCTCTATCTCCACTCTCTGTTTCAATTTCCTCCAATTCCATTAAATTATATTTACCTCATGTTTCTTTGGCTCCAAAATTTGTTGGTCGATTCAATTTTTTGTTTACTATTGTTATTGGTGTGAAGAGTGAAGAATTGAAAGCCAGGCTGAAAAAGCTGGAAGATTTAGCGGAGCGGAAGGCGTATCAAGAACTTGTGAAGGATATTGCACCGTCCAGGGATGTTCCGGAACCATTCTCTTCTTACAAGGATCAATTAGGGTTTGGTAAATTCTGCTTCTCTTCAGTCTTCTACACCAACTATGCCAAACTCTAGTTTTACCGTGTCGATGCATGTATGAAATGAATTTTAATTACAATGCCATGATCACTGTTGATGTTAAGATATTGACTTTTATCATGATTACAATGCACTAATCACTCTTGATGTTAAGATATTGACTTTTATATGATAACAAATTTACAGATTATATCTAGAGCGGTTTCTAATTTGTTAACAATGTAAAAATCTTTGCATTTAAAATTTATCAAATCGAAATTAAACCAATAAGCCCTGATGCTTAATTTGCTCATTTAGTTTGAACACCTTTTGCTAGATTGGGTAGGTTGTTTTGCTTTACAATTCCATTTCGCAGTACCAGGTTTTGATGCTGAACCAAGTAATCTCAAACACTATAATGCAGATTGTTGCCACATTTATTATCTCTTATGTCACATTTATATCATGTTTGTGCTCTGAAGTAGCTCTATTTGATATTTTTTTTTTCTTTAACTTTTCCAGGTTTGCATGTTGTGGTTACCATGTTTACTGGCTATCTTATTGGATATGCTGCATTTAGAGCCTTGTTTAATCACAGTCCTGCAATGGTACTGTCTAAAATATGCTTTTCATTATTATTCATTTATCCTTGATTAGTATTTTAGTTTTGAGCTCTCATCTTCTCTTCATCTCCTTTCTTTTCTTCCTTCCTTCCTCACTTGTCTCTATTTGCAGAATGCTGCTGGAGGAATTCTGGGGTTGGTTGGTGCCATGTTTGTTGAAACTTTCCTTTTCATAATTAGAAGTTCAAATGCAGATACCAACAAAACAAAAAAATTCAGATCAAGATCATCCTTTTCAACACCCAACTCTAAGAAAAATCAGTAGAAATTATCAGGTTGGTTATTTTTCAGTTCTCAGAAATATCATTGTTCTGAGTTACAGATAATTTAGAAGTGTTTGCCTTGTATGGAAACAATTGTCTAGCCATAGGGTATCAGATATTGAATAAGCACTTAGATGTTTGTAATTGTAATTTTATATTTTTTATACTTTTATTTTTTAAAACTTCAAATAATATTATTTTGAATATCATAGTAATTATTTTTTTTTTGTATTTAATCATGTTTGTAATGACTCGTGCTTATTTTTAAAATGAGAATATTCTCTTGTGTTTTTCTTTTATTTCATATTAATTTTAGATTAATTTTATTAATTATATTCTGACTGTGTTGAGTGCTATAATTTTTAAAATTTGCCATATTTCGGACCTATCTGGATCCTCGTAAGTACTATGTTAATATTATGCTTTGATCTCAATCTGGCCGGACATGAGTGCCCTGCCATCCTCTCCATCTCTGAAGAAAGAAGTAGGAATTATTTATATGTGGTTGTGAAAATTATGCAGGAACTTTTTTTTTTTCTCATCTACTTTGGTTGGAATATAAGCACGAAGGATGTACAGACATGCACTATGCACCCCCATTATATGACATAAAGGGCAAAAGCACAAAAAAGGTGCAATTTTTTTTTGTTTTTTACCAAACAGATGCAAAATTATTTTTTTTATGAAAATAAGTAAGTCATGTCACATAAGTACGACTTCTTTACTTAAAGTCGTGCTACGTTGGCACGATTTCAATGTAAAAAAATGAATTGTTGGCACGATCTCAGTTCAATCTTTTTCAATTTCACATCTTCTTAAAGTCGTATCATGATGACACGACTTATTCATTTGAAGTTGTGCCTCCGTGGTACGACTTATCCATTTTTGTAAAAAAAAAAATTTACACCAATTTGGTAAAAAGGGAAAAAAATTACATCTGTTGTTCATATATTTAATTGAAAATAAATATAAGTTGTTCAAATTATATGTTATTTATATGATATAACTTTTAATTGGACAAAACAAGCATTTTGCCAATTGGCATGCATATAGACAAGTGTGGCAACTCGTAATAAAACCTAAAATAAGACAACTATTATCACTACTAAGACATGTTGAACTTTTATCAGTGATTATTGTTGACCTATCAAGATGTAACAAATAAGTTTGAATTGCGTACTTCCATCTATGTTGGATGATACACTTTTATCTCTACAACATAAATGTGAGGTGTACAAAGAGTGTATCGTCCAATAGATATAGGGGGTACACAACTCAGGATTATTTGTTTTATCTTGGTAAGTTTATAATATTCGCTAATAAAAATACAACATTTGTTAGTGTATCGTATTTTTTTTTTCAGTAATTTGAAGATGTATGATGGGTATATAAATAAAAATTGTCATACTAGATGGAAAATGCTTGCTTTATTCAGACAAAGCACATTATGTTATGCTTTTACAAGTAAATAATATATGTAATTTGAATACAATTTAGATTATTTCTTTTCGATTAAATATATAAATAATGTTATGTTCATGATAGTGATAGAACAAACATCGATATGAGTATGTCTCAACAAGTGAGATGAAACCAACATATCAGGAGGTTTTTCCTATCATGTTATGTGATTGAATGTCATACATACACAGTTGCTGTTATGTGTGTCTAGATAGATGTTAGATGTTACCTATGATAGAGTGATCTAAACTTTTTTGGCTTGGGACATGCTCGTCATAAGGAGTTGAAATGATCGTCATAAGGAGTCCAAACCACCACAACATGAGTAACACCATTTATTTGGATGTGTACAATTCCAATTGTCCTTATATGATGTCGTTATAGACTCCTAATGAGTGGAATTTAGATCTTTTCATCTCTGGAAAATAGTTGTATATTCACACTTGTTCCATTATAAAATAAACATTATTCATATATTAAATTAAAAATAAATATAAGTTGTTCAAATTATATATATTATTTACCTGTAAAAGTCTAATAAACTTTTAATTGGACAAAGCAAGCATTTCTCCAGTTGGCATGCATGTGGACAAGTGTGGCAAGTCCTTATGCATATCAACCATACGTCTTTAGATTTTACTAAAATAAGATAAGTATGATCACTACGACATGTTGAACTTTTATCAGTGATTATTGTCGACCTATCAAGATGTAACAAATAAGTTTGAATTGCGTACTTCCATCTACATTGGATGATACACTCTTATCTCTATAACATAAAGTGAGGTATACACAGAGTGTATCGTCCAGTATAGATAGGAGTACACAACTTAGGATTATTTGTTTTATCTTGGTAAGTTTACAATATTCGCTAATAAAAGTACGACATTTTGTTGTTAGTGTATCGTACTTTTTTTTTTAGTAATCTATAGATGTGTGATGGGTATATATATGAAAATTGTCATACTAGTTGGAAAATGCTTGCTTTATTCACATAAAACACGTTATGTTATGTTTTTACAAGTAAATAATATACATAATTTAAACACAATTTAGATTATTTCTTTTCAATTGAATATATAAATAATGTTATGTTCATGATAGAACACACATCGATATGAGTACGTCCCAAGAAGTAGTATGAAACCAACATATCACGAGGTTTTTCTTGTCATGTTATGTGACCGAATGTCATATATCACAGTTGGTATTGTGTGTGTCTAGATAGATGCTACCTATGATAGGATGATCTGGAGTCTTTTGGCTCGGGACATGCTCGTCAAAATGATCGTCATAAGGAGTCCAAACTACCCCAACATGAGTAACACCATTTATTTGGACATGTACAATACCAGTTGTCCTCATACGACGTCGTCACATACTCCTAATGAGTGAGATTTAGATCTTCCTTCCCATTCTTGGAAAATAGTTGTATATCCACACTTTTTCCATTATGAAATAAACAATATTCATATATTTAATTAAAAATAAATATATGTTCAAATTATATATATTATTTACCTATAAAAGTTTGATATAACTTTTAACTGGACAAAGCAAGCATTTCTTCATTTGGCATGCATGTGGACAGTGTGGCAACTCCTTATGCATATCCACCATACATCTTTAGATTTTATCAAAATAAGGCAAGTATGATCATGAAGACATGTTGGACTTTTTATCCGTGATTATTGTCAACCTACCAAGATGTAACAAATAAGTTTGAATTGCGTACTTCCATCTATTTTGGATGATACAATCTTATCTCTACAACATAAACGTGAGGTGTACAAAGAGTGTATCGTCCAGTAGAGATAGGAATACACAACTAAAGTTTATTTGTTTCATCTTGGTAACTTTACAATATTCACTAATAAAAGTACAGACATTTGTTACATTTGTTAGTGTATCGTACTTTTTTTTATGTGTGATATATATATATATATATATATATATATATATATATATATATATATATATATATATATATATATATGAAAATTGTCATACTAGTTGGAAAATGTTTGCTCTATTAAGACAAAACATATTATGTTATGCTTTTACAAGTAAATAATATACGTAATTTGAACACAATTTAAATCATTTCTTTTTTATTGAATATATAAATAATATTATGTTCATGATAGAACATACATTGATATGAGTACGTCCCAAGAAGTGGTATGAAACCAACCTATCAAGAGGTTGTTCTTGTCATGTTATGTGACTGAATATCATATAAGCACAGTTGGTGTTATGTGTGTCTAGATATTACTTATGATAGGGTGATCTAAACTTTTTTGACTCAGGACATGCTTGTCATAAAGAGTCGAAATGATCGTCATAAAAACTCTAAACCACCACAACATGAGTAATATCATTTATTTGGATGTGTACAATTCCAATTGTCCTTATATGATGTCATTAAAGACTTCTAATGAGTGAGATTTAGATTTTCCTTTCAATCCTTGAAAAATAGTTGTATATCCACACTTGTTCCATTACAAAATAAACGATATTCATATATTCAATTAAAAATAAATATAAATTATTTAAATTATATATATTATTTACCTAAAAAAGGTCTAATATAATTTTTATCTAGACAGAACAAGACATTTTTCCAGTTGGCATGCATGTGGACAAGTGTGGGAACTCCTTATACGTATACATCGCACGTCTTTAGATTTTAACTTATAAAATTGAAAGGTACCAATATAATAATAATACTTTTTATATGATTGATTATATATGGTAATACTCATTAATCTCTACAATTTCTAAGTAAAATTAATTTTATACGCTTCCAATGAAAATTAAACTTAGCTAATTAAAATACCGCTATCATTTATGAGTAAAAATACATAAAAAAACAATTTAAAGCAGTCAAATATTGCAGATGCAACTATCTTGAATCATTAGATAAAAATTTACTGTGAATCCAACTCGAGTAAGAACACCTTTAAAAAATACATAATTTCTTTCATAAAAGTATTTAATCAGGTTGGTTATCAATGTTCTGAGTTTCAGATAATTTAGAAGTGTTTGTCTATTATTATGCTTTGATCTCATGCTGATTACATGAGCACCTTGCCATCCCTGTGCATCTCTGAAGCAAGAAGGAGGAATTCTTTATATGTGGTTCTGAAAATTATGCAGCCATTTTTTTCTTTCTCATCTATTTTGATTGGAATATAATCATGAAGGATGCACATATATGCACTCTGCATCCCCATTATATTGGTTGGTTTTTTTTTTTTTAATGTACAATGACAACAACAAGGAGACCCTTGCATTCTGCAACCTCAATATCTGGAACTGCACTTCCATATAAATTGAAATTCTACTTTTACCCTTTGAAATTTGTATTCTTTATTTTACATTTCAGAATACATTTTTGATTTTTTTTTCTGTAAGCCTTTTAATACAAAATTAATTTTTTTAATAATAACATTATATATATTAAAATATTTTATATATTAATGATTACATTTTTTTAATATATTTTCTAATTTTAAATACAAAACCTACTTAACTATATAAAAAATTATCTAAAAATTTCTGTATAACACATGGACGTATGATAAAAAATAACTTAATTCGTAATACATGAGTTAATTACAATACACTTTACACTTTATTTCATGTTGGAGTACTTTTTCTTATACATGAAAAAAAAATCTTTTTAAATATACCCTGTTTCTAAGTATACCCTGCATTAGTGAAGTGTTGTTAGACGTTTAAAATGTTAAAAGAAAATAATGATGATAGCTGATATGTAAACAATGATGTGGCAATTAAGAAGTCCAATAATTTGATCAGAAACTTCATAAATGCTATCCATGCATAATATTGGTGTGCATCAGAAGTGTATTAGACTCTTTCAACCAGTGATTGCACAAAACTAGCAGTGTCACTACTGATCTTAACTGTCAGAAAATGAATTCAACATGACCTAAATTGTTTGATGAGAAACAGTTGTGATGCTCCATCCAAATTTTCAATTCAATAGAAACTAATCTAGCAATCCAAATAATATTTACAATCAGAGTATATTAACTTACTTCCTTTACAAATTCACTGCTATAAACAAATTAAAGAGCTAAAGCATTACAAACTGTCCTATCATTCAGAAATAACAATTAATATTGTTTACGAATTCTAAGCTATAATTTGTTGACCTGACAAGGATAACCTAACACTTTAACACTTGTTTGTAACATTCTTCCAAAATCTCCCACAAACTTGTCTACACCATTCTCACAAAGATAACCTAACAACTCTAGAATCAATCAGCACAGCCTCATTACTGTTCTTTAAGGGGCAGAAAACTCATTATACTTGTAAAGCCAATGTCTAACAATTTAAAAATGCTCATTTTTTTTATCATAAAGCAAAGAGTATTGCTCTGCTTATTTTCAGTAAGCTTTGTCCAGTTCGAGTTAATTGCCACCAAATCCATCAGGCTAGTTGTGGATCAAGTAAGTTATGTCAATTGACCAGTCAAGGACATTTTTAATCAACTGTTCAAAATAAATAGCAGAATTTATGAGCCAGAGGGAACACACATGGACTGAGAAATATATAGCAGAAAAGACATGCAATAATTCATGAGGGTATATAGAAATTAACAGAGATAATTGACTAACTGATTTTTTGTTTTTAGAAGAATCAACAGTCTCTGATGAACACACATTCTTTACAGACAATGTTTTTGTCTCCAAAGGTACACCAGTTGCTACAAAAGCAGTTAGCAACAACACAAGCACCATGTCAAATACTCAAAGAAAGAACTAAGACATCAGTAATTCAACATAGAGATCTAAAAGATTGTATTTTAATGGGTTTGTAATAATGTCTGAGCATGCAAGGTATTCCATTGATTATGTAAGTTTAGAAGATTATTCCAACCATTTAGTACCTGACTACATATAATATCAGTAAAAGTGTATAGCAATTCAAGAGAAAAAGAAACGTAAGTTTAAGAGATCATTTCATCTCTCAATAGACAAATTCTTAAAATTACCCATTACACTAAGAAGTCACCAGCTGCATTCTATCAAAGTAATCGTTATAATAATGACAAAGTAACACCATTTATTTATTTGGACATCTACAACGTCAATTATCCTTATAAGCTGTCGTCACATAATTAAGGGAGAACTTTCTAATAAGTGATGATCAATGGTTACATTTTGTTATCGGTATCACATTGACTTCACTTCACATCCAATAGTATGTACAATTAAATTGAATATATGCACTGATTCATATTAATATCACACATGTGCATACTTCTTGGGCAAATGAAGATTGATTATCTTTATTATTATATCATCTCTGAATGATAACGAACAAAACTATGCTTATCTAATGAGTAATTTATTTTATATCTAATGTTATTTTCCCATAATTTTTTTTATCTCACTTTTTATTATTATAATTAAATGCTAAAATGGTTAAATATACCATATTTAATGTTGCACTTCTAATTCAGTACGATTATCACTTTGAGGTATGAATTGATAAAATAACTACGTTATTTGTCAAATATCTCTCAAAAGATTAAAAGAATATCTTTCATAGTTTCTTAAATAAATTAAATTATAAAATAATTAATTTAAAAACTAAATATTTAAATAAAATAATAATTACAAATATTGTTTAAACAATTTATTGCTCCTGATAGTTGAGTTAAACAATACATAAAACTTAAGAAAACTCATACAATTATGTAACGAAATAGCTTATTATATTTAAATGTTATATGATAATATAATGGAAGTAATAAAATAATAGTAACTGAGATACTGATGATAATATTGTTTCAAGAATAAATTCTAAGATTAAGTTTTATATAATTTTATATATGGAGTTGTGTTTTGAGATGGGACCCTGTACATGAAGTCTTAATGTTCCTTTTGGGTGGTTGGATACAGCTGTTATTCTTAGTTTGTTTATTTATTCATACAAACTGTCATTAACCACTTTTGTGTTTTTATATTACAGTGCCTTGCACGGGTTTTTATTTTATTGAAATTATTGTTAAATACATTAATAGTTTTGCAATATCTCATTAAGAAAATTTGTGTATATAAAGTTATCCAATGAAGAGTAAAAGTAGTTTTTTTTGTAAATATATTAATTAATTAATTAATTAATTAGATTTAAATTAGTGTTTAGTGTAAAAATTTCAACCTCATAAATTTAAATATGAATCAGTTGGATATTTATTTATGAAGTTATACAGAATGATTTAATACACTTTTTAAGAAACATTAATTTATATAACTTGAAAAAAATACTTAATTAAAATAAAATTAATGTTAGTTATTTAAATTTATCTTTCAATTAGATCTATAACAATATATAATGGGATTTTCCATTGTAATGTACACATTTTATATTCTTGTTTTATCTTAACTATATTTTAAAATAATAAAAATTTTACACATATAAAGAGATTTTCATCGTATATATTTAGATTTTTATTCTATCCTCAATTTTATATATATATAATTTATTTAAATACTAAAAGTATCTACACACATTTCAATCAAGTAATCACCCACTATTTTCTTTTTACTTAATGACTGTTACTATTTTTTTTTTCTTAAAAGATAAATAAGCAGAGAGTGTATCTTTCCTATTAGTAATAAATAATAGGACTTTCGATTTTAATGTACATATTTCTAATTTATTATAGATTATATTTAAAATATAAAAAAAATATAAATTACTTATACTCTAAAAATAACTGGACATTAGAAATATTTTTTTATTAGTTTTGTGTAACTACCATTATTTTTTTTTATTTTATTAAATAAAAAAACACGACGCATTAATAATATATAAAGAGTTTTAAAATTTAAAATATTGTCGAGTGTTAAGTATATTACTATATTAAATTATTGGGCAGATCTTTTCCTTTATAATGTTGATATATGACTCAAACAACATTACTTTCGTGAAAAATATAAGTACTCTGTTCCATAATTTAAACATAAATATTTAAATTATGATATTACAAGAGAAGTAATTTAAAATTACTACTTAAAATTATATTTATAAAATGTTTTTTTAATTTCTATCCATTTTTTCTACCAGCAGTAATAAAAGTAAAACATTTGAATAGGGTTAAAATATTTTTTGTCGTAAATATATTTAGTAATTATATTTAATTTGGTTTTTAGAATAATTATTTCAATCCCATAATTTAAATATTATTCAAATGAATATTTATTTATGAAATTGTTTAAAATTATTTTTCACAATATTTAAATATAATTGATTTTACATAAATTTAAAATGTCTAATTAATCATAAAATAGTTTTAATTATACAAACTTACTATTCATTTAATACAATGCATTAATAATGTAAAAATATTTCTGAATTTTTTTCATTTTGAAGTTTTATAAAAATGTGGTATAAATAGTTAATGAATGCAGCGTATTAGATATAAAAGATATCTTCCCACCAACATTTTTAATTTATAAAAATATATATGAACTTGGTTTATGGTGAAAGACATTTGAAGATATAAGTGTAATACGGATGATTCTAACAATGTAGAAATATGTGTGTTATATTTTAGGTACTTTTCAAAACTTTATAAATAGATATTTTATGTCTACATCTATAATTATTTTATGGCTAAATCCTAAATAGTACATGAAAACAGCATATTAGACATCAAAGATATCTACCCACCAACTTTTTTAATTGATAAAAATATATGAACTTAGTTTATGGTGGAAGAGAATTTTTGTGGTGAAAGAGATTTAAAGATATAAGTGTAATATGGATGATTCTATCAATGTAGAAATATGTGTGTTATGTTGTTCAACTACTTTTCAAAACTTTAATAAATAAATATTTTATTTTCACAAAATTTTGTATGTTTCTATAATTATTTTTCTAAGTTGTCTCTAATTTATTTATACTAAAAAGTTATTGGATTTCAGATCTGAGAGAGGTGCTAGAAGCTGAATAAGTTTAAGAAAGATTTATACCGATTAAAATTTGTAAACGAACATGATATGGAAGGCATTTGAGGAACATTTGGATTTCTTTGGTTTGATAACCGAGGGATGGATATGTTTAAATTTGTCCAGATTTTGAGTAAAGAAGGAGTTAAGGGGTAGGATACAACATTTTGGAGGAGTAAATGAACAAAGAAATTCGGATTAAAGAAGTTAATATTTAAATATAATAACAATTTTTCAGTTTGTGATTATGATTGTTTATGAAAATTCTATATTGATAGAAAACATGTTGTTTGTGGTGATGGTTGTTTTTGATAATCTTTTGTTTATGGAAAGCCTGTCTTAAGATGTATGTAACTTGAGATGACAAGTTTTTGATTTAATTAAAAATGTTGTTGGCATTATTGAGGTGACTTAAGACACTGAGATTTTTCTCAAGTAACAAAAATTTTACTCAAGTAAAAGTGTCGACGATGTTGAAGTGATTTAAGTCAATAAACTTTTCCATGAGGTGTAAATTTGGCTCAAATAAAATAATTGACAGAAACTTTGTTCAAGCCAAAACAAACCCACCTTATTATCAGGTCTATTTTGGTTTAAGTAAGATAATCTCACTCAAGTAAAGACGTTTCTAAAAGATATTGATGCATGTTATATTGGCATATGTGAGTTCTTTGAAATGATGTGAGTGGAGTCAACTTGAGTTAGGAGTTGGTGCCTATACTCATCTAATGTGTGTGTACTAGATTGTGTGTATGTCTATATATAATTGTTGAGATGTGGATGTGATATGTTTAGTACTTAGATAGGTACAATTTGTATTTAGTGTAGTGTTTGTGTTAAGACAAGTTCAATGATGTATTGGGTTTTACTAATAGCCTCAATTAAGTAGACTAAGGTATATAAGGTGGTAAAGAGTCAATAGAAAAATTGTTAAAAGTTAGAAGAATTACTAAAAGTTTGTCGTGTAACTAAGAGGAATATATTAAGATGGATAGGGTCACTAAAAGTTCTATTATGTGTCGATTTCAATATAATTCAGAAATCTACAAATTTAGGCATAGTAACATTTATGTTTTAATTCATCCTTTACGTACATGTATTTAAATATTTTATAATTAGAATTTCATACATACCATAATAATAATAACTATTTTATTTTTAGGATTATTACGTTAAAAATTTTAAATTATTATATAATTTTTCGTCCAAGTACATTATAAAAGATTATATTTGGATAGGATGAAAACTAAATTAAATAAAGACCTTGAAAACTTAAACTACTTCCTCCAAATAAGCTTATTTTACTTTATAAAAATTTATAATTTATTGATTGACATTATTAATTTGTCATGTTATTAAAAGCTGTTTTATTATATATATGTATAAAGGCATCAATGTTATTTTTACAGCATATGAAAACATCAATTTCGTTCACACAAATGGCAGGATTGAACAATGCCATATTTTAGAAAATGTTATTTAATTAAGCAAGTTTATTCTTCACACATGCATTATCTATGGTTTTAATGACAAAAATATGTTTTCAGATCAGTATCATTTTAAGTTTACACCCACGGATGTTTTATTTTTGGTTTTATTCACACCAAATTTTAATTTTAAGTTGACACCCTACACATGTGTTCTATATTTGCTTTGTAGTTAAAAATATGCTTGGATAAGTAAGCTTTTAAGTTTTAATTTAATTTTTAAAATCTTTAAAGTTTGGATAAGTAAGATTTTTTTTTTTTAATTTTAAACTTTTAAAGTTAAATTATTTTATTGATATTAGTATGAAAAAGGTACTTTGTACTTTTATATTTTTAAGAAAAGAGAAAAAATAATAATGGTTACAATAAAAATACTAGATGCTTTATAGTATATTGTATTATTGAAAAAAAGTCAATTATTTGTAATGTATTCTGATGTTACTATGTGTAGTTACTTTTAGTACAGGAGTAGTTTATATTATTATTATTATTATTATTTCCAATTTTAAAATATAGTTAGGAATAAAATATGAGTACAAAAAGTATGAAAGATGAAGGAATCATCATGTTGTTATATTGTGACATCGATACGTGGAATTTACTTTTAGCATATTTTTAGCATATGAGTAGTTTATATAAATTTTTAATTTTAAAATATAATTAAGAGTAAAATAAAAGTATAAAATGTATTCAATAAATAAAAAATCTCATTATATGCTATTACAAAATTTTTAAAATACAATTAAAAATAAAATAAATTTATGAAATTTTTATTTAACATAAAATTTTAAAAAATTTCATTATATATAATTATAGTTTTAAAAAAACACAAAATATTTTTTCTAAAAATTCCAACTCAATTACTTGGATGAATTTGTCCTTGAAGCTCTCTATGGTGATTAAGTGAGATTATGTTACAACTTAATCAAGTACAATGAAAATATCAAAATATCAATAGAATTTGAGTTTAGTGAAGATAATTATTTTTTTTACAGCAATAAACAGAGTTATTATTTTATAGTTATTACAGTATAAAATATCAACAATCAATTTCTATACCTTCCCAATAACGTTGTGGCAGAATAAATGTTTAAATATAGAGTCCTAAGATGAGGTGAAAAATAATTGCTTGCAAAAAAGAATAATACTTGTAGAACAAGGTGCAAACTAATAGTTAAAGATCAAATTTAACAAGAAAAAGTAATGCTTTTATCTTTTTTAGAATAACAAATGAATTAAGAAATATGTTTTAACTGATACAATTTAAAATTGAAAAAAAAAAATATGCTTTATAAAATATATGAGCAAGTCGTTTTATTATTTTATTAACAATACAAAGAGATATATTTTTTTTTTGTAAAAAATTAGAAAATATAAAAAAATAAAGAAAGCTTGTTGATTCAAAATGGAACAACCAAAGAACAAAAGAATATTAATAAAAATAAAGAAATAATAGCTTTAAAAAAAATTAAGAGAAAAGTTACGGTAAAGAAATTTTTATTAGATGAACTTTGTTTCTAATTAACTTGATACAAATAAAAATGGATTAGCTCTATTTATACTACAATAAAATATTTTAGATTCTTAATTAATTTAAAAATAATTTTAAAGATAATTTTAGATTTTTTGTAACCCCACCCACACACATGAATGGGATAAGAACAAAAGAGCCTCCTTTTTCACTTTAACTCTCTCTTTCCTACCTTCCATCCTTCATAACCCTCTCTTTTCTCTCTTGATTTTCATCCTTCATATTCCATTTATTTTAGAATCTGATCAAGTCTTGCAGTAGCTGAGGATCTTAGGGTCATTTCAAACTGATCAAAATCTCAAACAGAATCCCTAAAGTTGGACTGGGGTTATTGCCTGACCAGAGGAATTGGTAGGGGATCGTTGCCTGACCGGAGGAATTGGTAGGGGATCGATGTCTGAGTTAAGAGAAGCTAGTAACTTATTTTTATACTAGTTAGTTACTTTTAAATAAACCTATAGGACAGAAGATTGGAATATGTGATTATCAGTGCTCAAGGCTTTCTTACAGGTCTGACTGGTCCTTGAGCACTGAATTTGTTTTGACTTAGTGTGATTAACTTAATTGTTTTGACTTAGTGTGATTAACTTAATTGTTTTGAGTAATTAAGTATTATTTTGATGATGGAAAGATACTTGCATAATATGATTCGTATATTGAATGAGTATTGATATGAATGATGAATTGATGCCATACATTTAGGATAATGTATGAGTTATGCTCGTTTGTGTACATTAAGTATAGTACGCCTATGTTTAACAGAGATCCTCTGGCTTCACTGATGATCTAAGTCACGTAGACTGAGATATCAGGTGGTGAGAAGCTGGTGAGGGAGTTCATACACACCGGAATCGCTGGTGAGACTTGGTATTGGATGTTTGAGCTTACTCTAATCCTTGACAGTCTAAGTCTTGGGTATTGGATTAGTCATTTCTCTTAGATTCGCTGGTAATCTAAGTCTTGGTATTGGATTGGTCCTTTCTCTTAGATTTGCTGAATCTAAGTCTTGGGTATTGGATTAGATGCTAGTCTCTGGTAGGGGCATACTTAATGGGTCTTCCGGAAGACGATAGGTTTATGTGTGACCTATATGTATTGATGTGGTCCATGTGAGACCTTTATGAATGATGTTTGACATGTGTACTTGAAATGAAAAAGGAAAACGTGTACTAAAACTGTGTACTGAAACTTGATATGTTAAACTTTGATATGTTAAACTTTAAAGAAATTCTAATGACTGAGATACAAACAAATTCTAATGATTGAGATACCCTATTCTATTTGCATGTATTTAGTATGTTATAAACTTTCAATTTTACTAGCTTACCCTTGTTTTTCATGTTGTTGTATGAATTGCGATGACTGTACTATGTATACGAGCAGGTGCAGATGCAAGTCTTAGAGCACCTTAAAGATGATATGCCGTTAGACTGATGTTCCTTTTGTCTTGTATATACTTGTATATATGTTTTGATGTAGTCAAAGACTTTATGACCTTGGAATGGTCACTCTTTTTGTCATGTAGATAGTCATAGATAAGTTTGATGTACCTGAATACTTTACGTAGTACTTTGAACCTTAAATGGATGATAATACTTAGCAATGAAAAGTTAGTTTAATTGAGAATATTTTTAGATAGTCTCGATCAAGCAGAAGAATCTCGCTCAAGCGACTTTTGTAGAAGAGTTCACTCTACAAGTCTCACCCGAGTGAACCCCGTAAACAAAATAAGATGTTCTCTAGAGTGTTTTCGCCCAGGTGAGAGTAGTTTCGCTCAGACAAAAATTAGGAGTGCTCTCTAAACTGTTTTTGCTCAAACAACTTATTTCTAGCTCGGGCGAGGTAGATTTTATCTTTCGCCCAAGCCAAAAAAAAAAATTCGTTCTTCTTTTCTTTTCTTCTTATTTCTTCTTTCCTTCTTTTATTTATCTTTTTTGTATTAAATTTTCGCTTTCCCCTAAACAAAAAAAAAATTGTTCTTCTTTTCTTCTTATTTCTTCTTTCCTTCTTTTATTTATCTTTTTTGTATTAAATATTTTATAATTTCGAATATATATTTTGTTTAGTTATAAGAGTTTGATTGTAAATACTATAAAATTTTTGGACTGTTAGACTTCTCTTACCTATCTTATTAATTATCTATCTTATTTATTAATGTAAAGAAGTTTTGCATACTATTGTAGATATAATTTAGAAAAATCAACTTTAACTTTAATACTTGTAACTATCTTCCGTGTCATTTATAATTATAATAAATCTAATTAAAATACTTTTATTATTTAATAAAATATATAACTTACAGTCTCCCACTCTAAAAATAATCTTCTAATTCCTTAATCCAATAATAATTATATAAATCTTTCATTTTTATATTTACAACATTATTTATCTTTATACTTTTAAAAATATTAATAAAAATATGGACACATGCACAAATAAAATATGTTCTTCCGCTAATATTTATAAGAAATAACTTCTAAAATCGGAAACAAACACCATAAAAAGTGCATTAGTATACCCACAATTCCATATTTAAATGATAAACTAGTCTATTGTATGGACTCAAAATATAATTGAAAAAAAATACAATTATTCTATGAACACAGTTAAACTACTTTTTATGTGGCTCATGCTTTCAACAAAACAAATAAATCACATAAGTGTGCCCAACCAAAACCACAATACCAAGTCCAACCTCAACCAACCCTCATCATGGTCAGAGAATTCTTCAAACCAAACCAAAACAACAATTAATAATACCTAAATTATTCAATTTTATTAACCAGTCAATGCATTGAATGATAAGTGCAAGTTTCAATTCAAGAAATATTTTCTCAAACAAATACAATGTGAAGTGAATCATATAAATTACTATATAGAGCTATTTTTAAATTATTGATTCTTTTTAAATATTAAAATTTAATTTACAGATAGAAATAAGAGGTTGTATAATAAAAATAATAGGTGTTTAAGAAGATGATCAGTAACAAAGATAGCTTGAAATGGTTGAGAGATTTTTTAATTAGTTGCATGAATAATGTATAAAAAAAAATAAAAAATATATATGAAACATATATTTAAACAAATGAAAGAAGAAAAATATTAACGCTGTGCTGTGATTGTTTTAATTGATTTATTGTTTATAGAGAAGAATTTGAGAGAAGGAAGCAGGCATCGAAAAGAGTATGAGTTTGCTTTGACCATCCTGGATTACCTGAAAGGAAAGAAGGAAAAAATTTTGGAGTTTGTGTAAATACGAAATTGTCATTATTTTATTTTTTTACTTATATTATAATAAAATAAATATAATTAATTATATAATATTAGTAATGAAAATAATAATTATTATTAAAATAATAATAAATTTATTAAAAGTATGATATAATAATAATAAATATTAATACAAATAAAAAAAATATTAATAATAAATTTATAAATAATAATAAAAATAAAATGATTATAAAATAAAATACTAATAATATTAATGATAAAAAATAAAAAATAATAATTATAATAATAAAATAATAACACAAATAATAATAATAATAAATTTATAAAATAATAATAATATTAAGAATAATAATTTAATTTCTATTTTTATCTTAATTTTAAAATAATTGATGATAATGTAATTTCATTAACTAAATAATAATTCATATAACAAATTAATCATATTTTATTTTAAATTAATTTTAAAATTATAATATTATAATTTTATAATTTTATTTATTAAAAAATATTTTTATCAATTAAAGATATCATATTATTTATAAATTTTTCTTTATTTTTTTATCCAATTTTTCTTAATTCAAACTTACATTCTTTTTACCACTTTTCACCTTAAATAGATTCTTTCATTCTCTTAAATTCATTATCACGTCCAAACCGACAAAGGTTAAAATGTCATTCTTTAATTTCTAATACAATATCATAATTTAAATTTGTATCGTATTTTATTCTAAAATATTTTATCTCAATCTTATTTTATTTTTCGTTTTTTGAAATATTTGTCTGGCTGAAATAATTTGTCACTTTAAAATATGAAAAAAAGGAAGAAACCACTGACCACGTATTTTCTCACAGTTAATGTATAGGATGGTGATAAGACATGATAAAAAGATGGTATTATCAATTATTTTTTACTTATTAATAAAGATATTACCTTATAATAAAGAGATTAATATTATCAATTATTCATTAAATTATTAATGCATATGACCTGTAACAAGTATATTAAGCTCAATATGATTTAATCTATATATACAAAAATTCCTTTACCAACACTTAGTGATAAAAAGATATTATTAGAAAAGATAGGTTCTTAAATAAATAAATAATATAATATCTATTTTCCACCTAATTATATGAAATTTCAAAGCAAAACAAAAAAACGTTGTATGCATGCATAAAATTCAACTTTTGGTAGTTTCTTTTGGGAAGGCGTGTGGACACCACAGCCATAATTGACTCAATTTAATTAATGAATCCTTCCTTCTTTTAATTTTTATATTATTATTCTGCAAAATCAAATTGCAATAATAAAATTGGAAGAGGAGAAAGAGAGAAACAAAAACCAGTTCTTCTTTTTGCCTTGTGACTATTGGCGTTACCATTTTCAATCTCTCTCACCTAACACCTTCTTTCCATTCTTTTCTTCCTTTGCTGCATTCTTCAATTGGCGTGTGCCTCTTGCAATCCCCCAAAGGTATTATTCCCATAATTGATGCTTTAGGTTTTTTTCCCCCCTTTTTTTATTATTACTTTCTTTTATTTTATTTGCTGTTGCTGTTGCTGCTGCTGCTCATTCTCTCAGTTTCTGCGGTTGGTCACGAGATTTGGATCAAAAAATTTCATCTTTGGGTGTTTCCAACCCTACTTTTTTTCCCGTCTTTCTATCGTTTTTTGTTGTTGGGAGGTACGATTGTCGGAAAGTTTCGATTTTTTTCATCTGGTTCCGAATAATCAGGCGAGTAGTTTTTTTTTTCTGTGGGTTTGAGTTATCATGCTCAGTTTTTTTGTTTGCTTGAGCAATTTTTTTAGGATGGATTGTAGTGAGGAGGTTGAATCATAGAACTTCATTGGATTTGCCTTGAGTTGACTTTTTGGGATGCCAAAGATATCAGATAAATCTGATGCACTGGGGTTGTGAATCAATGCAAGCTGGGAAGTGGGAATGCTCAACTTGCTTAAATATTTAGTAATTGATATTTAATGTAGATTTCTCTTTACCTGGACTGCAAAACTCATGAAAAGAAGAAGATTGAAATCATTTGTTGTTGTTGCTCCATGGTATCGTAAGGATTTAGTGTTGTGTTAGGTTTTCATTCCTGATGTTGATTTTGCGGGTGTGTGGACATATTATTGGTTTCCTTTGGTGGATAAATTTCAGAAGTTTAGTGATTTTGAAGATTTTAACCTTTTATGTAGTCTCCAGGGTTTATTTAGTCTTGTTTGTCAGAAATCTTAGAATCGAACTCACTGAATCCCTCCATTTGTGTCTCTTAGTCATAAATACACAAAGTATTCTTATGTATGTCTTCCCTCATTTTGCAGGTATTTAGATTTGAAGCAGGAGAATGGACTTCTTTTCTAGAGACATAAGTGAGGACTCTATGCTTAGATGTCCATTCTTGAGGAACATCAATGAGCCTACTAACTTCTCATTCTCTTCACCTTTGGCTTTACCAATGCCTGTAAGTTTTCCTCCATAGTTGACATTATTCTTATGTTATCTTGTACTTTATCCTGCATGTATGGGTTTTGTTGTCCTATACCATGTTTTATTGAGAATGATACCTATTATATTTGGCTTTCACTTCTTAGATCCTTTGAGCTGGTCTGATCTTGTTTACTGGGAATACTTAAGATCCCTGTCATATCTTGCTCTTCTTAGATCTATCTGCTGAATCAGGCCAAGAGATTTGGCTTTGAACAAAAGTTCATGTTTCATGGAACAAATTATGTCTTTTTCTTAGCCGGGTGTCTGTTCCTTGTAAATTAAAATATTATATGCAGTATTGAATTCTAGGTCTTGATCTTTCAAGCACACCATTTACCTGTTCTGTTATTCTTGATGGAAACCGGCACACTTACAAAATTTCCACCTCTTACTCAGGTTCGTGGAGCTAAAGGTCCAATTTTTGAAGATGGCCCCAATTTTGATTTGGCATTTAGGCTTTTCCACGGGAGTGATGGTGTAGTACCTTTATCGGACAGATCTTTTCGTCATTCAGAGAAGAAAGTACAGCCAGAGCCTCCCAAATCCCAATTCAATCCTTTAGCTGCTAAGGCAGCAACTATTAGTTTGTCATCATTTGGTTTTGGTGGGCCTTTCGGTTTTGATGCATTTTCTGAGAAGTGGAACAATCAGAAAAGAAAATCCAAATCTTCAAAGAACGAACCATCTTCACAGGTATACATTGCATTCATTCAGCTGTCGTATTTACTAGAAAGACAATTTCCTTAAGTAATTTTTACTCAGGGTTTTGCAGTCATGAATCACAAGTTTTGGCCTCCTAACTTTCTATTTTCATTGTCCATTTCCTGGTACGGGAAGGGGAGGGTTACAAAATCCTGTGGTTGAAGAAATAACTGCGATATTTGTTTTGAAATATTTACAAAAAGTACAAATTTGAGACACAAATTAGATTACTTTTTCAATGTCTCTGATGTGCATTTTAACTGATTTTAGGATGGTTCAAAGCATGAGGCAGGCAATGATTGGTTGCAAAATGGGAACTGCCCAATTGCAAAGTCATATCGTGCAGTTAGTAATGTCCTTCCACTTGTTGCAAAGGTCATTCAGCCTCCTCCAGGCATAAAATACAAGTGCCCACAGGCCGTAGTTGCAGCCCGGGCAGCTATAGCACGTACTGCATTTGCTAAGAACCTCCGCCCTCAGTCCCTGCCTACAAAGGTTCTTGTGATTGGAATGCTGGGCATGGCGGCTAATGTTCCCTTGGGTATATGGAGAGAACATACTAAGAAATTTTCACCAGCATGGTTTGCTGCAGTCCATGCAGCTGTTCCATTCATAGCAATGCTGAGGAAGTCTGTCTTGATGCCTAAATCAGCCATGGCATTTACTATTGCAGCATCAGTGTTAGGCCAAGTAATTGGTTCAAGGGCTGAGAGATACCGCCTGAAGGCAGCTGCTGCTGGAAAGGTGTCTATAACAGAAACCTCTGGTGTTGATCCAATCCATCTACCAGTGGCCAAAACAAAAGACAAGCACTGCGGTGATGCTGTGAACTGGAATGCAGTTTCTCTGCAGCTGGCAGCAACTTCATCAACGGATGTATTCTGCTGATGATTTATTTGTTGTGTGTGTAATTTGTCTCTCTTCCGTGTGTGTAATTTGGTACAAACTTATTCGGTGCTCCCATATCACTCTGAATGCCTCAGTTGGCAATAATAAAAGTATTGATGTTTTCTCATCTGGACTTCCTCAAGTATTCTCAAACATAAAGACAATAAATCTGTTATAAATTATTCATGTTATAAATTATTCATGTTCGGTGTATGAACGAGTTTGTCTGTAACGAATCTAAACACAATTCTTCTCCTTTACTTAGGCTGTGAACATGGAACTTTTGCAATGTTTATCTCTTGTTAAATGAAACTGACTTGGTTTATATTTTGTAATTTTGTTATTATTTTTACTTATAATAAACACGTCAATCTCTTGCGGGGATTCGATGTATATCTTATTGTAGTAAGATTATTTTGGTGTTTTCTCTTATTGATTTTTCCAACAAATTGGAGTTGACTGTTTGTGGTGACCCGGTTCAGATAAATACAATTAATTTCTATATCGTTTTGTTGATACAAGTTTCGAGTAAGTGTCTAGTTAAGTGTGTAAACTGCGATATACAAGTGTTTTTTATGTTTAAAATTGTTTTCGTTCAAATAGATGTATTAATGTAAAAGAAATATGGATGTATTAATAGAAATTTTTGGATGTATTAATATAAAAGAAATTTTAACTTGAGAGAGATCATTAAATATACAATCGTAAGTTTAAGTTTCATCTTGTGTAAAAATAAAAAAGTTGAGTAAAAAAATTGATAGAGATTTTATTTATCTTAAATGATATTACTCTAATAACTTTTTAATCTCTTGTACATACCCACAATAATTTAATTCGGATAGGTTATTATTCAAAGTTGAACTCAACACCTCCATCCTAATAGAGTTACCTCACATAAAAATTCAATTAATTTTTTTAATCATATTACTTAAAAACTTAAAGTAAGTACTAAAAACACTTATTTAAGAGGTAGAAATATTTTGTTTCTTAAAAAACAAAAAAGATTACTCATTTTTTAAATTAACAGATTAAACAAACACATAAAAAAAATAAAAATCTCCGTATTTTATTAAAACACATAAAAAAAATAGAGTCCCAAAACAGAGATTTGTAGGCATTTCAATCATAAGCAATTAACAATAGTTTTTTCATTTAACAAAAAAAAAAGTAGTTTTATTCAAACTGAATTTGTTAGCAACATATCAAAATTTTAATAATCCAAAAAAACTAGATTAAATAAAATTTTTCATTCATATTTTAAGTATGAAATCATTATGCAATGGTGTATAATTAATCCATTATTTTGTTATCTAATGTCTTCAATTAGTAGTTAATAAATTAAAATATAGTTGTTTATTTAAAATTGTAATATTTAATATAACTCATACATTTTATTGTATTTTTCCTTCATAATCAATATGGCAAAGGCTAAAAGAACAAAATTAATGTCATTGGGGAAAAATATAAAAAAGTTACGAGTAATTTTACGAGTTAGTTTAGAAAGAGAAACACTAATGTCAGAAATAGGTCATGTAACCAAATTAATTCAATAGTGATTAAAGTAATGATATAATATTTGTTGATCTTTTTCGGCAAGTATACTGAGTCAAAAGTAATATAAATTTTTAAAGTATAAATGTCGATCTCACATATAACAGTTTTACTTATAAATCTCAATTTTCACTCACTAAACAATTATGGTTTTCAGGATGATTTGATTAAGATTTGATTCAATAAACATAAAAGAGCAATTAAAAAAATAAATAATGATTACCAAAAAGGGGTTTAAAAGATCTAGAAAGACTTTGGGATTGAACTTCATCTATTTCCCTCATTCATATTTTGGATTTGATAAAAACATACAATATCCATAAATACTCACAATTGATGTACATATAAAAATTGATTCCTCATCCTCATACATGAAATTCATAAGGTAATTTCTTAAACACTGATCCCTAAGCTATTTAGTAAATCACCCAGCATTAAGAACATATGTTACACGCAATCAATACATAGAAACATATCCCTAATATTCTAATATATTGAGTATTTTCATCTAGAAACTTAAAAGTACTTTCCAATTAAATTCAAGAATCAAAATCAAAACTTTATTGACCAGATAAAATCTAGCATTAAGAGCAAGATAAAAATACCAATTAAGTAGAAATTGAGTATTATATATAAAAATCACCAATATATGAATGAGTTCAAAAGATTACATTCAATCCCAAAGATGAAGAATTTAGCTAAGATGAAGAATTTAGCTACCCGTGGTAGCCATTACAATCCAATGAAAGGAAGATTGCAAGATAAGAAGAGAATTGGTCCTTTGCTTTAGTCCCTGTCATCTGCCTCCGTTCCTCTAGGTCGAGATACCTTAGAAAACCTAAAATTGCCCTTTTAAACTCGTTTTCGGGCCTAGGTTAAGTGAATTTTCGTTTGGGCCTTTTGCTTTCAATCTCTCATTTTCTTCATTCTTTTATACCTGAAATTTCACAATAATTGAGATCAAATAATTTTCTTTAACTCAAGACTCAAAATCTAAATTTAGATCTAAAAACTCTCAAATTGGGGGTAATTACTATTTTAAAGCACACTTAAACCCACAAGTACTAAAGTTTTTTCATGTATAAAAACACTCAAAATTGGCACTTATTAATATTCAACTTTAGTAGAGAAAGAAGAAGTGATATGTTGTTTCTTGTTTTTTCAAGAGATAAGAAAACACAGAAAAATCTAAAAACATGTACTATACTTAGGGTTGAGTACAACGAAGATATCAAAGAATGCGGAGGACAACTACCTAATGTGTTGTAGGAGAAACAACAAACTCACTCATAACATAAATAATATCAAGACGGATAATGGTGATATAGACTAGATTTCGAACAATAATACAATACATAGTTGGATTACATAGAAGCACACCCCTAGAACGAATATATTTCACATTGATCTCAATACGCGTATTAGATGTGCTAGCTTCAGAAAGATAAACTTGTTCTAGAACAACGAAAATATACTTGGATTGAGAAAAAAGATAACGTTTAAGAGGATATGCAAATTTAATCCCCATGAAATATCAAAGATGAACCAAATCTTTCATTTCAAAATGTTTTGTCAATTACTTTATAATATTATCTACATCATATATAGTGATTATCATGTCGCCAACATATAAAGAAATAATAATACAATCATGAGAAGCAGTCTTCAAACACAAATATGAGTCACAATCATTAGAACAAAATACAATAGATGTAATAACCATGGATAGCTTCTCAAAACAAGCTCAAGGAGTTTGTTTTGAAACTAAAAATCCTTTATTAACTTACATACCTTCCCTGGATTACAAGAAACACCTAAAGGAAGTACCATGTGGATTTTCTGTCTCATATCACCATTTAAAAAAATCATTTTTTAACATTCATTTTAAAAATAATAAGAGTATGAATAGTTCTCATCTTGGCAACAAAGGAAAAGGTTTTTGCATAATTTAGACCATGAGAAAATCCTTTAGTGATTAAATGAGCTTTGTGACACTCAAAAAATATGTGTGACTTTGTTTTAATATTGTAGACTAACAAAGAGTCAATGATTTCTCTTTTCTTGGAGGAAGAGATACCAAGTCCCAAGGATCTATCTTATATAAATTCGAAAGTTACTCTTATATAGCCTATTGCCCAAGTGTAACAAGGATAACCTTTTCATAAAAAGAAGTAAAAAAAAAAAATATGAATTGTAGTTAAGAAAGAAGAAGAATAAACAAAATATAGCAACTGGATGGACTTACGAACACGTGGAGGATAACGAGGAGATGATATTCAACAATCACAAGAAGTATTTGGGTAGTCAAAAGGACATCTTGAGCTATAATAATACCAATATCATTTGTGAGATTCTCAATCATAAAATTATTTACAATATCATCATCATTTTTGCAAAAAATGAGCAAGACAAATGAGATAAGACCTTGAATACAATGAAATACGCTCAAGGAAAATAACATAACGAGAAACAATAGAGTTTATGGTTAATAAGATCATGGGAACGATAATCCTTCTGACCATCCCCCTAACTAAGAAATTTTTTTACTATGTTTTTACTTGTGGACAAAAAACAAAGCAAATAGAACTAAAATCATTTAAGGAAAAGTAATTAGAAACACAATCATACAACTTTTGAAAGGAAGACATACTTAAGATAACAAAAGATGTGATTTAGTTAAAACATGCATAATAGTAAGAAAATTCACTCTAAAAGTCATTGAAAACTAAAATAAACAATAGAAGATGACAAGTAATTTTGTAGTAAAGTTTTCTTTCAATAACTTCATTCTATTAAAAATACTAGTACTAGAAGTATGATAAAGAATACCATCAATGACAAGTGATTCACAGAAATTATTAAGAGTGTACTCAACACCCAAATCACATAAAAAACATTTAATAATATTAAGTTGAATTTATAGTAAAAAAATGAGATATACATAAAAAAAACTCATAACACTAGTATAAAATTTGGATATTACATACATATAAAAAAAAGATGTGATGATAATTTTATAAATAAATTAAACATTTTTAAAATGATTGACTCGTGACCGTCATCAAAAAAACAAGAAATAGTCATATTTAAAAGTCTAAAAAATGAGAAACAATGACGATTTTTCTCATAACCATTGTCATTTTTCTTATTTGATGGCCAAAATCGCGAAATTTTCCTCCACGATTATTTTTTTTTTCTCTGTTTTCTATTATAGTTTCTCTCCTGCCACTTCACCACCACTGTCACCTACTAGTCTTACCGCCATTGTTGGTGGTCTTTTTGTTCGCGTTTAGCCAGTATTGTAGCCTTTGGCACTATTATTGGTGGTGTCTTTGCTCGGGACCCCTTCTTAATTCTTGTCCTAGCTCTTGCTACTGCTGATCCATAGTTTTATCCGTTGTATATGTAGATTGACTAATTGTCATTTTAACAAATTAACTGACTACAGTTTTAAAAATTTAATTAAATTTAAAAAATTAAATAATAATTCAATTCTTTTAACACTTCTTACACCATTAATCTTCAAATTTTATAAAATAATATAAATTTGACAAATCTAGCTTCAAATATCTAAAATATATCAATAATTTAGTTTAAATTTTATTTATTACAAATTTTTCTATTGATATTAAAATCTGTATTTTTATAAAATAAATTAACAACGATTAACTATATATTATTTAAAAAAAAAACCTAAATTTTTAAAATACATAACCATTAAACTCTAAACTCAAATGTTGAATACAAAATTTGTTTAGACAATAGTGAACTAGGGGACCAATCCATTTATTTCATTGGAAACCTAACTAATTGTCAACCTATACAAAACGACATAGACTGATGGCTTTTTTTTTCTAAGATTGATTGGTGGGATGATTCACCTCACTGCTTTTCCATTAAATTTATAGTCACGTGCTTCTTTCAATACACATGGAAATAAATATAAAAGTAATTAATTATTAGTCTTTTTTGTTAACACTTTTGTGTTTTATTTATTATTATTTATTTTAATCAATAGAGCATTTATTTATTTTTATTAAAATACTCAATTTTAAAATAAACAATAAGAATCTATTCTTAATAATTTTCAATATTAAACGTTTTAATAAAATAATTTAATATTTAATAGAATTAAGTAAATTTGTCATCATTTAACAAGAATTAAACATGATTAAATATTGAAATTACAAGTATCCAAAGTAGTTTTTGTCTATAAAATAAAATAAAACAAATATAATTCTTTTTCTCATATTTGTTTTTATCAACTATTTCAATATATTAACAAAAAACTTTGTCAAACATTTGTTTATATTATAAGTTATGAACGGTAGAAAATTACTGCTTTATTGAATCAAATCACATTCATTGCAAATCACAGGATCTAATGAATATGGTGTTAACCTAAAAGAAAAAAAAAAAAACAAAAATAACGTGTTTTTACTCAATAAATAATATTTTGTATGGATCCTATAATATTATATACATTGATTGGTATTATTTTTATTTTTACAGAATATCAGTAGTATTGATAAAGATCCATTATTATCTGTAAATAAAATAAGCCAAGGTCGAATATTCTCATACTTTAGTGGCTTAATTAAACTTCTCATAAATTAAGTTATTAAAGAAAATATGAACATATGATACATTTAAGAAAAAAAAAACTCCAATTTCTCCCAATATATTTTATTGAGAACATATTAAATTAATAACTTGCTTAATATCAACTCATTTTAAATATCAAATCATCACCATTGATCTTAATAACTTGTTTAATTTAAATTAATATAATTTGTGTTTATTTGATCTAATTCAAATCTTATTTTATAATATTTATTAGCATCGAAAACTTACTTGTTAACTGTGAGGGAAAAAAAGCCTATATATCTGTGAGGAGAAAAACCTTAATTAAGCTCACATTAATCTCTTAACAAAAAAATACCAAACGGCTTTTAGTTTTCGAATTCAGGCCTATCAGTTTTTTTTTTTTTTTTTTTTTTTTCAATGGCGTGCCTTAGGAAATTTGGAATTCCTTGGCCGGAATACAACGACGGTCTCTCCTACAAAGACGTCGTTCGATCCTCTGATTCCGGTTCAGTGTTCCTTCTCAATGCTTCTACCTCTTTCCCCTTTCAATTTTTGTTTTCTTATCATATTGCAACTCAATTCTATTTTACGCTATATCAATTTTCAGGGTTGACTCTGATAGAGTTTTACTCTACCAAGTACAAAAGTTCTGCTCCCTTAGAAGGGTAAGTTAACTCCTCAACTACCCACTTACCTTTTAGTCATAAATTTTGAAAATTTTCTCCACTTACATGTTAACAAGGCAAGAAAAATGAAGCTATGCAACTGGGTAGTTTTTTGTTTTAATATTTTTTTTTTACTGGAATTTGAGATTCTTTTTTGAGAATTTAAGAAAAGGATGGCATTGATGAGAAACAAACATGACCTGGCGAAAATGTTGTTAACTGAAATTTTGAATTGTTGTTAAGAGCTGAGGGGGAACGAAGTGATTTAAGCTGATAGTTAATATAATAGGAATAGAAATTTGCTGTTGCTAACTGTGAGATCATTGAACTGGGGCTATGAGTTCTTAGTCAGTAGTATCTTCCCCTGCATTTTTTGGGGGTTGGAATAGTTTTTCTGCTTCTATTTGGATGCATTCTCATAGCTTTTTGAATGGGGTTGATTTTGTCAGATTTGCTGAGGTATTGGATCTACTTTCGTGCATTTCTCTTTTCAAAAGCAGTTTTTTGTTTTGGGAAATTGTTGATCCTCTTGTATTCTCTTTTTTCGATATGCTAACATAATTATTCTTTGGAATGGTACGTACTTATTTTTTAACAGTTGGTTGCAGCGTATAAAAAGTGGGCAGGTTTGATCATCAACGAATCTGAAATAGTTGAATACAAGGAATGTTCCATCTCGGCTGTTTGTCATATTAATTATTGTGTCATCTACAGATAACACTTGATGGAAGAGTTGTTACTGATTCCAGCACAGTTCTCAGGTTCTTTGATAAAAATTTGATCCTTTGTAATGCGTGGTTTGTTCCATTGTATGATGTTTCCTATCTTCATATTAGAGTTGGCTCAAAGCTAGTCTATCATAGACTTCCATGGAAGGAACCTGATGCACCACATATGATTGAAGTATTGTATGAAGATGATGACATGGTTAGTGTTACTTTATGCACCATCTTTGTATATCTCTACTTGTTTAATATGGTTGTTTTTATGATTTATTATATTAAATATTCCAATCAAATATTTGAAACTATTTTCTTTGCTAGTGGTGCTTTTGAATGCAAATGACAAAGTTCAATTGACATTGTACTTATATTAGTGTAATAAAATTCAAATATGTGTGGTTCATGAGAAGGAGGGAAACATAAGATGGAAAACTGTCTCCTAAGTATAGTAATATAGTTTTCTGGCTGATTTGATTGCTCCCAATTAGTATTTAAAATGAGTTGCGAGTATCTTTGGAGGAAGTTATTTAGACTGCAGATTTTTTGTCATCCCTACTAAAACATATTATTCAAGTGCTAGAAGAATGTCTTAAATATAAATATTTTGATTGGAGTGCTGATGTAAATTCAGATTGCTCTAAATAAACCTTCTGGCTTGCAAGTTCTGCCTGGAGGGCTCTTCCAGCAGAGGACAGTTTTGACACAGCTTCAATGGGAAGCCAACTCGCACAAAAAGCCTCATCCTGTCCCAGTACATCGCCTAGGGAGGGGAACTTCAGGTTATAATGAATATTTCTGTTGAAAAATGAAATTGATAGATTCTATCTGTAATCTGTTGCATAGTTTAACATTTAATTATATCCATGCAACTAGTTTAGAACCCTAACAGGAAGCTGTTTTTTTTTAATATTACAAAACATAGTTGTCTGTTATTAAAAGTTTAATTAATTACCGTTTGCTCAGTAGATTGTTTAACTACAAGTGGCAGTGGTATTTTTATATTTATTACTAACAGAGATGTTATACAAGTTTGACTAGGTCCTTTGCTTTTAATACCCTTCTAATGTTATGAATAATTAGCTCGTGATACTTTCAAACGCTTTTGATTTTGATTGATTGCATCATAGGAATTTTGTTATGTGCTAAATCAAAATTAGCCAGAGCTCGTCTTGCATCTTATTTTGCTGATGGAACTTCTCACATTGGAGGAAAAAGGTTAGGAAAGGGCTATGTTTTTGGTTTGTTGCATTTTACAATTCACTTGTGAAATGCGTTACCTTCTATCCTGTTCCTTATCTTAAGTTGAAGACACTTAGAAAGAGCACAGAAAAATATGGTTCAAATTTTAAGTTGATATTAAACACTTCATACTCAGTTACCTTGTTTGCTGTTGTGTATACTGTTGTTGAAGCAGAGATACAAACCCCGAAATTGGGAAGATTGCAAAGATATACCGAGGACTTGCGAGTGGGATAGTGGAGAATGATGAGGTGATAGTGACAGTTTTCCCCTCCTCTTTATAGGCACTGTTAACAACCGGAGTTATTTTACTTCCATAAATTATATTTTTACAATCATATACGCTTTTTGAAAATGAAAATAAAAAAGCTGAAGTAGCTGGACTGTAGGCAGTTTGATAAAAGTCAATGGTATGTGATAAAGTAAGAAAATGTTTAGAGAGAAACTGAAGCTATAGAATTCCGTAATTAGCATGGTAAAAATGAACTTAACTACAATAGAGAATGCGTGATACATTTATAGTCAGGCCGTTGACAGCTAACTGAAACTAACATTCTAGCTACCTAACAGCTGTATATGCAGCAGCACGGTGAGTCGGCATAAGGCAGAAGCTTAATTAGAAGCTTATTAACCTTTGGTGAAGTTGCATGGACACTGAATTCTTTTGACTGTTAATTTTTGAATAAAAAGAGTGACAGTTTGGAAAAATTAGACTTTCGAAAATTTTGATTGTTTTGTTATAGAATCCAGATGAGCTAACGATGCTTCATCTTTTTAACATTTTCATGATCTTTTTATCCACATTACATATTTATTAAAAACTATAATAACTGGCTTCCCTTTGTATATTGCCTATTGCTTTCTTGTTTCTTTTTGTAAAACTATTCTGAATAGTTCAAAAAAAATGCTATGTTTTATTTTTCCTTGAATATCTATCACTAATACATCTTCCTCACGTTTATTATCAGGATCAAGGGACTATTTAGTTTTTATTTTGTGCTTATTTGGAATAATTTGATGCTGAGTCTGTACTTCAGTACAATTTTGCATGTATAACTTGAAGGTTGTTTTACTTTACAGGTGTCTATCCATCAACCAATTGGAGTGGTTAAATATCCAGGTGTTGCTAAAGGGTTATACGTTGCCTCTCAATCAGGTTATTCTTAATCTCCATTTTGTTTCAGATGGATGAGTTCCAGAGAAAAACCGTGCTTATGCTTATTGATTTCCACTAAATCTGATTTGGTTATAATTGTTGTAAATAGCACATTATTAAGATAAAAGATATTCTCAATATTTGCTTTTTTTAAAGGTTTGGGTTATTACATAAGAATGTAATTTTTGTGATTGGTATCGATAGAATAATTCTTCATTTTTCAAGTACCGTATTTTCATTTCTCTTCTTTCTGAGGCTTTCCTCCAAATCTTGATCATCTAGTCATGTCTAGTTGTTTTCATTGGACCAGGAAAACCAGCACTCAGTGTAGTGGGCGTTCTTGACAGAAACGTACAAGAAAACAGCACATTGGTCCAGGTAGCTGAATTTCATGTTCAGGACCACATTATTTATGACAACAACCAAGTAAACTTGGGATTCTAGAAAAACATGGCCTACCCATGTCTCACATAAACTAAAGATAGCATCAAAATTAAGTATGTAAATAAGAATAATCTTCACTTTACATCTTGGTTTTATAAAGTTGAATTAGAACTAAGCTAAACCACATTGTAGGACACTTTTATCAGCATAAAATACCATCATTTTAATACTTAAGCATTGATAAAACATCTTATAAAATATTGGTCTATTTTTTAAATAGAAGAAAAGTAAAATATTATTTCTGATAGATAATATTTTTTTCGTGATTTTACAATATTAGGGTACATTGTACACAAACAAAGAAAAATAATCCTATTTACAAGAAATAATGAAAGTAAATCTCTACAAGTAAGGTAAAAAAATAATATGCATTAACAAAATTGCAGCACTGCTCTGTGTTTAGATATTATTCTATGTTCACTGATGTCACATCAAATTCACTCTGGGAATAGTCATTCAAAAATTATTTGCTTGTATTTAAACATGTAATCTTTTTGCTGCCCAAAGCTCTGGTTGTACTCATCGCGTTATGAATCCCTTTCAAGAGGCAATAAAAGAAAGTGAAAGGCTGCCATAAATTAGAAATCCAGACTCTTAACATCTTCTGGTTGGTTTGTTTGTTAGGTTAAGATTCAGTCGGGACGGCCACATCAAATCCGTATTCATCTTTCTTTCATAGGGCATCCTCTGTCAGGTAAATATTTAATGCTAAATTGTTCATGGTGCTCCACGTACAAAAATAAAGCTACATTTCATATACGATGTACACCTCAATAGGAAAAGGTATCAATAATGATTCATATGCATATTGAGCTTTAAACTTCTCAGTGGCTAAAAAAAAACAAACCTTTCAATCTCCTTCCCTCTGATATGGAGTAAATATTTTTTCCGGAAATATTTCTTTTTGTTTTCAAACTTTAAATTTAGCAGAGCCAACGCCAATTTTAATTGTGTTCAATGATTATTTGTTGAGGTTTCAATTTGATAAACATGATTGAGAGGATAACTAAACATCATATTTCCCTGCATCTTCTGAAATATCATATTAACTAGTTTGCACGCACGTTCCAACTACTGTGTAATATGCTTTATTACGGCACTCCCATTCTTCTCCTGAGTCATGTCTGACTACATTATCTTTTTCCTTTGGTTTTATTTGCAGGTGATCCCCTCTATGGTGTTGGCGGGCAACCTAAATGCTTAGATTGTGACTCTATAGATGAGAGTTTTGCTGAAGATGGGTAAATGCTTGTATTTTAGGTTTCCAAGAATTATTCACTTACACGATTTTTATACCGTATTAAATAATATCAATTTTTTCTTGGGAAATAAACTTTCCTTCATCTCACACTTGCAAATCAAACTCTAACAGAAGAAACCAAGTAATTTGTAAGTGCAGTGTTCTGGATTTAAACCTCTTCCTTCTTAAATACCAGTATGTACACTAGAGTATTTGTTTCTTTGTCGGCAATGTGATATTTAAATAGAAGTGTGTTTATATTGTGCGATCAAACTTAAAAATAAGTTTGACATTGGATTCTTGATATATGATACTTAGTTTTAGCATCAATTATTCAAAATTCTATATAGAGTTGGATTACCCCTTTAGTCCTTAAATTCTTTTGGCTGTTCCTTGTGTAGGGGTTATCAAAGGCCTACCAAGCCAGTTCCCGGAGATTGTGGGTATAACTTGCATGCACATAAATTGGTTCTCTCTCACCCATTAACTAGCCAGGTACATTGAAAATTAATTTTAGAGCTTGTTAAATTTTCCTTATTTAAGCTGCTTTTTGGAAAAATAAATTATTTGCAATCTTTGCCTTTTATATGGAATCATTTCTGTGAATCTGAAAGTTTGACTTGTAAATTTTTGGCAGATAATTGAAATTATTCTAATAAGTTAATTGAAGTGTCAAAATTTACACATAACGCTATTTCCATTGAGAGGTTTCTTCAGGATGTTATGTATACATGGATGCCTGTCTGTATAATAATTCCACTATTAGTAATATTTTTTATGCTTAATTTTGGTTGCAAAATAATTCTTGCAGTTAATTGAAATCACTGCACCCCTTCCTTCCGTCCTCCAGACACCTGAAGAAGTTAAAGCAATTGCTACTATGGAGCAGACTACTTCAGATGTTTAAGTTAAAGATGTAAGGCGAAGGATTGAAGACAAACCAAGAGAAAGACGTTGATTTATCTTGCTCACATTTGTATTCAGAAGTTCAACTTGAAAGGTCTGACCTTGTTCTATCAAAACACAAATACTTGATACCTCAAGAAATCCTCATTTTCTATACGAAATTCTTTACATCCACTGAATGAAAATGACCTCCAACTACTCAACATATTTGTTAAAATTTAGGTGAGACTTAATATTTGACTTCAAATCTGAATGAGTGAAGGTAGTAGGAATAAAAAAATTGTCAAAATATTTCAGCATCATTCAGCAGGAAGAAGCTGAATAAACAGCAACTCAACAATTACTGATACCAAATTCCCTAATTCTAGAATTAGAAACGCTGCAGAGTCAAAGCCTACCGAAATGAAGTAACTAGGAGTAAAGTTAAAATAAACCATCTGATCGGTAAAGGCCATACCAACTCTGGAACAGTTAATTAGAACCTCGAAAAGATCGTCAAAATGAGTAGTGAGGACGGCAAGGGATCCAGAATTGGCAATGGTAATGGCAATCGCCCCTCCTAACCTTTTCAGAGATTATTTCTGTATTTTCATCAAATACAACAAATACAAGCTGCTGCCATATTACAAGCACCTAAATATTTTACCAAAAAGACGGGCTTGAGAACCATTAAATCGCCCTACACTGTATTAAGCAATAACAAAAACTATAATACAGAGCGCGGCAAAAAAGAGGCGTTTGCCGCTCAACACAATGACTACCTGTCTCAGTCCCCCTTCCCTCCCCAAGATTCATCTTCTCTAGCAATACTCCCAGACTGACCACCATATTTGTCAGAATTGGAATAATGCATTTTGATTGCTGCCACGGGATCTGAGACACCACTGCACGATCCTCCCACAAGAATCCCCGGTCTTCCAACTCCATTCATTCCCATCACTCCCCTGCTCTGCTGCTGTAAACTTGAGATTGCTTCAAAACCATTTCTTCTCTGCATCTCAGAGAATACATCCTGGCAGTGCTTCACATCTACCATAAATGGCTGCACTTTCGGACCATCCCTTCTAAACATCTGATAATCAATCACGGCATTGCTGCCATTCAGGAGCCGTTCATTATTATTCTTGGAAAATGTTTGCAATGACGGTTGCTCCAATTTGGCAGAAGATGTAGGATAATTACTGAAGGCTGCAGGATACTTTGCTAGCAAGATAGCAGAATCAGGCAATGAAGAGAGACCAGTCTGTATTCTGTTCCCATCCCAATAACCATAACTCCTCATGGGAACATTTTCAAGGCCAACATAATCATTACAGTCAAACTTCAAAATTTTCAAATTCCCATCAGTACTATGCCCAGTATATTTCATACTAGAAGGCTTGCTGAACTTAGTATGGTGGGTACCATTTTCTTCACTACCTTTAGCACCCACATTAGGTTTCTGTGCCGATGAAGGATTGGTTAGTATCTTCCCAAAAAGTTTCACATCACCATTTCTGGATGTTTTATCTGAATCTGACGACTGCAATTTTTTGGTTTGATCATCAGGCTGTTCAATCTTCTGGGACAAAAGATGCAATTCTGTTGCTGAACTGCTACAGTTCATATCACCGTGCATCTCCTTCTTAATGGGAGCTTGCAAGGGATAGCCCTGTAGAATGCTTCCAGCATCAACATGGTCTGACGAATTCCCAGTAATAGGGGGCTTGTCATCGTTGCCATGTGGAATATCACATGTGGAAGACAGTCGATCTTGGCTAGCTGTTTTCTCACACACAATATCAGAAGCAACAGCATTTTGTAAAAATGAATTTGATGATGCTTGACGATCATCCATAGACAATGAGGCGTGAGGCTTTCCAAGGGGCACGAGCTTATTTTCAGTACTAGAACTCAATGAACAGGAATTACCAAAAGATGAGAGAGAAGCATTTACAGCAGTGCTTAGAATGTGCACAGGGCTTTTCAAGTCTACTATGACACCTGAATCAGCTTCCTGTTTATTATCTCTGTCATCAAGACATCTGGGTGAAGACACTCTTTGCCTCTCCAATTCATTTCCAAGTCTGCCAGAAGAAACCTCGGAAACCACCATTCTATCCTCAACAAAAGAATTACTCTCACATGGTTCACTTGTATCTGGAACAGACATGAATTCTGTAGATGCAACTCCCAATTTATTAGCTTTATCTTTCCCAATTTCTGTATCTGACACAATTACAGTTGCTTGTCCACTGACAGAACCACACATGGCAAATTCACTACCATCACAGCCCTGTTTAGAAACAATATCAATTGCACATGCATCAGAAACCACATTTGCATCCTCAATATCTACTTCCGTCCCATTAGTCCCCTTTGATTCATTTAATTCTGCTGACAGGTTCCTAGCTTGCACAGGATTGGACTCATCATTGAATGTGTTTTTTCCATACAAAGGCATGTCCTCATCTGTTTTAGTGCCAGACTTTTCAGTTCCAACCACTGAGCCTGTCTCAATGACACATGCATCATCGGTATCACTCTCACTCCCATTTGCATCATCATTCACTGGAGATCCAACATTTTCAGGTATTGGGCGCATGAGATCTAATCCAAGACATTTCCGGCCTTTGCTGAAAAAAACTTTGCACTGTTCTTGGGACCTAGTCCCAACACACCGTGCTATCTTGGCAAAATCTTTCCCAAAAGATGATACAGCCTGAAGGAAAGCAGCCTTCTCATCATCAGTCCAATCTGTAGGATCCATTTCACCACAGCTCTCATCTGAACAAGTCTCCTCATCAACATCCTGAGTAACATCAGGCGTCATAGGCAGCTTGTATAAAGGGTTTACTTTAAGGAACTTCCTATCCCTGCTTCCTTCCACTGGATCAACAGAACTTGTTATGCAGGAACTAATAGCCTCAGATGAAAGAGAACCACATATACCTGCCAACACATCAGCTGCCGCAGCAGTTTCTCTTTCATCCCCTAGAATGTCAAAACTGCCTGATTTCTTAATGAAGTCTTCAACCCTCGATGTCTTTACTTTACCATATCCACCCAAGAGTGAGCTTCCTGCACGGATTTTTTTATTACCTGCAATGCCATCTGCCATCAGCGAAGCTGCACTCAAAATTTCAAGGGAAGCAGCATTCAGTTCACGATTCCACTTTTTACCTGATGCCACCAAGTCAGTTTTAGCTGAAAATGACTTCCCCAGCTTACCAACATCTTGCTTCTTAAGTTTCTCAAAACAATCAGATTTATGATTTTTGTAGTAGAATTCAACACAGTCAGCAGTTGTCTTGTGGTCAAGAAAAGAAGCAATTTTCCTAAAATTTTTTCCGAAGGCAGCAAATTTCTCCAAGAAAACTTGTCTCTCTTGTGGTGTCCAAGGATTAATCATAGACCTTTCTTTCTCAATAGCCAATGGATCTTCAACAAGCCCATTACTAGATACAAACTTTGAAAACGTCTTCTCTTTTTCATCCAAAATTAATGCTGGCATCTTCAGAGTGTTTCTCTGCACTGTAACCTGAGATTCTGAAAGCAGTTTGCTAGTAAAATTAATCATCTCTGATGTTGGAACCAAGCTCAGATGATTTCCTGCTGCAGACAGAAGAAAAGAGGAAAAGAAAAACATGGTCATCATCAAAACAAAAAGGCAAATAAATTAAGAAATTAACAGACTATTGAATGTTATGTGCAACTTAAAACATCACAGATAAAACCATTAAACATTGAAGATAACTTGTGTCGCAACATCACTAAATAATCCTAAATATTTGGTAACAAATATACAATACTAGATTGAACAGAAGCCCTTCACTTCACGTGTACAAGTCAATCCGTATCAAGACAAAATATGTTCTACTAAACAATAAGTGGCATCATTGAATTCACCGGAAAAATACTTTTGTTCAGTTATTAATATAAATCAACAAAATAAATCACTATAACAATTAACAGACTTTTCAGGTATGAATGTTCAGATTGCTTGCTAGCCACAATTAGTTTCCACTTTTCAAATAAGTGAGAGCAGTCATGACTGGCGACCAAGTACTACACATTAATGACATGTGGGAACTGCTACTTTGGGACTGGTTCCAAAAGTAGTCTACAAACCCGAAGCAAGTATATAGTTAATTTCACAGTGTAATAAACCAACAAAAATTAGTGAAGCTACCCAAACCAAAACCCCCCCGTTTGGCCTGAGCTTAAACCTTCTGATTTACCTTACAAAATATATGAAAACCGAGCAAGCCGCAAAAAATACATTGGATTAATAGCATCAAAATTTAACAATTTCTCTTTTACAAAAAATCCTAACTACAACAGAAAACTAACCACATTACTTCTTTAAACATCAGCAAGCTGATTGCCATATAAATATACTTCACTACCTGAACTAATTAAAGCAAAAGAAGACTGCAAATCACTGGGCCAAATAAAAAACTTGGAAACATCCTTACCAGGAAAAGGAAAACGGGAACGAATGGATGATCGATTCTTCTGGTTACCATTACAGGTAGTTCGTACACTCAGTTCATTCTTTTTGTGAGATTTTGGTCGGCATTTCCTGATAGAAAGTAAGCGCATGTCTTCTTTCCACAAGTGATGCAAGGCTCTGAACTTAAGTGCAATAACTCTCTCCTTAAACCTAGCAAATCGCTTTTTCTCAGCAAATTTCTCCCTAATCAAGGCATGATTGCATGTGTCACTGCTGGTTCCCATCTTCCCAATCTTACAACAATCTTTGGGCAATAAATTATCAAACACCTCACTAGCTTTGCTGGCGGATTCTTTATTGGAAGAAATAATTGTACCGCATAAAATATCCATGTCATCGTTTACCTCCATAGAAGTCTTGCCATCAACACAGGATGCACTAACATCTTTCCTAGCAGAACAGGGAATAAGGCATTTAACAGCTGCAGATGGAACAGAATCCAAGTCCCTGGAGAAATTAACATATCCTCCAGTACCACAAGAAACTTCTTTAATTAAAGGCAGAGGCTCAACAAATTTAGAAGTAGCTGTTCCAGGACTATCAATGTCCTCTTCCTTAACATTTTCATGAATACTATGTAAATTAGTTGAAATTGGTGCCTTCTCCATATTGGGGTCATCAACAATATTCAATGGTAGCGGCCGGGTGACTTGATCAGAGATTCCAACATGTTCTTCACAGGATTTTTCACCACTACCTAACATCTGGGAGCCCAGGGATACCGGAAATTGACATGTTTCCCCAGATTCAGACTTCAGCAACTTCAGTTCATTTTCGAGTAAATCTATTTCAGATTCAGTCATCTCCAACACCTTTGAAATGTCAGCTTTCCATATCAGTAACTTATTAATTGCATTAGATCTCATTGGACCAGAATCTACAGAAGTTGGATCATCAGATTGTACCAACTCAATAATTGAAGAACCCAAATTATTCAAGGACCCAATATCAAATTTCTCTAAGTTAAAGGAAAACCTCTGCAAATTATTTTCAGACAAAGGAGCAGGCGAACAAGCCAAATTACTAACATCATTGTCTACATTTGCAGTCTTCCCGAATAATTTATCATCCATACCTGGTAAAAAGGTTGAGGTTAGGTTTTGACACAAGGGAAATATGTATAAATAAAATGCAATAATTACACTACTATTACAAGAAAATCGAGGGGGAAATCTTAGTTGGCATTTTTCATCTAAGCTCGGAGGAAAATGTTAAATAAACAGTGAGAAAAATATAGGACAATTAACTGTAAGATATCTGATTAATACACATTTCCAAATAAGGTTTTAACATGCTGACTAGCCATTCTATTGAGTATTCAGCTCAAAATATAAATATGCTCATTGCAGATGTCCTCATTTTTAATTCCTACATGTCATGCTCCTATTCAAGCAAGTTGTGTATTGATTGAAAACAAAAGCTGGAACACGATAAATGTACAAGAAACATGGTCTCAACATTAGTAAAAGAACTCAGCAACAGCATCCAACTGCTGAAATGTTGATTCTTACCAACGTTGATATATCGACACTTTAAAGACATCATAAAGATAGAGTCAAGGGAGATGCTTGTAAAACGAGAACGTAATGGACAAAGAAACACATATAGTAAACAAAATAAACATATACAATTGTCTTGCCAGATATCTGACTACTATTCCACCACAAATCTCTATGAAATACCAATTCAAACCTCATAATATCACAATATAATTCATGATAATCCTATATACATAGATAACACGTGTTACTAAATTACTAGTAGCAAACCCTTCCACAAATTGCATTTTCAAATAAATATTTCAAAGCACGATTTAAAATACAGACGGTGTCTAGCAACATACCAGGTGAGGAGCTACAGGCGACAGAAGATGGAGTTGCAGGAGATGCACATTCAGAAAATCCTGTAACTTTTGGACTTTTGTCAACTAAGCTGGTATTGAGGAAATTACAAGGTTCGGTGATACTAGCAGACAAGACAAGTCCATCTTTGTTTGCACTTGCCTCAGGCACCTCGACTTTTTTCTTCTCATACTTTGCAAGTCCCTCGCCCCAATTCAGCCTTGGCTTTTTTCTAGAAGCTGTATCTTCAGATGGCATAGAAGATGTCGCACAAGCAGCAGCTTCCCCTGAGTGTGACTCATTAGCAGCTGCACTTTTCGTTTGCAACTCAGCCTTTGCTTCATGCGAGTCTGCTGCTCCCATGCTCCTTGAGCTACTTGAGTGGCTAAAACCTGAGCCTCGAGAAGACAAGCTTCCAGAACGTGTCCATTTAAGTGGCCTCCAATCACCCAGAGAGTTATCTCTATCACTTCTGGGGCCAGTTCCCAACCCATTGACACTACCTATCTTCTCATGCTGGTCTTTCAAATGGTGTTGATCCCAAGAGTTCCCGAAATCGGAATGTGGATGAGAAGAGTATGCTACGGCGTCGTCCACAGCCCTCTGGTCATTGTTCACATCCTGCGGCCTTCTGGGCAAATTCATGGTACCATTGGAGGGTTCCCACGAATGCCCTCTCCAATCCCTCTGACCAAAGGGTCCTCTATTTTCCCTGCTGCTCCTGCCATACTTCCCATCACCTCGTGAAATCGAGGGCCGACTATCTTCCTCCAGGATCTTGTCACTGTTTGACCGAGAAATCGCATACCCATGACCTGAGTCCTCGGAAAACAGGTGCCAACCACCCTGCTTACCATGACCTTCAGAAAATATTCAAAGAAAAAAAAAAGAAAAAATACAAAAAAATCAACACAAGCAAAGTATATATTCTCGCACCCAGAAATGCATAGAGAAACAAAAACGAAGGCAGAAATCCAGCGAAAAGGAAAACCCTCTTCAAGGCTCGACTACAAATATTCCAATAAAAAACACCAGCCACAGATCTTAAAAAATAAACCAAGCTTCACCCTCAGCAACGCACCAAATACGCAAAGAACAATCCCCCAAAATCATAAACCACTCAAACTCTCACCAAGAAAGAAAACAACAAAACCTAAACAAAACACCGATGAGCCGCTATTCCGGCATGTTCTGCGTAAGAACACGCTGACTCAAAAAGAGATTAGGAAAGAACGAAAAAGAGGGATTAAAAACTCACCTGGCGGTCTGCGAAACTCAGTGGATCCCCAGCGATTGAAGTCGCGGTGGTGCGAGGAATCCCTCCATCTGGCGACGGACCCAAGCGACTCGGACCTCTCGTGCTTCCTCTCCTTGAAGAAGTCCTTTCGATCCCAAGGCAATGGTTCAGGCGGCATCAAAACCAACCCAATAGCATGGGCAGCCACAGAAAACAAAACCTAGGGTTCACCAAAAAAGCAAACCGCAGCGCCGCGAACGCGACCTCTGCCTCCAGATCCAACGACCTAGGGTTCGCAGGGCTGAGCCGCACGACGCCGTTTGGCGAGATCGAACACAATACCCAACGCGGCAGCCGAATCGGCGCGCCGCACAGCAATCTAGGGCTTCGCGGAGCTGGCACACGAGAAGAGAAATAAAGCGCAGACTAAAGAGGTAAAAGGGATTAAACGGCGAGAAAATGAGTTCAGAAACGTGGATTCAGATCGAAGAGTGAGGCCATGTAGCTGAGAGTGAGAAAGAGAGAGAGAGAGAGAGAGAGAGAGAGAGTCTCTCTGTGATGTGGTCTCTGAACGGTGGTGGCTCTGAAAATTTTCTATCCGTTTCTTGGCTGGTGGAAAACCTGTATAGGGCAAGAAAGTGAGAACGTGAGGCGATAAGGGACAAAGAGAACCTTGAGAGAGAGAAGAAAGAGAGAAGGTGATAGAGATAGAGAGAGAAAGTGTGGAACCGGATCTCAGCGCTTCTTATAAAACCATTTTTCAAACTCCTTTCGATTCCGCCCATATAATATTTCTTTTTTCTTTTTTTTAATTATGTTTTCGTATCTTTCACCTTTTTTTATTTATTTTTTTATTTTTCGTCAATCAGCTTTTCTGTATGGGCCTCTCGGGTAATCAAAGTGCCCTTTTTTCGGCCGTTATTTACGCCAGCAGTAAACGCCCTTCCCACTTTACCATTTTACCCTTCTCCTATGTAATAATAATAATAATAATAATAATAATAATAATAATAATAATAATAATAATAATAATAATAATAATAGTACTTAGTTTAATTGCTCAAACTCGCATCACCTTAATCATGTGCTTCCACAAAATGTCAACAAAAAGTCTTCAAAATTACAATAACTTAAATCACTGTGTTAAAAATTCTATTAAAAAAAATCTCTTTTTTATTATCTCAAATCCTTTCCATTTTTATTTTTAATTAGATTAAAAAGTGTCACAATGTAAACTATATAAAATTAAAATATAATGTACATGTTAAATATTTATTTATGTATTCAAAAATACTTATCATTATAACTTTAATTGCGTAAAAATTGAATACTTTACTATACATTACACAAACTGAAATACTAAAGAAAAATATACAAGATTTTATCTATTAGTTAATATACAGTTATTACTGGCATAACTTTGGAAATATTATATACTACTAAAACAAAATTACTGAACTTGGTAATTATATTTATAAATATAGACTAAGATAGTTACAAACAAATTATGTTGAGTTAAATATATACATATATATATGTAAATAATTACAGTGATGTGTTTTATACATTTCAGTTTGTATTTTCAAAATTAAATATATAATTTGATCCAATTTAGTAAAACAAAATAAAATATTTTGTGTGAAAAAAATATTTGTTAGATTTGCAATTTTCTCTGTTTTGACTTTTTAGATCAAAAATCACGCTGGATGGCTTACGAATACTCATTGTAAACTAGTATTTTGATTCATATATAAACGTTTGTTTTTATGTTAGTATTTTACCATGTGGAATTATTATTTGTGTAAAATAAAAAAATCATAAATAATTTATATCGTGCACAAAATATATAGTAAATGCTGTCAATAAATATGTATGTATATATATAATATTTTTGAAGACACCTGGTTAATAATGTCAGTTAATCATACACTTGGTAATATAGTAAAGAAATATTTTAAATATATTAATTATCGTTTAGGTTTATAATAAATAACTATTGATACATTTTCAAATGTTATCAAATTTAAGTAGAGATAAAAGAAGATTCGTCAGTACCTATACGGACAACGTGTAAAATCATATTCATACATGATTTAAAATTACATCAAATTGAAATTTTAACATGTAAAAATAAATAAAATTATATTAATTTGAATTACAATCTGGACACCTTAAAACATTTCTAAAAACATAGAGAGATGGAAATTAGAGACATTTAACGTAATAATATACTTAAAATTTATATTTTAAATAATGCTTTATAAACAGTTGTTTCAAACAAATGTAGAACAAAATAGTATCACATGAATTGCTTCCTTGTTTCTATTTTTAAAAATATGTTTATAAACTGGTTGCTTTAAACATTTAGAGACAAATATTGATGTGTGTGTATTTTTAATTAATAAATAACTTTTAAAAAAATCAATTCGGTACTACACTAAGAGACGTGTATATTAAATTTTTTTCTATTTTAAATTGTGTTTTACATGGTAATTTCTTTAAAGATTTATATAAAAATTAATGTATGTACAGGTATTATATTTTTAATAATTATTTTATTTATATATCTTTAGGAAAACAATAAATTTAGCACATATATTTATATGAAAAATCATATATTCAATGAATACGTGCTACGTTTAAAAAACTAAATAATTAATATTAAGGAAAAAATATGTATATATTCATGTACACACTAGAAACATTGAACATAATATTGATTACATTTATTTCTTAATTATTTTTTTTCTGAAATACATATGTAACGTAACATTAATATTGACTACATTTATTTCTTGATTACCTATGTAACTCCTAAAATAAACTAATTATATACTAGTTGATATTTCACTACCCCATCAAATAAATTTCTACTAATACAGTTGAAATCTCACAATACATATATCTTGTAATAATCTATATTTAATATGCTTCAAAATATTTAATTATATTAATCTGAAATTTAAAACATATTTACAAAATATCATATATTAGTTTTTCAAAATAAATCTATTGTTGACAAAATCTGCTCAATCCAAAAGATCACCTACAAGTTCCTCTACAATGTTATATGTTCTGGTATAATACACAATCATCACATGTAGATAACAAATACATAAATATAAATAATAAGTAAGCTAACAACTTTAAAACAATATTAAAATATTCAAATACATAAATATAAATAATTCACATATCTCAAGCAACCCATAAATATATCAAATCATCCCTTATACTCAATTTTAATAACAAAAATATGACTATAACTCTAACATACATAAAGAAAATCAACTTTATTTATAGAATACTCATTGAATAAACCTCGAGATATTCATCTGTCATACAATTTTAAGTTTGTGAATACACACATTCTCAAACCAATGTATCATTAATCTTGTATGACAAGGTTAGTCCCCTGAGACCTTTCTTACCAGTTATGTTTCAAGTTGCAATCACTCAGTTCAGACTTAGACCTCCTTGGACTCTCACTACCTAATAATGATATTTATTTGATTCTTATTATTAATATAGTCGAGATATCAATCGTTATTGATTAGATCCTTAGATATGCACGTCCTAGTTGACCTAGACACGGGTATTCTTTTTAAAAAATATTATGTCTTTATTTTGACCATCTCAACTAGCACTCTAACAATATCATATCATATACATAAATTATATTACATATTACATTACAAAATATCAGATAAATCAAACTAAATAAAAGAAGTAAAGAAAAAAAATAATTTTTATTTTTAACTTCAGCGAAAACCTTTAACCATCAAACCAGACTACATTATTATTGTACTTACTATTACAATTCAATTACAATTGTTATATAATAATAATAACAATATTATTATAATACTATTATTACTAATATTATTATTATATTATTATTATAACTATTAATAATATTATATTATTATTACTATTACTATGATTATTATAATAATAATATTATTATTATTGGTATTCATAATATTATTATAAATATTATTATTATTAAAAATAATAATATTGTTATTATAATACTGTTATTATTATTAATATTATTATTATGATATGTTTATTACAATACTACTATTATTATTATAAACATTAATACATTATTATTATTATTATTATTATGATAATTATTAATATAATTATTTTTGTAAATATTATTATAAACATT
>Ga0209700_100749_pt1 | contig 64628 bp, 35 predicted proteins | sample SiratroredBW_FD_187528 | JGI IMG/M metagenome (GOLD analysis project Ga0209700, IMG submission 187528) | Root nodule microbial communities of legume samples collected from California, USA - Siratro red BW (SPAdes) (version 2) | ecosystem: Host-associated > Plants > Roots > Nodule | place: USA...
AGAGACTAAACTATTAAATTAATATATTCTATTTTTAGTATAATAAAAAAGTTACAATTTTAGTACAATAATTTTAGTTTGTCTGATCGTTAGTTTTTTTTTTTTTTAAATTTGAAATACTTATTAATTTCGTCGAAGTTAGTCGTTAATTTTTTTTCTTTTACGACAATTACAAAAACCAAACACATATTTAATTACTTTGAATTAATAAATTTTTTAAAAAATAACGAATTAAAAAAAATTATACGAAGAAAATAATTATTTTTGCTGTAATAAAAAGAAAATAGTGAAATATACGTTTTTTACCGAATGTAGCTAACCCTACCGGAAAAAATCCCGTCCACTAAGAAAAATTACGGCCGGTGGGTCCAATCCACAAGTTTCTTCCAAATTCATAAATGGAAATCACCCCTTCCTCTACGATGCAAGAAACAGAGAGAAAAGTGTGTGTTTCAGAGAGAGAGAGAAAATGGAGTTACGTGAGCTTGGTAGAACCGGACTGAAAGTGAGCTCTGTCGGGTTCGGAGCTTCTCCGTTGGGCAATGTCTTCGGCACAGTTTCTCAGGAACAGGCCAACGCCTCCGTTCGCCTCGCCTTTCAATCCGGCATCAACTTCTTCGACACTTCTCCGTACGCTCCCATTACATTCTCCCATGCATACATACATACCTACATACATATATATTGATTTTGTGTGAAAAATTGAAGGTATTACGGAGGGACACTGTCGGAGAAAGTGCTGGGGAAGGCGCTGAAGGCTCTGGAAGCTCCTCGGAGCTCCTACGTTGTGGCGACCAAATGCGGACGCTACAAGGAGGGTTTTGATTTCAGCGCGGAGAGAGTGACGAGGAGCGTGGAAGAGAGCTTGGAGAGGTTGCAGCTTGACTACGTGGACATTCTCCAGTGCCACGATATCGAGTTCGGTTCTCTAGACCAGGTTAATGTCGTTTCTCGTTCAGCTTCCTGCGTTTTATGGAAGTGATTGATTGATTGATTGTTTGGTAGGTTGTGCATGAGACGATTCCGGCGCTGGTGAAACTGAAGGAGGCGGGGAAGACGCGTTTGATCGGCATAACGGGGCTTCCTCTGGGGATTTTCAGTTACGTGCTTGATAGGGTTCCGCCTGGGACGCTCGATGTGGTGCTTTCGTATTGCCATTACTCTGTGAATGACTCCAGCTTGGGGGATTTGATACCCTATTTGAAGGCCAAAGGGGTTGCCATTATCAATGCTTCTCCTCTCTCTATGGGGCTTCTCACTCAAGATGGCCCTCCTCAATGGCATCCAGCTTCTCCCCAACTCAAGGTCTGCAATTTCACTCTGCATATTTAACCCTCTCTCAGATACTCATATTTCTCATTCAACCCTAATTCGTTTCACATCACACACTACTCCCTCTCCATTTGTTTCAATTTAATTGTCCCTTTCAAAGTTTGAAAGATAGTGTTAGTTTTTTGTTTCAGTTACACCCTTATTTTTCTTCCTCGCCTGATGTTGAATTAGTTTACAAGATGCATTTTTTGACATGTAGAACTGAAAAGGGGTGAAAATGAAATCTTATCACTATTTTCAGTTACGAAAGAACCTTGAATGAGAGATAAGAGGAAATAAAGGATAAGTGGTCATGATTCATAGCCCAATGTTCTCTTAAACCAAGTCATTGTTGAGTTTGATTACGAAGCTACAATATATTAGTACCCCCATCCCATCATTTGCCTAAAGTTTGTTTTTATGATTGAATTTCTTTTGAAAGAAAGTGACCCAGTTCGGCTGAAAAGAAATAAAGCATTAGAAATTAAGATATAAAAATATGACATAGAAAGAACGAAGACGAATAAGTTATCATATTGGAAGAAAAATCCTGACTTTGTGCAATATCCTTATGAACGGATCTTAGTATTGGCTACTACCACTCTGTATTTAATTAGTTTGATCTTTCTTTTACCACTCTGTATTTGGAACTTTGCAGTCTGCATGTCAAGCTGCTGCCGCTCATTGTAAAGAAAAGGGAAAAAACATTTCTAAGTTAGCGTTGCAATACAGCTTGTTGAATAAGGAAATCTCATCAGTGCTTGTAGGCATGAAATCCGTTGAACAGGTTCGATTTCTTAGTCTTCCTGAATTTCCTTATTTATTTGTATATATCTTTACTGTGAAAATCTATTGAATTTTGTAGATAATGCATGAAAGCTGTTTGCTCTAGAGCTTTTGTATGGCTTGGTCTCACCTTTCTTCTTGTTGTGTTCATTGAAATATGTGACAATCTTCCTCTGTAAAGTAACTACTGTTTTTTCATCTGTCCTTTTCTCACCCACCAACTAAATAAATAAAAACCCAATATTGAGCATAAATGTATATGCTAATGCATTGTCTTATTATCTGATACTGTAAGTTAATGGACAGTACTGCATGAGTAAAATACACACTAACGAAATTTCCTGGCTCTAATTAATGGCAGCACTGCAAACTGTTGCCGTTTGTTATTTGATTATACGTCTTTTTGTCGTATAATACCATATTATCTTGGTGTATTGATGGAATTCAAAAAAAGTCTTAAAAAGAGTTTATGTTACTGTCTTGTTTGTTCTAACTGGGACAATATAACAAAATAGGTGGAGGAAAATGTTGCTGCTGCAAGAGAACTTGGAACTTCTGGAATTGACGAAGAGGCTCTATCAAAAGTTGAAGCTATTCTGAAGCCTGTTAAAAATCAGTCATGGCCTAGTGGTATCCAGCAGAGCTGATGTTTATTCTACTGCCTGGTATTGCTTATGGAGACATTCACTCCTGTTGTTTACTTTACTGCTATAATCCTATTCAATAAGAGAAATTGCTTTGACAGCTAATAAGATCCACTATCTAGATAATTTTTGTTTAGGCTAGCGTGCGTCGAATAATACATTTCTCACTACGTCGTTATTCAATGCTCTTCATCCTCGGTTAGAAAGTTAGAGTCGCTGATTGAACTGGTTTGTAAAACTACAATGAAAAAAAAGGCAGCATTTTGTTCTCCTTGTATATTTTTATAATTTATAGATTATTTTCACAACGCAGAAAATTTTTTGAAGCAATTTTGCGTTGTCCTATCATTTAGAGTCAATATATATTGTTTACACGTTATCTAGAATATGATGATTCAACAACACAAGAAGCCAAAAAAACTAAAGATAGCTTCAACTAACAGTTGATAATGTTATTAAGTTTCTAATTTCATTCAATTATCTAGTGATAGTTTAGGATAATCTTAATACAGCAGATTTAAGACAATTCACGAAAGAATAATTCTGAGGCTAAAGGGTTTTTATTTATAAAAGGGATACACTTAGACTTTTATATTAAACTTGTTCAAAAATAGGTTTGGCCACCAAATCTAGTTATTTAAACCCAACTTAAATACAAATACACTCATTCATTGTAATTTGAATACTCTCTTAGGAGATTCACACTCACTGATGATTATCTTGTCTCAATATTCTCTTGTAAATATTGTTGGTAAAATCTGTGAAAATTCCAAGTATACAGAGTTTAAGATAATTTCTTGAGATTGATAATGAAAATATGTATAATGTGATAAAGGAAAGGAAATTCTCTAAAAGTGGTATCATCGAGAACAAGTTTAGATGGATAAGGGGGCGTCCTTTAACTCAAAATAATTCATAAGCCCCTCTTGGCAAAAAGAAAGTCGAGTTGAAGTTCAGTTTCTGGACAAGTTAAGGCTCAGTTTATACAGGCAAATTTATTCAAGTGATCAAAAGGATTAAAAAAGAAACTAACTTTAAATTAAACAAACAAATGTTTTTATCCCCTTGGAGTTTATGATGTTTCATCAAAATTTGACATTTTGCTCAATTTTTCTAATTTACGTTAGTCATTTTATATTTATGTATATCATAGCTAGAAAAGTAATACATAAATTTGAAATTTAATCTCAATGCTTTTATTTGTTGAGATTATGTTTAATAAAAAAATGGATCACCAATTTGAAGTAAAATATCAAAAGTAGTATGTTGACTAGATGAAATTTCTTATATGATAAAATGATTTAATAACACAAGAATTAGTTAAAAAGGATTGTAGTTAGTTAAAAAAAGATTGTAGTGAATCTTTCACAACTGATGCAATGAGTAAAATATTTCACTATTTCTACTGAAAATGTGACAAATTCTTATATATTAAATTATTTTTGTGGTTGTTTGGTATGAAAAATGACCTACTATTCTTTGAAACAAACCTATCTATTATCTCAAAATTATTATGATCCATTATTTGCTTTAACACTTTCAAAGTTGCATTTGAGATACCATTATTTAAGTTATCATTCTCGAGATTCGTAGTATAGGTATAAGCAAAATTTTGACATTCATTAAATATTCATATAAGATTATTTTCTAATCGTAATATATTACCCAATGATACCTTTTACTTGATGTTCCTGCACCTAATTTAAGGATGGTAGAGAATGGTAGAATTGAGTCCATTCAAGTTGTCATCATAACCAACTAATTGGTGTCACTACTGTGGGTCTGAAATCAAACTAACAACGTCTATATTGTACTCAACTGTTGGTGGTTGTTGTTCCACTATTTGTATTTACTTCTTGTTGATTATTATTATTATTATTATTATTATTATTATTATCATTATTATTATTATTATTATTATTATTATTTTTTGAATTATTAGTCACATTTAATATTTTGCCACTAACAACATCAATTCTCTTAAACCGCTCTTTCCCCACTCTTGTTTGACATCAATAAATTAGTGGCTTGCCTTTGTTGTTTTCATTCAACCATACTAAGAAATTTCCTAAGAATATGTATAGCTTTTCCTTTCTGTCGTTTTCATACCAATAAACTAAAACAAAGTGTCAGTCATTAGCACAAAATTAGGTTCATCTAATCCATGATTTGTTGGAAAAAGACTATGAAGTCATTCGTGAGACTTGCATAATTTTCCTTTTTAAATATATATATACATATAATGTGTGTGTGTGTGTGTGAATAGCCAGGAAGATTTTGGTCACAGAAGAGACTAGGGACGAAAACCCTTCTCAGAAGATAAGTCCCATCGCTTACCATCAAATAAATCCCACCTGTAAAAGGAAAGGCTAAACAGTGCTGTTGTTAAGTCCAATGCTCAAGACCTGCACTGTCAAAATTCAGTGCCATTTCCACATTTTACACCAACCCATTTTCATCCATGCCAAGCATACTATTAAAATCAAAAGAAATTTGTTTCAGTCCTTTAAATGTACTTCCTTCTATAGTAATGGATATCCCACCAAACAATAGCACAACTGCACTTGAGGGTAACAAATATTGTTATCTTCTGATAGCCCAAAAGAAAAAATGTTTTATTTCTTTGTGCTCTCTAATAAAATGTACATGTGTCAGTGAATGAACACCCAGCCGAAAATTACTATCTTCTACATATCTACGAATTAAAACTATGTGAGAATAGAACAAAGGATGCATAGACACAGGGAGAATGTTCAAGTTGCCACCTGCTGTAATCGAGGCCAAGCGATTTCATCATCATTTGTATATCCCAGAGATATGAAATCAGCACAATTCTTCCAACAACCATGGTTATATGGGTTTCTGAACCGCCCATCAGGACCACGAAGATAATCATAGCGGGAAGAATTTGCTAGTTCATTTGTGGTCACATTTCGAGCAATCTGCATTACAATATACAAACACGAAAAACTTTCCAGTTACTATCATAAAGGTATTGGAGTAACAGAAAGTTAGAACCTGAATGTTACAGATGCTAGTAAACAACAATTATGATATGGAGTACAAGTTGCTGAACTGAAGGAACGATGCAAACTATTAAGGAAAAATACCATTCACGTCTAACCTTTTCCTAAAGATGACTTTTCAATTTTGGAGAAAGGTAAACAAAAATACAAGGAACATTTGAATTCCAGCATATGATATGGTGGGCTCCCGCATAGGGAAACTTGTCTCTTTCTCCGAAATGACACTATTATTTCCTAAATAAAAAGAGGATCAAGATGCACCACTGGCTATTCTATGTTTAGTATTAATAATAATGAGCAGGTTAGAAGTAACCAATATGTTTAATCCTCAAGGGACAAGAAAGCAACACAGGGAAGAGTAACGTAGAAGGTAAACTTACAGAGAAAAAATTGAGCAGCAAAATACAGAAGTAACACAGAATTGGTGAACAAGTAAATGTTAAGGAGAATGCGAAAATAGAACCTCTATAAAAGAACAGATAAACTTTCAAGAGTTTAACATTACAAGTTAAGATGAAATACCATTGTCAAAGAAAATATGGATCCAAAAGCGGGAACACCAACCAGTACCGAAGGACAGGATTGCTAATTAGAAGCACATTATTAACCCGTATGGATGAAACAGTGAAAGGCTTCAGGAATAACAATGGTTGTAAAGTATTCATTTATGAAGATAAGGGAAATACTCAAATTATTGGGTATTTTGACCTAGTCTGGGTAGGATCACCAAGCAATAGACGCTTCACTTCCCAGTATTGTGTTGTTGTTGGAGGTAATTTAATATTAGGGAAAAGTAAGAAACAAAATATTATGGTGAGGTCAAATGCGTAAGCAAGATACAAGTTAATGGCATTAGGCACTTGTAAGTCCATATGGTTAAAACAACTCCTCAAAGAGCTTAAAGTTGAAGAAAGTTCCCAAATGCACCTTGCATGTGACAACCAAGACTCATTACAAATTACCTCTAATCTTGTCTTTCATGAAAGGACCAAATAAATTGAGGTACATTGTCATTTCATAAGAGAAAAACTAGAATCTTGAGACATCACTAGATTTGTCAACTTTAATCAATAGTAGGCTAACATATTCACCAAGTCTCTAAGAGGACTGGGATCAATCATATTTGCAACAAACTAGACACATAAGATCTAAATGCTCCAGATTGAGGAGTGTTATAATTATAGGACTAAGGAGTTCATCCCATATAATCAAGAATATATAGATTATATATGTATTATTAGGAACTTTTTCATTTATTCCTTTATCATATTTTTTATTAGAGGACATCAAATCTCCCTTATTTATTGTATTGATTATTTTTTCTCAATATAAACAAAGCAGTCGTGTTGTCTCAAAAACACACGTCTCAGTTAATATTCCTCTCTTCCCTAGAGTTTAACAAAAAACAAGTCATGTTGGCAATAAATAATAATAAAAGAAGCTAAAAAGGAGCGAAATCTAGCCATTTGTGGGAGAATTGGGCCTGTGGAGAGTTTCCCTACTATTTACGGTAAGTTACCAAGTTTGATCAGAAAGTATTGTCATTCTAACAAAAGGAGGTTATATTGCCTTCTTGGTAGATGTTCATTAATAAATATTTATAATAATTCTTCTTAGTAATTTTCCCTAATATATTTGCTCATACAGATTAATATTATTTGCGGAGTGGGGAGAGGGGAGGGGGGAGAGGGGAGAGGGGAGGGGAGGCAACACGAGTAGGGATTAAGCAATCACCATGGAAGTCTGGGTTATTGTCAATGTTGTAGCCGCAATGAAAATAACTGCGTCCATCACCAAAAACACAACTAAACCTGGATGCCTTACTACCACAAAATGCATCCACGTTTCTCCTGCAAGTAATGTTGGTGTAGATGTCCAAATTCCTGTCATAGAAAACAAGGCCGTTATATATTTCAAGTAAAAATATAAATTATGCAATTTTCAATATGTAGAATGGTGTAGAAGAGTTCTTCAAGACATACTTTGAACTGCAACGGCAGCAGAAACGGAAGAAGTCAAAGTTCCCAGGCAGATAAAAATAAAGAAATCTCTTTTGTTCCTCTGCAAGATGCATGCCAAGTATGAAAATAAGGTTGGAAGCATATATAGACTAAGATTAAGAAAAACAGCTCTCGGTTTGACCAGAAAGTCAAGAAATGAAACTTATTTCCAAATCAAATAATATACTGAGGAATGAAAGAATCTTATTGATTTATCACATTTCCATAAACTGAAAATAAAAGAAATTCATCATAATGCACTTATGATTTCGTGGGTAACAATTCAGATAGCACAAAACTCCTTACCTTCCCAACACAGTTAGATATCCATGGACAGTGGTGGTCGAACTGTTCCACACATCGCTTACAAGTAGGGCAATGCTTAGATCGGACAGGTCTTATTATCTGATGATACAATTCGAGAAAACCTGATAAGTGATAACTTATTCTGAGAATATAATAAAGTAAAACATAAATGTATGTGAAATGTCAAAATTAGAAACTTTAAATACTACAAAGAATATCACGTAAACCTTGCAGGTAGGGCAAAGTTGAGACCAATTTCCCATCCAAACAGAGGAACTATTCAGATCAATATTCAATAAAGGATCCTGCAAATATAAAACATTAAACTGAGATTTTACAAAATAAAGTAAATGAGCCTATATTAAAGTAAAACATGATTCATATTAAAGATATAATAATCATATTTTCTAGTCACTGCTCCACTAAAATCTAAGGGAGTTGCATGAAGTCGTGTGTTCCCTCACATGCAACACAATCAAGTGACACATACATTGTCTACTGAAATAAAACCAAGTAATTATCAAAGTTACAACAAATATAGTATAATAGAAATATGCGTATGTTTATGGCCCCAACATACTACCACAATGCCATTAACAAAAAAGGAGGACCCACGAAATGATAGTTTCCATTTATAAAATCTGGTTCGCACGTGCAAGTCTTTTCTTCAAAACGATCATCACTCAAAAGCAACATTTTATAAGACAACAACTACAAATGGACTGCATACCTCTGTATCACTTTGAGTACCCAAATCTCCCAGCCGTTTTATATAACCGGGATCTTTGCTGCATAAGATCGAAAATTAAATAAAGTAGTGTTGAATGAACTTTAGAATTAAACTCCAAAATCTCATTTCATTTTTTATGTTTTTTGAGATTTCAGTAGTCAGGACATGTTATAGCAAACATATATTTTGCTATCATGAATATGGACAGTAAAAAAAATAACACAATATATGACAACAAAACAAAGCAGGAACAATAATTATCTCCCCATTAAAAAATTCAATGCAGACAGAGAAGCTCTTCCCAAATTCAGATCTGGCAAAGTTACAAAAGAATTTATACTATCAATAAACATTTAGCGATTTTGAACTCAATAGAAATTCATATTTTGTATTCATTTTTTTTTTTCATATTGGCTCCTACTTTCCTTCATTTTATATCCAGTAATGTTAAATAGTAGTTACAGTCCCATCACCCAGAAGATTTCCAGTAAACTGTCATTACAGGATTACGCATTGCAGGATGGCCACTTTGCTATAGAAGCTATGGATGAAAAGGCAGCAGCTGCTCTGTTTAAAAAAATTTAAAAAAAAAAACCAACATGGAGACCATCAACAGACATTCAACGTGTTTTACACTGAAATTCTAACTAAACATGTCTTCTCAAACCCAATGGTGGAGATTCATTTGACTGAACGCCTCTGCATTCACAAACAACTGATTTGGTTATATAAGCTCTGTTCACGAGTCACTTTCTTCATCGGGTTCATTCTCACTGAACCTCCTCGTCTCCATTTCTGACCGCTAGTTCTTCATTTCTGGCATGGTTGAAGGACAATCCTAGGGTTCTCTATTTGTTTCTTATTGGTTGTTTCTTCCCTGTTGGTCTCCTCCAACGAAAATGTCTTATAGACCTGCTGTCTCCTTCTCTAGAAATTCTACCATTACTTCTGAAAAACTAAATGGAAAAAATTATCTCTCTTGTTCTGCCTCAATTGAACTTTGGTTACTTGGCCATAGTTTCCACGAACACCTCGAACAAAACGGGAGTAATGTGCCATCTAATAAAGCTGACAGTGGAAGAGAAATGATTTTCAGCCTTGTGCGTTACTGTGGCAATATGTGGAGCCCAATTTATTGGGCACTCTTAGATCGCTTAAAACATTCAACTCCTTTCGGAAAAAGGATCAAAATATTTTTGCAAATGATATTCACTGCCTTTACGACTCTGCAAATAAGTTTTCCTCTCTTCAACAAACAGATCATGACATTATGTCCTTTTATTAGTGAAGCTCAATCTGTTGTTTAGGAATTGAAGATGTTCTTAGAGGTTGAGTCATTAGACGAGATCAAGAAGTTGGACAAATTTTATATGGTGATGATCCTCCGTGCCATACATCCAAACATTGAACATGTTAGAGATCAAATTTTATATGGTGATGATCCTCTATGCCATGGAAAGCTTCACAGCACAACTTCTTCGGGTTTTCGCACGTGGAAGAAGACACAATGCTAGAGGAGGTCGTGGTGGTAGCAGACGTCCTCAATGCACGTACTATAAGAGAATGGGTCACGTTCAAGGAACTGCTTTTCTTTGCATGGCTTTCCTAACAAGATAGCCAATGTCTCTAAAGTAGAAGTTGTTGATCCCAAATTCTTTGATGAAGAATACCGAGAATATCTAAGGTTGAAATCAAATAATTTGGCACAATCATTTGCAAGCTCCTAGCCATAACTTCCATCTCACAGTCCGTGGAAAGTTAAAGTCCATGGATAATTGACTCAGGTACTTTTGATTACATTTATTATAATACATCTTTGGTCTCATCCCTTTCTTTTCCAAAAGATCCTCATTTCGTAACTTTAGCCAATGGTTCTAAAGTTTCCTCCAAAGGGTTGGTCAAGTTTCCCTTTCTCCTTTCTTAAATCTAAAATCTCCTCATTTTGTTCCCGCTTGCCCTTTCAATCTTATTTCTTTAAGTCAATTAACCAAGTCTTTAAATTATTCAATAACCTTTGATGCCAATTGCTTTGTAATACAAAATGTCATACGGGGCGACTGACTGGAGAAAGACATGAATCTAGATGTTTATATGATTTTGGAGCTAGTCCATATGTGTCTTGTTTTGCATCTCCATCTCCTAAACTTTTACATAATCGTTTAGGACATCCTCACTTGTCAAAATTAAAAATAGTAATCCTTGAGCCAAGTAGTCTTCAGACATTAGAATGCGAGTCATGTCAGCTAGGAGACATGTTAGATCTTCTTTTCCTAAAAAGCCTGAATCAAGATGTAATTCTACTTTTTCTATCATTCATTCTGATATTTGGAGACAAAGTCATCTCTCATCTTTCGGTTTTAGGATTTTGTTACTTTCATTGATGAATGCTCCAAATGTACTTCGGTTTATCTTAAGAAAGATTATTTTGAACCGTTGTTTATCTTTACATCCTTTTTTAGCGAAATCAAAAATCAATTTGGCCAAGTAATTAAAATTTTAAGAAGTTACAATGCCAAAGAGTACTTCACCTCTAATTTCTATGTAGTTTTAAGTTCACACATGCATTTTACAACTGGCCAATTGGTATTGAAGAGAGGAAAATAGAGACTTGGTTGAGATTGCTCGTACTTTGTTGCTTGGTGCCATTATATTGTCATTGGAAGAACATTATCCTAATTGTTTGTTTTCTTTGCCATGGTAGCTATTCGTCATTGGCCACTTCATCAACCGGATATTGAAAATGCTTTTCTTCATGGAGATCAAGAAGAGGAAGTCTACATGGAGAAACCTCCTAGGTATTGTGATGCTAATTGGGTAGGATCCCCTACTGATAGATGCTCTACTACAAGATATTATGTTTTCCTTGGAGGAAATATTATTTCTTGGAAAAGTAAGAAACAAAATGTAGTTGCTCGGTCAACTGTCCAAGTTGAATATAGGGTAATGACACCTCTTAACTTGTGAACTTGTATGGGTGAAACAATTACTTCAAGAACTTAACTTCTGTGAGATTCAACAGATGAAGATGTATAATGACAACCAAGCTACTTTCCACATTGCTTCCAATCCAGTGTTCCATAAGAAGACTAAGCACAGAGAAATTGATTGTCATTTTATTTGGAAAAGGTTTTTGTCCAAGGAAATCTGTACTAAGTTTGTCAGATCCAATGATCAACTTACAAATGTGTTAACAAAATCCTCAAGGGAACCTCGGATTGAATTTAGTTGTTCGAACCTAGGTACATACAATTTGTATGCTCTAGCTTGAGGGGGAGTATTAGAATAGGTATTAAATATAGGTAGTAAGTAGTTGCATAAAAAAACTGCTATATGTTGTACCTATCTCTTTTTCTAAGACTCTAGTTTGGGTTTTTTTATCTTTGCTCTTCTCTCTACTCATTTTATCAAAATTCTATCAATATAAATATAAGAACATAAGAGAGGTGTGATCAAGCCCTCTGAAATATATTGTCTCTTTTATTTATCTTAAGAACTATAATAAGAAGACTAACAGAAACAGAAATGAATTTTATTCATTTCAATATATTGTACAATTCTTCAGTGAAGGCATTCAAACATGACTTGAACACAGAAAATGAAACACTAGTCATGTTTTGGTCCTAAAGTCTTAGCTGAGTTCCTATAGAATTTTATTGAAGCAATCACAAGATGAGAACATGCATGCTTCAGTAGAAGGCATATGATATAACAGAAATACAAAGAAAGAAAACATGTTTATATTACCATAGCAAACACTAAAGCAGAAAGAATACATGAACAGAAGATTACCTACTACACCTATAGAACATAATCAGGGCAGCAGCTTCTAGAGAAAGTGCTATCCACGCCCAAAGTCCAACAAAAGCGGTAATCTTTCCAAGGTTAGGAGCTGACATTAGTGGAAAAGATTCATTGAAGTTGAGACATCACAAAAAGCTCAAGTAACGATTAATGAGTGCATGTGTGGCAGTGTGGTATTGCAAATTGGTGTACAATTTTTAGTACCAAGGATAACTGAGTTGATGAAGAGGATCATGAGAAAGATCAGAACACACAATAAGATGGGAGCATAACCAATATTCGTCGCCACCCCACTACAAAGTTTCCCTTTCCAGTAGTTTCTATGAGCCCGTTGTTGATTTGCCTGCAAAAATGTAACACTAATCAGTTATAGAGCCAATAAGAGTATAACTGCATAAACAAAGTGCAACAAGTCACTAATTCCGAAACACTTTACAGAAGTAAAATTTGATGGTTTAGGGTAACAGCATTGTTGCTCTCAAATTAATTTATCGATTTCAACCATATAAAACATACTCCCATCCCATAGTTTACCAAACTAACTTCAGATGAGTAAAGAAACTCAAAGTGCCACTATGGCTAACTACTCTGTCAGTCAAGAGTATAGAAAAGTATTGAATAAGACTGTTTTACATCCTGATCAAAACGGGACCATAGAACTTACAACCAAAAGAAAAAGGAACAAAAAAATAGAAGTCAACAAAATTGAGAATGCAGAGAGAGGGGTTCAAAACTTCAAATGTTGAAACAAATGAGAGAGAAATGCTATCAAGTGAAGAGAAATGCGATTTTGGGGCTTAAAGAAACACCAAATTGGGTTTTGATCATCTGGGCTCAACTCACAAAATTGTGGGTCAGCAACTCAAAAATGGTAAAAGCAACAAAAACTTTTTCTCCAAACCAGGTTGCAAAAATCCAACAAGGAACTTAGGTCCCAAATTAGCTGGTAAGGGCCAATCCCACATGTTTATCAGTTTCCAGGATGATCCTAATCTGATCCTACTAGGCAGCAATGTTGTTAACTTGAGATACAACTTAGGATCGGGATGGGGAAGAAAACAAGTAACTCAGATGGTAAGATCCTATGTTCTAACCAAAAATGCAAAATTAAACTCATATATAACATATATGCAAAAAAACAGCATATATAAAGAAAATAACCTCTTCTAAATTACAACTTCAAACAAGCGTAAATTTAAAATTTGCAAGATAGCTTTAAATCTAACTCAACCTCATAAAACCGATTTGTAAGGTGAGATTTACACCCACTTGTACTATAATTTGATCATATCTTTAGTCGATGTAGAATTTCTAACATACCGTCTCATGCCGAGTACTAAACATCTCAAGTATGGGAATAGATACTAATGAGTGGTCGAGTAATGGTCAGATAGAGTAGGATAGGTTCCAATAGCATCTTAGAAAGTAGATCAAATATTATACTATTTGCACACCACTTATACACTATAATTTGATAATATCTTTAATTGAAGTGGAATCTCCAACAATAACTGCAATAATATACATTTAACAATAACTATAATATATTATGATGATTAATAATAAAAAAAGATAAAGAGAAACACTTAGGACCATTCAAAAGAGAAAAATTATATAATATAAATATAACCATTTTAAAAGTTATAGTCTGATTCCCAGAATAATTATAATTATATATCATATACTTATGAAGTTACACCCATTTGTAACAAATAAAAATACAGTTATGCCCATTCCAAAAATGGTAAATCAGAGAAGAGATATGAGAACAGATGAACAGAAAAAGAAATTTAATTTAAAAACCAGAAAAGGGAGAAACAAATCAGAGAAGCCTAGGGAGCAGTGGCAAAGTCACACTTTACACAATAGTTCGCAAAACAAAGTTTACAAACAGAGGCCCAATCAGCAGTAGGGCCTAGGCAGTAGTAGCAGTGCAGGGTGGAGATCCAACAGACCAAATGAAAGAGAAGAAGCTTGCCAGGGCAGGTCACAAAGGAAATGGACATGAAATAAAAACTGGAATGAAGAGTTTTTAGGCTTTTCAAAACGGGTGTTTTGGCCCTGCTTCTAACTTGCTGGAGATCAATGATCCCATGATTGCACATGGAAGATCAGAATCCCACTTGTGAATGATCCAAGCAACAACTTGGCAAACAGGAGGATGCATGGCACATAGGATTACATGATTTCATAAGTGAATTGCGACTTTAACAACACTGCTAGGCGGGTATCCTGCTTGGACTCAAGTATGGAATAGGAGAAGCAGCAGAAATCATACACAGGATCGTGCAATCCTACATGAAAAATCACAATCTTGACAGCCTAGATCAGGCGTCAGCCTACAGGACATTAGCATTACTTCTACACGACTTATAAGTCTATAAGACTACTGAATGCATATTTTCAATAACTTACAACACATTATTTTTTAACATTCAAAAGAGCCTGAATATTAAGAAATAACTAGCACCCTGATTGGTACAGTGATTTGACTTAGTGTTCATTGAATCGTTTTTATCGTATAAGCGCTCGTGTGTAAATTGGTGTATCATTGAAGAGGAAATTTGGCTATATTGTTTCCATAAGCTGTCCTAGAAGGCGTATTAAAATAAGTTGTATCAACATATCATAAGCTATTTTCATAAGTATTTGATTTCGACTGACATATGACAATATAATCCTTGCCTTAGAAAGCTTAAGCAGTCTTCACTTACAATTCAATTCAGTCTACTAGAGTCAGTCCCCAAAGTCCAAATAGTAAAATGAGATTAGAGTCTATCCTAGATTCGTTATTGAGTCTTCCATATTTTTATATGCTGTAGATGTCTATTCCTACACATGCAGGGGTGTTGTCGTTGGATAACCCACATTTGTCCATGCTCGAGATGTGTAGTATCAGGCATGTGGGGGTGTTGAGTTCCGACAATCTATATCGAATAAAATATAGCCTATTAGTCCTTCGTTAGGATGTCCTCAGCGTACCAGCTTTGTAGAATTAATCCTAAGCCCAAATTCTAAGAATAAGTACTCTCAAACACTTATGCGAGTACTTCTTCAAAAGATAAATCCAAATAAATCATAAATAAACTTTTCCAAAGACACCCTAAATATCAAAACCACCTAATATCTAATAATTAGTAGGTGAGCTTTTAGCAAAAAAGAATACTCAACAATACTTAGTTGGAAAGTAATTCAATATTAGCATAAGTATTAGAGATTGTTATTCAAGTTTAAACAATATTCACATTCTTTGTACATTAAACTATTCAAAACTTTGGATGTTACATTCATGTAAAATAACATTTTCTTTTTGCCCTTGATTGCTTTTTTCATGTTTTAGAAAACACAGGAAATATTCCAAACAATTAATAGTTCCACTTGAGTTTAAATAAACATAAAACTTGTTTGTTAATTAAGTACAAAAAACTATTCCCGTATTTTGACACAACAGCTTAAGCTTTTTGAACAGTTGGCTAATGAAATGGTATTGACATCATTATGACCATGTTATCTAGTTTTCCCCTCATTATTTTTAAAATAGAACTGTAATTTCAGCACTCTCCAGCACTTAGCAAAACTAAATTTAAAAAATGCTTATCAATTACTACAAGTCCTGTCAAGAATGTTCTTAAAATATTACACGACCAACAGCCTCATTAATATAATGTTACGTACAAGGAAAGGAGCGACATGTCGATGACCTTTATCATATGCAAGTTGTACAGGTGTGTGTCCAGCATTGTCCTTCACCATCAATTCTTCCTTTGTGCCTGCATGTACAAGCACAGCGCATGCCTCTGCATTTCCTCTTAATGCAGCCCAGTGCAACGGTGTACAACCTGAACCAGTTTTATTGAGTATCATCATGTAAAAAAAAAATATCAACATAACCTAATGGAAAAATTAACCTGTTTCAAAAGTATTACCAAAAATACTTAATCTGCTGTATTAATTAAAAATAGCAGTCAACTTTTATGACTATTTTGTCAAATGTCTAACATACAAAATAGTCATAAAAGCACTAAAATATGTACCCCAAACAAGTCTTGAAACTATAGGCAGGTCTCAAGCATCTTAGATTTCAAACCAGCATCCAAACCCATTGAAACAGTAACATCAAGATCATGAAATCATTATGTACATCATATGCATAGTAATACATAATAATAATTAAATCCTTTTCAATCTAATATAGTATTACTCATGCAAACTTGTCTAGTACTTATTACCAAAAATATAATCACATATAACATGCAATGCCCTCCAATGTGATGGCTAATCACAGCATACGACACGACAGAATGATTTCAAATATGTTTATGCTTATTAGAGTCTATGTTGGACTGCTCTTGACCATACTTAAAACTATAGAGACAAGAGACCTTATGGAATAAGGAATATATAATTGGAGAACTTTTAAAAAATGTAAAGGAAATTAAGTGCTAACTACACATACCATCTTTATCTTGTCTTCCTTGGCATGCATCTCTAAATAGAAGCAATCTTATTGTGTCAGCAAATCCCTTATATGCGGCCCTGTACATGAGAATTAAGAAGTAAAAAAAACGAAGGAAAAAAACTCAACTTCTTTAATGGATTTGCTGAATATGCAACCATAATTATTAGAAACAAATCAAATCATTTAGGGTGAACTTCAACGATTTGGCACAACACATTACGTACCTAAAGTACTTCAAAACTCTTTGAAGCGCAGGGGTTATTCATTGGTCAAAAAACTCCATAAAAATAATTAGTTTACAGGAAAATATACAGTTTAGCCCAAATTTATGAGTGCATTAAAAGCAAAAGAAAGATGCAAATTTCGGACCATGACATTGACAACCAAGTCATTATCAAAATACGGTTTCTTAATTAAACATAGCAATCAAAAGCCTCATGGCATACCAGTGAAGAGGACTCCTGCCATCATTATCAGGCACATCAAAATCGGCATGGTACTTTGCTACAATGTGATTTAAGAAAGCTGTCTGTCCATATTGTGCAGCAACATGAACTGCCTGCAGAAACCATTTAAGTATGAAAATAGTGAAACAGTAGGAACATTTAAACAGGTGCTAGGCAGAATAAGTCCAGGGTCTTCCTTCTACAGGAAGTGGTGCCAATCAATCTCACAGTAACCCATGTGCTCACCTATTATGTACCGGACTACCTATTTTTATTTATTTTTTAATAATTGATTATATTCTTATCGGCAAAATATAAATCACAGTTTCATAGACTAAACTCGTCTTTCTTCTTTTTACCTTAACATATACTGCTTAATAACTAAAACATAAAAGCTTATGTTTTAAAAAATTGTTATAACTTTAATCAAAGGGTGAAATATTGATACTTGGAAATTCGAATATGAAATAACAAAGAATAAAATTCGGTATACAGTTGATATTCAGCCGTTTAGATTTGGATACGGGAGGTAAACATTAAAATACAGCTAGGGCGTGAGTTGAAAAAGTCAACAATTCAAACTAGGACATGAATTTCGATGCAATAATTTAAAATGAATGCATGCCTCCCAAATTACAGAAAACAAGTAAATTCTGCTGAAACTATCCATTTATACAAATATTGACAAGCATCCAAGAGTACACCACCAAAGGAAAACAATACCCGGTATCCATTTATGTCCGCAGCTTCAACCCGAGCACCATTCTCCACAAGCACATCAGCAGCTGCAGTTGAACCACGAACCGCAGCCCAATGCAATGCTGTTTGTTGCATGTTGTCTTTAGCATTCACATCCGCTCCATGCTTCATAACAAGTACAGTTCAAATTAAAGCACGCAAAACCGAAATCACTTCATAAACTAACTTCACTAAGTGTTATGAAAACTATTAATTTCTTGAACGACACATAACCACGCAAAGAAGAAGAATAAACTTGCTGCATATGAAGCCGAGGCCAACTTAAATTCAAAAAGTAAAAACGAAACGCCCAATTTTCCATTCAAATAAGGGGAATAACATGGAATGGTACCTGAATGAGATAGTGCGCAATGTCGTGAAAGTTGTTAAGCGAGGCCCATTGGAGAGCGTAATAGCCATTAACATCGGGAACGGAGACGGAGGCGGCGTGTTGTTCGACGAAGTTTCTCAATTTGTTGAAGTCGCCGTGAGCAGAGGCGGTGAAGACGTCGAGGATAAGAGGCTGGTCGGTGGGTTTGGAGACCGATGATGATGATGATACCACCTCGATCTCCGAGGAAGCCATTGATAGGGTGAAGGAAATTGGTTGTTAGGGTTGGAAAAGGTGAAAAATAATTGGGTTAATAGGTTCTGATTGAGAAGGAAGAGAACCAATGAATTTGTGTTCCTCCCTCCCTTCGTCTTTTCCTTCAATTTCCTGATTCTTCAACAAGAGTCCCTTATTACACCCAAGGAAAGAAAATGTCTCTTTCTGTTTTTTTCTTTTTTTAATTAAAAGAGATGGGTATTAATTTTTTGAAAAGCTAAAATACTATTTTTGTGCTTTCTACAATTTTATTTTGATCTTTTTATATTTTAAAATTATAATTTGGATTTTATCTTTACAATATTATATCATCATGTCTATGTTTATTATCGGTCCGTCTCATATATTTAGTTTTCTAAAATAGTATTTGTCTTTTTGGTTTCTCAAAAATCAAATTTTACTATTGTAGTATCTTGTATAATAATTTTGTTAGTTTTTTCTTATGTGGTTAATGGATTGTGATGTAGGTTTTCATGTGACTACTGTTATACTTCTACCTGTATTGTATAAAATGTGGATTTAAAAAAAAAATGTTAAAAAGCTTATTAGACTGAAAACTTATTTATCTCATCTTAAAAATATTCCATGGCCCGCAATATTGAAAGTCATCTTTTTTTTTAACTCCTGAACATAGATCCTGTACAAAGCAAACCTCTCTTTTTTTTAGTCTTTATTTAGGATTCTAGTTTGTGGTTTCACTTAAAGGGTGGTTTAGTGATTGTGATGTTTACACCTCCGAATATTCTAATTTTGATTTTCTTTGAAGTTGATTTTTTATCGATTCATGTAGGATATGGTTGGATTAATTTAATTCAGTAGAAGTTGGAAGCTTCACAAACACATTCGCCTTTGTAAGGTATGGAGAGTGTTGTTGTCTCCAGGAATTTAAGTGTGTCAAGGTGGAATGCGAAAGTTTTATTTTTTCAGTTTGATTATCAATTTGACCTATCTTTCAAAAAAATAATCTTAACTCACTCTTTAAATAAAGATTCTTTTTTATCCACTAAGCTAAGTGAGTGAATTGAAATACTTTCGGTCTGCATAAAGTGTATTAGACTCAAATCTAAAAAAAAGTTAGCAAATAAAACACTTCAATTATCTCTTAAATTCTTTCTGGGTCCTTAAAATATTTTAAATTATAAATTGATTATTAAATATTTTACACTAATAATAATTGATCCTTAATTAATTTATATTATTTATAATTTAATTGAAAGGATAGGACTTAATCTATTTTTCCTCATATTGTTCAACATTGGTCCATTGGTCCATTCATTCAACCTTTGTTGATTTTGTCTTGGACCAGTTCTTCCTCCACCTCCATGCCTTCTTCTTGGATCTCCATACTCAACATAAAAAATACTAATATGTCTTTAAGTAAAAACTGTACAAATAAAAATACCCTTCACTCCAATCAGAGACGGATGTGCAAGAGAAGAAAGAAGAAGTTGCATCCATTTCGTTAGTTTTTTCCAAATTTTCAATTAAACTTTCAAACAAGTCATAGATAAGTAATTATTGATGTTTATTAGCAATTTATGATGTTTATTAGCAATTTATGAGTGATATTATTGGTTCACAAATTTGTTAATTGGATGAGGCCCACCCATTGCCCATCCGGTTCACATTTTTTTGAATTTTGACAATCTGATGGGGTGGCATCCGGTTTACAACTTACAAACCGGATGACACCCTCCTCCAGTGCATCCGGTTAACATTTTATGAACCGGACGTCTAGCTGTCTAGTTCTCAAAATTCAAAAAAATGTGAACCGGATGGCTTCATTCGGGTGCCTATCAAAAGCTTAAAAAATCCATCAAAATAAAAAATCTTACCTCTCCGTCGTTTCTCACTACCGATCAACATTGCAAAATGGGAGGCATTTCAACGAGGTTACTTTTGGAATTAAATTTTTGTATGGAGGTGCAGGAAGAGGGTATGGGGTTGGAGGAAGAATTCGTCTTTGTCTTGTCATGATCTAGCATGGCTTAATCTAAACTTGTCTTGACATGGGTCTAACATGATTAGACTCAAAAGTGATTCTGGCTTAGCTTAGCTCGGCGCCAAATGGACTCTACTCGAATTGGCCTGATGTTGCTTGACTCAACTAAGTCCATGTAGTCCTAACACTACTATATTTGATGTGGGCTCAACACAACTCAAACCTAATGTGGGTCTAACTCGATTTAAACACCCAATGTTTGCCTAACACAACTCAATCCGGTGTGGTCTCAACTCTACTTAACCTGAGGTAGGCCCAACTCGACTTAACATGAAGTGGGTTCGACTTGACTTGGTATGAGATGGCCTTACTCGACTTTACTTAAGGTGGGATTGAGTTAACTCGACGTGGTGTGGGCTCGACTCGACACGAGCCAACGTGGGCCTGACTCGACTCAACCCAACGTGGACTCCACTCTAATCAACCTAACATGGACCTAATTCTGTTCAACCCCGACGTAGGACTGACTCTACTTAACTTGATGTGAGCTCAACACAACTCAGTTCAAAGTAGGTCCAACTTGACTCTGTCAGACTTGGAGTTGACTCAACTCAACTTAATGTGGACCATAATTGACTCAATAAGGTGAACCCAACTTGAATGAGTTTAAGGTGGGTCGAACTCGTCCTGAGTTGGGTCCAAAAGGTCTGGATCTGAGTTGGGTTCAACTTGATTTGAATTGACTTAAGCCCAACTCGACTCAACCCAATGTAGCCCTAACTCAACCTTATTCAATGTGAGCTCGACTCTACTCCACTTAATGTGGACTTAACTTGATTAAGCTAAATGTGGGTCCAACATAACTCAACCTAATGGTAAGCCTACTCAACCCAGTCCAACGTGAGTTCATTTAACTCAGTATAACATGGGCCTACTTGACTCAGCACGAGGTGCACATAACTCGACCTGACCTTTTGTGGGCCTGACATAGGTCTGACTTGACTCAGTCCGACGTGGACCCAATAAAACTTAACTTGACCTTGTACAATCTAACCTAATTAATCTAGGCTTGACCTAACCTTGTCTATATTAACCTAAGACTAACTCAGACAAACTTGATCTTTGCTTGACTCGACCTAACATGGACATAACTTAACTTAGCCTATATAGATTAAACTTGGCACAATATAAGTCGAGTTTGTTTTAACCTTACCTCTCCAAAATTACTCTCCATCTAATCTAAAATAAATTTATCTTAACTCAAACTCATATTCTACTTAACTTGGCATGACTTGGTTCAAATCTAATTTGAACCCAATTTATTTAAGCTTGACTTTGACTTATCTACTCTGACTAAACTTTACGGATGCTAAGTTTGGATCTAGATTAAATAAATGTTTTTTATGTGCATCATTGTTCTTTTTAAATAATACTTTCATTCTTATTTTTTAACAAAGTTTTTACTTTAAAATTTTGACCCATGGGTCGATTGGCACATGGGGCTTTTCTTGGCATTGTGAATTTTTTCTTATGTGAACTATTTTGGTATCTAGCCATGGGTTAGGAACAAACCCTATGAACTCAGTAAAAAAACAAAAATATGAATGACCTGATATTGGGGATACATACAAACTTGTTAAAATGATTTTTAAAAGAATTAAATAAAATTTGAATGATAATAATCATAAAAAGATTTAATCAAAATTATAAATTTTATAAAACTTAATAAAATATATTGTAATTAGTGTAAAAATCTAACACCTAATAAATATTAAACATAAAATGAATAATATTAAGTTATTTATACATATTACCCACATTTGATAAAAATATTATTTTAATACAATTCGTGAACTTTACTTAAAAAACCCCACAAACTGTCTAACACTACCTATGCATCCAATCCTGTATAATAAATTTCATAAAATTAAATTATTATTATTAGTTTAAAAATACATTTTGATTATTATTAGTATTTTTAATTTTAATTTTATTAATTATAATTGTTAGTTATGAATTTAGTATTAGTATTATTATTATGTTATATTATATAATTAATTATATTTATTTTACTATAACAAAAATATCAATATTAATAAATTAACAATAAAAATTAATTATAAAGTTTAATATATATATATATATATATATTGTAATTAGTGTAACGATTATATATATAAATATAATAAAATATTTATTATATAATTTATTATGTGTTTACCTAATCATTATGTAGACAAATAATCAATTATATAATAAATATTTTATTATATTTATATATATAATTGATTATACGTTTTGATCAATTGATTATTTTTTTTAAAATCTTGGAACTTTACGAAAAAGGAATGTTGCAATTTTTTTTATATTATTTTAATTATTTTTTTTATTCTTCGATTTTCGTGTCGTTGGTTTTGGTCGTGTTTATCAGTCTGTGCAAACCCATCATGTTTATCTGTCTGCATCAAAATCTATGTTTGCTTGGCATAAAAAATAGCTTAATATGATCCCTCTCTGCATCTACAATGTCTTTGAGAGGATGAATAAAAATTTTAAGTTGAGAATGTTAAATTACTCTGTTTAGTAAGAATCCTTTAAAAATATTATCATTACTCTTTTTTTATCATGTTTTGACTGATTCTTTCTTATAAGAGGACGAAAATATAATTTTTTAATAATTTTTTTAATATATAATCACGTCTTTCAAAAATATCTTAGAGCCATCAAATATATTTTATGATAAATTTAAAAAACGTCCGGTTCCCAAAATATATGATTCTCAGAAAAAGAGCCCAAAATCCCCTTGATTTAACAACTATAGATGATACAATTAAGAATCCCTTTATAATTTCTAGCAATAAGGATCTTGGAAGTTGGATTGCAACTACAACTCAAACATCAACAGAATGAATGGCATTCTCGATTGTGCATGACAAAACAAAATTCTGGATCGTCTTCACAGATTAAGTGAAATTAGTGAAGTTTGGTTTTGAGCAAGCAATTGAAGGAGGAAGAAATGGATATGACATTGTTGTATGTACATGTTATTCAATGAGAAAGGGTATTTACAAGCCGGTAAGAATTTACACGAAACAAGGAAAGACAAAAGAGCAATGCAGCATTAAAAGTTGAAGGAGGAGGACTAGCAGCTACAGAGTTGAAGGGCTTCATCGAATCTCTTTTCTTCTGCAGAGGGATGAAACATGCAAAACTTCGGAGTTCGAATGATGTTTTTCTCTGGTCCTGCTTTGGCTACAGGGGTGTATTTGGCAACCCATTTGAGTGCAGAGTCTTTCAGCATAGAAAAGGTTGTGGCTGTGACAGATGATGGTGATGGGGCATGAGCGGTGCCATTGTGGGGGAGCATGAGCATTGCTGCAGAAGGTGCCATGGATTTAGATAAAAGATGAAAGAGATAAAAGTGAATGAAACCAGATTGGGTTAAAGTTCTGAACTTGCTAGCATTTATAGAATAATTGTGATGAGAAATGAGAGAATCTGTGGGCGACTCTACCTGTTTCGTATCGTTAGGAAAAGGCTGAAATGCTAGGGGTTTAAAACCAGGGAAAATCAAAACCGTTGACTGGTTTTCTGTCTTTCCAATGAAAGCCGTTTTCTTTTAGATATATCTACTTAACAACTCATTTTTTAATAAAATAATATTATACAATGGTAAAATAATAATATATATGGTTGTAAAGTGAATGGATAAAATAAAAAGTGGTATCAATGTATTGAGATTCTTTTTATTTTATATAAAGGAAAATTAAAAGAAAACTAAGAGCCCATTTGCATTTCTCAAATAAAATCAACTTGTTTTCTTGATTTATATATATATATATAAATTTTAACATTTTAATTAGATTAAACGTTTAAAGTTCATTAATTAGATGTCATCCCATAAAATAAATGATATTAATTCTGTTTAATTAAGGAGAAAACTTTTGTTTTGTATCTTAGGTAGACTCATGAAATTGTAATCATAGGTAGACAAAAAATAAAAATATAAAATCATGAATTTCCAGTGATAAATCATGCAAGAACAAGTTCATAATACATTTTAATTATGTTCATAATACATTGGTATGATATGAGGAGAGCTGAGGCAAATGTGAAGAGAATGAGACAGGAAGATAGAAGATTAAAAAAAAAAGGTGATTACGTTATTATATATATATATATATATATATATATATATATATATATTATTAATAAATTATCTTTATTAGAAAAAAATTATTATTATTTTTTAATTAAAGATAAAGCTTACAATAAGTTTTTCAAACACAAATAAATACCAAAACTATCTTCTTTACCTTTGATATTAATAAAAGAAATTTGAAGATAGATTTCAATGTGCTAATGTAGAGACAAGAATTGATACACAAAAACTTATTTTCATTTACTTTTATGAGAGAATTGCATCCAATTGTCTAATCATCTTAATTAAAATAACTCATTGTGCATTTAAAGTTTTGTAATACCCGCATAAGAAAGATATAAAAATAACACATACCAAGATTTTAAACCCTATAATCTATCACAAGAAACACCTTAATAGTCTGATAAAAAACTAACACACCAACAAAAAAAAAAAAAAGAACAACTGAAAAAGACTTGGATGAACAAATGAGAAAGAAGGATATTAGTGTGATTTCTAAGACGATTATCTCAACCAATCCTTTAAGCAATTAATATTGTAAAGAAATTAAAAAAAATGTTTTTTTCAACTAAAAAACTTGAAAAGAACATGCTAGTTCTAGGAAAAAGGAGTTGAATGGAAATTAATACATGCAAAATGACGATGGGTACACGGTTTAGAGAGAATCAACTACTTAATTAAAATCAATTTTAAAGTTTTTGAAAACAACTTGTGAATGATACAAAACTTGTACAAGTTTTGTAGAAAGAAAGATTTACAATAATAATATATATATAAGATAATATAATATTTAACACTTAATATTGGAAGAAGCAAAAACTTGTGCAATTCATATTGTAATTTTATGTAAGATTATTTTTTTTATTATTTTATTGGTATCTTGAATAAGACCATTAAGACTCTCAACATGCCTTTTATTCTTATGTCAGAAATATAAAAGAGGTTGGTAACTTTTTTAAATGATATAAATGGTTCTACAGTCAACTTGTATATTAAAGTTCCTTTACATAATAAAAATCCCTTTGTAGTTAGTATACATGACAATTATTAATGGCCATTAAAACAAGAAGATCTTTAAATAAGTGAATTCTTCTCAAGCATTTGAAAAAATAATAAAATATTTGAAAAAAATAATAAAATTTTATTCAATAAAATAAGAATAGTTTGAGATAAGTTTTATATATGATTGATAGAGTTAATTCATTAAAATTGAATTTTGTCTATTAAAATTTATTCCTCCTTGTAAATAATAAAATATTATTGGATTAATTTGAAATTTTAATGTATTTAAATTAATATTATATTTATAAATAATTTTTTTCCCTCACATTTCAAGCAACTTTAAGCATATTTATGTTTTCAATTCAATACAAACTCTTTTTTTTCACCTATTCTACAACTCTGAAAATAGTTCGCTTTTTTTCTAAAATAGTAATTTGCATCAATATTATTTAAAATGAACAAAACTTTTTATTTATCGAAACGATAAATTATGTCAGTCAAACATAATTTTATTATGAAAAAATTATGTCTGTGACGATTTCACTTTAGGAAGAAAAAATAACATATATAAAATTTTCGTACAAAATAAAAACTATATCTCTCACATACAATTTCAATTAAATTATTAAATGAAATCGTTTCCAACTGATATAATTTATTTATTGTTAAATTGAGATTTCCTTGACCTTATTAAACGTCTTATTCGCACTAGCTATTCACACACACCTTTAGTTTTCAATGTTTAGTAAAAAAAGTTTAAATAATTTATGAAATAAAAAAATTGATGATAAAATATTTAAAATAAATATTAGAAATTTTAATAAGTATGCATTATTTATTATATGTACTATTTTATTTAAAAATTTAGACACTGAAACGCAGAATTAAAAAAAATAAAAAAACATTAATATTAAAATGGAAAAAAATATGATAAATATTATTATTAACTAGGTTTTGTTATAAAATGTGTAATATTTTTAATTATAATTCTGTAATGAACAATTAAATTTAAAACAAAACTAATGAGTAAGTAAAATTGGTGTCATAATAATGATTTTACTTGAAATATGAATATGAATGTCTGGTTTCATTTCTATCTCTTCTCACTTTTCTGTACAATATGTTAAAATTTATTAAAAATAGTTAAAAAATTATTTTTGATCCAATTTTTTAACAATAACTTTTTGTAATGTATATTTGATAGTAGAGTCCTTTACATTGTATAAATTAATCATAGATTTTGAGTTGTCAAAATTTTTGGGGTAAAAACTTCAAACGATCATAATTTTTTATATAAAACTCGGTATGAAACGCTCAAACAATAAAAGGGAAATTATGTGACAAATGCGCTCCCAATTTCCAAAATTTTATTATTTACTATTTTTTTACTTTTTTAATATTTTTGAGTTTTTCTTTTTTTTACATTTTAGGGTTTTATTTCATATATACTTGTCAAAAAATTCTAAATTTTGTTTTTGTATTGTTTTGTATGGTTTAAACATTTATCAACCCATTAAATTTTTCTTTAAAAAGAGAGACTTTTTTTAAAAAAAAAAAAAAGAAATGTTACATCGATTTGCAACTTAATATAAATCATTTTGCATAAAACTCTTTGGATAACATAACTTAGATAAAACTAATTTTTCCAATTCTACGTTTTAGTGTCTAAATTTTTATATCAAATATTATATATAATAAATAATACATATTTATTAAAATTTATAACATTTATTTTAAATATTTTCTCATAAATTCTTTTATTTCATAAATTATTTAAATTTTTTTATTAAGTATTGAAAACTAAAGTGTGTACATAAATAGGAAGAGTATTAAGGATAAAGAAATTGTGCCAGTTACACACAATTTCATTTGATAATTTAATTGAAATCGTACGTGAAGAATACGTTTTTTACTTTACATTATTATGCACGATTTCTTTATTCCTTAAGTGAAATTGTCACCCGCAAACGATTTTTTTCAATAAAATTGTGTCTGGCTAGCATCATTTACCTAATTTGGTAATAAAAAGAATTTACTCATTTTAAACAATATTAGTGCAAATTGTACCATTTTAGAAAAAAGTCAAAAAGAAAAAATGAGAAGAAATATGTACACAAGATTAAATATGAAAATTACAATTCAAAGCACAATCCAATAACCAAACTATATTAGCCTCAATTAACTTAATATGGTTAGAAGTATTAAATCATCAAGCATCTAACTTTTGTATCAGCACCAACCATAGTGGCACAAAGAACATCAAACCAACCATAGTGGCACAAAGAACAAAGCTTTGATGGAGGTATTTCTTCGCATAAAGAGAAGACTAGAGTGAGTTTTAATCATGAATTAAATGCCATATAAGCTTCCAGAAGGATAGAAAGCCAAACCACCATTAATTCGAGGTCAAACAACCAAGTTGACCAAGGACTTGGTTTTTCCAAGAATTAAAATCAATGTATGTGATGCCACTTTCAAATTAATTGTATAAATTTTAAGTAGTACAATAATGCATGTCAAAACAGTTATACAAAATAATTATAGATTTAATTTTAAAAAATAATTTAATTTTACTTTTTAGTTTTAATAAAATGTTAATTATTTTATTTTATCTTGTCTCTAAATAAATTATGTCAGTACGTGTATTGCTATAAGAGAAAAATAATGTATTTATTGAGAGAAAAATGTTATTTTAATAAAATTATTTCAATAAGGAACTTATTTATTAGTCAGTCTGATCTTATTTATAAGAAAATTAATTTTACTGTTTAATGTATTAAATTTGATTAATCTTTTAATATTTGTTTTAAAGTGTACTTGTTATTAATCTCGGGAATAAAATCACATATGCTAATATCATTTTAAATAAAGTAAAAGTGGTTAAAATTTGTTTATATTTAAAAAAAAAGAATATTTTTTTTGTTTATAAATGAGAACTTAAGCAGTAAATAATAACACTTTTATCATAATAAGAATAGAAAATTATATGATAAAAAACATAATAACACTCACACATGGTTGATAAAAATTAAAGAAATATAAATTTAAAAGGATATGATAAGTAAAACATTAAAAATATTTTACAAAATAAAATGGTAGAACCTATAAAAATGTATATGTATTTTAGAGAAATCAAATATAAAAAATAGATTATGATAATACTTGTTATTTCTTTTCATTATAATCGCAATATAAATAATGGTTTACATTGCGATTTAATTTTTTGTATTTAGTAACGATAAATTAAAAATTAAGACCTAAACAATTAAGTTTTAATTGTAAGGGCTAAAACAAGTCAACTGACATTAAACGACAACTAGAAAAAAAGAAGAAAGGCTATACGAATTCTACATCCAAAAATATATTTTAAATTATATACTGCGCTTAAGGAAATTGTCCTAAATCTAATATGCCATGGAGTGAGTCTGCATTGGAACATGATTTTGTACTTAACAAACCATTGTAGTAATGAACATTTAAACCCTAACTCATTTAGAGTTGCAACTTAGAACAAAGCTTTTATTCAACCATCATCCTAACCCAATGAATTAGTCTCATCACTATGCTAGTAAAACGATTGCAGAAGCAGAAGGGTAAGTAGATGCACTACAAGACAAAGTCAATTTTGGACAAATTGATCACATATATTTACAAGGTTATGCCCAAGATAGTGAAATACAACAACATAGTTCTAAATAATCTTTACCAGAGAAGAGGGTACACGTTACCAAAATAGACTATCAATTAATTTCACCCAAAGCATAAAGCTATTTACACAAAAAAATAATAAAGAAAAATTTCGAAAAAAATAATATAGAAAAGAACTATACTATTAACATTTCAATAGCCAATACCAATGCCATCATTGTGCGAAACAATTTCTAGACGAAGTGAATCAAAATACATAAAGAAATCAGCATTCTTGGGATTGACCAGATATTGATGTTTTAGCAGTGTTCCCAGATATTGATGTTTTAGCAGTGTTCTCTTCAAGCAATGGTGCTGTGCTTGTCCTTTCCACGCTTGATACTTCATGCTCACTATCTTCATTATATCTATCCACAGTGTGCAAAAATATTCCTGCAATAATGCACAATAATTCCAGGACACACTCCATTCAGAAAGCTCTTCCATTTCCATATATTACACATTTATGAGTTTATTATGACCATGATATTTTAACCAGTTCTAATGGCCAAGCAAGATCCATCATGGTGTTTTGTTTTTGGTGTGCAGAAGTATAGGTGAGGTACGTAAGGGTTAGAATACATTTCAATATCAAGTATTTATAAATTATCCACCAACAAAGTCTTTGTAAGATATGAATCTTATTATTACTAACTACACCAATCTCTCACATCCATCATGATATGATTAGATGTGACTTGTTCTCATTTACCTTAAGGTTGGGTTTGACATGATTTCTACAATCATCAAGGTTGCTTTAGTCTAGCCCCTTTTTCTTATGATATGATTAAGAAATTAGTAATGTGATATGATTGTAGCAAATCAATAAGAAGTTGCATAATGACTTACCTATAAACCATATTGCAGCTGATGGAAAAAATATAGTTGTAAGAATTAACGCAGTCGTCCTCCAGTTATTAATTTTGTCCTGCATTATCAATATGTATATAACAACCATTTTGTATTGTACAATGTTCATGATATAAAACTTTTTTTTTTTCTGCCTATGTGGTTCTCTGGTACTTAATGTGCAATTTAAGTTTTACAAAATAAGGGCACAAGGGCATTTTGTGGAAAAGTAACTATTTTCCCTTAAAATTTGTAATGAACACAACTTGAAGAAAAAAGACCAACCTGGATAACTCCAACAAGAGGTGAGGAAGGTACATCTCCAAAGATATGAATAGCAACAGTAGACAAAGCCATAGACAGCGGCCTCAAACTTGGTTTAACACAATGGAGACACACATAATTCACAGGAGCCTAAAAACAAAATTACAAGGTAAAATTAAAAAAAGTGTGAAGTAATTGGACCATGAGTTCTAATGATCACAAACTATAGCTTATACATAAAATAATGTAGCAGATAACTATCTGAGCTAGACGTAGTGTACAAACTCTATTCAATTTCCATTAAAAAATTGATCATTTAAGGCATCATGCTAAAGAAACAGGATATGTATACTAACCAATAGATAAAAGAGAAAAATGAATAAAAAACTATTACTCTGGAAACAAGTACAGGAAAGAGAGTTTGGAAGTTCAGATGCACCATGTGCGCACTGTGCAACGACTGTGTGCATTGAGCACCATCATTTTTTGCTGCCAAGTTTATGTTTGGTCAGCTTCGGAGCATAATTAATTTTCACCTCATGAAGTGGTGATTAAGCCAGACGTCAATTTACATGGTTTTTCCCAGGATAATGGTTTTGATATTGTTGATAATATTTTAAATTAATTTGTTAAAAAGTTTCGATAATATTTATTTCATTCTCAAAACTAATTTTTTTTAACATTAACCCCAAGAAATTCCATTAGCTCGAGAACACTCATTCTTTAAATTTGATTAATTTAAAATACATTATACCCAAAAGTAGTTATACATTATGTTCAAAAAATTATTCCTATGCATAGTTTAAAATACATTTGGTTAACTTTTCATATTCCTGGGAATATATTTTAAATTCAAAATTAATTAAAATAAATAATAAAAGAATAGAAGTTATAATGATGTTCAGAAAATAACTTTCCTGAGAATAAACATACCCGGAAATGTTTTTTTATAACCTTCTAATAAAAAATAAGCATTCCCACTTTGCAAAAAGATTCCGTGAAACAAATGCTTCTTAAGATGATAAGCATCTATATAGTTTAGCATGTGATAATATAAAAAGGTAAACACGAAGAAATTCTCGAAGAGAAGGGAGGTACCTGAGTGGCAAAAACAAGTAGTTCACCAATAGCAAAAAGAGCCAGGAAGCCATACTCGCTTCTAAATAAGAAGGCACCAAAACAACATGCGCCACCAACAAGAGTTGTTAATGATAGGAGCTGCAAAAAAAGTTGAAAATGTTCATGAAAGAGCAATGAAATTTCTGTGAGAATTTTAGGAGTGTTATGTGGAGATCACAAAATAAGTCCGTATGCAGGGCCATGCAGTTTAACTAATTATCCCATTACAGCTTGAACACATGTACACTTTAGATGGGTGTATTAGAGAAAAAGAGAGTTAAAAAACACTGAAATCTTTCTTTGAAAAATTCATAAATGAAATTTACTGCCAGCAGACTTTGATAAAAGGGTTCCCTTATTTTATGAAGAAGTTATTTCTTACACAGGAAAATAATTTTAATACTGAAATCATGATGCTAAAGGCATATACAAGGCATACTTTGATCAATTAAGAATCAGATGTGACTGAAAACAAATTTACCTATTCAGATACAACAACATATACTCCTAACATCTTACTGCAATCTACTACAGAAGATTTTATTAATGAGGCAAAATCCCTCTCTTTTTGGTCAATTAAAACGAGGTCACTTCATATATATAGGTGACTACAGTTTGTGTTAGGGGCAATGATTCAGGCAGAGCAGTTTAGGCAATGCATAAACTTGTACAAAAGAAATGCTAGAATTCACTCTCTGAATTCAAATACCAACCTTAAATGCGTTTGATATTGTGCTATTCATGAAGTCAAGAAGAAAGCCTCCTCCTAAGCTGCCCAATATTCCACATACAACAGTAATTCCTCCAAACATCATATCTGCATTAGTCTGCCAAAGTAAATTGTTCTTAATACAATTATTGAATATAATAATAGTACAGCAATAATATTGCATATCACCTGCAAATTTTAAAATTACCAGGAGTATACTTATTTTAAACAAAGTAAAATGACATAGATAGAAGGAACAACCGTGTTAATGAAATCTTATGTATAGTTGTGGTCATATGACAAAATAAAATCTCACCATGTTATATATACTATAACCAGCTTTGGGTCCCCAATACGAGTAAGCACCTATTACAAAGTTGTATGCTATGTAACCTGCAAATGGACATTCATGTGACATAATTAAATTATGGCAAAACAATACGATTGTTGAACATGGTATAATATAGGTAGAGGATATGGGTATATGAAATTCCCACAGAAGTAAGGTATACGCCAGCTTCTAAGATGAATTTAACACCACAAACTAGATCACAAGAAACAAGTAGATGCACATAGTAGATTAGTAGGAGGACTAAGTACCTAGAACATTGACAACAAAAACCTTGTCAAGAAGCAGTTCTTTCATGTCTTGCAGAAATCTTGAGAGCTGACCTAATATTGTTGCATATTTTGTCCTAAGATAAGACAGGTATTAACAGAATATAATTTTATGAACATTATTCAGTGAGTTATATCAGACACACACAGTCAATCAATAGAGGGAAAAAGAAATTAGTATAGAAGGATGGTGGGGGTAATCATCCTCAGGTGGAGGGAGAGGATTTTATCCTTAATAAAGATGAGAAAAATGCTTCCATTGGAACAGCACTCAATAAACCAAGAATGGTTTGTTATTGTTCTCACCTGGAAGGTTCATGTGAGCGTTTGTCTCTGAACTCTGCCTTCAAGGACAACGTTTCATCTTTTCCATTTGAAGCATTCACATCTTTTCATAAAATAAGTGAATTTTGTCAAGTTCAACATAAAAATATCGTGAATCAGAGCAGACCAATAAAACGGAAATGTAAACTTTACTGAACTGAAAAAATTTAGTCAGAATTGAGCCTGTCCCAGAGAAAATGCATATTGATTTCTAAACAATCATGAAACAGGGCAATGGTTTAGAAAACATGTAAATTTAGAATATTGATTAGTACAAGTTTACATCTTTGTAGTTCATAAAGCAAAATGTCTCTTCTCCCTACTAGTCTTCAAAGGAAGGGCAAGAGAAAACTGAAGAAAACATGTAAACCTAGTTGTTCATGTGAAAGTCTGCTCAACAACTAGGGCATCTTGGGTGAGGAATAGATTTTAACCTTTTTTCAGATAAAGTCACAATAATACCACTGAAATATAAAACAGAAGGATCGGGAGTGCTCCAATAAAGAGATAAGAAAAGGTATTTCATAGGACAAGAGAAATAACTAGGGCAAAAATAAGTTTAAAGAAGCAATTAAGGATATTTTGTATATGAAGGAGATGGACACATCCTACGAGAGATAAGCTGGTTACAATCAACAGCTAAAAAAGTAACATTTATTAATTTTGTATGAAACTGAATAGAGTTGACTTAGTATAGAATATCTATCATTTAATTTTGTTGAAAAGACAAAAACGAAGAAGACAAATGATAAATTTCTGTGCTTAGACCACAATGGAGCTATTCAATTTATAGAGGATAACACATCACTAATAGCTAATTTCAGAGGGTGGGTTCCAAAGTGCTTAGGGGCTTATCATGTTCATATCTATCTTTATATTATTAAATTTCACAGAGCACACATTTATAGTTTTAAATTTTATGTTCAATGGTAGATATGCTGCCATGTATATATTAACATTACTCTTTCTTTATAGAACTTTCATCTACATAAATTTGTATTAGACGCGATATGGAGGAATTTCTTTGGCTTTGTAGCACCACTCTAAAACATAATGGTACCTTGAGTTTCTGACACAGCTGTCTCAAGTGTCAATTTCTTTTCTGAATCTGTAGGGGCAAAACCTGGATGCACAAGAAGTTTAGTGATGGGAAACAATGTTAGGGAACTACGGGAAATATATGCAGGCAAAATGCGCACCTTTCAACTGCAAAGGCTTCATAACAAATCCCAAAATAGCAAACGGAAGCATCAATATAGCTTCCAACCAAAATGCATATCGCCAACCAAGATGGCTTCCAACCTATTTATAGACAATGAAAGGATAAAATAAGAAAAAACCCATAAAAAGCAAGTAAAATAAGAAGAGATACAAGATTGTTGCTAGAGTATAAGTACTGATACAGGAAAATATTTCCTTTACCTACATACATACAGGTCCAACATTTGGTTTCTAATGTAATTGAAAGGGGGCGAGACAGTTGTCATTCCGTATTTATTATCAATGGACTACTTGTACAACCTTTCTACCTTTAAGATTTTTCTTGTCTAAAACCTTATAATTCTCATTCAGTTTTCAAATTTATAAAAAACTATGCTGTAATTCTATCTATATATATTATCGAAACTATATATTTCCTCTGTATTACAGGTTTTACAACTACAATTTAATACTGGCAAATAAAATCAAAGGAAATCTTACCAAACCACCATAGACATAGCCAACTGCATATCCTGCTGGTATACACATGTAAAATGTACCAAGCCAAGCTGTTTTCTGAAACACACACACACACCAATGTAAGATAGGTTTCCACCATAAAGAACACATCTAACAATCACAATGACACATAACAATTTCAACTACCAAGAATGGTAGTGAAAACATCAGTCAGTTTTATAATATACTGTATCTATAAACTATTAAAATGTTGAAAGGAAGCAAGCATACAACTAACGTAGATCAACTCTCCAGAATGATTAAAGCAAATATTCCACAGGTTTTGCCAAAATGGAACACCAATGACAACTTGTTAAACAAATATTCTAATACTTTAATGCATAATTTTAATAATTGAATCCAAAATGTGAATGCACAAAGCAAATAGCTTCACGATTTTAAAGGAATTTATACTGAAGTTAACATATATTCACATCATTTTTGTACATGGAGCTATAATTGAACCAGGATCCCATAAAAATTGCTTCAGAGTTCAATCACTAATGTGTACAAGATCGATACACATGAGCATAATAGACAATAGAAACATTCTAAGATGATTACCAGGAACAGAAACAAACCTGTGCAACTGGGGCATTGTCATCAATGAAAGGTGCTGCAAGACTTATGAATGAAGCCTCGCCAACACCAACTAGCCTGTAGATAAATACAAATACAAAAGGAAGAAAAATAAGATTACTTTTGCATCTTGTACTATATGTATGTATACAAAAACCATGGAGTTCAAAATATAATGGAAGACACTTACATGCGACAGACCGAAATGGACCAGAAATTGAAAGAGAAACCACAACACAAGGTTGCAAGAGTCCAAACGGATAATCCAACTCCAATAAGTCTAAATGGGTTTACACTGCAAAACATTAGAATTATATAATGATTAAACATTTATCTAAGCCAATGATAGAAATTACAAATCAGATAAACAATAGTCCGTTTGCACAGCAGAGATCACAAATTTTCATTATTAGATGATTATGTCTAACAAACATAGGAAACCTAAATTTAATGGAAAATAGGTGTAAACCATGGGTAGCTTAATTTTACGAGTGTGGTTAAATATATGCTGCAAAAATAGACATATGCAGTCATTAATTTAAAAGGGTAAAAAGTCAAACTAAGGGGACGTTACGAGCTTCAATATAACAGATCAGTTGGTTGTTCAAAAGCTTCTTCAGTTTTCGGAGGTTTCATAATGTCATGACTTCTCAAATTATCTTCTGAAGCATGAAAGGTTGAATATTTAAGTTAAATAAACCCAAAAGAATCCAATGAAGAAACAAGCAGTTTCTAATGTATAGTTCAAGAAAACTAAACTAAAAATATTAGTAGCCTTTATGCTTGGACTTAAATGTGTACATCATAAATTGGTTATCAGTATGCTAATCCTTTAACCATAACAAATCTGTAGTTATATAGCCAAGATAAAAACCAAAGATTGTTCGCATCACTGAGTCTAAAGTAGGATTAACCCAAGCTTGACAATTGAGTTGGAAGAACTCAACTAACTATTGTCTAAAGTAGATTATTTACTATATTGAGCATATAGGGTCATGTATTTATATATAAGAAAATATAAAGATATGCGCCTAAGCTCGTTACATCTAACAACTTTGATCCCAAAAATGCCACAGGACCTTGACATACTCATGCCAAATAGGAAGTGAATACAGCACTTTTCTGTGCCCTCCTATCCCCTTCACCTTGTGGCATCTAAGTGGGATATGGTACATGGGGAATCCCAGATAGACATATCAAATCAGTTATCATAAAATGACCATTTTACCGTATTTCACTCTCCCTACGACCCATCAACAAGACAAATGACAAAGTCTATCCAGTATAAGGAGATATTAATATTAAGACTTAACCACCAAACTATGGACCCAGCTTATTAAAGGTATCGAGCAGAAATATGAAACAACAATTTCAAAACAAACAGCCATTACCTCTTTGCTAGAGAAGCAAATATTGGAGAAGCCACAAGAAGTCCAACCATAAAAGCGGACGACAGAACTCCATCCTCAAAATTGCTCAATTTAAAGTCCCCCCTGTATCGAAGGAGAAAACGATGTAGCCAAGACTACTACTACTAAGCTATGAAAATCTAATGCTCCATACATAGTACAATATGTCATGGCACAAAACAAAAGGAAAAGCTGTTACAGGCAATAGTTAACTTGCTGGGTATAAATTTAATACCAAAGTTTATGTTTAATTGTTTTCACTATTTATGTCAAATACCCTACTATATCTTACACTTACTGTATTCCGGTTCCAGATTTGCAGATGCCACCTTCACAAGTCCCTCGACTTCCATTAACACCATTGCTTGCTATTGCTCCTCGGTCCAAATAGTTTAACATGTTAATCACACAAAATATAGCCAACAACCTACAGGACAACATTAAGAGATCAAGAATTTTTCAAATACACAAAAGCATTGAATTTCCGAATTTCAACTTAATCTACAGCTGCATTGATCAAGCATGAATAATATGAAACTCAGTAACTCAAATCCATGACCAACAAAAAAAAAAAGTAGAAAAAACACCCCAAATATACTTCAAGGAATAAAAAAAAGTCCCTTTCGTTTAATCAACAAAAAACGATAATAGAAAAGAAAAACCCAGACTTACTCCCCCTCCCTATCACATACCCATATCACAAAAATTCAAAATTCTCTCCCTTTACCCACTTTTTTCTCCTAGCGCAGATCTAAAAATTGAAAATTTACCTCTTTGGTGTAAACCATGAAGTTGAGGGAATCATGGTGGACTTGGTGTCCGCGCCTGGCTCCAAAGAAGGTTGAGGCTGAGAACAAAGAGGAGAAGACGACGGCAACTCAGGCTTTTCTTCATGTTCCTGTTGCGGTTCCATACCAATATTATATATAATATCTAACGCAATAATATATTATATAGTTTCACAATGACCCTTTTATTAAAGATTGGAAATTGAAAGGTAGTTGAAGGAATGAGAGCGATGGTCGAAGAGTGAGAAGTGGCCTTGCTCTTCTTCCTTCACACCACTCAAGCTCTCATATCCTTCTTCTTCCTCTTCTTCCTTGTTTCAAGTTTCACCAACGTGATGAGGTCACACTTTTGGTTATTATCACAAATGAACAGAATTGCTGAGAAATAGGGATTCCTTTTTTCATGAGTAACCAAAATAGAAGTTGAGGACAGGTGGGGTTTGCCATTAACAACGAACTCAGATTCCGAATCCTTATCCTACTCACTCACTCTCTCTCCTTTTCTGTTATTTTTCTTAAAATTTTCCGAATTTTAAGGTTCAAGAATTTTTGTTTTTTTTTGCAGACGGTTGGGTGAGACCTCTAGATTTTGAAGCTCATTTTTAAATATTTTTAATTTTAATAACTTTTTTCTATTCAAATTTATGGAAAAAAAAAATAAGAATATGTATCTGTTTTATCATAATATATAATCTCCCCTGATATTTCTGTCGCTAAAAAAATAAGAATTGAACTAGCTATATATTGCGATGATAGGTTGGTAAAGTTAGAATCTTGAAATGATAACAATGGTAGTGATTGAGGTGGGAAAATTGAACTTAAAGAAAAGATTTATATGATTGAATTATGGTGAGACTAAAACAGTGAAAGTCCATAACAATATAATTGATTTAGAATGATAATGATAAAAGATTTATAAGAAACTGATAAAATAAACCTTTAATTAATACCATTAAAAACTATAGCATTATTATATTTTAACTGTCACGTATTAACTACAAGTAAAGTCTAATTTCAAGTCAACTCTATATTCTCATTGTCTTTTAAAAATAAGTATATGGCTGTTATAGAAAGCAGAAAATCTTAAAAATATTTAATTGAATACAGTGAAGTAGGGGTTTCATTCTTTAAGATGTAAATTTTAGACTATTACCACCAAAAAGATAAATTGCAACTACTTAATAATTAAATAAATTATTATTTTATTATAATATAGTTATACGGTGGTTGTATTTTAAAAATAGTGGTGTCAAAATAATATTATTGATTTTAAATATATGAGTAGATTGATATTTAAGATTAAGTTTGGATAAATTTTTTTATAAAGTTATAAGAGAATAAAATAAAATAAATATTTTTTCTTAAAGTAAGAATTAAGTTACTCATTATTTTTTAAAGAAATTACATAAAATAGTTTCTATAAAAGTTTAGTAATTTGATTATATCTTAAAAAAAATAATTTTACGGTAAGAAGGAATAGAAGAAGTAACAAATTTGTGTGTATGTATACATACATACATAGACTAAAATACTTTTTCTAGATTAAGGAAAATGAAAAATATGTTATTATTATATTTATTAATTAAATCATACAAATAGAAATACTACTTTACATTATTGGAAATAATTATTTTAAGGGGAAAAGGCCTATTATGATTAGTTACAAGACTTCATGAAAGCCACAGTCCCAAAAGAATTCTGTGCAGTGTATAGTAAGCAACATGTGATTCTGCAAAACTACACGTCAACTGGTTTGTCAGATACTCAATTTAAACTTGGCATGTGACAAGCAATTTGGACATGCTCAGTCAAAAGATTCTCTGACATTCCACTTATTTTCATTCTCATTTTTCGACAGTGAATCAATTTGAACACTTATTTTCATCATCATTTTTCAAGAGTGAATCAATCTGCACACTATGAACACTGCTAAATAATTTTAACATGTAGGACGCTATTTTTAGCAGATGTTTATACCACCTTGAACTGTTTCTGACTTTCCCACAAGAAATAAAAACTATTTTAAAGGTGTTAAATCACTATACATTTTGTGGCTCTCAAAAGAATTGAAGTGAGCATCAGAGTTGGAATGATGCTGTTCTACAAGGCATTGGGATGTTTCTTTCCTATACATATATTGTTAGCTCTGCAATGAAAATGAAAACTTCCTGAATCTTTCAGAATTTATTGGGGTTAGAGGAGCAAAATAAATAAGAAGCCTGACTCAGGCTTCCTCAGTGACAGTATGGGAAGAAGGAATTGATGGGTCTACCACCATTGCGCTTTCATCACTACTTTGTTTGCTAAGTAAAACACCATTTCCTTCTAATTTCACAGCTTCATTAACTTCATGTTCTTGCTCTTCTGGATCTACTTCCCTTTGATTTCTAACTGATGAAGCTTCATCTTTCTGATTCATTTCTGATAATTCAGATTCTGGTGAATTTGTTGCCACCGGAACACGTGCTTCCCTCAAGTCAGAAGCTTTCACCTTACATTACAGATACACAGTTTCTTGTTATGCAAGTTTCTATCACAGCAATAGCAACCATAAAATTAAAAAGAACAAATTAGTAACGGGGACATAGTGAAAGTTATCTTGAAATCTAGTTATCGAAAGATAATTTAATTTCCTTGAGAATAAATTAATAAGGCACTTAGAAAATAAGGGTTCGGCTCCTCTAAAGTAACCAATAAACTTTAGAGGGCAAAGTAACAAATACTAGTCATTGAAGAGAAAGTCAACTGTAAAAATTACAAGCATATGGAGAACAAATTATGGATACGTTGAAATATCAATAGTTAGTTTTCTTAATTAGCAACTAATATTACTTACTTCACACTTGGTCAGTTAGAAGAGCCAAATCTATCGAAAAACAACAACGCATCAAGCAAGATCAGCCCACACAAAACAGCATGTCCAACAGAATTCAAACTTCCATAAGTCTACAGAATTTTGTTGACTATCTGTTTTGAGCTATTCTTTCACCGTTGTTATAGCTGTCATCTTTAGTGTATTTTTCACATTTGGTTTTCTTTGAATTCTTGTCTCTTAGATTCTATCTTATCCTTTTGACGAGCAGCAATAACTAGACTACATATATCCCCAGTATGTTGCTAATGATTAAGAAATGTGAAAGGACTTTCCCAATACTGTCTTTTATAAGCAAACCAGTTTTTCCAATACCCGTTTTTGTTTTGTGGTATCAGAACTCCTACTGGAGCTCTGTTGATACTGACTGCACAAGGCTCATACCCGGTGACCGAGTACTATACCAAGCTGAAATCAATCTGGAGAAAACTAGATAATTACTATACCATGAGTCCTTGTACCTGTGCAGCTAGCTAGAACATATCACAATCAAGACTTCATCGTCTACTTTCTCAAAAGACTTGATGAATGATTCTTTGTCGTGTATTCTCACTTTCTTCCTATCGAACCTCTATTAACAACCAAGAACTTACACAAGGAGAAATGAAAACAATAAAAGAAAGCAACTATCAAGTGGTGGTTTTGTTATTGGATCTTCCCATGCTTCCAAGAAAGGTCAGATGAAGAAGATTCATTTTGTGATTGAGGATGAATTGGAATTTGATTACTCTAACTTTGAATCTGAAGAAACTAAAGAGTTATTTAACTTTTACAAGACTTACTTTGAAGGGGTAGAGGAGAAGAGATATACCTCATTGGATAACACTGAAGATAATCATGTTGGGGATTGAAGAAGAGCCAGATGATTAGAAATTTAGGACATTTGTCTTATGTTCTGTTGTTATTTCAAGTCTTGAACTTGAACTCGGTGGTGTTTTTCTTTGATTTTATTGTTATTTGGATTTCTGGACTTGCTACTATTATTAATTATATGGCTGTCTTTCACTATTTTTTGCATTACAGTTATATTTCTGCATTTTTTTTAATATCAATAGGTATATATTGTATTTTTTGTCCTCGATACTTCACTAGCAGTGTTGATGGCATTATGCTGACGGGAAAATTTGTTTATGAGTTGACTCACATTAAGCAAGTCTTACACTCTCCTTTTTTCACATGGAGGATCTCAATACCTTGATATATTTCTTGGGTTTGAAAGTATAACATTTCATCTTAAAATCAAATCAATTGGCATTAAGCGAAGTTTTCCCCAATAAATATAAGTAGCACTTCAAGAATTGAGGTAGGCAATTTAAGACATTCCAACAATCCCCTTAGATGTTTTATCAAACCAAGTGAGCCCACCAGAGGAAGCAATAACCAATATGATCTATAGGCTCTAAAACCATGTCAAATTTCAACTTAAAACCAATTATCATTAAGTAAAGTTGTGCAACAGATATATAAGCCACACTCCAAGATTGAGGCAAGCGATGTGAGACTTTCAAACACTTCCTCTCCACATATGTCTGTCAAAATAGACGAGTCTATTAGAATAGGTGATTACTTAGATGAGATACAGGCTCGGTTGCCATGTCAAATTTAATCTTAAAACCAATTGACATTAAGAAAAGTTTCCCAATATATATAAGTCGCACTAAAGAATTGAGGCAAATAATGTGAGACTTCCCAACACTAACCTCCTATGATGTTTGTCAAACTTGGCGAGCCTACCAGAATAGACAATTACCAAGATGAGCTATAGATTTAAAACCATGTTAAATTTCAAATTCAACTACTGATTCCTCTTTGTTAGGGAAAATATTGTCTAGACTTAATCATTAATTACAATTTATTGGGTTCGAAACCAATCTCCACACCTATGGGTACCACCCTTTATATCCAACATTACCCCACTGAAGCTTGGTTGGTAATTTGATATAATTCACCAACAAACGTCCCAACATTGCCTTTGCAACACAATAGCCAAGTCAATTTGTGTCTCAACCAACTCAAACACATCTTTCTACTATTACTTGTATTATCAAATATCTCAAAGGATGTCCAAGAAAGGGACTCCATTTTAGTAGAGACTCCCATTTACATTTGTGGATTTAGAGGATGCAAATTGGATAACATGTATTGATTCACACAAGTCAATCATAGGGTATTGTTTCTTTCATGGTAGATCGCTAATTTCATGGAAGGCTAAGAAACAAAGCATAATTTTTCTCTCATTTCTGAGGTAGAACATAGAGCTCTTACCTCCACCACAGGGAAGGTTAAGAAACAATGCCGTACTAACCTTCTCAATGATCTCCATGTCACTTGTTCTTAACCAAATGTGTTATATTGTGATAATTAAAGTCTTTTACATATAGCTGCAAATCTATGTTGACCAAGCATTTGAATATTGATTGTCATACTGGTTCAGAGAAAAGTCAACGATGATTCATGTGATTGCGTTGTGATTCATCCTTCAATCAATTAGCATGCCTTTTCACTAAAGCTCTCTTGCCCAAAGCATTCGGTGGCAACTTTTCCAAGCTTGAGCTAGATGACATCTTCCTACCTCCAGCTTGTGGGGGGTATCAGCAAACCAACTGTCCTTGATGCAAGATCTTCCCCCACAAAACAACTGGCCCAACAGAATTGGAACTTCCATAAGTCTCCAAAATTTTGCTGCATAATCCCCTATTTGTTAAGCTGTTCTTCAACCGTTGTTAAAGCTGTCATCCTTTCTGCTCCCCAGAAACCACCATGTTCTTTGAACATTTTTTTGCTCCCCGGATGGCACCACATTATACTAGTGGCTATTGTGCCCTCAGGAATTGCCACGCCTTTGAGCCGTTTTGCTCCCCTGTGCTCCCAAAGTAGCTTTTTTTGTTCATCAAAAGCTACCACACTCTTTGAGCATTTTTTTCTTGTCTATAGTTGTTACGAACTTCAAGCACTTTTGCTCCTCGGTAGGCCCCATGCCTCCGAGCATTTCTACTCCCCGACAACCACCATGCATCTTTTTGATAGTGGATAGTTGTCGTGATCACCAAGCATCTTTTTGCTCTTTGGCAACTAGCATGCCCTCCAACATTTGTAACAAACTTGACTTATATGATACATATCCTCTAACTTGAGGGAGAATGTTAAAGATGTCACTTATTTACTTTATCAGCTCCTACAACCAGCTAACTGATATGATTCGGGGTTGTGTTAGTGACTTTTGTAACAAGGCCATATTACGGTCAAACATAAGGAAACCACACAATGCAACATCAACGCAAAGCACAATCAATTAAGTACTAATGTTTAAACTTATTACTCATTACATTCTTTCCTCCACCTTTTGTTAGATATACTATTAAATTCGGATAAATCCACAAGACAGCTCATACACAGCCATAATTTAGCATTTACTCAAGCCAAATCATTGTTTTGAAGTACCTGCAGCGGTTTCATAATATCTAATCCACGATTTTCAGATTGGCTGCTTGCTTCTTGAGCTTGGAGCTCCATGGAATCTCTAATAAGCTGACTCAAAAATGCCACATCATCAGACATCACACCAAGGCCTTTCAGCAGCTTAGAACCCAGGTGCAAGCTAGTCTGCAAGAATAAAATATTTAGCACCAGTTTCCTTCCCAAGTGTCAGGGGAGGGAAAAAAAACTTTTTGGCACTACCTCTGCATTTTCCAAAATGGCATCTGTTGCACCCGATTTTTTCAGATCTAATAGATGCTTTAGATCACGAGCTCTGGCATAGATTGGGATCTGAGGAATTTCATCAGTAAGTATACAATTAAACCAAGAGATAAGACAGCAGGAGTAAAGGAAGATATGAAACACAGTTACAAATTTTTATCAGCCACATTACACTTAATAAAGACCTAACAAGTAGTACTAGTCCTAGTGCACAGATACCCTTTGGTTCTTTTTATAACTTGGTAAGGGATTCTTATGATACATATTGGAGATTATCACCATTCATTTTATAAACAAATTAAAACTAAGCTAATCACATCATACTGTCATAGTTGCTTTCAATTGTAGAAACCCGTTACTTCCCCCCTCGTGAACATATAAATGCATGCTCTCTCAACCAATTGAGATAAGAAGAAAGGGGGAGGCAGTGAGGGTAGGGGGGTAATAGATTATTACTGCAGGAAATGTCAATCTTAGCCTCTGAACAGCATCAATTGTCTTCTTCTTTCCAGTGTACATAATCATAAAAGCTTTTGGAGAAGAGACACCAGCTGATTGAAGAACATCGGGACGTGATCCATCCCCATAGATTATAGGAAAGCCAAGTTTTCTAGCTGCCTGTCCAGCAGTTAAAGATGGGAGAATAAATTAAAAGAAAGGTGGATAAAAGATATTGCAATATGAAGGGTCAGAAATGACCATAAATAATGCTTTCATTCTCTTAAATAAAATAAAGAAAATGAAAAGACAAGAACAAAGACAGATGAATGATTGATTCACAATATCTGTTAAATTTTAATTTTTAAAAGAGAAAACTGTGCATCAGGTGTGAATATAAATAGAGAATTTGACCATATAAAGAAGCTAGTCTTTTTATTCCATGCTTCATATAAGGCATCAGAGACAATGTCTCAACATCTAAATATTGCAGATATTCTAAACAGCAGATCCTCTACCTAAGAGTTTCAAATAATTCCTCAGAAAATGAAAAGAAAAGGGTCTCATGAAGATCCTGATAGACAATAGCCATAACAATGCTCAAAATACACCGACCTTTACAACATTGGGATCCACATCAAATGCCACATAAGGCCATCCTACTTCATCACTATCTCCTGAAGCTAATGGATTGGACAGGAAATTGGCAAGGACCTTTACATAAAGAACAGAAGGAGAAATTTTAGAAATGAGTGATAGAAGTGACAGGTTTTACAATGTATTGATGATCTACCTGGCCCATTTGTCCAAATCCAAGGATAACAACAGGTTCACTAACGTTGAAGTTAACACTCTCCGAAGCTTTCTGATTCTGCAAATAATTTAGTACTTAATGTACAGTTGCAATTATATTGAAATCACTGGCATAAGATTGAAGAAAAAATTGTACATTGTTTTTTACGTCTCATAGTTTGTCCTATAGCACATTAAGTTGATAAAAGAATAATAATTGAAAAGAAATTGATGGCTTGAACAACAAAATCCACAGAGAATGAATTTTGTGCCAAAAGGACCTCTACTTTAATACAGCAAACTATTTTTCTTCTATTTTTTTAATTACATTTCTTATATACGATTTTTTTTTTTCAAATACGCCAATATTCATCATTGCTACTTGCAATCTTTATATCCATACAGATGTGTGTTTGTGTCCTAGTGCACATAACTTCCAAAATTATAAATCTTACAAAAAAAAAAGACATACATTGTCAGCATCAAATTTTTCTTCTATAAAACTAGCAGCCCTTCTTCCAGCTTCATTCAGAAATGGGGTTAAAGCCATCGACAATACAACAACAATAATAAGCAGCTTGTTGAGCTCAAGAGGAAGCACCCCAAGCCTGTTACAAGAAGCCACAAATTTTTATAACTACAAACAATCTGAATGTTCTCACTCAAATAACATCAATGCATCATATCAGATAATTAAGTACCTATTTGCTAAAGAGAAAACAACAAATCCAAATTCGCCTCCTTGAGATAGAAGCAATCCTATTCTTACACTTTCTTGTAAAGTAAGCCCAACACGAGGACCAATTGCAGTTATGATCAATGTCTTTATAACAATTAAACCTCCCAAGAGTGAAAGTACATTTGGCCACTCTCGTAAAAGTAGCTGCAACAAAATTAATAATTATGAAGGGTAAATATACATCTGTAGTTTAATAGTGGAGGGTGTGCAAATATCATAATTTCATGCAAAAAGCAAGCTGTCAAGGATACATACATACATATACATATACATACATACATATACATATACATACATATATATATATATATATATATATATATATTAGTTCATATATCTAACAACGACTATTCGTTTAAACTTCATAAATTCATGGATCCAATTGCATGAAAACAGATTAATCACTTATATTTCACTCAAAACAAGTACGGGATTTAATAGAATACACAACGGATGTGTGAGTGAGTAGGTAGATGAGTATCCCCACTTCAAGATAACTCAAGGAAATTACTAGAATGTTATATTACAACTCCCGTATTTGAATTTATCCAAATTCAACTTCCGTATGTTACTAGAATGTTATATTACATCACTGGTGAACAAAATCTTGGGCCTCTGTAGTAAGTAGTTTGATGTACCTGATAATCAAAGTTTGCATATATGCAGACACAATGGTCAAATTAACATAATAACCATGCTTAGAAGTACAAAAAACCATGCTACACATATCATGAATGATAATCATATTAACCTGCATGTCAATTGAAGTTCCTGTAGTAAGAAAAAACAATCCAAGCAGCAAGCCTCTAAATGGTCTTATGTCAGCTTCAATCTGGGTCCTGAAGTTTGTCTCAGCTAAAATAGCCCCAGCTAAAAAAGCCCCAAGCTGTATTATGATATTACATACAATTGTCAAGTTAATATTCAATTTAATGATTGTTCAAAAGTCTCAAATTTAAACCCTGAGCATTGGAAAATACAGAACCGTGTCACTAAAGCCCAAATTCTGTGTGCCTAGTGAAATCCCAGCAATTGTCAGCAAGCAAAGAGCAACAAAAGCCTCTGAGCTCCTTGTATCTGCAACAACCTGAATTTGACCAAGAGTTTACTGCCTAGAACATATAACAAATGAGTTTGGACACATTTTATTTTTTTGGATAAATCTTTCTTGAAATATATTTGATACTGACCTCAAAAACTCTTCTGAGAATGTACTTTGCCCCAAGAGAAAGCAGACCCAATCCGCCTAATGCCTTTAAACTTTCTTGAGCAAGCGTGGGCCAAATACTCCCCTCGGTTATATTCTATAATGAAAAATAAGAAAACACAGGATGAAGAATGAATGCAAAAGTTTATGCATCTGATTATAAAAAAAAAAAAAAAAAAAAAATTAGTTTATTGAAGAAGATATAACAATCAAGCAACATATATAATTGTTAACCTCAAATTTACGGTAAGTGAAAAAGAATACAAAAGCACAAACTTAGTATTGTAAATACCAAATTATTAGGATAAAAAATATTCTCAATATCTCCATAGTAATTATGAAAAAATATCTTCAGAATCTTTCTGTTTATTTCAGCATATTTTTATTTCTCTTTTTAAAAGGTTTTGGTAATTACAAATATAGATTATGAGAATGTAATCGGTGTGACTGATATTAATAAAATAATTCTTTATTTTCAAGTTGATATAAGAGCTCTCGCTCTTGGAAGCCCTGTTTTTATTGCCTTGTTAACTGCCTGTTATCATTGTTGTTTGTCATCGTTTTTTAACATATTTTTATTTCTTTATTTTAAAGGTTTTGGTTATTACAAATAAAGATGATGAGAATGTAATTAGTGTGATTGATATCAATAATTTCTTTTTTCAATTCTTACCATGAAGATCATAACTAGCACATTCATGTAACAAGGTGGGCACATAGAGAAACACAAGCATGCTAACATGCATAGAGAAATGTTTTTACTCAATAAGTATTAAATCAATCTACACAAAATTTGTGGGAAAAGTGAAGAGGTCCATATACGAGATTTGCAAGCTGAGAGTTTAGCACAGATTTTCTATTTATTTGGGTACTAAATCTCAATTTTTAACTCCATCAGTTTATAAAGAAAGCAGAAAAGCAAAATGTTAAATTAAAAATATTGAGTGAGGATATTGCTTATAGTCCACATCTCACCTGGCTCTCTAGTATTGGAAGTATGACTAAAAGAGGTACAACGGCTAAGTCCTGGAATAACAAGCAGAAAAGGAACAATGTTAATTATATCAAAGGAATAACAAGCAGAAAAGGAACAATGTTAATTATATCAAAGTTTTTCTTTACTGATATCTTATTTATCAATCGACAACAACAGAAGATGTCAACAAGTAACATCATACAACATGAGTCCTCCTAACAACCACATCCTTTGCTTTTTTTATATAAAAAACTGCATACTTGGAGAATGAGACTGTAACCAAATCTTGTAGGAAGCATACTTGGAAGAGTTTAAGACAAAAACCTGTAAAAGAAGTATTCCAAGAGTTGCTGAACCAAATCTTGTAGGAAGCTCACCTTTCTCTGCAAGAAGCTACAAATACATGTATATGCTTGATAAGTTGAATTATCCATATTTAGTGTCACACATGACAGTGGATTCATGCATGCAGAATGCCTGAAACAGACTTAAAACTTATGTTGAACTTGATTTCTTTTCAAAGCAGTAAACAAGACAAGGTAATAGCAGATCAATGAACAAGGCTGGACAGAGAAGTTTACAAACCATGAGATTGCATCTTAGAGGAATGATGTGGCAGGACTATAGGAGGAAAACAATATAGTCTGCCACAAAAAAAAAAACTATATATGTGTGTGCTTTGTATCAACTTCAAAAATAACAACCACAAGCTTTTCCATCAAGAATTTTCTCCAAAACTTACAAACTAGAATGTGACATTTTATAAAAGCAAGTGTTTGTTAGTATCAAATTAAGACTCATCAGAACTTCCTCAGATCTTTCAGAAGTCATGAAATTATATTTATTTTCTTGATGCATACAATGTTTCTTATTTATTGTAAATATGAAAAGTAAAAGTACTAGCTGAAAATATTAGTCACTTAAGTCAAAACAAGGTTCTATTGATACATCAAGCTACTATCATTGATATATCAACAAAGTGAAATAAAAGTATATATAGATACATCAGCATCATGTCTTTCGTGCAAACAAGGTGAAGAAATTATACAAACAAATACCTGTAGAACAAATGCAGAAGATGATAGAGAGAGAGCAGCACCAATCACTACAGCTTCATCGACACTTCTTATGTTCACCTATGAATAAGATTTCAAAATTAATTAGATTAAAGCAATGAAGCCTCTTCAAGTTTTATTGACATTATACTCTTTCATATCCAGCCATAATTAATTATCTTTATAATTAAACAATCATCTCAAAATATTAAGCTGTTAGATGTAGGTCTACACATGGTTTTCTATGAAACACGCTCCCAAATGCAAAAGCCATTTAAGTGCAGACGAAACAAACCATAACTTGACTTTGAGCAGAAACTATAATTTAATTAAATAGGGGCAGTAAGGAGTGAACTTCATAGTCTATGACTAGATGAGATCGCCTACAAGGATAAGCCAAGCCATTGCTGACAAAAGAACACAATAAAGCCACATAGGGATTCTAATAACTAATTTAAAAACTAAAGGATCGTCCAGTAACTGATCAACTAGGACCTTGTAGAATGTGCAAGAGGTGGGAGCCACTTCCTAAGGATCAAGTTTTCGGCAAGTGCCTATAGCACTTTCTCCTTTGAAAGTGTCTGTAGTATATATGCAATGCAAATGCATTCTGTCTATCTATCTCTCACCAGAATTCTCCCAAAATTTAGAAGCTTCATTGTTAAATTTCTCATGGGAAAGTTTCTATACTCTGTATGTGGGCATTCTGTATGTCTCTCACCAGAACGACTATAATCAACTAAAGGGTACAAATATGAAACTAAGAAAAATTGTTAGATATAGAAACCTTACCAGGTCAGGCCTAGAGTGGAAAAGGAATTCCAAAATTTTTGTTCCAACAGCTCCATTTGGAGGAAGCTCAAAAGCAGTGAATGCTAAAGTAGACAGTAAAACCTACAAAAGTGTTTAAATAAAAAATTAAAACAAGGACAAAAATGCCAAATCTAATTTTATAAATTTTGAAAAAGAAATCAGACTGCTCTAAAAAAAGTACTAGAACAATTATAAAGAATGAACAACTAAATAAAATAAATCAGTGGTAAAAAAATAGGCAGCATCTACAATAAATATATAAGCTTTATAGATGAAGCTAAATGATGGATAGCATGAATGAAATGGGCTAAGAAATTTTCTTTGTATGCCCATTATCACTCCCAAATACCTGAGCAAATCCCATTCCAAAAGCATATTTTGCGAGAGCTTTTAGCCGTGCAAGTGAAAGCTCTAAACCCATCTCAAACAGCTGAAAAGAAACAAACATTTCTTCAGACAAAATATACATGTTTATCAGAAGTTTTACTGAGGATTATCACCATGAAAATATTGTCAGTGAGACTTTTAAAAGGTTCTTCCGTAATCACCAATCATTGTTCAATGTGCATGATACCATACCATACAACAAATATGAACAAAAAAGTGGTTTAGATCAAACAATGTTATTGTTGAAATTTGAAAAAAAAGGTCAATACCTATGAGTTTCAATTGCTATCTTGAAAAGAAAAGCAATCAATATGGTAAATACTACGAGTGTTCACTTGGATTACTAGCTTTTATGATATGAAGTAATGAAAAAACAGGCTAATATCTAGGTGTTTTGGATTTTTAGTTTTTACAAAATAGAGTAATAACATGGATAAAATATGTTTAGATTACAGTTTTCAAGCTTCATTTGAGGGAGACAGACACATAGGGAAAAAGCAGTAACTAGAGAAACTGCAGTTGCTTATCTTACCAAGAAAAGGATCCCCCATTCGGATAAAACTTTAACATCAGTAAGGTTTCTAATTAAACCAAACTGATTGAGTACCACACCAGCACAGAAGAAACCAAGTATCTGAAAATAACAACCATTAAATTGATTTCAATTATTAATATAAAAAAGTAAATAGATAGCTAAGCCTATTTCCACAATTATGTGTGAGATTCAGCATGTATGTTCACAAAAAATTTAAGTAGCTCTACATTGTTTTTACAATTTAAACAAATGCAAACTAATTTCGAGTTCAAACATGTAATTTCAAACTAAACTACAAATCTAGATCTTTCCAGCAATCGAACTACAATCTTAAATTCATGAAATAGAAAAACTACCTTCAAAATTTGTTTGTAAGGTATAATGATGAGAACACATATTATATTGAAAACTGATGGAAATCAATTCGTACACAACCTCCAAAGCAATATTTATAAAAATAACTTGAAGACTAAGATTTCTGAGTAGTTATTTTGGTCTATATAAAAGTACAACTGAATGACAATAGATATTGAGTTTGTGTAAATCGTGGTATCTCCAATCTATAGTGATTCAAATTATCATCAAACCTTATGTTGTGTATCCTTCTCATCTCCTGATGCTTGTATTTGTCTCATTTACTTAAAGAATGCCATAGTCTATTTTAACTGGTCAAACTAATACAGGAATTTAACTAAACTAATAATTCAGAGCATTACATGACAATGAATGATGCTTATGAATATTGAGATGATAGATATCATAATTTCAAGAGCATAACTTAAAAAAGAGAGAGAGAAAAAAAGCTAAACTGCAAGAACTTCTTACAGGACTGGCTTTAAGTGACTTGAACGTAGGCACAATTATGACTGTCACAGCCAAGAAAGTAAGAGTATCCAATCCTAAATCATTGATTACATCAACAGCTCCAGCAACATCATATGCTACATTTGTTTGCAGCCGTTCCCAACGAGGCCTATACAAACCTTTCCAACCAGAACTTAATGGAACATAGAGAGGAGGAGGCCTTTTAATGAAATTTTCTGTCACAGAACTCCCATGAAGTATCCCATGACTAGCACCATGTGGCACTTTCTTGTCGACTGAATAAAGCATAAAAATAGAATTTCTATAAACTCGTGAAAAAGCATGAGAGTAACCCGGACTCTTTTGTTTGGTAAGGTCATAGCCCTGCAGAGAAACAATATTGCAAAAGAACTATTAGAGCAAGCAACAATATGGATTAGATTACGAAACAAGCTTAATTTACTCTTACATTTTGGGCCTAACTCCTCCCACCAAAAGTCCTTTTAAGGTAAGTGGTTCCAAAGCTTTATAAGCTCTTGTCACACACAATCTCTAAAGACTCGGGTTTTCTCAAGAATTAAAGTTTAACACAGTCCATACTCAATTCTCAGTTCCTGGCTTCTCAATGGAAGTAGGAATTGAGTCTATTATTTGAATATGCACTAATTTTTAAGTTTAAACAACTTCAATTTCTATATTACTACATTATTGAAGAGAAATGTACAAGATGGAAAAGAAATTTTCTTGCAGCTTGAATAACTCAAACAACATAACCCAACAATAATAACAAACGAAATAAAAAAAAATGCATAGAAATAGATGTCACCTTAAAGCTTTGGCACCAAGCTAAAGACTCCAGCATAGTGGTAGTGTTCACAAAGCAATGAAACCCAGCTTGGGAAAGCTCATTTGCGTTTGTTTGTTCCGCTTATAGACACCCACAAAGAATTTGAATTATGCTGAAAGAAAACAAAAGAAAATAATTGATCTTTTGAGTGTGGTGTGGTTCGCGGCCTCAGAAAATAGAGGTGGAAAAAGGCACACGTACACGTAGGAAGCTGTGAAAGATAGAAAACTCTGCAGAAAATGAAAGGGTCCTAGAAAGAATTTGCATGAGCTTCGAAATTTTGGAATATAATTGGATAAGTGTCAGTTTGCGTGATTGGGTGAGCTCCACAGCCACAAGAATTTCAGTTTTACTAAGGTCCGATGTGGTTTTCGTGGATCACAAACGCTGTTCGGATTTTTTCAAGTCAGAGATACGCAATCTCCATGTGGCGATTACCTTTATTTTCCACGTCATTATCCAAGTAAATATTTACATGCTTAACTTTAATTTTAGTGTATTTTGCTTGATAAATAATTTCTTCTTTTAAAATAGAAACATTTAAGCGTTCTATCTAATAAAATACATAATTTTGATCCAATTCTTAGTTTTATATATGTTTTATCTTTTCTATTGAAACTTGTATTTAACATATTCCTTTAAGACAGCATAAGAAAATTTGATATATATGAATTGGACCAAAATTTCATATTTTCTTAAATGAGATAATCACGATTACGAATGAAACGAACTAAACTGAACAAAATTGTATTCTGGCAAAATTTATATTGAGACAAATAAATATGATATAAGAAAAAAAAAGAGCAAGGTTTATTTAAGAAGTAAAGTCTTGATTCAAGAAAGATTAGCTTTTTACGTCATAGTGGTAATAAACTTCCACAGCTGTGAACTCTCTTGTGGTCTAAATGTTCTGACTTCCATAATTCATCAGATTTTGTGCAATTGAGAGCCAAAACAAGTACTTGGGACTTTCAATTGGAAGATTAAAGACTCAAATCTTGAATTTTGTGAAGGAAAGGGTGGGAAAAGATAAAGGGATGGAAAGAAAAATGTTTGTCACATGTTGGAAGAGAAGTATTTATCACAGTTGTAATGCACCCTATCCCAGCTTACATAATGGGGTGTTTGAAACTACCACCAATCACATTGAAAGTATGAAAGCTGGATTCTTTCTTGAAAGTAGGAAAATACATTGGAAGAAGTGGGAGAAACTCAAAAAGACCAAGTGTTTATCCATTACGAGATTCTCTCATGGCCCAAGTTTTTAAGAAAAATATTGCCTTTATTTGGTCCTCTGGGTACTGAAAAGCTATAATCTGAGTTTTGTATGGTCAAGTATTATGTTTTTAAAGTGTATAATGAATGAGGGCCTCATGGGCACAACCAACAAATGGATGGACATACCAAAAAATGACATGTTGGTTACACAGTTCATTGATATCACACCGACCAATCACAAATGATAAATTCCATTCTTTGGAAGATACAAGGTCTGACATATTGGAAATTCGGTTTTGCATGAAATCACAAAGGAATAAACTATTTTATTGTTAGGTGTCATAATAAGAACATAGTAACTCCTATTAAAATTAAAGATGACAGAAAAACAAAAAAACAAATAATAAAAAATAATATAATTTGACTAAAAAAATATAATATTGAAGAAAAAATAATAATACCTTCATAAACAATTATAAGAAAAATTATTTTTCTTATTTCAATTTTTTTTTTCTTAAACACTAAAAGAAAATATAAAAGAAATGGAATTGATTTTGGTGCTCCTCTTCTAAGAAGAAAAGTAAACACATATGAAACTTCTCTTCTTACATTTCTCACTTGAATATTTTGATAAATTAATCAAATTTCACATAATGTTTTATTCTTTCTTATCCATATTGCTTATTTTTTCAATAGGCCACAATAGGATTTGATCTATATAAACTTATCAATACTAACCAGTTTTGTTATAACAACTATTAGATTTTCATCAGTTTAGGTCTTCGACATATTTACACTTTTTTTCTTTATACTCAAACAAAGTGGTAACATATACATATATGTTTTGTCTTGGAATGAAAGGTGGTATTCTTTGCATTATGCAATACATTCTAATTTTCACAATATACAACAATTTGTTGTTGCTTGTGCAAATCCATATAACTTCTTTACATGCTTGGATAGTTTTCATGTTCTTTGCTTTTATAATAGACAAAACTAGAACATATTATAATTTAGATAACTTGTTTCGTCCTTTATAGCACATTGCTAAGGTGCCTTGCATTTCCTTAACACATGTTAGAAAGTGTACCTTTAACAATTCTCCCTTAGATAGGGTACATAAAAAAATATGTCTTCTCTTTGAGTTTAACTAGTTTTTAATTTCTAGTCTTCATTCCAGAGTTAATGAGGAATGAGATTGTCATTGGCATCATAAAGAAAAGGAAAGACATCTCATTCCTCACTACGTCCATATATCTACATGGTTGTACTCAAAAGAATGTTTTCATTCTTAGTTTACAGTAGTTGTGGTCTTCTCTTTTGAACAATGGTGAATTGCCTATTATTTTTCATAGTCTTGTTGTAGGATTGTATCTTATCTTATGAAGAATTAACCTTAGATGTTAACTTTATACCAATAGTTGGAATAATTGGCTATAGAGCCTTAAACTCTTTTTGCAAGCAACTAGACATTAATAAACAAACAAAGCCAACAACATATAGTAGTTTTATACTAGTTCATCTAAATCCATGAACTACACCTTAAAATAAATTCTTAAGGGGTTCCACTAATTACTTATTGCAAATGAGTATACAAATCACTTCGAGTTACTACACTCTTAGTTATCCCATCTTAATCTTCTCCTAAGATTAAGACCTCAAAACAAGTAATCAAGAACTTTCGAAGAGAGGACAATTTAAGGCCACTAGGTTAATTTAACAAAGTGAAAGATATAGAGGTTATGACTCACTTGCAAAGTGCACTAAGCAACTTATGAATACTAGAAAGTCAGTACACAATTGGTGTGTTCTTCTTCTTCAGTTTGAATTCTTTAAATAAGATTTTCAAGATGATCATTGCTTCAATTTTTTCTTGCTTTGATTTTTCCTTTAATCATATATGATCAATTCCTTAAATCATGTCTTGTATGGTTGAATCTTTCTCTTTTCTATAGAAGGAAACAATTCAAACATATACAATAAAGATAATTAATTCGTTTGAAGCATGTTTCTTTTATTTTCCTTTTTGTATTTCATATGAACATTTATAGCATCTTTTGTTTCTATAAAAACATTGATGGCTAGTGTCATAAAACATACTTATAACTTTTTATTTTATTTGGTTTATAAAATTTTGTTGTGATTATGACTTGTATTACATGCAGTTAATTTCATAGTTAATCGACCCATTTTGATAAATTATCTAAAATTTGTAAGTTCCTTTAAACAATTTATTGCACTATTGTTAGCATAAAACACACATTAGAAGGATAATGTAATATATGCAAGTATATTTTCTAACATAGTGTTCGGTGTTTGTTATCATTAAAACTTCTCTCAAAAAGGCATGTAAGAATTAGATTGAGTCTCAACAAGAATTGTTAAAAGAATACATCTTAAAGAAGCAAGAAGAAAATCAAGATCAAACAACTCTAGTTGAAGCAACCAACAACAAATGTCTCCTATGCAAACATCAATCTTCATATGACTCAAATCAAATAGAATAAACACAGCATGGAAAGTGTTTTACAATAGACACATCCTTAAGATGTATACTATCTATAGTTGACTCATGATGACTATCTTATGAAGATGTTGACATAAGTATCAATTACAAATATGTGAAAGCTTTTTTTGATATTGTTAATGACACAAAAAGTCAATTGTAGAGATAAAAAAAAAAATATTTCAACCACCTTGAAGTACCACTCCATATGTCAAAGGATGTCAACAAAATGACATAACTTTCAAGAAAGATTTAGTAAGTAGTGACTCCAAAAGCATGCATCCTTTAATTGTCGTTTTTGTACACCTACATAGGGAAATCACCACCATGCAGGAAATAGTCTGTGTGAACAAGAAAAAAAAAGGTTTTTAGAGACATTATCAACATTACACATTCAAGTGATAAAGTGTTAAAAGCCTCAAGTGTGAGACCAATAACTTATCTTTTAGACGATTAAGTCTTAAGGACAGATGCAATTGTAAATTCTTCATTTGTATGTGAAGTAATTATCAAAGTAAGGAGAGTATATATCTATTCTAGAAAGTGTGAACCTTGTATTCACAACTTGTATAGCTTGAAGAGGCATTGTGTACTTAGTACTAAACTAGGGAGAACTTAGTGGACAACTTGAAAAAGCTGTGTACTTTATCTAAAGATATCTTGTGTACTCGAATAGTCATAAGTAACTTTATGTACTCATTCTAAGTAAGAAATGATAATATTTGCATGTCATCTTTAATAGTATTATTATATCTCGCTTACTCATGTATTATCTATTAGATATCTCCTTCTAAAAGATGTGTGAAAAATATTTATAAAATCAACAGTTGACTCTTTTAATTCTTTGAGAAATATATTTTAAATGTGATTTAGATAAGCTCTATTCAGTCTCACATTTTAGAGTTAACCTATAAGTTTATATAATGATTAACTCATGCATCTAAATGCTTTCAAGAAATACAAATGAATAAAGAGTTATGAGAAAAAAAAATTAAAAATTTCTTAAGAAACAAATATTTAAATTTTCTTTGTTCGTAGAAAATCTACTTTTATTTCCTTTTTATATTGAAAGTCTCCAACCAATCATTACTTTTATTTTGTTTTTTAATCTTGTTTTCAACCAATTATTATTTTTATTTTGTTATTTTAATCTTGCATGATTTTTATCTTAATCTTGAAATACTTGATGACATATCCTTAATATTTGTATAATACCTTTAATGATGTATTAATATATTTGATGTTTACATATTATCTTTATTAATGTACCAATGTTTTTTGCGTATTACTTTTAATTATGTATTATTGCACTTAATATTTATGTATTATCTATAATGATATATTAAATATTTCAAAAACTTTTTTTTTTCATTTTTTATAGTCCATGTTAGTTATCTTCTTGAATTGAACATTTTTCCTTTTTTATGTGACCATGACTTCATTGTTATGCTAAGAATTATTTGCTCACAATTTGCACGTGGTTTAAAGAGATCTATCATGCCCTTTCCTTTGTATAGGGTGTACTTTTCATGCACTTTAGTTTATGAGATTTTAACTTAAAGGTTGTGTATTAGAAGTTTTATTATAGGATATTCTTTATCAGGGAGGGGCATCTTCTGCAAAAGAAAAAAACAGACGCATCACCTAATATGCTAAAAAGTATATTTATCGGATGTATTTACTAATGATAGATAAAATAGATACTTGCTTCGATAAGTTCGAACACGTATTAAACACAACATGCTACTAAATAGGCTAATGTAAGCTTTGTGAAAATCCAACCAGACAATATAATTCTATAATATATATATAATATTTTTTTGACTTAATTAAAATTGAAAGATGGGTATATTCAAATTCAATCTCACAATATTTTTATAATAGTTGTTAAAAAAATATTTAATTCTTTTCTCTTTTTAGATATTTTTTTGTCTCTTTCTTAAGTTGCGTGGTAATATATTTATTTACAACCATTTAACAATTACATTTAATCTTGATAATAACCCTAAGTTTTAGATAAAAGATTCCAAATTATATTTATTTAAAAGAATTACGATAGAAAATACCAAAATATATTTGTTTAAAGGAATCAAGGCTAAATTATATTGATTTAAAAATTAAGAGACTAGATCAAATTATTAATTAATAGTAAAATACAATTCAATAAAATAATTAAATAATAGAAAAATAATAGTTAAGCCTAAGAACAATAATAAATATGTTTGAAACAATTTTATTTAAATAATCTCATTTTGTAACAAAAAAATTGATATAATTTATTTGGAGGTAAATTAAAAATAAAACAATTAATATTTAGTTTAAAACTGGAATGTTAGTCAGTTAATTTTTGAGATGGAAGAATGAATTAATATTTAATTTTTTATTTATTTCGGTAAAAGTTGTTTTTAAATTGTTGGATGTAATATATATATATATATATATATATATATATATATATATATATATATATATATATATATATATATTTAACATCTTAGAGGGAATAGAAATATTTGAAATGCAATTATATTTATATTTTGAAATAATAATAATAATAATAAGATAGAAATAATAGTGGAGCTTGGTCCAAGAAAGTAGTTGAAGAATGGGTCGGTGAGGGCGCGTGGAAAAATGGCGTGTGTCAAATCCAATCCCATAATACATATATAAAACCACACAAACCTCACTTTTTTGGTTGGTCAAACAAGGCGCACCCATCAATTGCTCTATTTCTTCAACTCACTCTTCCCTTTTCTCATTCTCATTCTTCTTCATTTCTCAATCCTTCACCAACTCCCATGGCGGCCCTCGCTGGATCCTCCTCCGCCGCCACCTCCACCACCACCTCCGCCCGATTCCGCCGCTCCCTCCCCCCGCCACCCTCCCAACTCCCCTTCACTCGCGCGCGCTTTTCCGTGAAAGCCTCCTGCCCCTTCTTCTCCGACAACAACAATTCCCTTCCCCAAAACGTCGTCGCTTCCAAGCCCTCGCCCCTCGAGCTGCTCAAAACTTCCGCTGCCGACAGTAAGTCCTCGTCAATCGTTCCTCATTCGCAAATTTGTCAAAATTTAAACTTGATGGATAATTATAATAGGGTATGAAGATGAAGTTGATGGGTTGTTTTGTTGTGTTTGTGTTAGGATATACGAAGGAAAAGAGTTGCATTGTTTGCATAGGGCTTAACATCCACACTGCTCCCGTTGAGATGCGTGAGAAGCTTGCCATCCCTGAGGATCGATGGCCTGAGGTTATTAAGGAGCTTTGCGCTTTGAACCACATAGAAGAAGCCGCTGTTCTCAGCACGTGCAACCGCATGGAGATCTATGTTGTGGCTCTCTCCCAGCACCGTGGTGTTAAGGAAGTTACTGATTGGATGTCTAAGGTATATTATATTATACTCCTCAAAGTTACGTTGGTTAATTCACCTTTTTGGTTCCTCAAAGTGATAATGAAACTCTGGAAAGTCTAATAAATCCTTGAAACTACCAGTGGTTTCCTTAAGTTACTAAATCACTCACCATTTGTTTCCGGAACATATGTTTTCATGTATTGATTGGGTTAATGTGATTGATGGACTGTGATTCTAGGATTTTTTTTCTTCTTATTATTGATTTTCTCAGTTTCAGTAATGGTTAGGACGAAATAAGTGATTTACTCTTGTGTTCGTGTCTTTGTTTGGAAAGAAAATTCATGGTAGTGTTTTTGTTTAGGTAAGTGGAATTTCAATACCTGAGCTTCGCGAGCACCAAGTTCTGCTGTATAATGCGGATGCCACACAGCATCTTTTTGAAGTGGCAGCGGGGCTTGACTCGCTTGTTCTTGGGGAAGGTCAAATTCTCGCTCAGGTGAAGCAGGTTGTAAAAGCTGGGGAGGGAGTGCCTGGTTTTGAAAGGAAAATTGGTGGTTTGTTCAAGCAAGCGATCTCTGTGGGGAAGCGGGTTAGAACTGAGACAAACATTTCATCTGGATCGGTTTCTGTTAGCTCGGCTGCTGTGGAGCTTGCACTGATGAAGCTTCCAGAATCTTCCTTTGCTGATGCTGGAGTGTTGGTAGTTGGGTCAGGGAAAATGGGGAAGCTTGTGATTAAGCATTTGGCTGCTAAAGGGTGCAGAAGGATGGTTGTTGTTAATAGGAGTGAAGAGAAAGTTAACGCCATTCAACGAGAGTTGAAGGATGTTGAGATAGTGTTTAGACCGATATCAGAAATGCTGGCATGCGCTGCTGAAGCTGATGTGATCTTCACCAGCACGGCATCTGAATTGCCGTTATTTTCTGTAGAGAATGTGCAGAAGCTTCCTCTGGCTAGTCGTGGGAGAAGACGGCTGTTTGTTGATATATCTATTCCTAGAAATGTGGAACCAGGTGTCTCTGATCTCGAGACTGCAGTTGTGTACAATGTGGATGATCTGAAGGAAGTTGTTGCAGCTAACAAGGAGGACAGACTTCAGAAAGTTGCTGAGGCCCGGGAAATTATCACCGAAGAGTTGAATAAATTTGAAGCATGGAAAAACTCTCTGGAAACTACTCCTACCATTAAGAAGTTCAGAGCGTATGTTGAGAGGATAAGAGCCTCTGAGATGGAGAAGTGTTTGTCGAAGATGGGTAATGATGTCTCAAAGGAACACAAAGATGCAATTTATTCCCTTAGTATGAGTATTGTGAATAAGGTACTTCACGGTCCCATGCAGCACCTGAGGTGTGATAGTAATAATCATAACAGTATGAATGAAGTGCTTGAGAATATGCGTGCCCTTAACAGAATGTATGATCTTGAGACAGAAGTATCATTGATAGAAGAAAAGATCAGAGTCAAGATGGAACGGGCTAAGAAATAGACTCTTCAAGTGGTTTAGTTTAATTTGATTCCTTTGGGGACTGCAATCCTCACCATTTTGTACACTACAATAGTATATTGAGGCCCTTTGGAGGCTAATTCTTTCAATTATTTTTAACATAATACAGAAGTTATTAGACATTGATGCTCCAACTGAATACAACTTGTATTTTTCTCAACGAGCTTGATACAGAGACAGTTGTAGAGTCATGATACTCATGAGAACAGATGATTCTTGTATTTTTAATGACATCAATGTTACGCGGGGTATAAATATGAATCTATGTTATGTTCAAATGTCTTGGATTTTGGTTTTGATCTCTTATTCTGTTTATCTTTTCTAGTCATGATTTTTCTTACAAATTAGGACGGTTAGATATTATAATATGGATGTCTGTTGCAGACTTTCATGATAATTGGATGAGTGTGAGTAATGAATAATCTTGAATACAATCCTTTAGTTCTTTCTCTGTTAGAATCATGGTTCAGAGAAGAGGATGGAAATACCTTCTCATGAGACCATTGATGGATAGCCACTGACCCTAAGAGAAAACTGTAAAGGGATTGTGTCTATACATGATTGCCGTCCATGGCTTATAAGGCTAATTTTGCATATGGAATTGAGTTGAAATCTTCCAAATGATGATTGAGGCACCTGTTTTTTCAAACTATAGTAGGATCTTTTCCTACAAAGCACACACCTACCCATTCAATGAGAGTAATTTTTCTTTCCCATTTTACACATGGAATCCATGGTGTTTATTTTAATAGATTCAAACCTTTGACTTGTACTGTACATACCAATGCCTAATGGTCGGCAAAGGTCTTATTTTCATGTAATAAAGCTCTTCCATTTGTGCTTTTTCACTTGTCTTGTTAAATCAACCTCTAATGTTCCCATTAGAAAAACTTTTGTAAGAATTTTTAAGAAAAAAATTTAATAAGATTCTTTGTAAGTTAAGATTAATTTATTTACAAATTAAAAATATTTTTTTTTAAATTTATATGAAAGAGTTTCTATAAATTACTCTTTTTATTTTTCTCGCATATTCTTATAAAGAAATTTATCCATGACAATATTTTATTTATGATTAGATTAGTTAAGAATCCATGTAAATTACAGAACTCAATAAGATTAAACAAGAGAACAGGATAGAATAATTATATCTGATTATGAACTAAACAATATATTAAAATGGAGTAAAATCATAAACTTATCTTATCCTGTGCACAAAACAAATCCTAAAATTTTAAGATTGAAAGGCAAAATATAATGAGAATCGCATTTTTATTTTGTTACAAATTGTTTTATTTTATAAAATGTATCTTTAATTGGTTGTGCCTAAAAATAACATGTTATGTCCATGCTTATACAAGAATAGCTCCTTTACAAATTAACTAATTTTCGTTTATTATACCAAATGTTTATCTAATTTCTCCTAATCTGACATAATCAAGGTAATTAAAATATTTTGAAATTTTCGCAAAAGAATGTTTTAAAAGTTGTTAATTGCTTTGCAATATGAGTTGAATAGTCAAGAATAACCTGGTCAGTGTACATCTTTTTACATCCTCAACCAATAAAAAATATTATTAATTGACTTTTAAAGTATTTATGGTAAAATCAAAAAATTTACTTTACAAAGTGTTTCGTAATGAATGACAATATAAAATTACTTTACTTTTCGGTGCATATACATATATATAGTAAAACGTCCTACGAAGTACTGTTTCTAAAAAATTAAAAAAAAAAATAAGAAAACGCATTACAAAACATGACTTTTAAAAAAATAATTACAAACTAAAATTATACTCACAATTTTTTCATTTTAAAATCGTATTTTTAAACATAATTTACCCTCATCAATAATTGTTTTTAAATCTGTCTATTTCCATAAATTAAAACCTGAACGAGACCATTTTAATACATTTTCCAACAAAAAAACATTTGATTATAACATTAATCATTTCTTACAAGAACGTCTTTTGATGAGGCAAGTGCTTTGGCTTTAAATTTTATTTCATAACTTCTGATTTCTAAGATATCTCCCTGTACCTAACAAAATGTCACTAACATAAGATAATGTTATTGTTTAATGTAAAGTTGAACCTGTCACCTTTGGTTAAGGGGTAAACGAATGAAAAAAAAAAATGAAAGGTATGACATCCTAAGAAAATATAGAAATTGCAATTTTAATGTTATTTTTATTAATTTTCAACTAAGGAAATTATATTTTATATTTATATTTTTATTAGTTTTCAGGAAACTCATTTTGGATTAAATTTTAAGTATTTTTTAAATGTATTTTATAATTAAAAGTAAATTTCGGTTTTTAATGATGTGTTGGCGTCTAATATTAAATAAACATCTAATCTTAATTATAAAACATTGCTAAAAGTACCTAAATTCATCCACTAAAGTTTGACTTTTTGCAAGACTAAACTTTAGTTAACATTAAAATAGTAATTATGTTAGACAACTGTAGTTGACTTTAATGTCTGATTAGACATTGTGATGTTTCACACTTCCTAATTCCCCAATATAAAAAGGGTAGAAAGGTAAAGTCAATATGTGCGCTGACGCAACAAGTTGATTTGTCTCACATATCCGTGAAACACAAAAATTAAAGATTCTCGCATTTTATTTTCTCAAATGTTTTCTTTCTTTTGATTAAGGAGTTAATAATATTTTTTTATTGAAATTAAGTAAAATATTTAAAATTGTAATTAAAATGTATTAATAACACGTTTGATAAAAAAAAAAAAAAAACACTTTCATTTAAAATATTCGAACATTTAGTTTTGAGAAAATCAGTCATCAAGTGTGAATGTAATGTAAATAATTAATAATTGAAAAAGTAATTTTCTCTTTATATTATCA
>Ga0209700_100750_pt1 | contig 64625 bp, 32 predicted proteins | sample SiratroredBW_FD_187528 | JGI IMG/M metagenome (GOLD analysis project Ga0209700, IMG submission 187528) | Root nodule microbial communities of legume samples collected from California, USA - Siratro red BW (SPAdes) (version 2) | ecosystem: Host-associated > Plants > Roots > Nodule | place: USA...
AAAATTATATGCATATTTTAATATAATAAAAATATGAATACAAATACATATATTTTCACTAGTGTTTATATAATTATATAACATCTTAATTCCAATTCACGTTTAACCATTGTTAATTTTTTTTTTAAAAAACATAAAGGTACTTTATTTAAAAAAAAAAAAGAATAAATTGTGTGTTATATTGCACCTATGGTTATACATCAATATATTCACAAAGCAAAATGCAAGAAAAAAGATGGGGAAAAAAAAAACTAAAGGCCTAGAATTAGTAATATATTAATAAAAGAAGCAATATAAACCTTGTTCTTCCATTTCCATGTTCTTTATCTTGTCACGTTTAAGGATCTGAATGACAACCTTCTGCCCAGTCAATACATGTTCTGCAATTTTCATCTTCCCCAACATCGATACAAACCCAACCGTTTTTCCCAATTTATAGTTTCTTAAAAACATGTTCATGCCTGCACCACTACCTTCTCCACCTCCTCCATCCATTTTTGAAATCTAGAAGCAAAAATATTGAAGAAACAAAGCAAAAATTAGGCACCTATAGAGATAATATCTATTTTCACATGCATAAATTAGAAAGTCTTTAAACATCGTTAATTTAGAAAAGAAAAACATTAGTATTTGATTAAACCTCCCTCGAATATTAAAAACAAAAAGATGGCTTAAAGTATCTACTATATACGGTGGATTGTAATAACAATCATAAGAAGAGAAAGGTGAAAGAGAATTGTGTTTGGAATTGAAATGGAAAAGAAACTCTCACCAGTTATCAGGGTGGTGGTAGAGTCAATGGAGTTTGGAACTTTGGAAGTGACGAAGGTAAGATTAAGGTATATAGTTATTGTTATATGGATTATGATTGAAAATAATTGTTAAAAAATAATTTGTTTAAACAAATCTTGAGTTGAAAGTTATTACGTATATTTTTGTTTTGAATTAATGTGTAAACGATTGTTTAAACCAATCCAAACACATCATGTCACTTTCCTATGATGTTTACACAATATTACAATATACTAACAACATGGTTGTTTGCTTAATTGTTTGCCTTAATTATAATTAGCATAAGATTTAAGAATTTAAGTATTGTTTAGTTCATATAATTAGTTAAAAGTTTAAAACAAGTTTCACTTAATTAATTTATTTATTTATTATTTTATTTCAACTTAACTAATAACTCAATTATAGTTTTTTTATCAAATAATAAATTATAAATAAAATATAAAAAATACAGGAAAATTAAATTTCTTATCACAAAAATTAAAATTATATTTAACACAACGTTTTATAATTAAGACAAAATTTAGTTTCTATATTTATGCTTAAAACCTTTATAAACATGTTTTACTAAGTCTAATTGAAAACTACGACAAGAACCAAGTGATGCTCAGGAGACCAAATTCCACTCTTGCCGATTTTAAATCCTATAAAACAATGTGTGGTGATGGGAACATGAAAAAAGGTGAATTTTTACTAGTAACAATAAGGTAGGCAACTTTACAAAAATTAAATAAAATGTAGTGAAAAATAAATTTTGTATATATATTAATGTGAAGTATTTGATTTATCAGGTTCTTTAGCTGTGTAAAATTTTACTATTGTTTTTCTCAGAAAGATCTTATACTACAAGAAATCTAAACTTAATTTAACGTGTAACAAGATACATGATTTTTTTAAAGCAGTTTTTAATCAATTATAGTTATATCATGAATGTTTATCAACCAATCTAATCTAATATTAAATCACGGAAATTAAACTGAAAAATCGAAAGCTAAAAGCCCTAAATATTAAAAATGGAAGCCAATCCAATCTTAGATTAAATTGGTCTCATTCAATTCAAGATATAAAACAATTTAACAATTCTCTGAAATTGTGTCTATACAAGGAATTTTAAAATAAAATAAAATATAAAAGTGTAGTTTTTGTTCAATACACAGTGAAAAAAAAAAAAAAAAAAACATACTTATCAAAAGAGTTGAGAGAAATATGGCGAGGCTGATTTATAGTCTAGAAACATAAAAAGTGAAGGGTTGTAAATAATGGAACCCTATAGAAATGTTTGACTCACTCTTTTTTATCTTTATGAACGAGTCAACGTGCCTAGATTCACTTAATCTAAGGATTTAAAGTAGATTATTTTTTTTTTTTAATTTTTATTGGACATTATTACAAACTTTGATATCTAACTTGATACATCAAAGACAACCATCATATATCATGACATGAAATATATTATTAAAAAAAAAATATGCAAAATTATGGGAGACTAGGCCAAATCCATGACTAAAAAAAAATAATAAATACTTCCTAACCAAACTAAATAAAAGGAAACAAAGAAAGAATTGATACATATTATGAAAAAAGTCTAAGTATAATTTAATAACAGTTATTATCATATATTTCAAAATCTAACTTATTACTTATTATAGAGATCCAATAAAGAGCACAATGATTTCCTTCACAAAATATATGAGAAACTTTGAACTCAATTTATTTATATATCTTTATACATTTTTTTCATCTCCCTCTCAAACACCAAGGAATGAGAGAGATTAGACGAACTAAATGTTTGACAAAGCAAGAAAATATGTCTGAAGCCTTTGTTCCAAGTAAGCTCAATAGCCAAAATGACTCTTATAACTTCAACGTATAAAAACTTTTGTACCCCAAGAAAAGAGGAGAAATTACCTATATATTCACACCTGCTACCACGAAAAATACCTGCACATGCTGAAAAATTGGGACACCCTCTAGCAGCACCATCGGTGTTGCCTTCACCCTATTGATACGAGGGAATTCTCAAATAACCTTAATAGGAGATATCTCTTTCCGACAACGCGTGATGATATAAAAAAGCTTCAAATAAGAGAAGTCAACAATGTTATTGCGCATGTATTTCTTAAAATAATTAGGTGTCATTCTGATGAAACCTTTAACAGTCTGGATAACCGAAAATATAAAAATATTTTCTTAAAACCTAACATATGGTTTTCTCATCCTGCATATCATCGAAACAGAATAAGTAATAGTTGTTAATCTAACAAGATTAACTAAGTGACTCCATGCAAGCATTAACAAAATTAAAGTGAATTAATTTTGTATCGACCCTTTTTAATTTTTTTAATTTGTAAATTTACTTTTTCTCCTTTTGTTGCGTATAAATTTTCTTGATATTTTAATTAAATTTAATATTTTTATTCTTTGATTTTTGTTATTATGAATTACTATTTTTAAAAAAAATTGAGTGAAGAAGGATGATTAGAGTGACTTTCACCAAACAATGGAAATTAATTACTTATCTTACCAAAACGATGAAAAAGAGGAAGAATATCCACCAGCAGGTTCTTATTGCTTTTTTCTCAATAAGAATAGATGCTTATAACAATTGCTATTTTTTAACATGGACTGTATTTTTTGCTAAATATTTATAAAAAAATAGTTTGTAGTTATTAATGTTGATAAATGTAAGAGTCTGTCATTATTATATTTTGATAAATGGATTACATCTAAAAAGTATAAATGATGATAGCCATTTAAGATGTGTAAAAAATAAAGAGAGATTGGAACACGAAAACTTATAAAAAAGATAACAACTAATCATACAATATATATATATATATATATATATATATATATATATATATATATATATATATATAACATACTTGTAATATTTCATTTCTTTTTTTCATCTTTTCTTTCCCCCATTTTTATTTTTTCCCTGATTGCCTAACTTGTCATATTTTACCATTTTATCTCCCATTCTTTTATTTTTTTTTTCCTCTTTCTGTTTATGTCTTTCACTTAATTTAGAATAATGCCTTAACAGATATTCTTAGAATATTCTATTCTATTTTCTTACAACTAAAGTAAAAATAATTAAAATTAAAACTGTCTAGGTGGATGACGTGATCCATGCATATATTCAATGATATAAACTGGAAGACAACGTTAACTAACTAAGAAATTTTCCTTTCATTTTTTTACAATATAGTGGCACTAGAATTATTATAATCTATATATATGCTACTAAATCTTCAGCTAAGCCTTATTCCCATAACTTGGTCTATTATGAAACTTGTGAGCATCATTTTCTTTTATTTATAATAACACAACAATAACTAGATTAGAATATGATGATATTATTGGAAGAAACACCATTAATGGATCTGAAAATAATAAAATAAATGCAACAAAAAGATTGGTATCAAAGCACTAATTGAAAAGTCCACACAGAAGTTATTACCTGTAGTCAAAAGATACAGAGAATCTCTGAATAACAAATAACACGACAAGTACAATAATGGAGGTTCTTCATCATGGTGTATAGTTACCTGAGAATTTTGAACCTTTTCTTCGTATTAATTGTTGACATGTGCAGTGGTGATATGATGCAGAGCGTGTGCACCGTGGCTGGGACGGTTGCATTGATCCAAATAAATTCTCTTTTTCACACACGTGCATAACTGCACTTGCATGTGAAGACAGATCCTTCTTCCATCACATATTTATGGTGCCCTTGAAACTATAACAAAGTTACCCTATTCTATGTACTAATTTAATATCTCATGTGTCTTTGCCTCGTTCTTTGCTTTCATCTTCAACGGTTATATGCATTTCTTTCGGTATAGCTGCCCTTGGTATTGCAGAAGCATAATATAATGTAACAAGCACAAGTTTTCAAAAAGGTTCAAATTAAATAAGTAGTTTTATGAACACTACCTGATTAAATATGCAAAATGACAGTTTGTAATGTCCTTGATTGATCTCTAAAAGCTTATATATACATTTACAAGTTGTGGACAGTAAAAAAAAACTAGGAGAACATTGTAGAATCTCATCAAACCAATAAACTATGATAACATATATATAACAGGAAAATGTTGGAAAAATTGAGGGAAACATCTCGAAAATCAAAATGAGACTGTTTTTATTTAACGTGGGACTTAGATTCATATTAGAATATAGACTCACACTTGTGGGTACCTAATAGTTAAGAGAGAAACATTAAAGATTAAAATAAGACCGGTTACATCTACACTTGGATACTTAACAATTGAGGAGAAATATCTTTAGATCAAAATGAAACCGTTTTTACTTATATATCGAGAATGACACTATGTTCGATCTTAAACCTTAAAACATTGTTTGTAGGTTTTATTTTTTATGGCGAGTTAAAATATTTTTCTCTCAACTTAGTATCAGTTTGTCCACATCATGCATGTCAATTTAGTCTATAATCAACTTCTTACTTTTACGATAATTAGTTTCTAAATTTGGTGAAATCCATCTTAAAAGGAAAAAGTGGGCACCTGAAATAAAACATGAAGTAGTAAAAGGATAATATCCAAATTTGAGAGAGAGAAAATAGAATAATTAAGATGAGATGAGATCGTGCGTAGTACAACATGGCTGCTAACATGGGAACTCTTTTGGTTGTTTATGTTTGATTGGATAAATCCAGCTAAATCTCGTGCATGAAGAGCTAAACTCAAGGGGAGCACCACGACCAAACAAACTTCAACACCATTCCCACTTCTCATTCTTATCATCTCACGGAACCTTACCCCTTCATTTCTCCTTTTAATTCTTTCTTCAACATTATCAATGATTGATTAGGTGGTTTGTAACGCAGCAATTATTGCACAGGAAGACACATAGAAGGTGTTGTGTTTGCAACGTTCTGGATCCGACATAGCCCTTGTCGGACCCACCTCTCATGTTCTTCCTTCTCCCTTGAGTTCTTCATATTTTTTTTCCTTGTTGCATGGAGAGGAAGATCATATCCCACCCAACAGATCTCTCATAGAACAGGTAATTCTTTGTTGTTATTTTTGGAGATATAGTAGAACTATGAATATTCAACATCAACTTTAGGTTGGTCTGAATAAAATTAAGTATAGATCTGTTAATCAAAGTTTTAAGTTCAAGTCTGATGGAAAACAAAATACTTCACAAAAATTATTAACCAGATTTTTTGACAGAGACTTGTTGTTATAAGCAAAGATGAATACTTTATTCATATAACACACGACAAAAAAAATCAACATCTCACCCTTATTCTTACATAGGCCGGTGTTAGTCGAGTTACAAGTTAGTTGGCACCATTCATGTTTTTTTCTTTTTTTGTCGTTTTTAATGTTGAATTGGCCGGTCACATATCTTCTCTGCTACAGTTCTATATAACTTTTTCTGTTATGAGTGTCAGCCATTTTCTTATGGCTTATATTTTTTTTTTCTTCCTTTACAAGTGATTAAAAAAGGAATTCCAGAGTTCTTTTGGTGTGTGTATTTTTTTAATCAGATAACATTTGAAGGAAGGAATTCCAAGTAGGTTTCAGATTTTATATGCATTGTTGTCTTCTTCTTTGTTGTCTGTGAAATCTGCATGTTCTTTTGCCTGAGCCATTATCATGTGTTCCACTTTTTTATTGTACCTTTTTTCTTTTCACATAATATTTCACGTTATACAAACAACCTTTTGTGTATACAACAATAAATATTTATTTTTTAAATCTATACGATATCATATTAGTTATGTTTCTGTATAGATGCATTGTACACAAAAATAATAATAACTTCTCTCTTTTGAAGGTTGTTATTGTGTCATATCTCTTTGCCATTATTTACATGCTTTTTGTTTGTCTGATGTCTCACATGAGGATCTTTTGCTTTTCTTCAGCCTTTTCCATATATATATGTAAGTGTATTTGCTCTCCCTTTGAGACGACAATAGTAGCTTCCTTGAAACAACCTCAAAAGGAAAATCTATCTGCATCCATGACTGCATGTGTACTATAAATTTGTTTTGGTTGTGGCTATCTTCATTGGTTTATCAGCCTTCCTTTTTCAAAGTGTTGAATTTCATCTTTTCCTTCATTTCCTCCAAACCGAGCCCAAAGGTGAAAAGCAACCTTCATTTCCTAGTTATGAAAGTTTGTATTGTATTGTGTTATATTATCATGTATAATATATCCCATGAAAGTTCTTACTTCAAAATTTTTCAGAAGAAAAATAGTTTTAGAATATCACTACATTTCAGATTGTCATGTACCCTTTGATTGTTTCCTTGTTCAATATTGTTTTTGTCAAAGCTGTAACTTTAGTTGGTCTTCATTCGTTCATTGTTGGTACTAATTAGATGGTAAACAGTACTAGTGAAAGATAGAGGTAGTATAGTATGTGTTCGTCTGCATTTCTTGGGGTGTGACATAAAAGAAGAGGAAGCCATTGAGGCAGCAGCCATGAGTGGGGAAATTAGAAGAGGAGGAAGAGAGAGAGAAATAGGAGGCTGAATAGAAAATGAAAAAAAAAAAAGGATCAGTTATTTTGTGCAGTTTAAGGTTAAATGTATACACCAAATAGCCTTCATATATGTGAAAGATTATAGATATAGATGATCTTATTTGTCCACATGTTTTCCAATATTGCTTTGATTTACTTTCTCTAGAATTTCCTTTCATATATTCTGCAGGTTTTGAGGTTTGCCATTCTTTCAAAGACAGTCCTGAGGTTTTGAAGCTGGTATTCCTAACAATATACAATGGGGGGTTGCGTGTCAGTACCTTCTCATGCAATAAAAGCACCAAGGAAACTCCGTAGAAGGATAACAAGACGGCGTCAAAAGATCTCAAGTTCTATTCCTATTCCTATTCCCGATGATATGATCTTGAAAAGGAGTAGCAGCGCAGGGGGGCATGTGACAGATTATTCTGTAAGTGAATTTGTTCATATGGACTTTGAAAATGGTGCAACTACTACTTGCAGGCGCTCAGAAGTTTCTAATTCAGTATTCCATCTTACTCAGCTTCAATGGCAACTCAGTCAATATGACAATGAAACAAACTGTATATTCTTTTCACTTCACTATTTTCAATTTTTTTCTTTTGGGAGTTGTAATGAATTTGTTATGTCACTGCTTGCAGTAGTGAGTCAAGAAGAAACATATTTTGATTCAGTCAGCATTCTGGAATCTGAGTCAGATGAAGACTTCAATAGTGTTCATGGAGGTAATATGTATTACCTGTTTACATATATAAACAATTATTGAAACATGTTCACATAAATTCTATGCCCCTGATGATTTTTACACTTTATATCATTGTATATATACTGAGACAAGAGTGTCTAGTTAGGCCAATGACCTACTAGTGTTGTGATAGAAATTACTGTTGTTGTTGTTGTTGTTGTTTTGCTCCATATAGATTGATGTTTCTTTCTTTGCTTTCTTCCCTTGGGTTGCAGATTTATATGCAGATGGTTTTCCAATAGTAACCGGATGTGGCCAAGTGCTCCAGTATGGAAGATCATCATGTTTTTCAGATAGCAGGTGTCAGTATGAAGAATATCGTGAAAGCTATCTTAAAGTTGATGGAGGCAATCAAGACAACTTAAAGGGAAGAGATGAAAGTGGTTTTGGCCTTGTGAATACACCAGGTTGTGGAATGTCTCGCTTAAGCAAGAGTCAGGGAAGCTTCAAAGGTATAAAGGAATATAAACATGGTCTGGAAGAGAAAACTCCAGAGAGTGCACGGAAATCAGGCATTCATCGGTTGGCACCCTCTGTCAGTTTCAATGACAAAACCATGAATCGGCAAAGCAAACGACTGTCACAGATCTTCAAGCTTTCTTTCAAACGAAGGTCCTGTGATGTAGAGGATGCAAATGAACTTAGTAAGTGATGAAATACTTCAATTTCCATTGCATGAAAATAAATTTAACCGAACAATGGTCATTTTCTAACACTGCATTGGTTCCTTGGGGCTTGTACTTTAAACTTCCAACTATAAAGTTGAATACTGGTAAGTGTTGAACACGACTATTGTTTTCAAATAGTGTAAGTAATGCATGTGTTGCTTGAATCTGTTGCATGGAAGTATGCTACATTAATATATTATGCTAACTAATCTCCTTAATATTGTATTTGTATGTAAGGTCGTTCAAAAAGATATTTATTGCGACCTAGAGCAGGTCATACAATTCCATGCCAGAATGGAGAAAAGCCATCTCCTGGATGTTGGTCTGAAATTCCACCTTCAACATTTCAACTTCGAAGTGAACACTTTTTCAAGTATACTGTGACCTTCCTTGCTTGATGTTTCCATTATATGAATTTTAGTCCCATGAAAATATAATTGTCTAACCATTCTCTTTGTAGGGACAAGCGCAAGGCACCTGCACCGAATCATAGTCCTTACACTCCCATTGGTGTTGATCTATTTGTCTGTCGAAGAAAAATACATCATATTGCTCGACATCTTGAGCTTCCCAATGTGAAGACCAATGGAAAAATTCCCCAACTTCTTATTGTAAATATCCAGGTATAGTTTTTTTGGTATTTAATTCAACAGCATTCATTAAAAAAAATTCAGTACTAGTGTTGGCCTATGTATCATTAATTCAATATTGTCAAATTATTAGACTGTACTGTTGATTGGTTTCACATACATCATATTATCTTATGTGCTTTGTGGCAGTTGCCTACATATCCAGCTGCAATGTTCCTTGGTGATAGTGATGGAGAAGGGATGAGTCTTGTACTGTATTTCAAAGTTTCTGAGACTCTTGATGAACACATTTCTTCCCAGTTTCAGGAAAGCATTATGGTAAATATATTGTCCACTGCTATTATCCCATTGTAGACCATTTTCATTTTAGTTAACTTATGTCACCAAGTTACCTTAGTCTATATAAAGTAAATAATATATTGTTCTCCATTTCACGTCATTTTGTTTCAGTTGGATTTACAATATTGTTTCCTATACTTATGACTGTTAGAGTTCATTCAGGGTCACATATTGTAGGTTATTGTTCTAAGATGTCTATATTTAAGTCATCTACTTGATCAAAGAAGAAATTCTTTGGAGGATGTAGATTCTAGAATTTGAGATGTTATTGAACTGCTTGAGTCATTGGGATGTGATTACACCAGTTTTTTTAAGGCTTTTGTACAGCTGTTCCACTTGTGACCCGGTTTGAAGCATTCATCCTAATTGCTGCACATACTTTGTGCTAGCAGTTCTTCATGACTCTATTAGTTAGTGTTGTTAAAATATGTTTTCTCTCTGTTCATTTAGGGTAACATATTTAAACTGAGTCTGACACAACATATTTTAATACGTAACAATCAATATTATTAACATGGTTCTTGTTTCTTGTTTGTGCTATAGAAATTAGTTGAGGATGAGACAGAAAAGGTCAAAGGATTTGCAAAAGAATCTAGTGTTCCTTTTAGAGAAAGGCTAAAGATCATGGTAGGACTCGTCAACCCAGAGGATATGAACGTGAGTGCTGCTGAAAAGAAACTAGTAAATGCTTATAATGGAAAACCTGTACTCTCACGTCCACAGCACAACTTTTACAAGGTACAGAGAAGTTTAAAAATAATATTTCTACCATATCATTCAAAAAAAATATCAAAACATACAATTTTATGATGTTTTAACTAATGTGATTCCTTTCTTCAAAGTTTTTGCTCTTTTTCTGTCATGACTTAGGACGTTTGGGTACCTTAGCTCAATTTTTTTCTCTTTCTATCATAACATTTCTCCTCTATAGGTTATCAAACATCTGTTGTTGCACCTTACATGGAATTGACTTGTGTTTATTCTGCTCCTAACAGGGTCCTGATTACTTTGAGATTGATCTGGACATTCACCGATTTAGCTACATATCCAGGAAAGGACTTGATGCATTTAGGGATCGTTTGAAAGAGGGTATTCTTGATTTAGGCCTAACCATTCAGGTATCGTATCATGTTTGCATACTCTGGCATTCTTAGATATAATATTTGTCATACATTGTCATCAAAATAAAATGTATGGCTTTTAAACTTGCTATGACTACAAATAACCAACCAATCTTAACACATCAACCCTTCTAGCCTCTGCTATGACATGAAGATCAAGTCTTAAATGAATTTGAATATTCTATTATGAGACACTGCAACACTTTTTCCAGCTGCATTATATAATTAGCCTTCGACTAAGATTGACATTGACTAAATTTCTAATACAGGCACAGAAACAAGAAGAGCTTCCAGAGAAAGTATTGTGCTGCCTCAGATTGAACAAGATTGATCTTAATGACAATAATGGTCAAATACCCATGCTAATGACTCTTGATGGTGAATGCTAAGGGTTTTCTGTTGATTGGAGGGAATAGCATTCAACAATATAAATAAACATATGTATGTATTAGTTACTTTGTATAATTCCTCGGTCTAGGAAAAGTGGGAGTTAAGGTTATTAAATCGGATGCAACTCCTGCAGTTATGTTTTCTGTTCAAATGTACATTCAAGGAAAAGAAATTTAGAGGACGATTAACATGTTTTGCCAAATGAATGAAAGGTAGAAGTGTTTCTTTATTAACTATTGTAATGTAACCTGTAAACAAGTGAAAGACATTGCATTATTGAAATGACAAATGTTGCCAATAGATGTTTCTCCCCTGCGTGATTCACTTTTTGTTGCTTTTGCAAGTGCAAAACATTTGCCTAGTATTAAATATCACAAATATGCATTGAAGAGTTTATGTAAAGATTCTGGTAGCTGTCTCACCTATATAATTGGCCTTATTGCAGCACTTTCTCTCTGGAAATTAAGTTTACTTCATTATTAAGTTCTTATGTTTTATATTATTGGAGTTTAATTTCTATACGTCAATCAATAAGAAATCATAGTAGGGTATTACTTTTTAAGTATTATTATAAAAGTTAACAAATTGATTTACAATGTTTTTTATATTGTCTGGAATATTTTCTCATAGTTTTATTAGAAAAGTATGCCACCACTTGTAAGAGCCATATAGAAATATTCCTCTCTCTCTCTCGCTTCAAGTGGGTGGATGAGTTAGTGCAGCAATATTCTCCTCCTATATTCTACAATATCTATATTACGAGGATGGTGAACAGAGCTCTACCATTTGTTTTAGTGTTGACATGGATTTAAAATAAAATGTATATGGAAATAAATATAACACTGTGATTGACAAAAAGAAATTGAAAATGCTGGCAATTAAGGTGCATGATTAGATACACAGAGTCTAACAATAGGTGTGAACAGAATATTGACGTAGTAATAGTATAATCTCTTTTCTCAAACAATATTCTTCTTTCATTTTCACCAAGTTCACAGCAAGGCACATAAGGTACATTGAGTTACTCTTATAGCATCAAATAATGTAGTCTTTAAACCTAGTAAAATAGAATATTTTTCTTTAGTATTAAAGCAATCATGCAACGTGTCACTTCTATTAGCTATGTTATTTGTTCCTATAAGATCGGGATGACCCTACAGATTCACTCACTCCTTGTATGACACTCCTCGATCCTTTCTAAGGTGTCAATCTCTGGGTCTCGAAGCAGGTCTCGAAGCAGGTCTCGGAGAAGGGTATTTATCTCGAGATAACCACTTACTTATGGGCTTATACATGTACAAATTTATGATGAAGGCTCGAATATCTTTCAATTGCGATTTTGGAATTGTTTAAGTATAATGTATTGCGCATAAGCTGGTCCTGTTAACTTACTTAAAAGCTTCTTACTGATATTATTTGCTTCTACAAAATAAGCTACTTAATTTTTCAAGAGCTTTTTTTCCTTTTAAAGGAGAAGAAAAAGCTAGAAATAAGCTGGTCCATCAACTGAATGAAGTTAAATGAAATATTCTTCTCTCTCTTGTCAAGTGAGTACATGAGTCAATACAGTATCAAAATAAAGAAACATGAAATAGAACTGTTATACATTGAAATTTGCAATCTTTTAATCAACAGTGTTGGCACCATGATGCCCACTAGTACCCATGAATCCAATCTCCATTTCTCTCTAGCATTGTCAATAAAAACAATCAACAATGTTGGCTTCCACCTTTGGGTGGTTATCCCAATGCATTTCTCTGCTGTACAGTGATATTTTGCAGAATTGTATGCTTTCTGGTCTCTGTAAATTCCATTGGATTCTGCTTTTTAATTTATGACAGACACTGATAATATTATTCAGCAAACAGTGATGCAACATTTTCCATAATACATAGTCATTATCATTGTTCATATAGAATAAATTCAATCCTGGACAGTGACGTGATTTGTTCCTAAATCAACGTGAACATCACTTTTTTTTTTTTCTTCTTTCGTGGTTACTCTACTTATTTTTCTCATAATAAATATGAATTCTCTTCTTATGATCCTGCAGGACTTAATAATTTATATGATTCACCAAGGAAACTGCTTTAAGAACAAATCTTCCTCAATTAGTTGCAGGATGCAGGAGCAAATTCTGGTTTTGGATATTAAACCAGTACGAAATTGAAAATTAGTCTGGAATCAAATTCTTTACCTTTATTTTAAGGTGTCGTTTAAGTAATGTTCTTTTGAACTATCTTAGAATAACACATCATCCCTTTTTCCTTATTTTTTTGGTCGACAAATTTAACCAAACATATTGTTTATAAATGAGGCAGCTTCTTAAAAAAAAAAAAATACCTAGTTGATAAGAATAATTTTCCTTTTAGAATTCCACACTTTTTTTGTATCAATTGAGATTAGATAAGAATAAGTACTTTTCTTATTATTATTCTACAGTGTTTTTTTGAGTGACATTTTTATACTGTTTTATTATTTAAGGAATTCATAATTCTTTGAAATCTGTAGTCAAAAGCATAGAGTGCACCCATCATATATATACCATTAAATGTTTTAAATTTCTTAAAATAAATGAACTTTAAATAACTTCTTTGTTTTTCATATAATAAATGTTTTCCTTTGCAATAAACAATATTTTGTCTTTTTGCCTCATGTTCATAGGCCCTTGTCCAAGCTTATTGAGACGACCATAAACCGATGAAATTACAATTTAGGCTTGCAATTTCATAGTATTTTCATGCAACTCTCATTATAAAAATAACCTTGTAAAATTCTTATATTTTCTAGAATATAAATCTAGAATGTTTCAAACAAGTATATGCATTACACGTGCAGCAAAAGATATTTCGGATCACGCATGTCAGAAAACATTCAATTTAGTTTCCTGAATGAGTTTCTTGGCACTGCAGTTGAGGGAACATCATCTACATGGTGGATGAAACCGACAATTCCTACTGATATTTTGAGTGCTTAAGTTATATCAAAACTACAATGGTTGCCAAAGCATTTTCCTACGTAACCTTTGTACCTACGCCGACTCCAACGTATTTCGTGCAAGCAATGATGTCGTCAGTGAGGGACAAAGTCCAACAAGCATGGCCACACCGATGCGTTTGTTGTAGCCCAGAGGAGCAACGTGGTGAATGAAGTTGTTATAGAATGAATAATCCTGAATAGTTAAAATATTTTCTTTTAAAATTTTTCTGGAAAGTGTAATTCAGAAATCTTTTAATACATTTTTGATCTCGTAAAGATGCACGAAGCAATTTCCTACGGTCTATGTAAGTGTTAGAACCACAAAGACCACAAAAAATGTATAAATAAATTTCTCTCTCTTTTTCAAGTTTTGAATATCTGCAATGCAGCATATACAAGGGTCGAGGGAACATGATGAAATAAATAAATGAACATGTGTAGTAGAAAGCTACCAAGGTAAAAGAATTCTATTAAAAATGTTAACTTTTCTCTAAGTATTTCACCCGACACTTGGGGGTTGCAGTTTGTTACTGTAATCCTATGTATGATTTAGTGTCCTATATGTACACTTGACTCTAGTGAACAAAAGGAAGGGTACTGTTGCCAAATCAAGAGAGCTGAAGTGCAAGTTATGATGGTTCGGATATCCATTAAGGATTCCACCAATGGCCACAATGTTTTCTTAGTAATGCAGTCCTTGAAGATGTGGGAATAATCCTCTCCTCCGATCCTTGTGTCATTGGTCTGTAATACACAAATTGATATGCTGGTATTCATAACGAGTTATATTGTAATTTTGTTTTAACAGCTTCTGATTTACCCTTAAAACTGAAGTTAGAGATCAAAGAAAAATAGGTTGAGTTCCTCATTCAACTATTCAACGATGCAGTCAAGGAAAATGATAGTAAAGAACTCTTAAAAATTTGCATCTTTTATCTTTTTATGTATTTGGTGATGAGGCATTTTTCCAGTGTGATATGTTTGTTTCTAGTGTAACATCACCCTATATAAAAGTAGTCTCTTTACCTCTTCCCGATGTTGATATACGAAGAGGTGGCCGCATATTATTTTCATTCCGCTGCAACAACTCATCATTTTTATTTGATGAAATCACTTTTGGCGCTAATTGCTTCACAGGCTCACCATGTTTTCTGTGGCCCTGTAAAAGTTTTGGTACATAAAATAAGATGTAACCTGATTAAAATATAGTACATAGGTATTTTGATTCATATCATGATTCCATATATGACCCACACTCTGTGAAAACAACACTACTAAATAAGAATTTCCATCAACAGTAAATAAAAATAATAAAAAGAAACTTCATTTTGGTCACTGGAAGATCCTAAGAACAATAATTTAGTTTACCAAAGATTATTAGACCAGATTGGTTCTCTGGTGTTAATTTGTAGGCATCAGAATAGTCCGAAGCATTCAATAGGACCAAATTAGTCATTTGAGGAGTAAAATTATCATTTGGAATTCATTGTGATGTTACTGATATTTGGAGGATTAAGTTATAAATTTATTCTTTTTATAATAGTAAGGAAAGTTTTGCAACTACTAATGAGTCAAAATATTAAAATCCATTAGAAATAATTATGCCCAGATATTAATAAAAAAAAAAACACATATGAAGTGTTGGTTGTCAAATCTGACAGATCAGTTTATCATATGAAAAATGGCATATATATTGTCCATGATCAACAATTATAAGCCATGGTTTTGTTTGATCACAAAACGAGTTCAAATTCGCCTGAGGATTTCAAACTTACCTGATCTAACAGAGCATCCAATTTATCTGTGAAATCAAATTCCATGTATAAATTTGAGTTGTATGTATCAGCTACATCGAATGATTTTTGTTGAATGCGAGGAGCCTGGAATATTGGTAACACATAGGTGGAAGTCCTGTCCTGATGTCTTGATTTCAAACCATGTTTCCTTTCTGAAACTTCTCTCCCATGTTTTGTTAAATCATATGTAGGATCCAGAGCACTGATTTTGCTTCTAGAACCATCAGACAATATGGATGAAGCTTCTGGTTTTCTCCTTTTAGCCCATGTAAAGCCACTGGATGCTGAGACTTGTGCGGGTCCAGAGTATAAACTGTTTCCTCTGCAACCATCCACCACTTGGGCAGCCTCAGACTTTGCATCACATGAAGGCTTTGGTAGCTCTTTATGCAAAGCTCCTATTTTAACTTTTGCAACAAGTTCCCTACCATCATCTGTACCAGCATTTTGAGAATTATTCTGCATTTCCTTCACAACAAGAAAGAGAAGTGAATAAAAATAGTTATTTTCTTCAAGCAGTGTGGCATTGTTACTGAAACCAAGAGCACCTCTTTCAAAGCTGGTTTGTGGAAATTTATATGGTCATGGGAAACTTTGTGGACTCGTCTATGCCTTTTTGATGTTACAGCCTCTCTCACTTTACCTGAAGTCTTTTTCCTGTGTACAAGACAGAAAATAAACTAAGCATGTCGTTTCAATAGAAACCATGATTAAGTAGACCATCCATTTTAAATAATTCAGTGGTTAAGATACTCAAGTTTGGACCTGTTGAATTATTTAAATGAATATTAAATACTAACTTTTTTCACTTCAGAGGTCTAATTCTCCAGCATAAGGTTTGATATAACATATATGAATGTGAGAAAGTGTTAGGCCTTGGCCTTATTGAAGATGATGCAACCTTTAATTTTCATTCCCTATAGTAATACTAATAATAACTAAATTCATAAATAACAGTCAAAGCAGGAGAAAAATTCAAGTGTAATATAGCTTTGCCATAATGTATACAAGAAAAAACTGAAATGATATATACCTGCTCGCATCTTCCCGACTTCTGGCATCCATTTCTTTGCTCGGTGGATACTTTGGCAGGAGTGATGGATCACAGGCATATGGCCTGGTTTTGAAATACTACAAAATGTCCAACATGAGACATAGAATCAGAAACATAATTATGTGCAATAGCCAACCAAAAGCGAGCATACATCTTAATAAAACGGCAGTTTCAGAATAACAACTACGAAAAATACACATGGAACACCATCCTCATAGTTCACTCGTGAAGAGTCATTCTTTATCATGAAGGTAAAATCTAATTGAAAAAGGAAGAAGATCAAAATGCATAAAGAATTCACCTCAGACGTGATTGCAGAGGAGGCAGTCCCACGCTTGGAGGGATCAATGGAAAGTAAAGTCTCAAGAAGTTTTACAGCAGTTACAGGAAAACCTTTACACCTCTCTTGAAGAGAGGCTTCGTAATTAGTCTGAGGCTTAAACATTGTGGCCAGAGGAAGCTTACTCTTTTTCCAGTACTCCTCTGGTGGAGACCCACAAAGCTTGAAAATTTTGTGTAATTGTTCAACCTGAAGATTAAATAAGAACATAAAAAATTAAACAACCAAAGATTTAGTGCTAGCCTCACAAAATGAAATGATGCATTGATAGCCTTGCTCTCATGCCTAGTAAATTCTTCTGTCCTTATTGTTTCTGAAGTCAAAACCACATGGCAATTCCAGGATCCTATTCACTAACGTGATGTGGTGATAAGGTAAATTCTTGTTGGAACAATGTTATAGTATGTTGTTGATAGTGAGGATTACCTCAGTTCTCCCCTTAAGGATGGGCTTCCCCAGAAAAAATTCAGCAAATACACAGCCAACACTCCATAGATCCACCGAAACTCCATAATTTGTTGATCCCATCAAGAGTTCAGGAGGACGATACCATAGAGTTACAACTCGACTTGTTAAGGGTTGCTTGCTATTTGGACTTAGGGTATTTGCTAATCCAAAATCTGCTATCTTGAGAACACCTTCATTGTTCACTAGTATATTAGATACTTTAATGTCTCGATGCATAATACCTCGAAGGTGACAATGCTCAATTCCACTTAATAACTGTCTCATGTAACACTTAATCTGTTGAGTAAAATATGAAACAACAGTTAAGGTAACATCTAATGCACTATGCTAAAGTAACCAACGTAATAAGTCACAAAATTATGTAAATAAAATGCAGACAAACTGAGACCAACCTGTGAGTCAGTGAACTTTATATCAGGAGAAGCTACTAGGCCAGCAAGGTCATGCTCCATGTATTCAAATACAAGGTATATGCTGTTTGATTGTTGTGAAGTAATTATACCCTCCAATTTCATGATGTTTGGGTGATCAAGTGTGCGAAGAATTATTATTTCTCTCGCCATGAACCTAATGCTATCGGCTTGAAATTTGTCAAAACGTACTTTCTTCAGGGCAACCATCCTCCCAGTTTCAACTTCACGTGCTTGGAATACACTGCTATATGTGCCTTGTCCAATCTACAGAAAAGAAAATGTCCTAAATAGATAAATGTTTATCACACAATGACATTAATAAGCCATATAAGGCCAAGAAATTGTCTCTGTTCTTTACAAGCTAGTTGTTTGTTCATGATAATGCAACATCAAATATTTTCATACCAAGTCTGGATCAAAAAAAACAACGGTTAAGTAGTGGCTGGTCAAATTTTCATCGAATCTTAATGACAGATATTAACAACATGATTTCGGAGAATTGTCATTTAGTCTTAGTCCTCGCATACTATTGATATTATTTTCTAACAGATTCATCTCAGCAATATGATTGATAAATGTTCATTAAATATTAGCATGGGTGAAACTCCATTATACGATGAAAAGCAAAACTAAAAAAAAACATCTCATTAAATTGCTTGTAAGTTTTATCCTTTTGTACATTCAATTTTAACAATTTGAACAACTTCAATAATAATGAAGTGCCCATCTACAATTAGAATTAGAGTTTTAATATAATATTATAATTTATACCTAAATTTTGTCAAAGCAGAACATATCAGATAAACTTGAATCATGACAAACCCTTAAATTTGTCAGCACCATTTTTTTTTAACATCCACAACAATATCTATTTTTCTTCCTATCCCATTATATCATACCTGTATTTTTTTTTTCTCATATAAGGTGTATAATTTGATATTTGAGATGTCACCAATCACTTTTCAACTTGAATATCATGCATGCATTGATAACTAATATAAGATGGAAATGGGGTGTTGAGTACCTTATCCAATCTCTCAAAAGAATCGGATTTGAGAGGGACCCACCCTTGAATGGCTTCCCCAGCAACAGAGGTAAGCCAAGGTGGCCACCCAGCAGCATTCTGCTCAGCTTCCACAAACCTACACGACAACCTCAACGACACCGGACCTCTCAAGCTTCCCTTCTTCCACTCCTTCGCCTCTTCCAATCTCGCCTCCCCCTCACGCGCCTCCACGACGCCGTTTCGCCTCTTCCCATTGCACCGTTTCTGCGAGCTCGAACTCAACGCGAGCAGCCCCGGCGGCGTCGAACTGCCTCCGGCAAGAACTCCCTTTGAGCTCGCACAGCCCATTTGCCGGCGGGTCCGACCCGGCTACGAAACGGGTCGCGAAAACGCCTCCGGAGAAAAACGAAACGATCAGAGAGAAAACGGAGAGAAACCCAGAAAGAGAAGCATCGAGAGAGAAGGAAAAACGGTGGCTTTTGTTGCTCCTCCCTCGCTCCTTCGGTTCGGTTTTTTCTCTCTTCCAAAGACGACACAATCCAGTAATCAATATCCAACCCTCTTCTCTCTCTCTGTATGTCGCGAGATCTGCGGAGGATTTTCGAGGATGTCGCGAACGGTCGTGAGACATTCGCGGGTCCCAATGGGCGCATATCTCTTTTTGGTGTTCTAATGTAAGAGAAAGAAAGAAAAGAGAGAGAGAGAAAGGTGTAATGTAACGGTTCGAATGATGTATGTGTTATTGTTTTCTGTTTGTTTGTCCCTTTGGTTGGATACACAGAGAAGTACAAATAGAAAGAGAAAGAAAGTGTGTGTGTGTTGTAATAGCATGGTGCACGATGGCTATATGCCAACTCCTAACAGCACCATTCAAACGCATGATGGAGTTAGTTCATTTGGGTTGGAATAATAATTTCTTCAACAATCATAATAGTAATAAAATTTATGATTTTTTATATATAATCTGACAGTTCTTTTAGTTTTGAGTTGCTGTCCAATTGTAACCAGACACCTCTCTTGTACTTGATTGGATAATTTATATCTTCAGTGAGTGATTGTGGTTATGATTTTCTTTCCTTTCAAACTGTTCATGACTACGTGGGTCATGATTGTTTCTGGTTTTGATTGTATTTTGATTGTGACTCAAGTGATATAGTACATGTTTTTTAGGCTTTTTGGTGCATGATTTTTTTTCTCTGTTGAAAGAAAGCAATGATACATGTTAAATTACCAAAGATAAGATGGTGGCAAAAAGTTTCACAATAGTTGTGCATGTATCAGTTACACAGTACCAGTAATAAAAATTTCTGATAGATGTTGAGTTTAATAAAATAATTAATCCCTCATAGTGAGTTAAGGTTTGAAATTTCATCAAAATGAGTGTTTATGTTTGGTGTCGAACTTTTTTTAAAAGTATTCTCTTTCAAAAGAAATAGTATCTAAAAAAATTTGAGAGAAACTTCTAATTTAAGCATCATTTAATAATTGTTGTGTAATGCTCACATCTTGTGCTGGGAAAATGATTTAATTCCTTGCTCAAATCAATTAAACTCTCTCTCTCAATAAATAGTTTGTAATAAATTTTTGTATGATGGTGATACATAATAATTGTTATTTGTAGTTATTATATATATAATTTATATTATTCTGCTGCCAGAGTGAAAAATTACTAGAAGTTACTCTGGTTAAAATTATTTCAACAGGTTTATTTAGAAAATGAAGATAATATGGAGAACTATGTTGTGAGCCAAAATTCTGTTGCTAAGATTCCTTGACACGGGTAAAGTGAACAGAAAAAAAGAAAAAAAAAAAGATGAGTTAAATTAAATAAGTCTAAACTTTAATGTTTTGACCATCTTTAGAAAATAATAAAGGCAGCAGCAGATGGGTGCTTCCTTTCTATACTTTCTTGTCACATCATCAAGAACATGTAGAGGACATATCAATAGTACATATAAATAGACAAATAACTAAAGAATTTGTTTCTTTTTCACGTTTAAATTATATTTTGTACTCTTTTATTACGATTAACATATAATCTTAATATTTCAATCATTTTAATTCAAATTTTGTTTTTTTTTTAATTCTTTAATCATTATACTCTGTATACCACTTTTCTTCTGTGTGTAGAACTAATATACTTTGTTTAAAATAATTATATATTTAAAATGGATTTGTAAATATTTTTTTTCAAAATGTTCGAAAGTAAAAAAAATTAATTAAGTTTTTAAAAATTTGTGAAGTGTGAAGGTTAAGGTTTTGAAGAAAGTGAAATTTGGCTTTTTTTTTTCTAAATGTTGGATGAAAGGTGATATTTTAATTGATGGGTGGTTTTAAGTTGACGAAAGATTTAAAAGGTTTAATGAATATTTTTGAGAATAAATGAGAATTTGTTGTATAAGAATGAATGAATTGAAAAATTGAATAATTTATTGTAACAAAAAAGAAATACTAAAGTTGGGTAAAAAAATATTAAAATGTCAAAATTACATCTTACTTGTAAATAAAACATAACTAAACCTTTTTCAACTAGAATTTATTTTCTTTTAACCCTTAAGAAGAAAACCAATATCCACAATTGTTTATGTGGTGCCTGACACCAAGGAGCAAAGTCTGATATAAAGTGGACCAAATAAAAGTAGTAACTGCAGCTATACACATTATCCATTCCAAGCCTAAATCTGATCCAACTAAAACATGACTCTGAGAAAATGCAAATTTTACATAAGAATATTCGTGTAATAAATTTAAGATTTTGTTATATAACATTTATATCATGTGTTGGTTGACAGTGGTCTTCAAACCATATTCACCTACTCTACAATGAATTTGAGAAAGTTAGCTCTGAAATGAAAATTGACAGACACTTGTCACATATTTTTAAATCAAACAATTTTCATATTTTTCCTAATTTTTTTCTTGTTTAAGAAAGTAATAGGAAGTATTTTTGTTGAAATTAGGAATGCTGAACGACTTTTTAAATTTTGGTGAACACTCGTACGTATATAATCATAAATGAGTTTAAATTGTAGCAATTTATAAAATAAGTAAAATAAAAATTAAAAAATGTTTGATGGAAGGAAAAGGGAAAACGTGTTTGAGGAAAGAGAAATTTAACACAAGTATATGTGTGTGAAAAATAATACAGTATACTCCATTATTTTAAAAGTTATTTCCATATTATTTCTTTTCTTACAAACACACAGACTTCTTTTCATCTATCTCTATTTCTTACCTACCAAATAAATGCATTAATTTCTACTTTATGTCTCACCTATTTTCATTCAATTTTTTATTTTCATCCCATCAATTTCTCTAGACTTTGTCACAGGGATCCTAGATACAAATTCAGTGTGTTGTCCACAATAGACAAGTCCTCTAGTACAAGGCAGCTGAAAGTAGTGACAAATTTTTTGTTAGATTTAACTTCACCAATCTCATGTGAACAATAATGAGGTAAACATCATTCAACAACTCCACCTTACTACAGCCTAAACAATACAAGTTTACAAGGTTATATAATAAACAAATTTGAGCACTGTCCCACTTAGTGGGGACGGCTACATAAGATAAATCCATTGAAGATGATTGAAGTTAGCAAAGTGATTCTTTAAACTTCCATAACATACAAAAGGAATTCAATACAAGCTTTTCAATTATTGTACTCTAGAACTGCCCTTAAGCTTCCAAGGAGTATTTATAAATTATATAATGATGTTCGTACATTAGTTTAAATGATATTCATACCTGTAAACGATATCTTATACAACCAATTCCATAATTTTGATGTACAAAAGAAGGTGTTACATACAGTGAAACTAGAAAACAATAAACATGCACTAACCATTTCCAACTATGACCAGTGACTACACCTTCACATTATCCATTTCATCTTCTAGACAACTTCATTCTGTACTTTAGGAGGAATGAGTAGCAATCATGACATCACACTTTTATACTATGATTTGCTCTTCTTTTAAGCGCAAATGTACAGGTCTTTGGTCATTACTTCCAAAATCCATATCTTTAAGCAAAGGGTGCTTCTCTGGTACGGTATTGTGCGGTTTTAGTGGCAATGAATTGGTGTTAGCTGTGTTGTGGCTGCTATTTCTAGCAGCAGGCACATCATGATTATGCTTACCCTCATACGTGGTTATGACAGCTTTGGGGTCGGTTGAAGCTCTCTCAACATGCTTACGCACGTTGCATCCTGCACTTGTGCATTTGTAATAGCTCCTGTCCATAGAAATTCAGTACCAGACAATTTAAAAGTATTCCAGAACAGAATACATTCAAGGCTATAAAGCCTATAAACAACACTGATTATCAAATGTTTGTCAGATTGAAAGAATGAGTGGCTGTGTCCTCATACACATTGACAAAAGTAAGTGTGTGTATCTAAGGGAAACAGTTATGCATCAAAAATGAGAATGCACTAGCTTCAAGGTAACAAAAGAAAGAAACAACATTTCATATCCAACATCATCATCCATTTCAGTGAGTGTTGAGGGCACTGGGGATAGGGGAAAGGGGAGAGGGCCAAATCTTGACAATAAGGTCAAACCAATAGCCTATGTTACCGGAACAAAACTTGAATCCTGATGTTATGATTATCTCATGATGAAAAAAATTGCTACAATGTCATAAAGAAATGCACAAAGACATATCACACACATCAGAAGTGGTGCTGGTAACCAGACCGCTGACTAATGCAACGAGAAACAACAGCAAAAGTTTACGACAATATCAATGTAGGTAGGGAAACACTGCAGATTCTCCCAGTTAAGAATATATGTAGAGAAGCACAAAAAAAAAAGAGTGAAAACACTTCAGAATCAAAGGAGCACAGACGGTGTGAGAATAAAGAGAACATTTATGTGTACTTCCAAGATAATTTAATTTTTTTTATTAAATTATAAGATGAAACGACAAATTTCTCTAATTTTAAATTTAAAAAATTGGATATAAACTTAATTAACAACAGCAATATGTTAAAAAGCTCCTTGTGGAAAGCAAGTGGTTTAGTTTTAGTTAACGGATTCTTTCAACAACTTTGCATATTGTATTCCAAATTTCCAATCAGATGTTCCAACTAACTATATTCATTTAAAGAAAGACTTGAAAATAATATGAAAAGTGACAAACATAACATCCTTATTCCTGGTGGCTATTAGTGGCCTCTGTCGAGATAAAATGTCAAGTTTCTCCCAATTTTCCAGCAAAAATATGTCAAGCGTAACACTTGGGGTTATAGTCCACCCAATCCCATTATAGCAACTGATATAAAATTCTATAATAGAGTCTGGGAGCAGAAGCAGACATTCAGACACAGACAATCATTTGTACAGAGCAATCAAAAGCCAGAAATCAAGGATGGGCGAAAGCAAATTTCTAAGCGAATACTTTTGGTGCACAATATGAAGAAAACTAAAAGCACGTTAAGTTAATTTAGCAGTAAGACCGAAAAAAAATACTTTCTCCTTTTCAAAACATTAGTAGTCTTAAAGAAGAAATTTTGTTTCATTTTATCTGTTACTTCAGGAAACTATGAAAATGTCTATTAATTTCTCTAACTTCATCCTCGTTTCTTGATATCTCCCACTGAATGAAATGATAGCAAAACGTCAAAAAGTACAAGGGAATATTATTCACAATCGAAAACAAGATGATATTTTTGGAAGAGGTGGTATCAATCAATACAGATTTGAAAGCGAGTATATTACATTGACCTCCTTGACGTTTAAGAAACACATGCAAACTCCCTCTCTAGCTTCAGAAATTACACTGACAATAAAATTGTTATACTAGACAGATAACCCTAGCATAAAATTTAGAAGTTTTTCAAAAACATGCCTACTTTGTACATTTGTTCAGGAACATAGTACCCATTAAAATCAACTAATATGAATGCACAATATACAAATAGAGAAAGTGATTTCACAGTACAAATCACCACACATTATACACAATTAACACATACTGGATTTCCTGTATGAAAAATCAAACCTAAACTTCTTATAACCTGGTAGCACTGATTCACCTTGTACCGTAAAAAACAGTTGCTTGCGAATTAATTTGTCTTCGATATTTTTATAGCAGACCTCAATAGAAGATAAAGAAAACATGACGAAGGATTCTTGTATCTTTGATTAATATCATGTCTATTAAGGTGTAATCAAACTCTATGCAGTTAGTTATATGATTCCAAAGCGATATACTGTTTAAGAATTAAATGCATTCTGAATTTTTGAGAAATACGAACAAACAAATCTTTTAGAAGAAATATTGTAGCAAAGAGTTAAAGAATCACCTCGGATGAGGGTTTCCCTTCACCACTTTCTGACCATACTTTCTCCACCTGTAACCATCATCCAAAAGATCAACTTCGCTTCTTGTTTGCACAATAATTTTGGGTTCTGTGACAGTCTTCTGAGAAAGGGGTACTTCAGAGACCGCAACATCAGTATTCCTGAAAAGCAGAAATTTAGCCTATATTGTGAAGAATTATAGAAGTGCATAGTTGCATGACAAAGGATAAACATGGATAAAATTGCCTTCTCTTAGGGTTTGGCTCAATGTCCTCTGCCTCTTCCCTATTATCTACATCACCCACTTCCTCACTCTCACTTGACCCAGGTAGTAGTTGCCTAGGTGCCCCTTGATTGGAGGTCTGGTCGCTTTCAGGAACCGAACAATCAGGAATGTTTTCACTAAACTTGTTAACTTGTTGTCCAACCCAACCTTGTGAGTTTGACTCAGACTTCGGCTGAACAATTGCACTTCCATTTGAATCACTATTATCCTTGACACGTCTATTTGCCTGTGGCTTTTCATGGTTATGCTGACCTTTATAGATGATTTCAGTTATGTGACCATCAGGGGCACGCTCAACTTTTTTCTTCACTAGGCAATTCAGATGTGTACATTTGTAGTAGCTTCGTGGATACTCACTGCCCTTAACCTGCTTCTGCCCATACTTGCGCCAGTTATAGCCATCATCTGCAGGTTTGTCAATAGCCTGGGAAACCAGCTGATATTTCCTATCAGCCTGCGAGATATCCGAAGTTTCCAGTTGAGCACTTTTAGCTTCTGATACAGATGAAACTATTTGCTGCTCTGAAGCTTCATTTAGAGCAAAAGATGGTTGTTGTGGAGGTGGTTCAGTAGGAGCTGTTACTGCATGCATCTGGTTATCAGCTTGCATGTGCATATGAGATTGTGCTAGGACAGCTTGAGCTGTAACCTGTGCTAAAGCCTGTTGGTGAGACATCCCAAAGGGGCTCTGTATACATCAAATTGAAGAGATGGTGAGAACCTCAAACAAGTATATCCACCATCCCAAGGCACAAAGATCACATTAAATAATAATAGTAGTCATAATAATAATGAGTAAACACCCCAACAGCAGGACCAGCAAAATATGTAATATAATGCATACATAACCATGCACAGTTATTCAGAAAAAAAAGACACAAATTTTTAAGGGCAAAACGATTTTTGGATAACAGTTATGACATTTACCATGTAGAAGACAAATAAATCCAATCATTGAGTTCCATTGTCAACATAGAAATGGCCAATGAAAATATCTCGATTATTTTCACTATCGAGTGACCAAGGGAGATCGCACGTTTCAGCCACGAATTTTACCTTCATTTTCGGTAATTTCCAAAACGCCATATACCAAAACTAAAATTAAAGAATTAGGGTAATGCAACCAAAACCATTTCACTTTGACACATAATACCTCTTAAAAGTTTTGACATTTTGAAAAGGTGCGATCTAAATCCCACTGCCATCACTAGAGCAACCCCTCCAACAACCCCAAATTCATGCTTGTTTTACTCCAAATTAATATTTTTCACCCAGTTAAAGTCGCTAAAAACCAACCCCTTGTCTGAAAATCCACACATACAACTCCACAACCCAGAAATCCTTCGACACTAGTGAAGTAGTCCACTGAAAACATAAAACACGACACAGCACAATTGTAATAAAACCCAGATCAAATCTGAATTGTTGAGAGTACTATACTACAATCAGAGCCCACAAGCACTTCCCTGAGAAAACACTGATAACCCCAAAATCACCAAAATCCAATCCCCCGTGCCCTTCAACCGATCCGACAACCTTCTTTCAAAAAAATCACATCTTCACAAAAACACCACACCCCTTTTGAAATTCATCCCCACAACACACCTTCAGGAAGCTCTATTACGAATGAAATTAATCACCTGAGGGGAAAAGAAGCCAGGGGAGTTAAGAAACCCAGAAGGGCTCAACCCGGGTGGGACAGTGAATACAGGGGAACGAGCAATGACCAAATTCATGGGTCTGCTCTGCTTGAAGCCCTTGTGGGGCCCATCGTCGTCCTTGCCGGAGTTGTCGGCCACGGCCGCGGAGAAGGCCATCGGGGAGGCCATGGCGCCCGCAAGTAGCTGGGAGAAGGAGCGGCAGTCGGCGGCGGCATCGGAACCGAAAAAGCTAGACACGAGGGTCATGGGACCGGGGCTAGCGCCGCCGGCGGCGGAGAAAAAGGCCTCCGCGGATGGACGCGGAGGGAGTGTGATGGTGGGGCGCGGATGCGGCGGCGTGCCGGAGTCGGCGTTGGGAGTGGACATGGATGGTGGTGGGTGAGAAAATTATGGAAGAGAAAATACGATGGATAGATAGCGCCAGAGAAGCACGAAAATTATGGTTTCGTTTTGTGTTGTGTTATCTTCAACACTCTCAGCTCAAAGTCCAATCGGTGTCGTGCAAAACTCAATAATAACAATAATAATAATAATAATTGTCGGAAAAAAATATGTTTTTTATTACATAGCAAATTTATTATTTATAAAAAGATAAAATTAGCCATAAGATATATATATATATATAAATATATCTTTTTATTAAAAAAATTATAAACAATGATGTTAAATATGGTTCAAAAAAAATATCCTTTTATATAATAATATATAATGATGATATAGATTACAGATGTATTATTCTTATCTCTTATAACCTTAATATCCTGTCTTTTTTTCTGTTTGGTCTCTTTTCTTTTTGTTTCTTTTACTACATTTCTTGTACCCTTTTTCCAGCTCTTATTACTATTATGCGATTTATAAAATTAAGAAATCGATTCATATGGTCGGTAATATTAAATTTATTAGTATATAATTTTCTCTTTCAATTTATTAATGTGTGTTGGTTTTTTTTTAACTGGAATATGAGTTTATTTTATTAATTTTATATTTTTTGTCAGTTGCCTATACAAATTATAAAGGTTTATAAATATTTTGGCAGATATAATTAATATAAGAGACAGTTTAATAATAATTTTCCATTGAATTAATTAATATGCTAGTTACTTCTTTCTAATTCTAAGAGAAATTGAGATTATCTTGTTAATTAAACTTTATAGTTTATTGGTTGTAAAAGAAAGTCAAAAACAGTTACTATAAATATAAAAGACAATTTCAAAGAAATTCTATAAAAGATGTGAATAACTTTAGGAAATATTTAACTATAAAAGAGATACTTCAATTATAGCTAGGAATGGAGGTGGTATAATGTTTTAATAAATATTTAATTATTAAAAATATAGCAAATGTTTATGGAATTTTAATATATAAATATTTTGACTTTTGTTAATTTTACAAAAATATTGTAACTAACATTTGGGAAGCTTTTTTACTTTTTATTTTGATTTTGTATTGAAGACTTGTTTTTTGGTATATTCACATCTAATTTATCAGAGTAATGATGTATTATATATTCACAAAATATACATATACATGTCTAATAATATATTTTTTATTATCTTATTACATCATTTGTCACCCTCATTTACTGGTTATTATATTTATATGTTTTGTTATATCTAAGTGTAGGAGTATCCATGAATAATGATTTTCATTTCTCTTTGTTATTCATATTTTTAAACCTTGAAAAAAAAAACCTAGAAATGTGTAATTGTACAGAAATATCTAAGGTAAATAGTAAAAGTAACTATTGAAAGAACTAGTTTTTTAAATGAAGATGAATACATATTAATCTTTTACTATAGCCTTAAAACAAGTAAAAATAAAAATATTTCATTTACTATTTTTTTTATAGTTTTTGTTGTATCTAACTTGTGAGCATGATGAGTAGAGTGGGACACCATGCTTTCACATTTCACAAACAGATCTTGCTTCAACAAAATGATTCAACATTTTCAACTATAAAATTCATAACTTCATTGAAGGGGCCCATTTAAACACAGACAAAATGTCACCATTGTTTAACCCTTTCTAAATATATCCTTTCAGTTCTACATAAAGATGTTTTAAAATCTTCAAAGTAATTTAGATTTTCCACACGTTTTTCACATACAAAAAGAGTATTCCACTCTTATGATGTTATCTATTCTAATATTAGTTAATTTTTTTAAGTAATTAAAGTGAATTTAGTAACTTGGTTTGCTGTGAATGACAACTATATGCATTGTTATTTTTAATTAAGTATAGTTGAGAGTTTGAAATGGTAACATCTTTTTAAATATGGAATGAATAAATTATGTTAGAAATTTTTATACTCATTTAATTATTTAAAAATGTAAATTTATAAGTAATTTGGCTTCATTTTTTAGTTAAAATATATTTTAGGTTTAATTTGTTGGGACTATATTCTTAATATTAAAATATTTTGTGATAAAAGTTCACAACTTTGATTTAAATTTACTAATAAAAATCACAGTCGAAAACTCATAAAAAAATCAATAACTTCAAGATGATAATGCTATTTTTTTATCAACTTTCATAATAGATTGAGGAGTGTATCACTTTTTGTAGTTTAGTTTTTCAATTTTGAATAAAAAAGTAGCTTGGTTCATCTTTAAAAAAAATCATTTTTGATAGTTTATTCTAATATTAGTCACAAATTTAATTCATTTTAGTTTTATTAACGCACTAAACCATATAAATTTAAGAATGAGTGAAAATTTTCAACATGTTTTAAAATTATAAGATAATATCTATAATCATTAAAAACTTTTTTAGTAAATAGATTTTAACCTTATAAACACAATTCATTTTATTAGTTTTATTATATTTCAACTAATATATTGATAATGATAATTTATGTTTTTTAATCTCAATAAACTGTTAGAAAACATTATAACTCTAATAGATAGTAACCACATATACACATTTTCGTTTTAAAAAAAAGAGAGAATACTTTTTTGGTGGTTTTATTTGCTTTTCTTTTACATTTTAAAATCGCCATAATTTTTAAAAAATACTTTTTAACTATCATAATTAGGTATTTTCCATTCTTGGTGAGATGTGATGGTTATGACACTAATTAATTGTCTATTCAGGACTTAGTGATATTTGAAGTTCATCAATCCTCCATAAAGATATGTTATCTAAAAACTAAGTTTAGGACTTCCCTACAAAATATGTTGTTGTCAACTGATCTGTCTATCAATTTTATTTTTTTTTCTCTTTAACAGTGCTGCTTGAAATTTTAAGTAACATGTATAACTTGTTAAATTTTGGCTTGGTGATTGGGAGAAAGATATTTTAGAAAACTTTTTGCACCTAAAACTATTGAATTGATTTGTTTAAACTAAACCAGATTAAAAATGTAAAACTAATTTAAATTTACTTAATTTGCAGAAGAAGAAATGCTCTAAGCAATGGAAGATATAAAGTTTTGGGTTTGATAGGTGTACGTGGAGCAAGCTAAATCATTCATGAATTCAACGCTCTGCAATGTTATTGTCTGCTCCAAATTCACAAATCAAATAAATAAATCAAACCAAGTTGATGAACAAAGACAAACTTCATGTGCTAAAAAAGGAAGTGAATGTGCTATTTATGATAATCACTATTTGATGCAGTAAAATGGAAGTTATATTATTCTATATAACACACACATATATATATATATAAATAATATGTTCCATTCAACATAATTAATATATTAATTATTTTACTTAAATTACTACTTTTTTCTTCGCAAAATTTTCCATCTAATCTTTAATTACACTTTTTAACTATAAAATATGAATTAAATTTTAAAATAAGAGTCTAATTTTACTGTATAACCAATGGTGTATTTGTAGTTTTACATGATTCGTCAAAAACAGTATAAGAAATAAAATATAAGTAGGAATAAAGAAGGAAACTTTTTCTAAAATGATGAATTTTGTAAAAGAATTATCAAAATAGATAAATTTTGAAAAAATTATTAATGTAAAATCGTATCATTATCACATAATTTTATTATAAAATAATCATGCATGAAAGTGAAGTTAAAAAGAAAATTCATGTTTAACATACTCAAATTTAATTAATGTTAATTAAAACTTATTCTTTATTTCAAATCAAATTAGTAACATGACTTTATTTAAAATAAAAAACTATTCAATCACATCTTCCTCTATCATATCAAATGTTATGTATGTATGATTTTTTATAATAAAGTTATATCATCTAATAGTTATCTATATAGAAAATCTTTTTAAATAATTCTTTGGCAGAAATATACCATTTTGGAAAACTTTCCAATAAAGAAGTGATCTAACTAAAGTGGCAATAAATAACAATGGCAACTAGAGGGGAAGAAGGAGTGTGGGGTCCTGAATAAAAGAGCAAGTGGCCTAAATTTTAAAGTCACATTAAATTTGAGTTCACTATCATGGACTGTGACTGGGATCACAAAGTACTTCTTAGCAACTGACTACTTTCACACTTTTGAGTTGACATCTTTTATCTATTACTAATGCATTGGAGGGTTAAGTTTTCCTAAAATTAAAATTAATTTAAATGATTATAATTTATGTATTTGTGTTAGTTGAAAAATAAATATATATAATAATATTCTAGTTTAAACTACTAATACTTATAAATTAAGTTTTAAAATTTTATTATAACAAAGTAATTTAATATATAGAAAGAATAATTTTTTTAGCATTCATTAAATTAGATATAATAATTAATCACTTAAATTAAATTTACTTTATATAATAGCAAATACAAAAATTAAGTAAAAAATACACTTTAACTAAATAATCAACCACAAAGCCGCCACATGAAATGTCCATTGGTATATCATATGCAGTGGTTCGCACATACTCCTATTAAGGTATGCCAAATTGTAGGACAATTGTATTTTTGTCTTTATTACGGTTTAAATTTTCATATAACTATTGTTTTCAATATTTAATTATAATTAACGTTTCAAATTAATCACTCAATTTTTTTTATATATTTTTTAGTTTCACGCATTTTACCAATCTGTTAAATATATACTCATGTTTAGCGTTTCATAGAAAACAATTTAAAAAATATATATAAAACATCATCCGATATCGTTTTGTTTTTCTAATTTTTTTAGAGATGACCGCTTTATTATATATTCAACAAATACAGAAGTTAAAATTATATTAGTAAAGTGTGTGAAAAAAAATAATAATAAATTTGTAAACTACAATAGTTAAATAATAAAATTATAATTAATTAATTCATTTAATATCAGATGACAAATACTTAATCTTAATGTGAATATTCTATCTTAAATTACTTGGGTGATGAGTTGTAGTGAATGTGGGTGTTACCTTCAAAATAAGAAAATGACTCCAATCATAATCTACACATACTTTATTTATCCTTAGAGAAGAGTGTGGATTTAAGAAAGTTAAATTTTGTGTTGTAGTTTGAGAAATGAATATGAAAATGTGAGATAGTTTGGTATAAAGCAAGTTGGTGAAGAGGCATGAGAGTGCCACTTGCTTATTGATGTAGAATTGGCATTTGCCACCAAACCCTATATCTCAACGTGCTTCCAACCAACTTGCCAAATGGCCCTATCCATTTAAGACATTTTCATTGTCAATATATTTTTTTTTCTAAAATTATTTATCCTTTTTTTCTGTCAAGCAATTTATATTATTTTCGTCGTCTTTTACCCTCATAACTAAAGACACCATTAATCTTAAAAAATTATTTATTTTCAGTTCTTTAAGTAGTTCTTACAAGGAAAAATTGTAAGTTCTATAGCATGTTTAAAAACTTGTTAAAAAAAAATGTGTTTAACATGTGAAAGTTATAACTATTAACTTCTAGAAATCATGGCCGAAACTTCATTAAAACTAAAATTCACTGTTCTCTTACAAAGAGTATAAGATTAGGATAAAGAGAAAATAAAGTGAATGAAATTATATTTTGGGTTTCATGATCTTTGTTTTTGAAAGAAACTTGGTTAAACAAAGGTTCCATAGGATTTGAGTGTGGGTTATTGAAACCCGTACACAATGAAAAATTGTGTAAATTATTCCTCTAATGACATGTTATTATCTAGTAATCGTCATCAATAGTATTAATCTATTATGCGTATATACAGTTAACTAATAACGTCTTTCTTTCTCTGTACATGAAAGTGATTTATAAGAATTGCCATCATAAGAAACTTAGTTGTTTCTCTCAAGCAATATTTGATTGTTTAAGATACTTCTGCTGTCCATCTTAAATTAAGATAGTATATATCTTGTAAGATAATTATTACTTAAACAAATTATTTTACTGGAATAATATTTTAATTTTACGGAAATATTATATATATATATATATATATATATATATATATATATATATTTTTGGTCAAACAACGATGGCATAATATATTCAATTCCTCCTGATGACACAAAAAAATTCTGCCATCGTTGTTTGACCAAAAAAAAATAATTAAGTTGGATATTCTTCTGTCTTTATTAGTTGGATTTTGATTTCTGTTAGTTAATTTGGTGCAACACATAAGGTCTCCATGTATTTATTTTTGTATTGAAGTTTTGGTATATTGTAAATGGTGGAACCTGGAAGTGAAGGGAAGGTACTATTATTTGCTGCACACACTGTTTGAGTGGCTATGCAAATGCAAGTTCCGGTGGGAGGGAGAGTGCCCACGTGGTTCTCTCGTCGGAGACTCCTGGAAGAGAAGCTCTGCCACCTCCAAAAGTGCACCAACCTCAACCATGTCAACCAAATCCATGCGCAAATTCTCAAAGCCAATCTCCACCACGACCTCTTTGTCGCTCCCAAACTCATCGCCGCCTTCTCCCTCTGCCGCCACCTCGCCGCCGCAGTCAACGTCTTCAACCAGGTCCCCCACCCCAACGTCCACCTCTACAACTCTATCATCAGAGCCCATGCCCACAACCACTCACACCCTTCTCTCCCCTTCAACACTTTCCTCCAAATGCAGAAAAGCGGTCTCTTTCCTGATAACTTCACCTACCCTTCTCTCCTCAAGGCTTGTACCGACTCTTCCTCGCTTCCCCTGGTCCGAATGATTCATGCCCATGTTGAAAAATTCGGTCTTTACGCGGATATCTTCGTGCCCAATTCGCTCATTGATTCGTACTCCAGGTGCGGGAGCTCCGGGCTTGATGGGGCCATGACCTTGTTTTTGGCCATGGAGGAAAGGGATGTGGTCACTTGGAACTCTATGATTGGTGGGTTGGTCCGATGTGGGGAATTGGAGTGTGCGTGCAAGCTGTTTGATGAAATGCCTGAAAGAGATATGGTTAGTTGGAACACGATGTTGGATGGGTACACCAAGGCGGGGGAGATGGACAAGGCGTTTGAGTTGTTTGAGAGAATGCCTGATAGGAATATTGTTTCATGGTCCACTATGGTCTGTGGGTATAGTAAGGCTGGTGACATGGATATGGCGAGGGTGCTGTTTGATAGGTGTCCGGGGAAGAATGTGGTGCTTTGGACGACGATAATAGCGGGGTATGCTGAGAAGGGGAATGCGAGGGAGGCGACCGAGTTATATGGGAAAATGGAGGAGGCTGGGTTGAGGCCTGATGAAGGGTTTTTGTTTAGTATTTTGGCGGCCTGTGCTGAGTCTGGAATGCTCGAACTGGGGAGGAGAATTCACGCGTCTGTGAAGAAGTGGAGGTTTAGATGTGGCACTAAGCTGTTGAATGCGTTTATTGATATGTACGCCAAGTGTGGTTGTTTGGATGCTGCGTCTGATGTCTTCAGTGGAATGATGGCGAAGAAAGATGTGGTGTCTTGGAATTCCATGATCCAGGGGTTTGCCATACATGGACATGGCAAGAAAGCGCTCGAGCTTTTCTCTAGGATGGTAGACGAAGGTTTTGAGCCAGATAGATGTACATTTGTTGGCCTCTTGTGTGCTTGCACCCATGCAGGACTTGTTAACGAAGGGCGCAAATACTTTTATTCAATGGAGAAAGTGTACGGGATCGTTCCTGAAATTGAGCATTATGGTTGCATGGTGGACCTTCTTGGACGTGGAGGACACCTAGAAGAAGCTTTCATGCTTCTGCGCAGCATGCCTGTGGAACCAAATGCCATTATATTGGGTACTCTTTTGAATGCTTGTCGGATGCATAATGATGTAGATCTTGCTAAAGCCGTGTGTGAACAACTGTTTAAGTTGGAGCCATCAGATGCTGGGAATTACTCCCTTCTGTCAAATATTTATGCTCAAGCAGGCGATTGGATGAATGTGGCCAATGTAAGGTTACAAATGAAGAATACAGGAAGCCAAAAGCCTTCTGGGGCTAGTTCCATAGAGGTAGAAGAAGAAGTGCACGAATTTACTGTATTTGATCAGTCACACCCTAAATCAGATGATATATATCAGATGATTAGCAGATTGGCAGAGGACCTCCAGCAGGTTGGATTTGCTCCAATGATACACCAATAGAGGCGAATGAGATCATTTGGTTGCATTAGCATGCACAACACAGCTAAAATGATGCTTCAAGAAGTGTATATGATTATTTAGTTGCGCTCAGCATATTGTTGGTTTACTAAAAACAAGTTAACAAATCATGTTATCGGTTGCGACCACTTGTTGAGCAACAAAGTTTTATAAGAACCTATGCTTATAGTGCAAGCATCATCCGGATTCCTAGCAATTCTGGCAGGAGATATTTTTGTAAAGGAAAAGTTGCAAAGATAAAATGCTCTGGTCTTCTTGTCGACTACTTGTTGTAAAAAGAATCTACACTTAGCATATATATGTATACTGGGTGGCAATTGTCCCAGCATGGTAAGCTCAGTTGACTAAGCAGAGCCTGTATAAGTAGACAATTTAATCCCTGATCTGTTTCACTTCTCAGGCGGTTACATTACCTTATTTTCTTCTCTACCATCCGACTCCCTCACCTATGCATAGTTTTTTAGGGTTTAACAAATATGAATGTATTTCTGCTAGTAGCTTACTAAAGTCTAAAATGCGGTTTAACTTCGAAACCTAAAAAAGTTCAAGTATTTATTAGCTAAACAGTCCATCCATCAGGAAATAGCATACATTACTCTTTATATGGTGTCTTAGTCTTATGATGATGACATTAAATACTTAAAATACAATGACACTGTATTCATTGAAATTTGAAACAAAACTAAATTAAGGAAAATACATGTTGAAACATAAACATGCAATTTATTACCAAATAACAATATTGGAGTGGCTTCCCATTCTACCTTCTCTAATAAATTAAAAAGGAGAATCCGATTCCCTTGGAATATATAGAGACCAGAAGCAAAAAAATCTGCAAAATATCATTATACAGCAGAGAAATCCATTGGGATAAACAACCCAAGGGTGGAGGACAACATTGTTCATTGTTTATGTAGACAAGCAAGAGAGAGATGGAGATTGGATTCAAAGGCACTCATGGGCATCATGGTGCCGACAATGTTGGTTTAAAGAATACAAATTTCAATGTAACAGCTCCGTTTTGTGCATCTTTATTTTTGATATTGTAAAATATAGGAGGAGAATATTGAATATTGTTATACTGACTCATGTACTCACTTGACAAGAGAGAGAGAGAAAAAAATATTTCACTCAACTTCATACAACTGATGGTGTATTAGGTATGTTTTGGGCCAGCTTATTTCTACCCTTTTATTTTCTTTAAAAGGAAAAAGCTGTGCCAAATATTCCTTATATAAAAGCTCTAGAAAAATTAAGTTCTTTATTTTCTAAAACAAATTATATAAATAGAGTTATGATATTCTGAAGATTTTTTTTCCCATATAGCCATCTTACAATTATTTTTATAGTATATTTATCAAGTAATTTTCATTATAATTACTCTATACAGTTAGATTACTTCTGTTCAACAACTTACTTGATAAAAATAAATTACTCTAATCTTTTTTGCCAAAAATATGAAGGACACCTCGTAGGAATACATAATATAATATTTGTCAAACAATTAAGGGGTATCAGTGTTTTTCAAACAGATAAAGATGTTGGTTTATGGATAAAAAAGGAGTTTCAAGAGAATTCCGACAAATCCCCAGAAAGTGCTTACTTGATTAAAAAAATATGTGAAGGTTATGGTGAATTTCAATTTGGGTCTGCCAAATAGATACCATATAATTGAGTCACGGTTTCTGAGATTCGAAAGACCATGTTAATAGAAAAGTTAAATACTATTAATTTATTAAATACTAATCTGTTTTAAATAATAATGTATATAAGGTAATAAAAATAAAATTAATCAACCTGGTTCTTTATTTTAATTTCATGTTGAATCAGTAGGTGGGTGGACTCTACATATGCGAGATGAGGATGTGAAAGAAGGATTAATTATTGTAATAAGATATAATGTGGTATTTCGGATCTGCAAGATTCATCTTGCTGTATTAGTTTATTCCAATTTAAAATAGACCAATCCGTCTATTGAGTAAGCCTAATGAATAAATGCAAGCACCACTTTCTTCTATATTAGGATCATAATCGTCTTCTCATGCAACTGAATTGTTCTGAATGATAAGATAATTAGAAAATCCCTACCCTACCAGTGGCCATCAAGATGTTGGCTAATGCATAATATAAGTTGATTTTGATAAATTTAAATTATAAAATATGTATAATGTATTAATATCTGTCTTACCATGATGTATCTATGTACCATTTTATAAATGATATAATTTTTAATTATTATATCTTTTATTAAATTAAAATGATTTTACTATTAAATATGATGTATAACCGTATATTTTTTATCTAAAAATAACGATATAATTTCTTAACTTAAAAAATAATCAAATAATTTCTTCACTCCTGTTCTTATAAAATTTTTTATTTGTTATATGCTTTAAAATTACATTATTTTAATAAAGATGCGGATATACTGACATAAAAATACAATGCAGGTATTTGAGCTAGTTGAATGATTACTTGACTTAATTCATAATATTTCAGATAACACAGTATCATATTAACACACTTATATTACATATATATACATCTTAATTTACCTCACATAAATTATGTTGACTTTTATCTGACCATCATATTATCTAACTTGGGCAGAATCCAATTTAAGTTTGAATAAGTAAGTACTTTCATTGAAATATCATAAGTGAATAAACAGTTGGTCTTAAACCGTATGATCAACGCCTAATCAAATGATAAAGTTTCCTAAATATCATCCGACATTAATGTTGTAAATTGACCCATTCGGTGGTCCTTGATACTTTAACCATGGTAAGAGCTAAATTTCAGACTAATCCAACGCTAATATTCCACCCTAGTTTAATGCTACCTATGTTCTTCTCTTTTTATCTTTTGAATCCTACGTGTCTTCTATATAACAGTGTCCAACATCCACAAGTTTTTCGAAGTTGGAAGTTGGTGTAGAAACAAGTTAGTGGCATAGAACTTGACACATCGCCAAAAAAAGGGTTTGATCCATCCAACACTCCCAAATAAAGTTCAGGGGAACCCTACGTGTTTGTCATTGTGTGTAGCATTTGTCAAAGTTTATCCAATGGCCCATACTTCAGAGACACCCAACTCGGATTAGATGCTCTTGTCAAAAAGAAATAAAAAAGATGTAGATGTTGTACAAAAAAGTATGTGGTGCAAATTAAAGCTCATTCTACATTTATACACATTCCACCAAACTCTCATCACTTCACTCTTATCTGCTCAAAAACAAAGAACTCTACAAAGATGGAAGCATGTTTTCTCTCCCACAATTCCTTCACCATATCCACAGATCAACCCATCCCCACTATCAGAAACGCCTCTCTATCACACCCCAAGCGATCTTCTCAACCTTTTCAGTGTAGAAAAGTTAGAACCCCATTTCCTATATCATGTAAGTTCCTCACACTAACATCAATTTTCACCCACCAAAGCATATGTTTATCTAATCACAAGTTCAATGATTATATGTACCATGATTTCTGTTTGAAATTATACTTTTTCATTACAACAAAGTCTAAATCTTCATCCAAATTTTTTATTAGTAAACTGAATACCTACCTGATCGATCTGAGTTCGTAAAAATTGAACTGGTCATGGTCTTAAAAGCTTGTAATTTGATGACAGGTTGCCACATGTCATCACCATCACCGTTGGATGATGATGAGAAACCTAGTCTAAGTGGAGATTGGCGATCTTTCCGTGCAAAACTGGTGGCAGGGGAGCAATTGCAAAGGCCTGAGGAGGTTTCTAAGGTGAATGATCTAGACACTGTTGTAGATCCTCCTCCACCAATCACCATGGCTGATAAATGGGCCCACGTAATCCACGAGCCCGAAAAGGGGTGTTTGCTAATTGCCACCGAAAAGCTGGATGGGGTCCATATCTTCGAGCGGACGGTGATCCTTCTGCTGTCAACTGGGCCCATAGGCCCATCAGGGATCATCCTGAATAGACCGTCCCTGATGTCCATCAAGGAGACGAGATCAACGGCGTTGGATGTGGAGGGCACGTTTTCCAACAGTCCCTTGTTCTTTGGGGGACCCTTGGAGGAAGGGCTGTTTTTATTGAGTCCAAAAGTGGGTGAGGGTGGTGATGACGGGGTGGGGAAGAGTGGGGTGTTTGAGGAAGTGATGAAGGGGTTGTATTATGGGGCAAAAGAGAGTGTGGGCTGTGCTGCGGAAATGGTGAAGAGGAATGTGGTTGGGCTTGGAGAGTTTAGGTTCTTTGATGGGTACTGTGGGTGGGAGAGAGAGCAACTTAGAGACGAGATAAGGGCTGGCTATTGGACTGTTGCTGCCTGTAGCCCAAGTGTTGTTGGGCTTGGCAGTGTGGGTAGTGTTGGGCTTTGGGATGAAGTTCTTGGGCTTATGTCCAAAAGAAAGGTCATGTAAAGGTTAAATTGAAATGTGAGAGATACAATTTGTTGAACTATCAAATTTTTGCTTTGCTAAAAGGGGAAATATCCTTGTCTTAGACTGCATCTTTCCGCATCTCGACGTATCTTCAAATTTTTAGAAGAGGTTATAACTATCCTAAAATATTCTTAATCTTAACTTTAACTTTAAAAACAAATAAGAATATTTTTGGATTGACTAAATCCGGAAATCAATTCTAGATCTGAAAATAGTTTTTAAAATTGTCTATTCTTAAGAAAAAGAAAAAAGAGAAAGAAAAAAGAAGTGTCAGTATAAATATTTTTGAAATAGGTAAATCTAGAAACTATTTTTAAATCTAGAATTGGTTTTTGAATTTATTCATTCTGAAAATATTTTTTTAAAAAAATAAATTTTGAAATAGATAATTTCGGATTCAAAAATAGTTTTCAGAATTGTTTATTTTAAAAGTGAAGGTGTCAAAAAAAAAATCAGTATATCATTAATTATCTCGTTATATTATTGCTTATTTGGAAAGTGAAGGTATCAAAATAATTATATCATTGTCTATTCTTGTCTATTCTGAAATTATATCAAAATAATTATATCATTGTCTATTTTAAAATTATATCAAAATAATTATATCATTACCTATTTGAGAATTATATTAAAAAATAATTATATAATTGTCTATTCGAGAATTATATCAAAATAATTATACAGTTATTTATTCTAAAATTATATCGTCTATTCTGAAATTATATCAAAATAATTATATTATTACTTTTTTTGGAACTATATCATTGTCTTATTCTATTATTGTCTGTTTTGGAATTCTTAAATAGACAATGATATAATTATTTTGATATTATAAGAAATTTCAAAATAAACAATGATATAATAAGATAATTAATAATATAATGTTTTTTTTACACATTCAGTTTTCGAATAAACAATTTCAAAAGCTATTTCTAGATTCGAAATTGACTTTTGAAATTATACCACAATAATTATATAATTGCTTATTCTGAAATTATATCAAAATAATTATATAGTTGTTTATTCTGAAATTATATCAAAATAATTATATGATTGTCTATTATGAAATTATATCAAAATAATTATATGATTGTTTATTCTAAAATTATATCAAAATAGTTATATTATTACTTATTTTAAAATTATATCAAAATAATTATTTTATTGCCTAGTTTAAAATTATATTATTGTCTATTTTAAAACTTTTAAATAGAAAATATAATTATTTTGATATATGATTGTATCATTATATTATTTGTCTATTACGAAAATATTTTGAATGAATAACTTTTTTTTTTCAATAAGTAATTATGAACTTATATCAAAATAATTATATAATTATTTATTCTTAAATTATATCAAAATAATTATATTATTATCTATTTTAGAATTATATCATTGATATATTATATTACTGTCTATTTTAAAATTTAATGATGTCTCTAAATAATTTTAGAAACTATTTATGAATTCAGAATTAGTTTTTGAATTTACTTATTTTAAATATATTCTTTTTCGTTTTTAAATAGTAAAGTACACAATAATCTTTTTACATCGGACAGTTTAGAAAAAAATTATAAATTTGAAGGTACCAAGAAACCTCGGAGGTACGGGAAGAAGTACTCCTGTTCTTAGAAGTTATAAATATCTATTAATGGATTCAACTGAACCTATCCACTCTATTAATGAATATCTATTTAATATCTATAAATATCAAATTTTTATAGTATTCCATACTATAAAACCATTATCGAAGAATAATACGTATACAAATACACAATCATATACATAAATACAAATACGTATTTATTGGAGACACCACCGAAACGTGAGAGAAGAGTGTGGTATGGTTCAGTTACTTACTTGGTTTGTAGCGTTTGTTAATTTTCTCTAAGCTCTGTGTTGAAGAAATGGAGGAAGAACAAAACGGTGGTCGTTTCGATGTTGTGATACTTGGGGCTTCAGGCTTCACAGGCAAATACGTTCTCCGAGAAGCCCTCAAATTCCTCAACACTCCATCGTCGCCGCTCAAGTCCATTGCCATAGCGGGCCGAAGCCCACAAAAGCTTTCCCAGGCCCTGGAATGGGCCTCCCGGCCCAACCCGCCGCTCTCACTCCCCATCCTTCCTGCCGACACCGCCGACCCCTCCTCTCTCCGCGCCCTCTGCGCCCGCACGCGCCTCCTCCTCAACTGTGTCGGCCCGTTCCGCCTCCATGGCGAGCCCGTCGTTGCTGCCTGCGTGGCAGCCGGCTGCGACTACCTCGACATCTCTGGAGAGCCGGAGTTTATGGAGCGCGTCGAGGCGGCGCACCACGACCGCGCGATGGAGAGTGGCGCGCTTGTTGTCTCGGCTTGTGGCTTCGACTCCGTGCCCGCGGAGCTCGGCGTGATGTTCAACTCGAGGCAGTGGGTGGAGCCCGCGGCGCCGAACCGCGTGGAGGCTTACGTGGCGCTCGAATCGGAGAAGAGGATCGTGGGAAACTTTGCCACTTACGAATCCGCGGTTCTCGGCGTCGCCAATGCGCACAAGTTGCAGCAACTCAGAAGGTCGCGGCCTAGAAAACCTAGGCCTCAGGTAACACTGACACACTCTTGTTCCTTTCTTTTTTTCCTATTTTTTGTTTTCTTGGATTCAAAATCAACATAACCACAGAAGGTAATGGATGTGATGAAACTGAATCTGAAAACGAGCAATAGGAAAAGATCTACTGAACTTTAGCAGTAATGAAAGTGATATTAAAGAACTTTTATTTGAATTTTAATGTTTGGGTACTTCAAGACTTAAACTAGTTTATTCCTTGATTTTGTTGGTATACATGTATATTTTGCTTGAGATGTTTAACTTTTTTTTTTGTTAATTATGAATATGTTATGGATCTTAATTTATTTTTTTTCAATTTTTCGGCATCTATAAGTTCATATTAACAATTATTGAATATGTAAACAAATTTAAAATAGTAGCCATCTTGCTGGATGCTATCTCACCCTTCTTCTTTCTTGCTTTTGTTGTTTAATTCAATCACTACGTCTTTGATTGAGATTAACTTAAGCTAATTCTCATAGTGTCCACTAACTCATTAACTATGTTCTTATTTATAATTTTAAAATTGTGTCATTTAATAACTTGTATTTGCATGGTTGTAGATCCCTGGACCTCCTCCTTCAAAAGGAGAAACTATAGAGCACCAGAAGAAAATTGGCCTTTGGGCAGTGAAGCTACCTTCAGCAGATTCAATTGTAGTTCGAAGAACCCTATCAATTCTAACAGAAAACTCCCATGGTCTCCCTGGGCTGAATGAGAGTGCTGAAATGGTTGAGAAAAGAGAAGCCTTCTGGTCAACTGTGAAGCCAGCTCATTTTGGTGTGAAAATAGGCGCAAAATCTTTGTTGGGAATTCTCCGAACCATCATGGTTGGAGTTTTCATTGGTCTTTTAGGAAGCACTAGTTTTGGAAGGTGGCTTCTTTTGAAATTTCCTGAAGTATTCAGCCTTGGTTGGTTCAGGAAGAAGGGCCCCTCTGAAGAGGAGGTGGAAAGTGCTTCCTTCAAGATGTGGTTTGTTGGACATGGTTTTAGTGATGCTAGTATTGTTGCTCAGGGAAACACAAAACCTGACATGGAGATTGTAACAAGGGTAATGGGACCTGAAATTGGATATCTGACCACACCAATAATTCTTATTCAGTGTGCTCTTATTGTTCTCAGCCAACGCAACAACCTTCCAAAAGGAGGAGTTTACACTCCTGGGATTATCTTTGGTCCAACTGATCTCCAGGAAAGACTTCAACAAAATGGAATATCCTTTGATGTCATCTCAAAAAGCAGGATTTCTTCTTGATTCTTGCTGTTTCATAGAAAATTACTCCTTAAACTGGGGAGAGACTATTTGTTTTGTTTGACCAAGTTGTATGAAGATACTATACTTATACTAAGATTTAGCTTGATGTGTTTCAATGGTTGAATCGTCTTTTATCTGCTATACCTGCTCATTTACTTTTTGTATTGTGATAGTTCAAACAATGGCATAATGACGTTAAGCAGAATATAAAAACATATGTATCAAAATACTTTTATTTTACTGAATAAATGGTGCAACAGTGGCATTAGCCAAATTAATGTTCCCATCATTTGAATTTGGAATGCCAAATTATTACAGACATGATTTGCTTATTTGTAAAATTCCATCAGTGCCATAGTAGAGAAAGCACGACAGACAACTTCAAACCTAGAAAATCCAGAACTCTTGCCCAAACTCTCAATTTGTTTCTCAGTTCTTTCCCTTCCACCAGGAGTGATAAACATGATGTTATCAAGAATTGAAATCATTTTATGTTCATCTATGGGTTTTGGATCTTCTGGCAGTATGAAATCCCCAACAATGACCTTCCCATTTGGTGGCAAAGCTTTGTGACAATTGCTCAGAAGTTCTATAACTTTTTCATCGGACCAATTATGGCATATAGCCTGGAACAATGTCAGCCAAGTACAACCACACGCACAAAATAAAAATTGGTTAGCTCTTTATTAGACATTTGATAGAAAAAGATCATTGAAGTTTAGGTAATATGTTTACTAACCTTAAGCATGATGGCATCACCCTGAGGAATACCTTCAAACATATTCCCTCCAACATGCTCAACCCCTAAATGAAGCTTGACAACTTTTTAGTAATGATTTTATGAAAATTAAGAAAGAAGAACTAGCAGTTGTAGTTACAGTAAAGGTGACTGATCAATTACTCCTCCAGAATTAAGTAGTTTGGGCTAGGGAGATGGATTGATTGATTACCTGGAATGGGTGGTGAGTTTTCAATTACATGTGGGAGGTCAAAATTAATTCCCTTAATTGAAGGGTGTTTGGAGATGATCATTTTGAGACACTGTCCAGTTCCACCTGCTACATCAACCAAAGTTGATATGCCCTCATATCCTGAGTATACTTCAAGTATTCTTTTCATATGGGTGGTGCAAATATCATTCATGGCTTTGTTAAATACGTGGTTTAATTCAGGATATTTTCCAAAGTATTCGAACTTGGACATTCCATGAACCTTCTTGAATAGGTCAATCTCAGGATCAATAATCGCTTCCTTAAAATTCAGCCTGTATTACGACAAAGTCAGCATTTCTAAATCATATTTATTTTTTATTTTAATAAGAAAATGTTGCAAAAGCTTTAAGGTCACTCCCAGTATAAGATTTATGCTTACATTATGATCTCATCTCACATTTGCACAATCCACTCTCATAATCTTCATATGGAATAAGAAATCTCTCAACGAGATGTCGATTTTGGGTATGGCTGTGAACATCAATCCCTTCTCCCCAAGCAAATCGAATACTAAATATATTTCATGTTTAAATTGTAAGTTGATGATTAAACGCTCAAGTAAAATAATTAATAATTAAGATTAATAATTTGATTGTGGGTCTTATGAATAATAAGATAGTCTAATAACACTTATGTAAATAGAGAAATACACTTCAGAAGTAAATTTAATTTTATCTCTCAACTAATATATATACTGATTTGATTACCAAAACCTATTTTGTAAGTATCCCTCAAACGAGTTTAAAGGTAAAGCAAGAATTGTCTATATACAAAAGTCGGTTCCACGTATAAGACTTATTATATTAATCTAATCCATTTTCAGGAACAATTTTACCTTTAAAAATTATTTTTTTAAACAAGAAGTTAAATTTTCACTCTTAAAATCATCCGTAAGAGTTGCCAAAAGTTTTTTAAAACTAAGAATACATTTTTTATTTAATTTTACCGTTAGAACAATCAATGTGGTAAATTCTTACAAGAATCATTGGTTAAGTTATAAAAACATATCTTGCAAAAGATGATACGACGCACAATAAAAACACTTACCAGACCCCGGACAATGCAGGGTGACACAGAAAGGAGGTGAAAGAAGCGAGGTAACCCTCAACATTTTCATCACGCACGAAGTATTTACCCGACGCCGACACCCCATAAACCGTCACGCTGCCACCATCTCCGTCGCTGCGAGAAGAAACGGCGAGAAGAGCGTAGCTAGCAAGCAATCGCAGCAAACGCTCAAGCCTATTGGCCAAGTCAGAGAGGTGTTGTTGCTGTTTTGGTATTAATATCTTGGAAGCGATTTCAGAGGGTGACATGAACCCACCACTCTCTGCTGAACCTTCCTTCGCAATTATGTCAAACAAGTTCAGCTCAATTGCAGCGTTTAGAGCCGCCGGAAACACCACGTTGGAACCCAGCACCATGGCCCTGAGGGCGGTTTCAGCGTGGTCTCTTTCCACCACAACATGGTTCTCCTTCTCCAAGGAACACGATCCCATGTTAATTTCTGTTAATGCAGTTTTCTATGTTTTTTTTTCTCTCTTCTGGTTTCCTTGTTTTATAAGCTGTTTTTGTAGCCACTTCAACGCAGTTGTGGGGTAACGTATAGTTTTGCTTTCAGCTCTTCGCCACTATAATATTTCTTAACCGTTGTTAATTAAATAAATTAATAATTTTTAAATTACAATCATGCTTTTACCTTATTAATAGAACAAAAAATCATATTTAGCCCTAATTTTAAATTTGTTTCCTCTCTCTGTTACTATCTTTACCCTATCAACGGAAAACGAGAATCGTGTGGCTGAACTCTGCAACAGCAAATGAGTGCTTGCAAAACCCTCACGTGTTTTTCACTCTCTTCTTCTTCCTCCTCCTCCTTCTTCTTCAAACGAACCTTTATCCTCCCACATCAACGCCTAACCCTTACTCGGAGATGTTCCGCGTCAGCCCTAACCGCCGAAGAATCCGAGCTCCAATCTCCGACCGTCCAGCACCTCCTCACCAGCCCCGACGGTGTCTCCACGCTCATGAAGATGGACCGCAAGCCTCTTCTGCCTCACCAATCTCATGCGCCTCGATGGTTCCCCTACCTCGACGCCTTCCGCTGTCAAAACGGCACCGTTTTGACCAGCGCCGAGGTCGTCGAGGTGCTCGAGCCATGCATCTCCGAGGACCGGTGGCGGAGGTTCGGGAGCGTGGTTCGGAACCGGAGCTACTCCGTCTGCCTTGTCGTCGAAGGGCTCTGCGACTTCGGCAACGTCTCTGCTGCGTTCCGGTCCGCCGACGCGCTCGGCGTTCAGTCCGTCCACGTCGTGTCGTGTGACACCAACAAAAGGTGTTGTTGACATTGTAGAGGTGAAATTTTAGGAGCACTCTCGTTTCACTTTCAGATAGGTTTAGTTTTTCTGTTCAGGTTTGATGTATCGAAAAGTAATCATAATTCGTAGTAAGTAGCTTTGATTTAATTCAGTAATGCGGGTATTTTAGCATGAAGTTTATAGAGAGTAAACCATCATTTAAGTTCGTGAAAGGATATGGTACTGTTACATTAGTTTAGATAACATTAATCGATATCTATAACATCGATCCAAAATTAAAAAATAAAGTGATTTTATAATAATATTAACGAATGTTTAGGGGATTACTGTAACAGTAAGTAGTTTGGGATTTTAGGGACTCAGAAACAGCTTGAAGTTTCAGACTTCAGTGGAATTTTCTTAGGTTTAGGGACTAATGTGACGGCACTATATCCTTGTAGGTACTAAAACGATGGTTATTTTCTTAGATTTTTTTTGGTCCATGGTCTTGTTAGATATTATGAAAGTGATGTCAATGCATCAAGATTCGGAAATATTTTAAGGCATTATTATTATTATAATTATCCTTAATGGTGTTGTTTATTCATTGTTGAGATTGCTGGTGTTATTCCTGTTGATTATAGGATGGGTCTTAGGTTATGATTTCGTTATTGTCAACTATAACTGAAGTTAGGAGATTCTTTCGGTTGAAGTGTTGTGTCTGGCTTCCTTGTTGCAGGTATAAGGATAATCGACATGTAAGTATGGGTGCAGAGAAATGGTTGGACATTGAACTTTGGGACTCTACGAAGGATTGCTTTAAAATGTTAAAATCACGTGGTTATCGAATTGCCACAACTCATGTGGGAATAGATGCGGTATGATTTGCTTATACTATATTTTATTGCTTATATTGTGCCTTGTTTCAAATATTTACATATATGATCCCAAGTCTCGATAAAAGGTTCATGTTGTGTTAGGTAAAAGTTAAAACTTTGTTGAATCTCTATAACATGGGTATTTCCAGAGAAATTGTGTGCAGCATGTAATCATAGTTTATATTGGGGCCTTGCATTTATTTGTTGATGAGTATTTTCTTTTCTTTGTTTGTGTTACTAACATTTTTCTTTTTGTGTACAGGTTTCTATTCATGACTTAGATTGGTCACACCCAACTGCAATCGTGGTTGGAAATGAAAATAGGTTAATTCCTGCCTTTTCTTGATGTCCTATACTTAATTTTATAAACCATTGGATATAGAAAATTCCGTGTAATATTGTAGACAGTGGAAATGCGAGCCCAATGTATTGTCATTTGTTCTTGTTTACTGAATATTGACTGGGATTAGTCAGGGAATCACCAACAGTCTTTCTTGGCTTTGAAAGAAAATGTTAAATAGTTGTTATATTTCGTGTGACTTAGGTTCTACTTCTTGCTCAGGTTTTGTATGTATTTAACAATGGTTATGTTCTTGTTGCAGGGGTATTAGTGATGAGGCATTGGAGTTGTCAGATTTGCACTGTAGTATTCCAATGGCAGGAATGGTGGACTCTTTCAATGTTTCAGTTGCTGCAGGAATCCTCATGCATCACGCTGTTTGTGATAGAATATCTCGCATGGTAATGATTTTAGTTATGTACTTTTTGTGGTGATCAATAAAAACTCGTATATTTGAATCTTATATCTGGATTGTCATTTTAATATTGATTTTGCGGTTAATACTTATGGCAAATCTTTATTCTTTATTCTCTCCGTCTGATGAATTAAAGAGCATACTTGATTTTGTCTAAATTCAAAGAATTGAAAAAGCTGCTACTCAGTTTTGTACTTCTAAATATGATTAATCTTGAAAGCCCATAGAAAATTTATTTAAGTTCATCCTGGTATTTTTTTGTTGTAAAGAAGAAATTGATAAAAGAGAGAGAGACGGTACAGTTGTACAAATGGGGTTGAGGGGAAACCAGGTGTCCTAAACTAAAAGAAAACAGTGAGCCAAAAAGGCTCATAAAAATACATCAAAGGTGCTGAATCTCTGCATATAGTAATTAGAAATGCTAACTCTTGAAATATTTGTGAGCATGGCACATAAACACAATTGATTTTGCCTGCAAATAAAGAACTAAACAAGATCTATTGTTCAAACAAGTTTTTATGTCATTATCAAAGTTTGCTGCATGTCTTGCGACATCTTAGGGTCTGAATTTTCCACAACATAAGCAGGGCCAACACGGTGATCTGACCGTAGAAGAATGCCAGATTCTACTTGCGGAGTTTTCACTGCGCCATAGCAAGAGTTCGATTAGTATTGTTGAGGGTTATGCAACGCGTAAAGCAGCAACATTGACCTAACAGCAACAACAGGAAGTCAAACTTCTTCTGGTGCTTGGCTGCTTGCTTGTCCTCGACAAGGAGAGAAACCAGAGACTAGATTGTTCTGATTGAGTCCGACAAAGTAGCTTAAGCTGAAACATGGTGTTGAAGTCTCGCAGATTACAATGGAGACCTTACCAACTGCCCAGCTTCTGTTCAAGAGTGTAGATTATTTCCTCAACCAATTTACATAGATACGGGGAATGATGCCATCCAAATTGTAATTGTATTTTCTTTATGTGGATTTTTTCGGGCATTACCATGTCTAATGATTATTTGGATGAGAAAGTAGAAAATGAAAAGTTAAATTTCTTACCTCTTAGTTTTGAGTTACAAGTAAAATCTATGCATTCTTCTCACTCGTTTTTATTTTCAACTCCATCTTAGACATGCCAATAATTACTTATGGTTCTAGTTACTTTACTTAATCACTTCTCTTTTTCAGAGTTTTTTCACCTATAATAATATAACTTTTTTGTGTTTAACTATGCTAACACTATCTATCTCGTTTGATTCTCTATGATAACCAACTTGAAAGGTTCATTGAAAAGAATTTGAATTTACCATGACCTTGAATTGGGATAGCTGCTTTCTTAAACTTCTGATTTACTAAAGAAACGAAGGTTATAGGCATGTTGACCATAATAATACTGGAAATGTTAATCATACATTCTTCTTTCAACTCGTTCTCTCATTAGTAAAATTAATGCGGGTTTCACTGGATATTTGTTTTACTATATAAGAATCACCACACGGGAAAGAAAAAAATTTACCAGATAATCACTTAAATTGCTAATTTTTTTAATGACGTGCCTACAAATTGATTGAATTGCACTGAAAAATATTTTGATGATAGACTAAAGGTTATTAAACCGTTATAAGAGAATGCTAATTTTTAAACTATCGTCATCAGTGAAACTCTAGATGAATGGATGATTCTTTAATTTGTTTAGACAATGAAATTAAATCCGACAAGAAAATTGGCGAATTTTTGCATTAAACCTCCTCATCTTCAGCAAAATGCTAATCAATCACTAACATAATACAAAAATTACACTTACTCCCCGTGCCTTTCGCCAATGAAAATTTAGACGGCAAGACAGTTGGAGGAATCAATGCACTCGCTACAAAGCACTGCAGGGGACTCATTGTTGGGATCATTTTGCAGGAATATGTTACAGCAGTTAACTGGACATGGACTTTTCATATTATGTAAAGATTTTTGCAAACATCATTATAAAGAATCATTACTAGAATTTTCATCATTGGATATACTTGATGACGAATATCCTGTATTAGCAGGACCAAACAATAATTCTAGGCAGAAGTCAGGTCCACATATTGAACTTCCCTTCTTCCCAACTTTGTCCAACTCTTGTATTGTGAGCTACAAAAATAATAGTTACAAAAGGGAACACTGTCAAACACACTGGATCCTCTACTTAATTATAAATGTCAAACCAAAAGAAAGCAAATGACATGCCACATGAAGTTCATTTCATATTCACAGTTGCATTTCTAAAGTAATATCATGTAGTTAAAATCATGATAACTTAGTTTGTTTTGTCTACTCACTTATATTTTCTTGTCTCTTAGCATAATGGCAGTGTTTTATAAGCCTCACCTTGAAAAGATTTTGCATGACAAAGGACATATTCTTGCTGTTTTGGTTTTAATCAAATTTGAAGGTATAATTCCCTTCCATCTAAATATAACAGCATACACAACTAAAAATACCATGAATAAAGGATGCGATGAGATTACCTGCAGCAAGCTGTTCTTAATAAAAGCTGTATTAAAACAGCAGTAGAAAAGGCGACCTCCTATCATTTTCTCATAGAATATGACACGTACATCTCCAGTTACCTGTCCAAAGATTTAAAGTGAAATCAGAACATCTGCGGGTAGAAGTGAAAATTGATACTAGTAAAAGAATTCCATGAGCAAATACCAATACTTCTTGATGTTGTGCAGTTTCTTATTCTATTTTCACAATTTGTAAAAACTAAATGAGCTAAACCAATAAAAGGGTGTTAGGAAAGAAACTGATTAGAAAAGGACTAATTCTTGGTCATTGATTACTTACTTGTATAGGTTTATCAAAGTAATGGTCCAAACATGATTTCTGGTATATAGCAGGACTCTCTGTGTCCATTTGAACTACAATGCGAGGTTCTTCTGTTTCCGATTGCTTTCCATCATTATCATCTTCAAGAATAGATATATAATAGCGAGGACTGTTGTTTCTCTGATACCCTTTCTTAATCTGCCTACAGCTGCTACGGTAAGCTTCCACTGATGGACGATACACCTCATTAGGAATCTGTTAACAAATAGGAACCCATCTTGATGAGTATAAAAACCAAGCCTTATATCTGATTCATTTTTTAGGGGTGTTCATATATCCTTTAGAGATTGTGGACTAAATAGTAATATTGATGACAGATGTGTTGTGAAAAATAGTAATAATTAGTTCAATTACCAGTTTTGTATAAGTATTACAACCTTAGTGAGACTATAGACGTGAAAATAATACAAATGTTTTATGCTGGCCTCAGTAAGTGAAAATTAGTATGCTAACAAGAAAAAAAATATATTGTTGCCTTCATAAACCATTCCAGAAAGACAATTCAGTATTCTAAACATTGTTGTATCATAAATTGTGGAGAACTAGCCTCTTGTAGCTCTGAGATGACAAAGAATATAGTGTCAATGTTGACTGTATCATAAAGCCGGATTCGCCGCAATTCTCTGCTGGATGGTGGAGGCAACTTCACTTTTGGTGGTTCATTTCCAGTTCCTCTAGGGACAGAATTAGAAAGTAGAGTGTCCCAATATGTCACATAACGCCGTTGACTTGGTATTGATACCTGATCCCACATAGGCAATACCATTTAGTAAATTAATTTCCTTGGGGTCAAAGAAGAGTACATATTATTTTCACATTCAGACCCATTTCTTATCAGTTTATCATTAGTGGATAGTCATTGTTTTTTGAAAATGATAAGCATTAGCAAAACCTTGTGTTAGTGAAGTTAGATATACATTTCAAATTGTTGGAATTATACCTAATTTAACTTACTCCTTCATTATTGGTTGTCCGTCTATCTGCATACAGTTGAAGAGCCTCATCAGCTGACATGCCGCAATAAGTTAGGTATGCACACACCATTAATCCAGTTCTACCTTTTCCTGCCTGCATAATTGGAACCAAAAAACACAAAATGAGAAAAAATGTAACTAGTTATAGTTAGATGTGCTAGAGGAGAAAGTATTTTACTCGTAAATTTAACATCTAAAGAATTCTCTTCTTTGTAGCAAACTAATTAATCTTGGAAGCATCCAACCAAAATTTCAATTGCTTTTAACTGCATTGATATATCAAGGGACTACAATTTATTCATAGTGTTTTAAGTGGGAGAAATTTACACCATCTTCATGAAATATCAAATATAAGCTTCTAGGATCAGTAAGATTGAATAGCCATAAGTCTATAACAACTTAAGCCAACTTGTGATGACGTCAAGGCTTCATTCTGAAGATGAGACTGAAGTTTTTTGCCTCACCATCAAAATCTCACGTGGCATATTATGATATTTATTGAGTTATTTATTTCCCCAAAATTTGATGTGATGAATTCTAAATCTTAATATGAAATTTGCTAAAGATTCTAGTAGGAAGTGTGACCTCTCATACCATGCAATGAATAACAGCAATATTTTTGGGGTCACTTGACAGCCATGAATCCACACTTTCACAGAAAGCTCTGATCATTTCAAGAGATGGCACATGGTTATCATCAAAGGGGTATGCTTCCACACGTCCATAGAAGTGAGCTGGATCATAACTTTCTTCTATACAGAGATTATAGATCTGAAAATTTTAGAAGTGATATGGCTTAGCTATGACAATGACCATAGTGGGATAGGAAACATGTAGAATGATAGGTACAAACAACAGCCTCTACAACTGTCATTTGTCAACATTGATACCTAGTCAGAAGATAGAACAAGAAAAAAAACTCTTGATTAGTCTTCAGAGTAAACAAATGAAAAAATACGTAATAATAGTGTCATCCACTTTTATGAAGATGTAAGTTACATCAGACAAATGAAGAAAATTAAATATCAGTAGCAATGAATGAAAAACGAAAATCATAATAACCCACAAGTGACCTCTAAGTATCACAAGTACACAAATAATTGGCCTGAATTCGAGAGGAAAAGTCAAGTCTTTTTCATCAAATAAATATGACATTTGTGCCATTTGAAAGATTGGTACAAGAAACTAACCACTGCCATGCTTTATACTAGATTAAATAACAAAGACAAACTAAAAAAAATTCTGGATTTAAAGAACAAAACATCCAATGATTGACATCCAAAAACTGTAAATGAACAATAGTTCAATAGACATACAAATTAGAGCATAACTAAACAAGTATGGATAATCATGATGAATCTCCAATGCATTGAAGGTAGACAAGATAATAGTATGCACTATACATGACCATGAGTTGAAGGTGTACCTTATAATGCTCATAATGTCTCATGTCCAACACAGATTTAACTTGCCAGAGAGGATTCCGATACATTGCTCGCATTCGTTGGGAAGGAAATGACATTGCTAATACTCGATCGGTGATATATGACATGTCCAGATCATAACCAGCTATAAGCATTCTTCTCCGTTGCTTAGATACCAAATTACGAATAAAATTCTTGGTTAGGTAATTGATCATGTGATGATGTAAACTTAGGTCCTCAGCTTTGTGCGGTTCCTGCTTTGTAAGTTTCAACCCCATTAGGTTGATATGCCAGGTTCCACACTGACAAGGTACCTATGACAAAAAATAAAAAAGTTTGTAAAATAAAGAGTGATAAGGGTTAGTTGCACAATCAAAAAGAAAAAAAACAGTGAACTGCCTAAAAGGGGAGTGAGACAATGTCGCCAATAAAAATATATTTCCAAGAGTTAGAGATTGCTAGAACCACTGGAGTTGAGGCGCAAAAACATTTAAGAGAGAGGAAATTTAATTCAATGGAGGTTAATCCTAACATAGTTGTTGAGGAAGACAATCATAAACCAAAAATGTTGAGAAACTTGACGTATTTTGATGTTATTAAATATTAATCATTCATTCATGAAGCTTTATAATACATATTCTACTCTGTTGCAGGGTACACATTTATTACAAGTATTCATGGAAGGTGTGCAATGAACCTATGGTATCGCAGGATACACAACAGTAAACCCATTTTTGCTAATAAACCAAAATCAAATCACTTCAACAAAAGCTTATAGGAAAATAATATTCATTCTCAACTAACTCAGAAAAACAAGGAAGCATTACAAGTATTTGTCGGTTCTCTTTTTCATATTATAATAAGAACTAAATACAATTCAAACAACATTATATAGAAGCTGCCCTTATACTATTCATTTAAGGCAAATTATAGGTTTCAAGCAACATCAGGTTGTTAAAGGTTTTAATCCATAGTCCTTGATATTATGGTTTCTGAGGTCTCCCCACAACTCAACATGGCCATATTTGTCCGCAATTTTCCATAATTTCGATAATCGCAACACACAATTACAGCAATAAGCAAGAGATTACATCCTCCTAATAATGAACACAAATTGCGTTTATGATTCATTAGTAGAAGATGAACATAATGTCTGGCCAAAGTTATCAAATTTTTTGTTCTAAGATTCCCTTTTGTAAAAGATAAAACATTTGGGCATAAATTTTCCTTCCTAGATCATTAAAGTCAAACAGATATTTGATTTTTCACAGCCACATTATAAAACAGAAAAAACGAAAACAAAAGACACAGAGAGAGAAAGTGGGTGTGATCAATGATGATACTTAATTAAGCGGAACATGTAGCTGCAGATCAGGGCTCTGAAATTGGAATAGCAGAAAACAACAAAACCTAGGGCTCCAAAGGAAAGTAGGAGACCCTAGAGAAGCTAGTGAGGGGAGGAAATGATGAGGAACTTCATGACCCATGTTGTGATAGGTTAGGTTGGTAACAAAACAGAGAAAAATTTGGGAATGGGATTGGCAGAAATGATTTTCCATATTTAGAGGAAATGATGACCTCATTTCATCACAATATCGCCAAATTTGGACACAACACAGCCGAAAACATAGGAAAGGCTCTATTTTGTTATGTTCTGTCCTGTCTTACTCTGTTCTTCTCTTTTCTCTTCTGTTATCTTGCCTTTCACAAGGAGGCAAACACTTTATGCTCTTCACTCACTTCACTCATACACGCCTTTACAATTTTTTTCCCTAAAACTTTTTTTTTAAATGCTTAATTTCTCCTGCTTTCCAAAATTGTCAATTTTTTACAGATTAAGATCTTACAAATCATGTGACAGACATACATTAAATTAAAAAATCGATGTGTCTATGATGTTTTATCCTTAATGATTTTTCAAATATTTAAATAATTTAATGTTACTCTCAAACAATTAGAAATCATAAGTATAAAATTTAGGCAATCAGTATATATAAATTAAATTCATATTTAAATTACTGTATGGTATGACCTAAATTTAGTCTGTGTTATGAAATCAAATAATTACTCGAACATGATTAGTTTACTCACTAAAATCCATTTTCCTCCTTATTTTCTTTTTCTTATGTAATCTCATCTTTAAAGTTTCTGACTTCTTGGTCAGATCTCAAAGTATTCCACAAATAATGGATCAACTATGAGACTTGGTCCCATTTAAAGTTCCTTGTGTCTCTCTAAACATATATTCCGTAAGAATTGAACCTAAGTCACCCTTTTGTATAACATAACCAAATCTGACTAAGTTCTTCTCAATGAGTTATTCAATAGGCACATAGCAGCCCCAACAGGGGGATTGCTCAAGATGCAAAGCCCATGAAAAAAATCACTTTGTCAAAACTTATAATAAAATGAACAAACAAGGCATAAAGGATTTTGCAATTACTCACACTTTCTTGCTTTCTTTTTATACATTTCATGAATGACTCACGGCTTCCAGAACAACTTCAAAAATCATAAGGTTTAAGAATGGACTTGAGACAGTTTCTTTATTGAGGGTCAGGAAGCAACAACAATTTGAAAAACATGGATAGAAGCTTTCATTCAAGATGGTCATGTGGCCTTATTGACATGAACATTGCAGCATATTGCAAGAGCCTGCGCTCAGTGCCTCCACTCTCCCTTACAGGCGTCACTGGACCTCTAGTCCTCTGCCTGTAGCGTCTCCAAGCAAGTTGAATGTTGACAGCAGCCCAGGTTCTCCAATTGGATGAGTAATATCTTGCTGTTCTCTTGAGCCTCTCGTTGGCAAACTTGTACCTGAAGTGATCAGTGATGTACCTCAAGTGCTCTGCATCAAGGCCAAAGGCTTCTGCTGAATCAAGACACACAAATGTGGCTGAGGAGGCCGGAAGTCTATCTATGAATGGCCGGCGAAGGCACCATGAAAGTAGCTCGTCACCCAAGAACCCCCCTGGGTCAAGGATGCTTGAGGCTACCATGCCTTTGCTCAGATTTTGGCTGCGTTTTATGCGTCCTCGGACGATGAACACCATCCTTGGTACAGGATCACCTTCTCTGATTATCTGTTTCATAAGGGCATTACCAACATTATGGTCTTTGGCACATGGAATGCTTGGAAGAGAATATGGTATCAGATGATGTCAATTGTTAGTAATACCTTTTCATCTTTGGAGAAGACTAGGGGCCTCACCCTGTCGCAGATGTTGTCAAGAATAAGGTCATCCAAGTTGTGGAACAAAGGAACCTATCAAACAGAAAAAACAAAGTGATTATTTGCACATAGCAAAAGGGTATTATTTGCACATCACAAAGTGATGATGTAATTTCCCCTCTGCTGTAATGTTGTTATTTATAAATAAGTAGCATCTTAAGCATGAAGTTTGGAGCATTAAATATTTGTAGGTGGTCGGTTAAGTGGTAACAATAAGAACTATTAGATTAGACTTTGTATCATCTTAAAATTGAGTTTATGACTAAATCAATTCTAAAAGCCAACTCATAATAAGGATTGTCTTCACTTATACACATTATTTTAGACTTTTGGTCATTACTAGTAAGTACAGAATCTTCATCATGATGCAGTGAATTCTCCATGTGGCATGGAGGGCTATGGAGAATTCTATAACTATGTAAAATTCAAGTGTGGAGATGAGAGTTTTTGTATTAGGTGAAGATAAGTGAAATGAGTAATATATAAGGAAAAAAAAATACATAAACTTATTATCTTAATCAATTGGGAGTCATGCAAACATTGAGACCGGTGGCAACTGCACAAGAAAATAATTTATCTTTGGAAAGTGATTAAAAGTTCTGCGAGAATCTTTTTAGTCACCTTTCTAATGAGGTCGAGGCAAAGATGGCGCTTGATGTCCCTCCTCAGCCCCTCAGGCAAGTCTTTGATCAATTCCATCTCATCTTCTCCTCCCATCGCAGCCCATCTCTGACGTTCAAAATGGCGAACTCTTTGTCTTAATCGTGATGGCAACTGCCTCCTCCTCATCCACCACTCCATATCTCGACATCTAAGCTGCATCTTTCTCTTCTTTGCCATGACAGCATGCAAGAATACCTGGGAATCACACCATTTGTTACACCATGTTTGAGTATGAGCATCTTTTCATACTTATAATAATAATAATGATTTTTGCTTACCTGAATGTTACCAATCAATAATGTGAAAAGCAACAGTCCACTGAGTACGAGGCATATACTGAAAATCACTTCTAACCAGTTACTTGTGGGTTCAAGATCATTTCCAAAAGTGCTGCAAGAATAGTAGGGATTATGAATACACAGATGTTCAGTCAAACAGGCGAAAATATATCCCAATCAAACGGATTTAGGAAACATTTTTTTTATCAAACACTTCAACAGTGTTTGATATTTATCAATTGCACTCAAAACACTTCAACAGTACAATTATAGTTCAGATGTATAGATTCATACACATTCTAACATGAACAAGCACGAAGTACTTAACTTGAGAAATACTAACATTATTAACCAAATTACCTGAGGGTCATCAAACCCCAAAAAATGGGATAAAGAATCTTTACAGCCAAAGAGTTGCTTGATATGACTGGAAGTGCCCATTGGTAGATCCCATATTTGAAAGGTCCTTCAACATCTAAGCAATAAGGCTTTTTGAACACTGCTGTTGAATTCCCACCGCAAGAACTTCCTATTGCGCCTGTCAAAGTCTGGTAGCATACCTCCTCTGAGCATGACACAGAAAGATTGCATCCATTTGTTCTCTCACACTGCTGCCTAAGGCATGAAGCAACTCGTTGAATTGCAAGGACATACCAGCACCCTCCAGCAACCTATGAATTAACCATGAGGGAGAAGAAAAAGATTTTTCATTTTTTCAGCAATGAATTTAATGACAACTTGATCGTAGGCTCAAACTTCAGTTATAGAGTTTACTTACATGGGAAGCAATAAAATAAGCTATGAGATTGAGACCAAAGCCCCACCAAATGGTACCAAAGATATAGCCCGTGACTTTTTGCATTCTTCTCATCATGCAGATGCTATGGTAAACCTTGGGGAGAAATTGGAACAAAAAAATCACTAGCATTATGGTCATAATGATTTTAATTCGCTCTTCTCTGATCAATTTTGGCACTATCAACCAAAACACAGCCTGCAAACAGAAGGGAAATGTAGTTAAAATGGAGTTCACATCCTCTAAACAGGAAGAGACAGCATGCTATTGATGTATATGTTATGTTAATTTTATTGGCTTATTTCAGTATCTGGACAAATGTCAAATATGTTAATACAATATTCAATAAAAAACGAAAGTTACTTTAGAGGTTCTGACTGAAATTCGAAGACACTTTTAAAAGTTAAGGTACCAGTCTAATAACTATCATGTCTTCACTTTATGCACTGGTGTTAGGGGCAAAATTCCAATTTGGTCACTTCAATTATTATGTATATATAAAACTATTATAAAATAATGAGTGATATTAAGATCACACCTGTTATATATTACACAGAAAACGCATAAAAAAATATTACACAGAAAAAAGTATCAATTAAACTTTTGTTTCCTTTAATTTAGATTATGAACAATATTGCTCTTCAATCTCTTTTTCTGGTACATAATTTAGTCCCGCTATGTTTAAAACTAGGCAAATTTGGTTCCTATAGAAGTTTTATGCCAACTGAAATCCCTAAATTCTCATATTTACGTTCCTACACTTTCACAAACGGAATTGATCGAATTGTTTTCAACCTTTTTGCAGTCAAAATATAATAAAATTTCCATCAATAAACCCTAATTAAAATAAGTTAATTTTTTTAAGCTAGTTCAATTTCCTAACTGCGACGAAATTCACTTTAAAAATATTAACGAGTTTATCCAAATTACTAACTAAAGATTTAAAAAAAAAAGTGCAAATGACATTCCTTACCATTATTTTTATTGTAATTTAAATTTGAATTTCTCCTTAATTTTAAAAAAGAATTCTTTATCTATATCCGTGTATACAGGGATCCTCTACTATAAGGAGATATATTTTGTTTGCAAGTATCTCTATTTTCTTCAAATATAATTATCTAAATTTTCTACCAAATATAATTATCTAACTTTTCCACTTAAAATAATATAAATATATATTTTTTAATTTTTAAATTACTATTTTAGAATTGTATATTTTTAAATTAAAATAATATGCAAGAGTGCATGTGTTTTTTCCTCCTTTTGTATAAAGGGGATAGTTTTTTTAACTATTTTATTGTTTCCAAGTACTCTTACTTTTCAGTAAAAATAATCCTCAAACTTTTCTGTTTAAAATAATATAAACTTTTAGCATTATATATTTTCTAATTGTACTGTTCAAATTAAAAGATATGGATACATGTAGCCAATGTGTTTCCTAGTTTTTTTAATTATCTTATAAAGTTTCGCATTATTACACTTGATTACAGAATCCAAAAACTTTTTGTTTGAAAAAAAATAATTTTCACTTAAATGGAAATAGAAATTAGAGGAAATTAATTTTCTTATACTTTCTTTCCAACTAAATAAATAAATAAAAAATCTTTATTGATATTATATTATTTTTTATGTATTTTTCTTAAACTCACTGGCATAAAAGTGAAGGCGTTGAAGTGTGTGCGAGTGTGTGTGGTGTGAAAGAATGAAAAAGTAAAAAATTACGAAAAATGCTCTCACCTGGGGAACTGGGAGGATCACGAATGCGTCGAACCAGAACCCCTTCAACGATCGCAGGTAATGCGACGCGATCTCACGCGCGTCCCACACCAGTTTCCCGCACCCTACTACCAGCGACTCGCGCGACACGTACGCCAGCCGGAACTGCAGCCACACGTGCAAGAGGTGCACGGCGTCCACGCACGTCCGCGCCACCGTCACCATCGCCGCCAGCCCTCCGTCCATGTAAAGGCACGGCGACCCTTCCCTTCCGACCGAGAGCGAGTAGAAGAACAGCGGGTCAATCGCCAACGCCACCCCACGCGCCAGCAGCAGCGCGCGGTTCCACTTCTGCACGCGCTTGCTCCGCGGATCGATAACCCTCCCGAACGGTCCAACATTCGAACCGGATGCGGCCCGAAACCCGAGAACCTTATTCGGGCGATTCTGGATCGGAACTAGGGAGGAGCCGGCCGAAGCCTCCCATTGCGGCTGGTTAAAACTGTCGCAGCTGGTGGAGTGAAACACCGGCACGCCAACCTGCGTGCAAGCGTAACACTCTACCGTGCTGCCATATGGATTGTCGTCCACAACAACGTTGTCGTTGCCGTTGCTCCCACTCTCTCCATTACTAACTGTGCTTCTTCTTCGCAACTTTTTGCCAATCCACCTGTCAAGATAATAAAATCATGCTAAAACAAACCTTATAACCTAGTTACATAGAATTCTGTGTCAGCATACGCTGAATTGGTCGAACATGTGATAGATATAAATTATGAACAAAGAATGTTTTGGAATCTCTGTCTGGAAAAATGTCTGATGAATCTTACAGTAAATAAAAATTAGAATTTTTTTATCTAGAGAGGTGCCCAGTTTTATAGTGTATATGAAAATTGGTTAAGGATGAAGAAATGACATTTGGGCACAGAAACCGAAACGGTTAGCTTCTGAAAATCATGTGAGAAGTGTGAAATGAAAGATGGTGTATGAGTACATGAAAGTGTGAGAGAGAACTGGTTTTGGATGGAGATAAGAGATGATAATAGTGCATTAGAGAGATTACCAGAGGGAAGAGAAGAAGGTGTTGGGCATGGTTGGTGATGGAGAGAAACCATGGGAGGAGGGAAGTTAGAAGGAGGATGATTGGAGTGGGGTTGAGGTGTGTCAGGGGAGGCACATGGAAGAAGAGTATATAAGAAAGAGCATTGGAAGAAGATGATGAATTGAGCTTACGGTTACGCAACGATGAGGGAGTGATGGTGGGGTTGGTTGCTACTCTCTCTCTCTCTCTCTCTTACGTTGTTCTGTATTCTCTTTGCCCTTTTCTTCCACCCTTGGGTCCACCTTCTTTGTTTCTTCCCTCTCTCCCTGTGCCACTCCCTACTTCATCTTACACATATTATCCTTCCCCATTCACGTTTCACCTTAAACCTCTACACACCTCAATCATAACATCAAAGTAAAACTACATGTACATGTTAGGTTTTAAATTGCCTTGCACGTTTTTAAACTGGAGATTCCGTACTAAGAATAAAATTGAATATCTTCTTAATTATATTTTAAATAAGAATATTTGGTATAGAAATTGTATTAATATATAAGGAAAAAATAAAACTCAAACATACAAAATAGAGATAATTATATGCTACAGATTATGAACAACTTGTTTTCTGATTAAGATTACAAATACTGGAATTATTATCTGAATGATGATTGGGTGAGATTACCTCCGCATATATAAAACTATTTTAATAGTTTAAGATTATATTTTGAAACGTATGTCAAAAGTTTAATGATTTGAAAACATTCTACCAATCTCCCCACACCAGCTGGCTTGTTTTTCTGTTGGATCAATAAAAACAAACTATATTGAATGACATATAATATTTAAATCCAAACATTTCTGCCATCACATATTTCATGCATCTTTATTACTTCACTGTAGAAGGATATTATTAATTAATTTTTATTGGATTAATTAAAAGCATAAATTTCAACATGTTTATCTAATAATCATATATTATGTTGCCATTAATACCATACAATTCCTATATATATATATATATATATGTTTAATATTAGAGATAGAGGTTTGTTATTTATAATAGTTCTACGTACTCCAAGAAAACCGTCTTTCATAAAAAAATAATTGTAGTTTAAAAAATACATGATAAATACTTTGTAATTTTCTAGATTTTTTTCAAGTGATAGTTTCCTAAAAAAATTGTTAAGTACGACAATATTGAAGTATTACATGATGTAATGTCATAATAAGATAATGACTGAATAATAGAATTTTTTGGAGCAATAATTTGTTGAAGAAACAATTTAAATACAAACTAATGTCAAGCTAGTGTCATTTGGAGCATATGGCCCTTTCTTTTTCAATACAGTGGAGCAAATGGCTTAATTATAAAACTGTAGAAGATATTTATTTAATAAATCGTGTGATCTATATAATTGTGTGATTCGTGATTTATGAAAAAAAAATTGATTGATAAAAGATAATAAAATAGTATACTGATAAATATGTTTCTAGTAATAGCTAAAATCCAATTAGTTTAGATGGGGGAATTGCGATTATGTTTGGTTTTGAGAAAAATAATTGGTTCTTCTTTTCTCTGTTATAAACTATGGTTGCTTTCAAAGTGACGTGACGGGTAATTAATAAAGGGACTAAGAAATTAAGTGGTTTAATAGCCACGAACTTAAACTTTGGTTACTTAGAATTGAATCATCAGGGAAGCACTACTCCAATGGAAATTATAATATATTTAAGAATAAAAGACAAAATGGGAAAGTGAAAGTGTTACAATTAACTAGGATTTATGGAAGAACATCACACGTGCTTGTATTAACTTAAATATTCAACTCTTTTTGGCTTTCACTTTGACTATGATGGATATGTAGTTATTAGCCAACGTTTTCCATAATTTCAAACACTTTATAAAATTGTAGGTTATAGTACTATTACCTTCCAACTATTGTTTGACAAACCTAAGTGAAAAGTTGCATAATCAAAACATTATTAGGGTTGGAATGAAAGAGAAAAATTGGCACCATCATGAAATGGTGAAGGAATGAATAGTGATGTTAAACAAATAAATTAATAAAATAAACAAATATGATTTACGTGTTTTCTTTTATCAATAATAAGGGATGAAACTTTATTGGGACGCAAGAAGCCATGGCCCTCGTTTTCTTTGGTATTGTTATAACATAATATACTTAATTAGTTTCTCTTGTCGTATTAAACTTGTTTTTCTCATTGTCTATAATTGAAAGGATAACGAATGCTAAATATATACAATTAAATAGATTTGTGAATTGGACATATTAAATATATTGACAAATATGTATAATCTTTAATTAGTATAATAAAATATTAGTGTATATAGATTTTGCGTGTTAGGGTTGAGTGAGTGTACGAAATAGTAGGGAACAACTTTCCGCAGGTGGAAGGTTCGTGGTGTCTCTATTATTACACATCAAATTTCGATATATATATATATATATATATATATATATATATATATATATATATATATATATATATATATATA
>Ga0209700_100751_pt1 | contig 64558 bp, 27 predicted proteins | sample SiratroredBW_FD_187528 | JGI IMG/M metagenome (GOLD analysis project Ga0209700, IMG submission 187528) | Root nodule microbial communities of legume samples collected from California, USA - Siratro red BW (SPAdes) (version 2) | ecosystem: Host-associated > Plants > Roots > Nodule | place: USA...
AAAAAAATACAAACCGGACGACTCCATCCGGTTCTCAACCCAGCAGATCGGAAAATCCTCAAATTCGCCGTCGACAGCCCCCAAATCCCAAATCAACTACTCTAATCATCAATATCACCTACTAATTGCTAATAAACATCATAAATTGGTTATCTAATGCTTCTATGAAGGATTAATTGAAAGATTTTGAATAACGAAGGAATGGAAGTCGCGAATGGCTTATGTAAACCGGAAGAAGGTTCTCTTACCGGACGGTTTTGTATTTTTTTTTAAATTGTGAACCGGATGGGGGTGTATCCGGTTCTCATTTTCAAAAAATTAAATCGGATGCCTTGGTCATCCGGTTGAGAAGGGAAGGGATTTTATTAAGATATGGATATTTATGTAATTTCATGAAGTTATGGAATAAAAAAATTATATGGGGGTACAAGAAGAGGGTACGGGGGTAGGGTAGAGGAAGAATTTGTCCGCTTTTAGTTGAGAATAGGTCCACATATTTTATTAGGATATTTTCAGTTATTTAATATTAAATTAACTCAAATAATCACATGAATAAGGAATGATTTGGAAAGATTTAAACAGAATACTAACTGGAAAAAAACAAATAATATTAAAATACAGTGGAAATCTGTTGAGGATTTCATGAAACTATAAAAAGAGGAAACTCAAATGTTCTATTTGAATTAGTTTAAAAAATCTTCTTGACTAGAATAATACTTTTTAAAACAAATCTAAAATACTTTATCTAAATATATTTTAAGTTAATATAAACATTATTTTATTTCGCTTTAGTCTTTATAAATTTTTTATTTTAAAATCTTGACATTTTTTTAGTAATTTTTAATCTTCATTATTAATTATAACTAATTTAATATTAAACATATTAAACATTAATTAAAATAATTAAATTATTTTTACTGCATAATTCAGTTAGGATAAATATTTAATATTTTTGATAAATAAGGTAATCTATTGAAAAGTGGTCTGCAATTATTTTTGTACATCTCAATTTAAATTATTTATTACGAATTCAAAATATAACTTGTATGTTTGTTATATTAGTTGGAATTATACAGAAATAAACATTTATTCTGGTAAATAGGTTTAAATCCTACTTTTTAAGATAAATAAAAAATAAAAAACAGGTTTCTTGAAACCCAAAACAAAATTTTAGATTAATTGGTAAGTATCCCCAGATATTACATCATTAGTACTAGTACTCATTTGGAGTGGGCAAAGGAGAGAACAAGAAGACGAAGGTGAAGTCGAATAAGTGAGCGTGTTTCAGTGTTTTCTTCTCCTTTGGATCTGCAGATAGAAGAGCGATGACCGTCTTTCACTTCTTTAACTGCGCGATTCTCACCTTCGGCCCCCACGCCGTCTACTATTCCGCCACGCCCTTGTAACTCTCTTCTCTCTATTTCTCTTTTATTCACAACTCGCGTATCAGATCTATGTGCGTTTCTCACATTCGTTTAAGCTTCAATTAGCCCTTAACTTATCAATTTTATGCTCTCACTACTTCGCCTGCTTCAATTCTTGTACCAAACTTATTTCCATACGTATTGCTGATAACTCGTTTTTGTAATTTTCTTTCAATGCATAGATGTAATCAATAGCCTATCTGGAACCCTGTTCAATTTTCGATTAACTATAAATCTTGTGGTTGTGTTGAATTTTGGAATTTCCCCCTTTTTACTGAGATTTTAAAACTAGGTCTTGTAAGTTGGTTTGATGTGTTAGTTAAGTAATTAGTTTCCAAATGCAGATCTGAGTATGATACACTTGGCACCTCTATCAAAGCCGCTGTTGTTTATCTTGCAACGGCATTAGTCAAGGTTGGTGAATATATTGTTTTTTAACTATTGTCGTGTCGTTGCACAAAGGATGGTGACAATCTGACTCAATTTTTTGTCTGGCAATCTGGCTGGCAGCTTATTTGTCTAGCTACTTTTCTCAAGGTATCGGAGAGTGATAGCTTTGATCCGTATCAGGTATGCATGTGAATTGCTCCTTATGAATTTGATTGAATTGATTTATGTATACTGGTCATGTAGGATGCTAAATAACAAGTGTTAATCTTTAAATGAAGACCAAACGTTTATGTTTTTATACTGTACCTGAGAGCGATTACAAATGATTAGCAGTCTAAGAAGCACAGACTCTTACAGTAGTTATGTTATGTCGAACACTGCATTGACATTTAGAAGTTACAATACTTTTTAGTTGTGCTTTTGTGATTTTCCTTTTTAACTTTTATACCGATGTAAATTGAAATACCATAATAATTAGACAAATCTGAGCATTTGCAATGACACGTTCTCTTTTAAAACGTTATTTGTATTTTGTAGTTTAAGATTCTTAGTTTACAGTAATTTCAGATTAATTTTATGTTTTATGGCTTATTTATAGCTGTGTCATATCTTATGACGTTTAACATTTGCTATGCCCTATGTTCACGTGGTATCTGAGTTTTCTTGCTAACAGAATTATTTTATGTCAAGTGTTGCTCAATTCATAGTTTTATCTTAAATTATAAGGTGTAGACTGTAGAGACAGTGAAGTTTAATATTATACACGCCATTGGGAGTTTCCCATTACTTGGTAGAAGAACAGCCATATTTTATAGGTGAACTGTGTTTTTGCAAAAATTAAATAAATAAATCAATGCTCAGTATTATCATATTATGTTTGCATTCTTTTTTCTGTTCTTTGATTTTTTTTGTTTTATTTGACTCTCCTTCCACCAAAATACTAGTATGTATTCTCCGTTGAGATTTAGTGTGTGTATTAGTTACATGAACATGGAGGGTACCGGTTAAAGTCGCATATATAGACGCAGAAAGTAAGAGTATGACATGCCAAAATCAGAAGTAGGCAGATGTTTTTAATATTCAGACTGCTTTATCAGAATTAGAGCTTGAATGGAGAGGAATGACACTCCCCCTTTCTAATATTTGGTTTGCTGAAGATTGCAAATTGCAATTGTGTTTATCACTTTTATTCCATTCCATTGTGCATTTAATAATATATGCATGGAATTGGCGTAAAATGAAACACAAATCACAACTGAAACTAATAATTATAAACAAGGTAACAAAACAAGCACCTATACCTTCCAGCCTAGAGTGAAGTGAATAGGCTTCTTGTCTGAATCTGCCCAGAAAGAAATCACCATTTAATTTCCTAACAAACTAAGGACTCCATATTCATGCATAATAGAGATGAAAATAAAATAACCATTTTGCTTATGAAATATCCTCTAAGATAGAAGAGCCATGAAGCATATGTCAATGACAGATACTCTTCCATATCAAGAGTCCGTTTGTGCTGCCTATATTTTGAGGAATTATGGAGCACTTCTGGTGCAAGGAGCTCATCTCCATATTTTCTTAGAAAAATCGAAGTTTGTATTAGACAACAAAATGAAAGCACATAACAACTTAACAATTGGTGGCTGTCAATTTATAATTTGAAGCCCTAGATATTGTCAGTGTCTATTTAGAGTCATTGTTATTAAGGTTTTATCTCGAGTGATAACAAAGGCCTTTATTCTTCAGGAGTTTCTGAAGGCATTAATAGGTTTTATAGATGTTGCTGGGCTTTATTTTGCCTTGACCCAGTTGACTCACAGGAACATCTCTCAGAATCATAAATTTCAAGCAGTTGGACTTGGTATGTGTGACAAGCTATACCATTTTGTACATTTTTTTAATATTTATGTCTATCTTAAAGTGATATTCTTCTTCTAGGGTCATCCCCTTATGTTTTCTTGTGTTACTTTACTGCTCTTGTCTTCATCTGGGTCTTGGTTGCTCTTTTCTTGTGACAGGCTGGGCGTTTGCTGACTCTGTACTGCATCGGTTGGCTCCTCTTTGGGTTGGTGCCAGAGGATTAGAATTTACTTGGGATTACATTCTTCAGGGCCTTGAGGCTAATGCAAATTTGGTATGTCTTTTTATTAAGAGTCTTTTATTTTTCTAAGACTGAAATACAGTCCTCATCAGTATTATTCTCCTGGAATTCGGAACTTCTTTTAACTCTTCGTTCATTTGCATGATGAAATTGTTTGTCTATGTTGGTAAGTGTTATAAGTGAAAACACGACTTAATTCATGTGCAGTTTGTAGTATGTGTATTATCTGTAATTTTAAATATTTCTGGACTTGCTTCTGTACAGGTGTTGAGCATATCCCTTGCTGCTCTTGGATCTTTGATGTGGCTTCGAAAAAATAAACCCAAGACTCTCATCCCTATTATTTATTTGAGTGCCGGGATTGTAGCAACCATGCCATCTATCACAAGGTCTTTCCTGGTTCATTACAGTTACTGTTATGATATTTAAATGTGTATTTCATGTTCAAATTATTTTTTTTCTACTATTTTTCCCTACGCAATACAAGTTTTTGAATTGAGAACCAGCATAACATATTTCTTGAGCTTACCTCGTCTCGCTGTGCTAATGGTCCATTAGGATCAGATTGCCCATCATATGGTGTTGACAAGTATTAGATATTTTACTTGGCTAGTAATTATTTAGTTAGCCATTACACAATTATTTTTGTCATTTTCTTTAGTGTGATATTTGACGAACTATATCTTCTGCAGCTATCTGAGGCGTGGATTGGGGTGGCACTTTCCTAAAGTGGTAGGTTTTGAGCTGTTCACATCCCTGGTGATGGCTTTTATAAGCTGGCAACTGTTTGCAGCTTGTCAGAGACCTTCCGTGTGAGAAAGCTCCTTGCACAATGATAGAAGCTTGCGTAACTATTTTCCGGCTGGAGTTTTGGTCTAGGGTCACCTGCTTCTTTTGGCAGCCGCAATGCTTTTAAATTTATCAATTGTAATTTCTTAAATAGTTTGATTAAGTTAACACGCTTATTTATGTTCTTGCGGTAGAATTTGGCTGCAGCAATTCATTAGAAATTTTTGTCATCAGAAGTATTTGAGTTATTTAAGTTAACTATTTATCTTAAATAGTTACCCCATACGTCTGGGATGAAAGGTTGCAAATACTTTATCTTTGAAACTCGGTAGGATTTCCCATTTTTTAACCCACTTTATCCATTATTAAACCACCCATGCCTTGTCTATCGCAAACTTCATGTTTTAGAATGCTGGCTGCAAAATCGTTGTGAAACAACATATTAACTTTCATATTAACAGGGGTTCTGTTGCTGTCTCTTTACATGCCCACCCACGTCTCACAAATTCACCAACGAGTGAGTCAAGACTAAATGTTTCGCTGGTTTTGGTAACATGGGACATTTTCTACGTTTCATTCAGTGTATATGTGGTTTTGCCAGCTTGCTGTCAATGGTCTCGCTAAATTTCTGTGCATACCTGTGATTTTATATCTTTAATTTGAGATGCGATTTGAAACAAAGTGTTCGGCGTGAAATCATTTTCTGTTGTATTTTGACCTGAACACAAGCCTCGTGTTAATGAAACTGAAGCGAAAGGTGGCAATACTAAGATATAAGTTTCTCCGCAGTTTTAAAATCTAAAAGTTCCATTTAAGAACACCTACAACGTTATATTATGTTCTTTATTTACATGCCGTTAGCACTGTGATGAGTAAAACTCTCGAAGTAATCTGTAATGAGACGTGAGACAATTCAAAGAAATTACGACCACGGTTAAAATAGTCTTTAAAAATGCCAAATATTACTTTAATTTTCTAAATTCGTATTAATCTATGAAACTACAAAAATTAAGATGAGTTAGTCATTTTAAATAAGAATTCGTTTTAAGATTTAAAATATTGACGGATTTGCATTTTCTTAAAAAAATTGTTAAGCACAAAAATTATTGGAAATGCTTATTGTACGTAAAGTGTGCCCAATTTAAGAGTAATTTAAAAATAATAGTAATAATAATAATTTGGTATGCAGCCCAGAGGCCGAAACTTCCTAGGTTTCGAAGCAGAGGTTTGGGAATGCAGCAGTTGAAGCCAATAAATTATTGACCAGAGATCATCCAATTACGAAGGAAGCAAGAAAATGATGAAAGTTGGGAAATAGATATACAAGTCATAATGAAAAGAAGAACAGGCGCAGCATCAATATAGATGGAACATACAACTATTGGGGATATTAATTAATTACTTGCTCATCTGATTCATCTTTCACTCTGCCTCAGTCTCCTCCACCCACGCTTCAATTCGCAGGAGCACAAACCCAACAGCAACCCCCACAAGAACAAGGCCATTGATGATAGCAGCAATTGTGAATATCTCACCTGCGGCATTGCAGGTGGATGAGAGCGCCCCTCCTCTCTTCCCTTTTCCATTGGATGCCGTTGCTTTCACCGACCTCATTATCTTAGCGAAGCACTTCTCAGTGCTCAAGGGAAGCCCCAAGGCCACGACACCATTGCTAGCCTTGAGCCCCCCAAATGAATTAAGGCCTCTTACGTGTACCACTTTGTTCATTGCCTTCTTGGTCTTGGCAGGTGAGCTCACGACGGCTCCGCCGGTGATGTTCTGAGGACACACGACAGCTGTGGCCATGGCCATTTGATCCTTACTGCTACCCACCAAATAATTTTATCAACCAAACCTTGAAGTGCCTCGCGTATCACTCACTTCACCTGTGGATAGGAAGGATTGTTTTGAACTACGAAGATCAAATGACTCTTAAAAGTGGGTATTTATTTGGATAAGGAGCTCCCACACTGATTGGCTGATAGGCCACGGATGACTCCTGTAGATTAGATGCTTATAAAACATGGAATGGTGGGTCACACCTCCTCTCCACCCTTCACCACTTCTCATTTCACTTCCTACCAACTTAAATATTTATTTCCAAACATAGCCTTTTTACTTTTTTATTTTCCACCAAATGCTTCAACTTTCTATATTTTCCTAATTATTATTATAAAGCATTGTATTTTAGAGTGTTTCTCAATTCAAGAATTTAAAGAATGTTATATTATGTGAAATTTTATGTAAATCTAACCAAATAATTTGGACATAGTTGTTATATTAGATTTTATTTAATCATAATATGTTTCGAAACGTTATATTACGTGGAATTTTATGTAAATCTTACTGAATACTTTGAACTTGGTGAATATTATTACATGAGATTTTATGTACTAATAAAACAAAAGAATATTTATATTATGTTGCCGCATCTGAAAGAAAAGATATTGTTGTATTAGATTTTATTTAGTCATAATATGTTTCGGAAATGTTATATTACGTGGAATTTTATGTAAATCTCACTGAATAATTTGAAATTGGTGAATATTATTACGTGAGATTTTATGTACTAATAAATCAAAAGAATATTTATATTATGTTGTCGGTATATTATGTTATAGAATTTAAACATAAATTCTATAGTGAATATTAGCCCCAAGACCGAAAATGCAATTCGAAAAAAAAATGCATGAACACCACCTCCTGTCACTAAATATACTTAGAGAGAGAAGTAAAAGGGTATGAAATATAAATATGATACCTCGAAAAAGAGAGATAAAAAATGATAAATATTAATAAAGTATTGTTGGCTGTTAAAATATAATTGCTCTTAGGAAAAAATAAATGATTATACAGGAGTAGAATTTAAAATAAAAGAGGAATGGAGTATTCTGAAAACAAAATTTATATAATTTATTTGAATTTAAAATAATTCATGGAACATATTTGAATGATGGGGTTCATCAAAGGACAACTTCTAATGAAAAAGGAAACTGAAGGGAAAATAGAAGTTCGAAATGGTTATCAAAAGATAAAAAAGATTTTTTTTTTCACAAAAAAAATAATGAAAGGTGGAAAGTTAAAACAAGACAAGGAGGAAGTGGATGGATCATGTGTTTCTTGAACTTGTAGATATTAACCATACATAACTGTTGACTTTGGTCTATGCAGAAGGGACATACAAGAAACATAAATTTAGGTAAGTAGGTAATTAAACCAATGAAACTAACGTACATCTAAAATTAAAAGCACTTGAAGGCAGAAGAGGTTAAGAATTAGGGAGAAAATAGAAAGAAAGAAGATTGTCTATTTTTGTGGCATGGAAGTTTGTAAAAGGAAGCTGAGAAATCACAGCAGAGCCTCTCGTATGGCTGCTTTTAACGGCTTCATCTCTACCTCTCAACTTGACCTTTTCCCCTCCTCCTACTTCTTTCTATAAGCACCCTTCCCCTTCCAACCCAATGCATAATCTCTCTCACACAATGGCCTCGGGCTGCTTCCTCTTGCTCTCCCTTTTTCTCCTCTCATCATTATCATCTTCTTCCCATGCAATTTCCGATGTGGAAGCCTCTTTCATTGCTCGTCGCCAATTGTTGCACTTGAATGAGAATGAGGACTTGCCCGACAACTACGTAAGTAACTATAAAACAAACCTAAAATTCTCCAATTCTAGACTAAAAGCTGCATACATTGCACTTGAGGCGTGGAAAAAAGCTTTCTACTCAGACCCCTCAAATTTCACATCCAATTGGTCGGGCGCAGATGTTTGCTCCTACAATGGAGTTTTTTGTGCAAAGGCTTTAGATGACCCAAAGATCGAAGTTGTAGCTGGGATTGACCTTAACCATGCAGACATCGCAGGTTACATTCCCCCAGAAGTTGGTCTGTTGGCTGACCTTGCACTTTTGCATATAAACTCCAACAGGTTTTGTGGGATTATCCCAAGCAGCTTTTCCAAGCTTAAGATTCTGTACGAGCTAGACATCAGCAACAACCGCTTTGTTGGGCGGTTCCCTGACACCGTGCTTTCAATTCCAGACCTCAAATACCTTGACATCAGATTCAATGACTTTGAAGGGGAATTGCCTTCTGAGCTTTTCAACAAAAGCTTCGACGCTATATTCTTGAACAACAACCGCTTCACGTCCACCATTCCTCAGAACCTGGGATCGACTCCAGCCACGGTTGTGGTTATGGCCAATAACAATCTCACAGGGTGCGTGCCTTCCAGCATTGGCAACATGAAGTCATTGAACGAGTTTATTTTGGTCAACAACAACCTCATCGGTTGCTTGCCAGCGGAAGTTGGAAAACTGGAAAAAGTTTCGGTGTTTGACATAAGCAACAACAACTTCGTCGGCGTGTTGCCTAAGACCTTAAACGGGCTTAAGAATGTTGAGTACTTGTCCATTTCACATAACAAGTTTACAGGTTTTGTGCCGCGTAATGTGTGCAGTTTGCCCCATTTGGTGAACTTCACATTCTCCGATAACTATTTCAACGGAGAGGAAGAAGGTTGCGTGCCTCAGAAGAAAGAGCCCGCATTGGACGATGAGAACAATTGCATTCCAGATAGGCCAAAGCAAAAACAGTCAAACGCTTGCAATGAGGTGATAAGCAAGCCTGTGGATTGTAGCAAAGCCAAGTGTGGCGGTGGGAGCCCCTCTCCATCTTCCGGTTCTCCAACAACGCCGTCTAAGCAACCACCAAAGCCTCCTAAAAAGGAGAAAACACCGCCGTCACCAAAGCCACAACCTCCACCCACCCCTTCACCACCAAAGCAACAGCCCAGCCCTCCTCCCACTCCTCCAACACCCAAGGCACAACCACCACCTACCCCAACTCCAAAGCAAAAAGAACCAGCTCCCCCCACACCAAAGCAAAAGTCCACCCCTCCCCCTACCCCTCCATCACCCAAGCCTCAAGAACCCAAATCCTCACCACCACCACCAGAGGATGATCCCCACCGGGAAGCCCCCAAGAACCGAGAGAGACCTCCACCACCGCCTGTCCACTCTCCTCCTCCTCCTGTCCATTCCCCACCACCACCTGTTCACTCCCCACCACCTCCTGTCCATTCTCCACCCCCTCCTGTCCATTCTCCACCACCACCACTCCATTCTCCACCACCACCTGTTCACTCTCCACCTCCACCGGTTCACTCACCTCCACCACCCGTTCACTCACCACCACCACCGGTTCACTCGCCACCTCCACCCGTCCATTCTCCTCCTCCACCAGTCCACTCTCCTCCTCCACCCGTCCAGTCTCCTCCTCCACCAGTCCACTCTCCACCTCCACCCGTCCAGTCTCCTCCTCCACCCGTTCATTCTCCTCCCCCGCCCGTCCACTCTCCTCCTCCACCTGTTCACTCTCCTCCACCACCCGTGCACTCTCCTCCTCCACCTGTTCACTCCCCTCCACCACCTGTCCATTCTCCTCCTCCCCCAGTTTTCTCTCCACCACCACCCGTTCACTCTCCTCCTCCACCGGTTCACTCTCCACCACCACCTGTTCACTCTCCACCACCTCCAGTGCACTCTCCACCGCCACCAGTGCAATCTCCACCACCTGCTTCGCCTCCTCCTATGGAAGACGTCTTCCTTCCCCCGAACTTCGGGTCTTCTTATGCTTCACCCCCTCCACCTATCATTGCTGGCTACTAGAAGGGGTGCACATCTTTCTACCATTTATAATAGTTCCTAGACTTAAAAAAGTTGCATTGTAAACTATACCAACACGAACAGATCTTTTTTTTTTTCTTTTGTTCAATGTAAATGTCCTGTACTCAATTTAGCTGAATGAGCTAATTGAAGATAATGTTATCCATACAACACTATAAGAGATAGAATAGTATTTACTATGTCATAATCTCCCTGTTATAAGAAAAATTCCTAATGCAAATGCTGTTATGTAATAATCAGTTCATTTCCTACTTACAATAATTGCATTTTGGTTATAGCTTTAAATATCAGACTTTAAATTTAATTATAATATTTTAAAAAAGTAATTAATTCAAATAATACAATTTTTTGTAAACTAATATTTAATTTAATTATATTAGTAACAAAGATCAGTATAACTATGACGCGTTAATATAGAGCAAATCAGTCAATATTAGATAGTAATATTTTTTATGAGAGCAATTATATATAGATATCGATTGTATTTTAAATATCCCATTAATATATTTTAAAAAAAATTCTATCACTTCCTAATATCATAACATTTACAAATTTATATTTTTTTTTCTCTTTTAAGTGTATTTTTTTCTAGTTTATAAATAGAATCTGTAGTTGTTCAACGTGCGGTGTAAAATGTATTTTCTTTTATAATTATAATATCTTCATAGTGTTTTATTTAGGATATGAATAACCTACTAAAGCTGTCGTATGATTATTTTTTTCTAAATCTTTTTCTTCTTATTTCATAGTTTATTTCTTTATAGTTTTTTTTATTAATTATATATCATAGAGAGTAAGACATTTCAATTTTTTAAAAATTTAATACATTTTCAATTTCTATTTATTCTAAAAATTTACAACCACAAAAAGGTGAAGCTTCGATGTTTTCCGTATTACTCTCACTAAACAAAATAAAGTGTTAACTTTTTTGGGTTTTGACCTCCGTTAGATGTGATGTATTGCGGTTTGACTTTCTCTAAGTAACACCATCTTCGTTACTTCCTGCGATTTAAAATCTCATCTTTTCTCTGATATTTCATTATTAGTACCACTATTTTTCTTTTTTAAATCATTATATTGGTATGTCCATTCTTTTATTTTCTTCTAACTATATATTTATTTCATTTTAATGTTTGTCCATTGAAAAATATTGAATGCATATTAAAAAAAAGCAAAATAAAGTAATGCAAACAATTTACAAATTTTATATACGTAAGTGAAACTAACATTTATAATATAGTAGGGTCTACGAGTTTTAAGTAGACATGGTTATATCCAAAAGGAAGAATATCTTATATGTCACTCGTAAAATGCATACAAAATAAAAATATCCCATCCATCAATTTCCGTAAAAAGAACAACACAAATATAGGTTTCTTGGTTTTCAAATATCCTCTTCTTAATATCGATTAATTATTTGATTAATAAATACATATCAGATTGAGAGATCGTAAAGACTACAAAAGTGTAAATAAAGTAATTTAATTATTTGAATGACCAATATTTAGTTTAATTATATTAATAAACGATAAACAAGAATATTATGACTTACACTAAAAAAAAGTTAATAATAAAAATTATAACTATAATATCATTTATATCTGCCATAAATATATATATATATATATATATATATATATATATATATATATATAATATCTGAATGAAAACCAAATTCACTTGAAGTAGATATTTAGGATTACAGTGCCTTTGTCTTTATATATTAGGATGATGGGAGTGATCGTGTGCACGTGGTTGGAGCTCGAGGAGCCACTGGTTTTGCATTACCTGTTGGAAGTGAGGCATTTGAAGAGTCAGGTCGGTCACTTGTACGTGGAACATTGGATTATCTCCAAGGTCTCAAGGTGGGAGTCTTTTCATCCATCCAATCCTTTCTGCTCCCCTCCCTCCAAAAGTCAAAGATAAATTGAAGCACTGAGCTGCTGCTTATTTTGTAAACTGACATAATTGATATCATGCTTTTAGATGCTTGGAGTCAAGAGAATTGAACGGGTACTTCCTATTGGAACTTCCTTGACTGTTGTTGGTGAGGTAATGTAATTAATTTCAATAACATAGCTACTTACTTTCTCAAGAGTCAAGAGTGTCATTTCATTATAATTGGTATTAGCAGGGTTGCAGATTATATAGGCAATGCTAAAGATATAGCACGAGTAATACTTGCCCTTCTACTTGCTGGAACAATCATTTCACTAAACACATGCTTCAGTGATTCCTGAATGCTTGTGACTTGAATGCACAAATTTTAGATTGGAAGAACTTCTAGTAGATTATTTGATACATTTGAAGCGAAATGAACTCTACCTTACAAGTTTTCTAATTTAGATCATAGGCATTGTTGTTTCTCATAAAATCAAACACATTACAGCATATATTAGAGTAAAAAACTATGGCTTTCTATTTTCAATTTGTCAAGTCTAGTTCATTTTTGTGCCTATTAGATATTAATCCTTTATTGTTTCTTTTAATTTAATTTTTAACTTTATCGTCAGGCTGCTAAAGATGATGTTGGCACCATTCGAATTCAGCGACCCCACAAAGGACCATTTTATGTCTCTCCCAAAACAATTGATCAACTAATTGCAAATCTAGGAAAATGGGCAAGGTTGCTTTACAAATGTCTGGATGCCTTTCGAGAGTTTTGGTGTACCAGATTTTTACTGACTAAATTTTCTTATTAGGTGGTATAAGTATGCCTCTATGGGCTTGACAGTGTTTGGTGCTTATCTGATAGCTAAGCATGCAATTCGGTACATATTGGAAAGACGGCGTCGCAGTGAACTACAAAGAAGGTACACATCACTGGTGATTCTTCTCATTAGTGGTAAAAAACCAAAAGCCATTGAAAGCTTTTAATTAGGAAAAGGGTGATACAACGTTGTTTTAATTATTAAGAGTTCACCTCTCAACTTTAACGGGAATTATTGCCACCGTTCTATGCGCCTGTCTTATTTTTAATTGGTCTTAACAATTTGATCCAGGGTTCTTGCTGCTGCTGCTGGGAAGAAGTCAGGACCAAATAATGATGGTAAATTTTGTGGCTTAACTATATTTTTGTTTGCATAGCCTATTTCAATATTTACCATAAATTTGTGGTTCTTTCTCAGTTGAAAAGGCGGACAGCTTATCAGATGTTGCTAAAAGGGATCGCATAATGCCGGATTTGTGCGTAATATGCCTCGAACAGGAATATAATGCTGTTTTTGTTCCGTAAGCTATCACTATCATCCTCTTTCCTGCTTAACATAAAATGTTCTGCTGTCAATTTTAGTCGGTTGTATTCTTTTTTTCATAGGAAAACTGGCTATTATAGAAGCAGTACCACTGAGAATTACAAGCAAACTTCCACAGTTTCATTATTTTTTTCCATTTCTTAATTATTTTTGTTAACTATAATAAACATGAAGAAAAGAAGCCTATTCATTCCAAATTATTCAAAACAATGTTTGGTAGCCAAAGATATTATTGTTAGCTATAATTGAGTATTAAATTTAGTCCAAGTTTTACAGGCAAAATAAAAAAAGTGCAACATTGCAGAAAACGTTTCCCTTGAGTTAACCTCCTCCCAGTGTTGTGTGTGGAAGCTTTGATATTATTTGTATCATATTAATTGTATTTGATTATTATATACTATATACACACTATCTGTATAAACTGAGATGTTCAAAAGCAAAGTTATCTATTTAATTACATACGCTATTGAAAGCGCTCTAAGTTTTATGTTATGTTATCAGGTGTGGACACATGTGTTGCTGTACAGCTTGTTCTTCACACTTGACCAATTGTCCTCTTTGCCGGCGGCAGATAGAGAAGGTTGTCAAGACTTTCCGTCACTGAGTATGAGCATAATAGAAGCCCAACTAAAACAAGTCACTTGGAATGAGGAATTGTGCCTTAAGAATCCAAGAGCAACAAATCTGGTCGCTGTTGATTATATGATTTAGCACCTTTTCATCGTCTATATTTTTTTAGAGGCTTTGTCTCTGAGCAATTATGAAACCAACGGCCTTTACAGAAATATCTACGCTGATTTGGCATCAAAACTTGTAAATAGTTATCAGAACAAGTTATATTACTTCAGTCTGTTGTAGAACTTTATTTTCTTATAGGATGTATTCTACTTTTTGTTGAATGTCTCTTCGGATGTAATCATACCAGGAACTTATTCTATACTTGAGTTCTTAAGATAGTAATGGATTGTTGTCTTTGTAATCACTAGTTTATCAATGATAATGACATACATTCTCATCCATTTTTTTAACAAATTCTATTATTGGCAGAAATTAGTTGTAAATTACTAAATTGTGAGATTAATGAACATCATTTAAGCTTTTGTAATTTTTAATAAATTTTAATCAGTAAAAAACGGGAACTAATTTTAACTTCTACATATTTGTTTAATGTAATATGACGTGTGCCTACATTTGATCACTACGTCACTTTAGTTTGTGTTCTTTATCTTCTGGGGTGGGTATAAAATAGTGAAAAAAGGGTTCTTTAGCGTGTTTATTTGAACTAAATTGATGGCCATACTGTGAACAGGGTTCGGAAGTTTGGAATATATCCTCGGCTTTCTAAAGGATGGTAATAAATGTTCATCAGTGATGAAAAGAATAAACGGTAAAATAGGGAATCTTTTTTTGTGAGTGGAGAACTAGGAAGTTTTTAGCGTTGAGGATAAAGGAGTAAAACTATATTTTAGGTCAATAATTTGTGGTTCTTTGCTTCAGAAAACTCTAATAATGAGGGCTTTCTTTGTTCAAAAAAGTCGAAATTCCTTTCTACCTTGGCCCGACAAACCGTGACATTGTTAAATAATTTTCTTTTATAAATCAGCTTTTGAAATTTAAGTTAAATATTGTAAGATTCAGCATTACCTTCAAGCAATGCAATCCAATTATTAGACTTCATAAGTAGTAACTTATGAAAGGACTAATTTAGCAAACATTAAATAACATGTAAAAAAGCTGTTGAAGTTATTTCATTGCCGTGTTAATCTTCAATTTTATTAGTCATTTGGATGGACTCGTGTTCATGCAGAGAATTGATCCATTACAGTATGCATGCAAAGTTGTAGGCGCAGCCTAATCTTTAAGCACGATATTCAGAAAACATAAAATGATGAACAAGCACCTCAGAGCCAAACTATTAAAGAATTTCCACGTGCTCTCTTCAGATTCTTTTTATAAATCGGAATAGGATTCTAGTTGTTCAAGAAACAATAATATATATTCTAACAGTACCATATTACAAATCACATGGACCAGTAGAATCACGTTTGGTGTGAGGGAAGCTAACATGATTCTTTGTTGCAACTAGGCTTTGATAATTTCTCCATTCTGCTACCTGGAGACAACTGAATCCTATACCATCCACCAGGTGCATGCTCCCTTCTTTGTTATCCATACTAAGATATCAAATATGCCAATAAGGACATAGCATGGTGTGTTAGTTTTGCTAGTTTGTTTCAGCTCTAGGTGGATATATAATAATTATTAGGGTGAGAAGAAAGTGGTGGGAATTGATCCCTGCCATGGAAACTAAGAAAAAGCAACCTCATTAGTAGCTTGGCTAGCTGTAACGAATCTTATCCTAATGGTTTCTTCAATAACAATTGGTTCTCTCAAAGGATCACATTTCAAAAGAAGAACATTTTTGTCTTTATTTTTCAAATATCCTTGCCTTTTCACTTTTCCTTTCCACACTCAACATAAACCGTATAAACATAAACACAAATATCCTCACCACCAACACCCCGCAATATTCTAAGCTTAACCCCATTGAGTATCACAGCATGGACAAAAACAATGGCTCAAACTCTTCTGTGTGCAACAAAATCCGTCAAGCACTTGCAAGCAACCTTGCTGTTCGAACCGTTCAACGCATCACAAGCTTCAATCAAGAACCTAAACCACTCACCAAACATCCAAAAACACCTTCTTCCATCACTAGTATTCCTATCCAAAACAAACCACATCCACATCATAAGGCTCAAGAAGGATCAGGATCAGGAGCAATTCCCGTAAAGTTTGATCACTCAACCCCTAAGTTGAGAAATGGAAACTCAGCAGTCTCAAGTGCTGCAAAAGGTGCAGAAAGAGCAAACAAAGTGGCTATCAAAGGTGAACCTCATCCACAGCGTGTTCCCATGCAAGGGTATAAACAACATGGTCATGGGGTGCCCACAGAATCACCACAAGGTAAGAAAACGGATATCAATGACCATTTCAAAGATTTCATTCAACAAACCAGGGAGAAAATGATGAGAAGCATGACGAACATTGGTTGGGGTCAGAACAACCATGCTGCTGCACCAGATCATGAGCCTCAGCATGGAAGCAACAAAAGCGAAAGCCATTTTTCAGACTTTATTCAGCGTGCTAGAAAGAAGCTCAGAACTACAACAACTGTTCGAAAGAGTAATTACACGAAGAAAGAGTGAGAGTCTGAATATTGAAGAAGCTTGATCAGTAGTATTGCTGGTGTGGTGTGGTAAAGTATGAGTGGATGCAAGCATCATATATATATATATATATGTGTGTTGATGTCTTAATACATTGATCTATATTTTGAATTCAGTTGAATATTCTGTATAAAAAGATGTTCTTGTGTGAATTTTCTTAAGTGTTTCAGTGATTTGATTATGATGAAAGATAAAAAGTTCAACTAAAATTGTTTCTTGTAAGGATCATGCTCCAAAAATATATTAATAACTAAAGTTAATGTTGTTTTAATTAGACTACATTGTTCTGTATTGATCACATAGTCTTGGATCCAAATTATTTTTTTTAGGGATTTCTGAAGCGAAAATTTTCAAAGTAAAATCAATGAAATTGTAATTGTTCTTAAATTACTTAGTGAATGCTTTAGGCGAGAAGTTTTGCAGGACCTTTATTAGAGCATTCCGGTTCCTTGAGACTGAAAAAGTTCCTTTATTTATAGAATTGATTCCCTCACTTTCATTCTTAATAGATTAATGAAAAACCACTTCAAAACAACCCCCAAACCGGATGTGAAGTGGGAAAAGTAATTGTGAAAACATGCTTAAAAAAAATAGAGGGTTTAATTATGTTTTAAGACATTTTAAAACATTTTTACAAAGCTTTGAGTAATAATAAAGTTCATACTTGATAGACGATCTGTTAAACAAGTCTACGAAGGATTGCGTTTAAGGAATTCAAACTGATAGATGAACTCGCTAACAATGTTTTCTAAACACTTATTTTCATAAAACTCTCCTTATATTAGTTACACATAAATAAGATACAATATTTAAGGGCAAAGACGAAGAGATTTGCGTATGTTATTTTTATAGTAGTTTGTTTTATAATTCATATTATATTCAGTTTTTAATCACTATAATCAAGTTTTATTAAACACACAAACCCTGTAAAAATATAAGCGAGTATTATTTTTATTTGGACTCAAGCTACTCTTAACTAAAACAATTCGAAAAGTATTATTTAAATTGTAATTATTTTTAGTTAAAATCTCCTATTATTGTTTAGAACATTCTTTACTAAAACCAAAACTTATTTGAAAAACATCTATTTCTAATTAAAAATCTAAATATTATTTAAAACACAATTATTCCTATTATAATCTAAACGTTTTAAAATTAAAAAAAAATATACCTACAAGAAAAAAAAATACATCTTTACTACGAATATAAAGATTATACACTAAAATAGGGTTAAGAATTGCTTAAGAAAACAAAAACTTTCTTATTCTTATTACAAGAGTTTCGTGAGTTTTCTTTCTCCAGGTATATGACTGAAGACAAATTCTTCCTCCACCCCCATACCCTCTTCCTGCACCCCCATATAATTTTTTTTCCATTACTGCCCTTCATGAAATTACATAAATACCCTCTCTTTCGTTTTTTGAAATTGTGAACCGGATGGGGGTGCATCCGGTTCTCATTTAAAAAAAAAAAATACAAACCGGACGACTCCATCCGGTTCTCAACCCAGCAGATCGGAAAATCCTCAAATTCGCCGTCGACAGCCCCCAAATCCCAAATCAACTACTCTAATCATCAATATCACCTACTAATTACTAATAAACATCATAAATTGGTTACCTAATGCTTCTATGAAGGATTAATTGAAAGATTTTGAATAACGAAGGAACGGAAGTCACGAATGGCTTATGTAAACCGGACGAAGGTTCTCTTACCGGACGGTTTGTATTTTTTTTTAAAATGAGAACCGGATGGGGGTGCATCCGGTTCTCATTTTCAAAAAATTAAACCGGATGGCCTGGTCATCCGGTTGGGAAGGGGAGGGATTTTATTAAGATAGAGGTATTTATGTAATTTCATGAAGGGTAGTTATGGAATAAAAAAATTATATGGGGGTGCAGGAAGAGGGTATGGGGGTGGAGGAAGAATTTGTCATGACTGAAAAGAAAAAATTTCCAACATAGCCCGTCCCTTCTCATTTTTAATGGATGAATGGACTGAGCCGTTTTTACGCTCATAAATAACCATTCTCCTGAGTCTGATCTCTTCGAGACAAAGAAAGACAGAGGCTATACGAAGTAATTAACAATAGTAACCCAAATGAGATTGTAAGGTAGGTGCCAAAATGTTGGGGAGAGAAGTTTCGAACACTCTTCACTAAAACATTCGAGTTCCTTGACAGTGACAATTTATATAGAATTGTTTCCCTTTTAAGTTATTAAGAATTTATATAGAATTTAGGAATACAATTTTTAGAAAGTTATTTTGATAATTTTAGGATTGCGGAGGTGCAGGAAGAAAATAATGAAGTTGTTTCTTAATATGTTCAAGTTGACCTATTGCCAGCCTTTTTTTTAGATGTTCTTCTCCTGTTAAAAAGACGGTTTCTTCCTATACCTCCATAGATAATGGAAATTCTAAAACTGAACTTAACTAAACATGTAAAATGTTTTAATTAGTCACATTTTATCTTACACCCCTATTTCATAAGCGTGGTAAGAAGAGTGGCCTTCCTGAAAACGAAAAACTTTCCTTCAATACCTCTCCAATGCATCACCACTAACCACTACGATCAATCATCACCAGGTAATTGCTTCCAGCACTCCATATTTGCTTCCTCTACTCCACCAAACATCCTTGTCAGAATATTCAAAACAAGAGTGATGCAGCCGACCAAGAGTAAGAGTTAAGTGGCATAGACTTAGTGTAGGGGGTGTAGAGTGTGGAGTTGGTGAAATGTCTTACGAAAAATATAAAATATTTTCCGTAAAAAAAAAATTATGTATTACAAAAGAAGGAAGTGTGGATGAGTGTAATGAGAAATGTTTTTCGTAAGTCACTTTTTATCTTACGAAAAAACGTTTTTCGAAATTAACAAAAAGTATAAACGTCCATTCACACATTTTTTTATGGGGTGCAAGAAGTAAATATGGGGTCCAGGAAGCAATTACTGCATTCATATTTTCATGCTGAAAATTTGATAGTCTATGGAGGTGCAGGAAGCAAGTATGAAGGTGCAAGAAGAAGCCTGAACTCAAAATAATTTTCAATATGCGTCGGGTCAACTCCATTAATTTTTTTCTTCTTTTTTTAATGCGTCAGTGAAAAGTAATTTATATCATTATCTAATCACAAAATAATTAAATTAAAAGTTATACTACAAATATTTTTTAATTAGTTAATAGTGTAATATATTCTATGTGATGATGCATAACCATTGATAGTAGATAATTTTACTTGAGAAAAATAAATAACACAAACTCGCTCCACAAACTTAAGAACAATTCTTTTTTATTTGAAAAAATAAATAGTACAAAGTAGTGGGATATATATATAAAGATTGATTGGTCAACTTAATTTTATTAGTTTTATTTAATTACTTTATAATAGTATGTTGGCATGCAAGTTGTTTTTGTACACATATACATATATTTAAATAAAATGGAGAACAAAGTTTTTTTTCATTGGAACAAGTTGCTTAAAGTTATAAAAGTGTAGATATTGAATTCTATATTCTACATAAAGTACACTTCATGAAAGGGACTTTAATATATTTTGAAGAATAAGAGAAAGAAAGAAATTTACGACAAGATATTTAATGTGGTTGAAAAGGAATAATATTATGAAAATAATGTTACTGGAATAAATAATGAGCGGTATAAATTTATTTCGAAAGGTGGAAACTGTATACAAAATAAACAAGGTTTCTCTTTTCTTTATAATTTTTTATCCAAAATGTGACGTAGTACTCCATGCCCCCTGCCTGGTGATACTTTAAAATAAAATATTATCATTCAACCAATAAATAATATAGTGATGTGTGGTCTAAGAAACTAATAATTTTTTGTTGCATTATTTATCACAACTGTCAGTTAAGTCAACGATTATAATGAATTTTATAGTAAGACCCAAATTTAAATTAATTAAAGTTATATTAAAGTTTAAGACTTTAAGTGAACTCTAATACAGTAATACCGATTAAATTATCAGATCAGAGTTTGTCGTCTTATTTTTAAATACCAATTGAATCATATATTTGTTGACATCTCTTGATTTCTTTAATTATAATGAAAATAATTTAAAAGTATTCAGAAGTTAAAATTAAATTCAAGAATAAATATATTTATAGATAATACCATCATTTAAAAATGTAAGGTATTATAAATTTTAACTGCATTATATATTTCTATTTGCACCAACAAGTATTATAATAAAAATTAAATGTTTTTTTTATCCATATTTATATCGCTTGTTTGATTCAACGTTATGAAAAAATTTAATTGAAAATGTTTTTATAAGAAAATAATACCAAACGATTATTAAAAACAAGCTTACAAACGGATATCTTTAAATTGTAACTTGTCTACAGATGGAGTGAGTATTAAATTTAAATAAATCTTAATATGTATTTATGTCACAGATCAATTAACGATTTTAGTGATTTTATTTCAACATTTTGTCTTTATCAAAACTCAACATCTAATTAATTTGTTAATTTCCTTGAACTTGTATAATGAAGTTTATAACAATTCACACGCTTTGACTTACATTTCCTTGACAATTAACTTATGACTTAAAAAACCTTTTTTAACTAATTTTTTCCACATTTCATATGAACTCTCAAAAAAAAAAAATATTATCTCCAATTATAACTACGGGTTACTTTGTTATTTAAAATTATATTGAGTTAATGTACTTTACTCTAAAAACTATACCTTAAAAGTAGTAACTATAGGCGATGCTAGCCAATATTAGAACTTGTCAATTTTATTTATTATCTCTAATGTGTTGATCTTTCATTTTTAATGTTGGTAATCTTAACATGTTCACAAGTTTCCTTAAAAAACATGTGGGTAATTTTAATTTTATTTTTCTATCCTAAAAGTACTAAATAAAAGAAGTTTTTCCAAACCGATTTTAAGAAGTTGGTTTAATATATTTTTTACAATATTGCTAATCTTCTATAAAATTAATCATATAAACTAATTTTAAATCGCCATCTAATAAGAACTCATTAAATTCGTTAACTTTTATAATAAGTAGCATAAAAATCCAATGGGAAGACTATACATACAAAACTAAAAACATTATTGTCCATTTGATTATTAACCTTGCTTTACAAATAAAATAAAAAAATACTTGAAACGGTCAAATTTCTTTTTTATTAGTTAAAAGTCTTGTTCTTTGATATTAAAATTTAGCATGCAAAATCAAATATTTATCATTGTCCATCTAACATTAACAACCAACACTGAAACTTATCCTTCACAAAAGTATTCGGTGGCTTTTATCGCACACAGTGGGAATGATCCTCCTAAAAATCAGTTCTTACTTTTGGTTGCATAATCTTTTTCATTTTTGTTTCTTTCTCTGTTTTCTTGGCAACCATGCAGTTAAGGGAAAATTCTCTGCAAATAAGTATCTTTCCAAAGTTTCCCACTTAGTAAATGAATGGTTGTGATTAATCATTGGGTCATCTTCTTCCTTTTTCTTTCCTTGGGGCTACAAACGATACGTACTTATGTTATATGGTCCTTGTAGAATTTTGATCCATACACTGCTTCTTGGCTCATTCTTTATCCCATAACAAAGTTCACAAAAAAGTTGGCACAAGCATATTGTGCGTGGATGTGAGTGATTCGTGCATGCACATTTTTTTTTCATCTTATGATTTTTCTTGCTAAAGTTCCCATTGGGAATTTATACTCTGGTTGGTATTCATGAAAAAAAAAGAGTAAAGCAAAGTTTGGATGAAAGGAGAGAGATTCCTATTAGATTAATGCTACACAGATAAAAAAAAAATTCCTTTATTTCATTTGAAAATTATCCTTATGAAAAGAAAAAATTTAAGGCTTATTATGATGAGTCGTTGCAAGACCACATAATAGATCATAAAATTAAGTCATAAGTTTTATAAGGTTTTCCATTAAAATAAGTTAACATGATATAAAAAAAAAAGACCTAAAATTCTAAATAAAACTCTTAGTCATAAAAATATAAAATTATTTTTTTTAAATATAGTTTTCTGTCAACAATTAAATAAAACAATAACAAGAGTGTGAATGGTATAAGCTTCTTGTATTGAAATAAAAATCTAAAAAAAGTAAAACTGACATGACATAAGTACAAAAACCACAAAGATTAAACTAAAACCTTATAAAAGAATTCCTGTAATAGAAATGCTCTTAGACAATAACAACTAAATTTTTTTTCTAGTATTTAATATGACATTTTTTTTCTTTTATAGGAATATTTTTTCATTTTCTATAAATATGACAATTTTCTTTTATCTTTGGTCCTTCTCAAAAATATCTATCTTGGTTTTACTTCTTAGAAATTTCAAAATTATAAAAATTTTAAAAACTATTTTTCTTTCTCATAATAATAAAAAATGTTATAATTGTAAAAAGACCTTTTCTAAGTCTATTGTTTAGGAACTTTTATGTTTATTAATAGTCTAACATAAATATGGGTGAGGTAAAATTTCTCGCGTAAAAAATTATATTTTACATCGAATTAAGATACAGTCCGACATAAATTAGTATAAAAAAATAAGTTCAAAAAAATTTTGGAGTTTTGACTTCAAATTAAATGAAAAACAAAAAATTCTCAAAAACAATAATTAAACATTTTAACTAAAAAATCTATATAAAATCATGTTCTTTTTAACCTAAAAGTTTTATTAGCAATAAAAAAAATTAAACTATTTATTTATATTGGAGAAGAAAAATAATTCCTAATTTATTATCTTTTAGATATTATTCTGAAACAAGAAAATTAATCATTAAAGATCTTAAATATTTCATCCATATGATGTCGTAATTAAAAAAATAAATTATAAATTATTTTATGTTTAAATGTGTTACTTTAAAAAGAGTCAAAATACTTTATCTGTATTTTTTAATTTCAAATATAAAATTTATCATAATCTTAAAAGCTAACAATCTTAATATATATTTTCATAAAATATTTCACAATATTAAAAATACACAAAAATTAATAATTCACGCATAGCTTTTAGGAAGCTATGTTTTTCATATTTTTTTCATCACAATCACTCCTAAATAATGTTTGTTGTCTACTCTACATTGATACAAAATGTACATTGATATGAAATGTTTTCAATGAAAAAACTCTTATATATATATATATATATATATATTTCATTTTTTTTCTCTCGTAACATTCTACATAATTCATTCAAAATTAGTATATAGTTAAATATAATTTTTTTTATAACGTAAATTCGCTAGTGATTATGAACAACTATTAATAAACCTCCAAAACATATTTTCTTCTCTCTAGAAGGTTGTGAATAGCTAATTTTAAATATTAGCGTTGATTTCATGGCACTTTCATAGACAAGTTATACACATTTTAATAATTTTTATAAGTAATTGGATTTTAAACTATATATTAGAGGTAAAGAAATATTAGTATGGGGTCAAAACTAATTATGGATAATGCTAAAAGTTAACAAAATAGAAAAAAAAAATACTCTAAGATATATAAACACACATTACACTTTGATATAGTAATGTTTTAATATTTTTTATTTTTATGTTCTTAATCTCCTTTAATATATATTTTTTTCGTAATCAACAAAATTAATGGATACTTTCTATTAATAACGTGATTAAAAAATATTTTTATGGTTAGATTTCATTTGAAGTTTCACATTTTATCTTAAAAGAAAAATAATGTATGAGATATATAGAGAATGTTTATCTTATTAAAAACTAACTTTACTTCAGGAATGAATATTGGATAAAGTATTTCACACCAATTGTAATTGAATTGAAAATAATATTACAAAATTTGTGGCAGGATCTAAACAAATTTCTATTAAAGTCTTTGAAGAACATCCAAAGGTTATAATTACTTAATTTTAAATGTTTGTTATGCATATAAATATAAGTAGAGATAAGTAATATATGGATTAATATTCTCTCCTGACACATTTTATTTATCTTTTAAAGTTATTTTTCATAAGACAAGAAATATAATATTTTTTTGCAATTGTTTATTTTAGCTTTCTTTTTCAATCTAACATATGCATATTTAAAAAATATAAGACATAGGGATATGATCAATAAAAAAAATAATGTTACTTTTATTTTATAAATAAAAATAATTATTCGAAAAAATATAAAAAAAAATACAACACTAAAAAAACGAAGAGAGTAATAAATGAGGGCAGGAATATGTATTAAGGTATTTGTATTATACGGTAGTAGATATACATTAAAAACCTGTTGTAACAAAATTTAAATATCATTTTAAATATACGAAAGTGAAGTATTTTAATTTATTGACTTTTTATGTGTGGTTGTGAGGGTGTATGCTGTTAATTTTTATTTGGGTTCATGAGATGAAATTAATTTAATTTATTCACTTCTGGTTTGAAATTATGATGAGATTAAATTATTTGTATCATCTAAATTTAGTTTCTAAATTGGAGTGCCTTAATTAGTGTAACTTTGTAGAGTAATTTAATTGCATAGAATATTTGAATTATTATATTTAAGAACTTTAAATGTTAAAAAACATGTAAGAATAAATAATAAAGCATGACTAAAATGTGTTTAACATATTTTCAAGCTATTTCTTTTTTTACTAAAAATCTGCATATAATAATAGACTTTGAAGAAAAAGTTCATACGAATCCATTCAATAACATGTATGAAAATGAACATAAGACAAACATTTATTTAATACAAGACAGATACCTATGAAAATGAACATAAGACAAATATTTATCTAGCCAGACGCATTGGTAATTTTTCTTCGAATTTATTAAATTTTTGTTTAGTGGATAAATCTCCCAAGAAAAGTATTGTTATTTAAATCTAATTAAATAGCTGCAATAAGTTAATACTTGAAATTTAAGTTTTTGTACGACAATCATTTGGCTGAGTATGTTAAAATTATGCCATCTGTCAGTTATTTTTTATATATAAATAAAGGTTTCAAATAAGTGAGCAATAAATATTTTAATTATTTAGTTTATAAGATTATATATATATATATATATATATATATATATATATATATATATATATATATATATATATATATATATATATTTGAAATCTCTAAACTTAAATATTTTGACTTCTCTCTTAATTTATGAGATATAGTTTTTCTTTTTCATCTTCCATAATATATTATTTAAAAGGTAGTAAAGTTTAACTCAATCTTGTTTGATAAAATATTTTTATTTGAGTAAGTTTTTTTCTTCGACATTTATATCTCTGTTTTTTAGTTTCTTGTTCATATGTTTATTCCATCAAATGTAAATAGTGTTAAAAATTATTTAAAATTTAATATGTCTAAATAACCACTTGGAGATCATGAAAAAAAGTTTCCACATATAAATTAAAAAAAATAATTATGATAAAAAAATTGAAATGAAAAATAAGGAGCGGAGATTAAATTGAAAGAAATTTTAATAGGTGTAAGTATAGCATACTTGACCTTTAACCAATTATATTACTTTATTTATTACCTACACAATTTATTTTTCATATAGTTTATTAAATATATTTTTATAATATGGGAAAAATTATCAAGGATGACTAAAAAGTTAAGAAATAAAGTACATTTAATCAATTTTAATTAAATTACATTAATGTAATTTTATTTTAAAACACTATGTCTACCTCACTGTGTATGTATTTTAATATTAATTTGTGGATTGACACAACAAGATAGATGAAATGCACGATGACATGAAAAATTGAATGCTGCAGGAGGAGTGCATAATGAATTAATATATTATGAATGCACTCTGTATTTAAAATTAAAATGTCAAATACTTTGACACAAATTGCAACATTTAAATATATCTATATATGTGACATAAAAACAAGAGTAAAGTAGTAAAAACCTTTTTACCATATGTATTCTAACACCCTCTGCTTCTTTTTGCATATTTCCATTCAAATTAATCAGTCTCATGAATAGTCCATACAAACATAACCTTAGAGTTGTAAATAGTCGTAATAATAATAATAAAAAAAAAGGCATAAAGACTAAAGCTACTATTTTTTTTACGTTATTCAATAACTTATTCTATTATTTTATTTCAAAATATATTGTTAAATAGAAAGTTATAATATGATATACATTACCTCTAAATTTCTATACTAATATAGCATTATTAATATTCAATTGATATAAATAAATAACTGCCGTATTATGGATTTTTAAAATGTATAAAATTGAAAACCTTTTAACATTAAGCTACACTATATAAAAATATTAATAATGTAAAAATTAATGAACATAAGATGATCTTACGTAGACTCTACTCTTTCTATTACTAATATGGATCACAATTAAACCATATTAGTGATGATAAATCAAAAGACTACTAATTACACATTTAACTATTTATGACTTTAAATCTGGTATATTTTCTTAAAACAAATTTCATATTTTCATTTTAGTTTTATGTTAAATTATGTAATATTTCATATTTTTAATATTTATACTATTTTTTATTATTGGAGTTTATTATTATTTGGCATGATTAACTTTTTAACCTTTACAAATAGATTTATTGGAATTTATTATTATTTGGCATGATTAAACTTGTAACCTTTACAAATAGATTTGATGTTAGAGAAGATTAGTGATCGACCTTTCCGTTACTAAAGTGTTCAGCAAAAGAATATTTTAAAATAAATTTATAATTTAGCAACGACAAACATTTGTCACTAATTACTTTGAATTTGTTGTCACCAACTTAGCTATCAAAAATATTTAAATAAAAAATTGACCAATTAGTTACTGAAATAATTGCTAGTGAATTAGCTATTGGAATTAAGATAACTTTTTAATTATTAAATTGATATCTTATATTTGACATGATTAAATCTTAACACGAAATAACAACAGACAATTTGGTAACTGTTTCACAACTAAACAAAAAATTGATGGCTAACTATTTTATGACTAAGATTTTTACTACCATGTAATTTTGATAACTAATTCTATATTAACAAATAATTTAATTTATTTAGAAATAAAAAAGTGTGATCGCTAAAATATAGTTTTCGTTGTAATGATAAGATATTTGGATATGATAAAAGGGATATTTTTTTTATGTACAGTGAGTATGAGAGATAGACTATTTAAGCTATGTGTCGTTGATGTAATTATATTAACAAGAGTTGAAAATATATTTGTTTAAAATATTGGATAGAGTTTATATGTTTAATAGTGAAACGGTTGACAGTGTAATTGTCTTGTGGCTGTTGTTGTGTCCTCTCAATCCTAAGGGGTACTTTTGAAAGAGGCACTTTTAACATGAGCCTCTCGTGTCGTGTATTTGTTTCAACCCAAATCTTCACTTTTGACTTCAAAAAGGGTCATGTCATGGCCATGGGATCATACATCACATGATGCATGGATGACTTCACTCTCTCTTTTTTTCCCCTTCTCAATATGTCATATTTTTATGCCCATCTTCATCTCTTCATCTCTCAAGAGTCACAAGAGACCATGAAGGAGCAACTCTTTTTGTTATCTTTTTATTTTTATTTATTTTTTGCCACCTTTCATTTTTTAAATACCCATTTCAGTTCTTTTTGTCACCTAAGAATAAAGAATATAGTAAAAACATATCTTTTTAAGTATCGATAGAAAAAGAATATAATAAAGCGTATAAAGTCAGCGACGGACAAATATATAAAGATGAGTAGGTCTACCTCGCATTTCATGAACAAGGATAAAAAATATTCTCCCTTTTTATCATATTAATTTCTTCCTAGGTTAAAATATGAGTTCCCTTTTTCCTTTCAATAGCCCATTTGTTCTGAATAACCCCATAAAAAATTATTTACCTTAATACAATAATTTTGTATATAGATAAAATATAGAGTCAATTGTTTTTCATGTAATATAATTTTGTAGAAGTTGATTGCGACTAGAACTCTCTTGGTTGGTGCAATGGTCACGAGAATAAAGAAAGCATTGGCTAGAACTTTGTCTTTCGTAATAAATTGTTTTCTTTCAATTTAGCCTCTTCACGATGCAATGTTCGTTTTTGCCTATTGGCACGCCTTGTCAATTTTGGTTTCGACATTTGAAAAGACTGCTGATAAATTTATCCACATCCTAATTTAAAAATGACATCAAATACATAAACAATAAAACATGTTAAGGATAAGAAAAATGATATTTTGATAATGAAAAAATCACATATAATTATATAAATAGTTAATGAGTCAAATGAAATGAAGTTTTCATTTGATTCTTTTATATATAATTGTTTCAACCATATAAAGATATCAATTTTTTTTAAAGTATATATACAAGTGCCAATAATGAATAGTGCACCGACGGAAGTGGCTGCTAAAGTGAATGTCGCATAAATAATTATGCATTTCTGTCACCAAAATATAAAATGTTAGCAGACCTCTTTCATGCTTATAAAATTGCATTTTTAATTATTAATTATAGGTATTTTTTATAAGCAATAAATTAAGTAATCCCATATAAAAATTGTTCTCATATTTGACCCAAATTGTTTGATATTGGTGGAGCCAATGTAATGTATTATCTATTTTTCCCTAAGAGAGTATGTTTATAAATTATTTTTAACTTTGAATCATAAAAGATGTGTGAATTTATGATATTCAAAACAAGTTTCTATACAAAACTAGGAACAACAGTAATTTAGCTTTTCTTTCTAATGTTAACAATATTGTAACTTTAAGTTCATTAATATCTTTAAGATTCCTGTATATGGTGTATTGTTCTTGATATTTTCATCACAGCTTGATTTCTGGAAGATGGTGTCGGTGAATCAAAGAAATAAAACACTTATAAATTATTAACACCTACATTCTATGATTTTATAATTATATGCTATTTTAAGAAAAAAAAAGTATAAAAGAAGGTTGGGAATAATTCGTATTGGTTTCTAATCTCATTTATTTATTAGTTATTAGCTAACACTACACAGCAATGGTTAGGTTTGTCAAACTATTTAACTATCATATATTAATTACATGAAAGGAAAAGAATCTTCCATCTTTCGCAACAAATATTTGTTTTATTTTGTATTAAACTTTCTTTTTAACATGGTCCTCAAAGAAAAGCTTCTAGTTGGTTCCATCTCTAATTCTATACTTGTGTTACTGTGAAATGTCAGTTAAAGAATAGCAAAGTGGGAGAGAACGTTTCCGAACACTTGGTTTCATTAGCATTTGGGTAACCTTTTTGCCTTTCGAGAAAGCTTAAATCGAAAATTCCCAAACTTTATGACCTAAAAACTTAACAAAGGGAATAAGAGACAGCAAATCTCTTTACAAGAAAGAATCCCTTTTAATTAGGGTAAAAGGATAGACAATAATTTGATGCTTGCATAATCTATAAACCTAATTTTGATATACTTGCGATTCGTTTATTAGGTCACTTTTATGGTAAAGATAGTAGCATGAAGTGTTGATTTATTTTTTATTTTTTTATGAATCCTATTGTATTCCATAATTTTTAAGATTTTATCATAATTTTTGTTTTGATATAAAAGTCTTACAAAATGATTATTTTCATAATTTTTTTCTGAATTCACTAGAAGAAAAGTTGTTTTATGGATAAAATAATTTTTTTATTTGTATAACTTAGGAATTTATCTTCTTAACTTTTATGTCATCTTAACACATTCTAATGAAAAAGTCTTTTAACACTCACAACCACATTATATACGACAATCAACAATCTCTTTACAACAAATATTAAGTAATTTGTAACATACTTTACCTTTATAAAAAAAAGTCCATTTTATTGATTTTATTATTTGTAAAAAAAAAAACCTACTGTAGTATATAATAATCATCCTCATGTATAGTAATAATTTTATAAAAGTAAACAAAAAAATATTTATCTTTGTAATTTCTCTATATTATTTTTTCTTTTGTATAACTTCAATATAATTTTTTTATTTTAATAATTATTATAATATTTAATTAAAATTATTATTGTAAAAAACAATTCACATACAAATCTACAGGGGCATATGTGTGTCACTATTATTAAATAAAAACGATCAAGATATGTTGGGTAAAAAAGTGTTTACCTAGGATTCAGGGAAGTTCTAACAAAACAAGTATAAAAGTATGAATGTCAGTAAGTAAATAGATGCTTTCATTCTTATTTGCTAAAACTAATTGTGTTTACTATTAATAGAATTTTATAATTCATGATTGTGTTAGAAAACCTATATTTATAATATACTTTGAAAAAAAAGGCTTAAGTGAAGGTGACTTTACCTAGAACCTGTGACCCCACACTCACTCACCTGACCTGGGCCCCACCACTACCCTCCAAGCCTACCTTCTTCATTGATGGTGGCCCCAAACAAGGGTTCTATGGCCAAAGGGTCCCACACACATGGGGACCTACCTTTCACTTATTCCATTTTTTTCTCTTCCCAGCTCTATCATATATGCTGAATCTCAATTTTGCCATCACTCACCTCTTTGGATCCTTTTCCTCATCACTTTTTATTGTTTAATAATTATAAATGCCCAACAGGTTGGTCATAAAGTTCAGTATTCAACTTCAAGATTTTGTTTTTTTTTTAATCAAAAAATTTGAAAGCACGTGTTTCTAATCTCTAATTTAGTGAAAAACAAACAAAATAAATTGTGTATTTTTACAACTGTATCAACTTTAAGAATGCAACGTGGATATCAGTTTTGGGATGCATGCATTCATGAATCTATAACAAAATAATTAAGACAATTATGATAACTGAAAATCATGTTGTCTTAACAAAGAGTTACGAAGGACATGTTCGGATTTAACCTGAAGTCATGTCTGTTCCGAGAAGCATAAAACTAGAAGCTATGATAACGTTTGTTCTCTTTTGTTTGGGATTATGACAGTGATTAGCACAAACAATATTTTTCTTAGCATGTGTCGCCATTTTACGTATCAGCATAGTCGCGTCGGATTTACATGAAGCCATTTTACAAATAAATTAGCAAAAGTAAATGAAAAACAGTTAAAAGTATATGGTAAAAAGAATAATGGTTAGTGGATCAATGTTTATGTGTGTCTCTTAATCAGCTATGTAATAAGATTATAATATTTGTAAGCCTAGGCTATTGTTGATAAAATTAGCTAAAAAGTTGAAAGCAGAAAAAACTTATACTTAAAAGGTTTGGTAAAATTAGGTAATCAAATAATTAAATGTTGTAAAACAATAAATAAGAATATGATACGAATCAAATCTTAATATTAAATAATTAAATATATATATATATATATATATATATATATTAGTTTTTTATATTCTAAAAAAATTATATAAATATTTTAAATGTAATATTTATGTAAAAAATATTCCTCATTATAATTCAAAATAATCATTATTTTCCAACGAAAAAATATTTATTAAAATTAAAAAAATAGAATAAATAAAAAAACACTAAAAAAAGTATAACATTAAATCAATAAAAAACGTAATGATAAAATAATAATCCAAAAATTATAATTATAAATATGATTTAAACCTATTATTAGTTTTTATATAAAGATACTAAAAATTTAAATATTTGTTGATAAATTATTTTCAAACGTTATATAAATAGCTTATTTAAATATCTTAAACTTATTACAAAAATTATTTATTTTAATCATAGATAATTTTTATCAAAAAATTTATGTATAATAGGTGAAAATTTTTGCCAAAACTAAATGAGTGTTGGAAGACTAGATAACAATCCAGTATATAATGTTTTAACAACTTTACTTAAACGAGTATTGAAATAATATATAGGGTGACATTATATTACTTATCTAATATATGGATGACAAGATAGGTATTATTTAAATTTTGTTTTGATTTTATTGATACGTCTCTAGATTGATTATGTATGAATATGTGTATGAGTATAAAAAAAATATTTTATTTTTAAATTGTGTATGGAGACGAAAATGACTATATGTGTATATAAAATTATTAAAATATTCATAATTTATTAAATAATTTAAAAAACTTATATTGTCACTATTTACTTTGGTTGTTAGTTTTGTAAATATTTTTTATTTTTTTTACTTTTGTTACAATTTTTTTTTTATTCTTTCTCAATTGTTCACTTTATCAAATTCACAAAATTCATTAAAATCTCTAAGCGAAACACAAACATTAATTCCCACTACAAGAAAAAAATTGTTTACAGACTAATTTTTAGCTACCAAATAAAATGGTTACTAATTGTAACTAAAATAGTTACCAAATTAGATTTTGATTACTAAATAACTATAAAATAAAAGTAATGATTGATTTTAGTGACCAATTAAGTCAAATAATTGGTATATAACATTAATTATCAAGGTTTTACTGAATCTATATTATTAGATTCTAAACTAGTCTCTAACTTAATTAGATACCAATTTAAAATATAATGACATATATCACTAATTTTCTTTTAATATTTAATTAAAGAAATATTGATAAGTCTCTAACTACCAAAGTTTTCTTATAGTGTCCATTGAATCAAAATAAAGCATATATTTAATTATTTGTATTTCTTTTTAATATTTTTATTTATTGTTTTATTTTTTCACTTTAGAGTTTTTAAATCTCAATTTCAAATATCCAATCACATATACTCTTAGTTTATTTGGTAAAATAATATATTCATTGTTTTCTTTACCCTTTAGTTTTATTTAATTTAAAAAACATTTGTTCAGTTAAAAATATTCATTCTCTCTCAACATTATTTTTAATATTTTATTTATTATTTATTTTTTTCATTTTAGAGTTTTTTTTTCAATGGCATAAACCTTGATTTATTAGGTAACATAAAAATCAATCATTAATTTTATTTCATTTGAAGAACGTTTATTTTATTAAAATATTTCATTTAAAGAACCTTTATTTTATTAAAATAATAGTATTTGAAATGATAAGGGGACGGTATACTAGTTCCCATGAAAATGAGAATGAGACAAAAAAAAAAAGTTATACCCATAAAATATTATTTTTATTTTAGAGATACAAATACCTGTTCCTCTTCACTCTCATCACTAATTTTAAAATATTATTTTATATAATATACTTCCAAATTTACTTCTAATAAGTAATTAATAATTAATTTTTAACTTTTTTTAATTACTGTACTTGCAACAAATCCTTTCTTTAACAAGATACTCAATTTTTTATTTTTTGTTAAAGACCCACAAAACCATAGCTATGCGGAGCAAGTTTAAATTTGTACATGGGAAAGCGGAATCAAAACTGGTCATATAAGCTCACATTGTAGCCCTTAATAAATAGTTACCTGATTTAATAAAGTTATTTTACATGAATATATATATATATATATATATATATATATATATATATATATATATATATATATATATATAATATAAAATAGTTGTATAATTTTTTGTTTATCACCTTCTCTATCCATCCTACGTAATAGAGGATGTTTACATTATTTAAAAATTAAATAATAAATATATGATTGTTAAATAGTAATTAATGTGATCTTGAAAAGGTATTGGTGATAAATAGTAATTAATGTGTTAATTCTTTTAAAAAACATAGTTAAAAAGAAAAGGTGGGAGTGGTGCTCATCTTTATATGTTTTTTACACTTAAGTATTAACTTTCACCAGCATTTAATACAAGATTTATGCGACAAATGTGTCTATAAACACGTTTAAAAGAACAAAAAAAAGAAAATGAATGATATATTACTTAATAAATACATAAAATACAGAGAGGAATACCCGTAAAATCCAGTTCGTAATGCATTTATTTCACATTTTGAAATATATTTTTAACCTAAAAAGGTTAATTTTAGAAAGAATGTGAAACCTAAGAAATGTATTAGGTTAAAGTTGAAGTACTACTTCTACAGGGTTTACTTGCAGCCCAGTCCGCTTTTCATTGAATAGAGAAAGAAAAGGACGGTTGAATTTGACACTTTACTTCACAAAATTACAAAAATGAACCATTAAACCAAAAAGTTTTCGTTATTATTTATGCTTACTTTGGTTCAGAACAGATTCAGCAAGATCAGCCACCCCAGAACGATCTCTTTTATTCGCAAAGAGGAAATGCCAAATTTACCCATCTGTTCTGTTGAGAATGACATAAAACAAGAACTAATGGTAGAAACAGAAACATTTATCTTGCGCTTTGTTAAGTAATGGAGTTGTGTTTGTGCAAACCAACTTACCAATTTGTTTTTGCTTATATAAGGAGCATGACCAAGACCAACTACCATTTTTTTAGCATACTTTTGCCAAAAGAAATAAAAACAAAAGAAGCTTTCACTAACATTAATTTTCAAAAAGTTCTTACGTGATTCAGAATTTAGCCATTCCGACCATTCAAACAAAATACTTTACCTTATGTTATTATCAAATTAGCCATAGTTGCTATAGCTCACAAAAACTAAACAAACATTATTCTCATCGCATGCAACTTACTTAATAACACTTCTAAAAAAAAGTGTAACTAAAAGTACACACATTAAGATTTGTTATATACATTGTTAACTATGCCAAAACTAATGATGTTACACCAATATTTTACATAAAGTATTGGATCCTATTAGGAAGAGGAAATTTAAAGCGCATTAAATACATTTCAAATTATTTAATAATTATAAATACCCATGTTATAAATACAGAAGGCATTCCTGAAACAAGTTAGTTGTACTATCATAGTAGTACTATCACATGTAGTAGTATTTGATATTAATGGTTAAAATGTCTATTTGATAATTTAGTATAGTTAAAGCATATGATTTATTTTAAGAATATAAAAAATAAAATATGTATAATTTACATGTAATTAATATAAAAGTTGTATTCCTTAATTATGTACATTTCAATGATGAAGAAGGAATTTAGGTGGTGTATATATAAGTCAATTTTGTTGTATTAGAATAGGAGGCACGTGAAATGGTGTGAGAGGGTGCCACGTTAAGTGGAGAAGGGAGCTTGCTTGGGTTGGGTTGAGAGATTCATAACATAACTACACATACATGCATTACATACATAAGAAGATGAGTATATAAGGTCACTCACATTCACATAACAATACATATTCATAAACCCCTTTCATCATACCTTCTTCTTCATCTTCTTCTTCTTCAACCTTTTCTTCCTTTTCCTTCCATTTGGGCCCAAAACATCACCATTGGCTCCGGTAACTTTGAGACCCAATTCCATGGCGGCAGGCCCAACCTCACCCTCCGATCGACCCACCATGGTCCCTCCCCCAATGTTCATCTCCGACTCATTCGCCAAGGATGCCATACTCGCCTGGTACCGCGGCGAGTTCGCCGCAGCCAACGCCATCATCGACGCTCTCTGCGCTCACCTGGCTACCTCCGCCCACGACGACTATGATGCCGTATTCGCAGCCATCCACCACCGTAGGCTCAACTGGATCCCTGTGCTTCAGATGCAGAAGTACCACTCCATCGCAGATATCACCCTCGAGCTCCGCAGACTCTCTGAAAGAAACCACAACACCGAAGATGCCGACGACAAACGCAAATCCGATGAGAAAACGACGTCGCCGGAGAGTGTCGTCGGAAATGGTGCAGCTGATGAACACGAGGAGTATGAGTCCCCTGAGAGCGAGGTTACTGATGCGGGTAAATAAATTAAATAATTAAACTTTTTTTTTCTTTTAATTCCTTGCATTATAAATCAATGGAATTTAATTCAATTTATCAACATCACAAGATGTACAGTGGGTGGTGTTTTCCTAACTTTTCCAAGGATTTATGTACTTTTCTTTCATTCAAAATCAAAGGGCGGAACTTTCAGAATCTGAACAAAATTGAAAGAAGCTTTTGGACTATTATTTATTAATCACTGATGGAAAATTAAAAAGTTTTGGGGATTAGGTGTTAATTATGGATGGTAAATTGAAAAGTTTTGAGGATCATTTATTAATTACTGACAAAAGTTGAAATTTTTTTCCAGAGTCTCTTGGACTGGGTTAAAGCATGAAACTTTATCTGTTTCTCTTGAAAAAGAACAATTTTTTATTGTTGTTCTTTTTCATGGTTCCAGTTTCAGTGGAGGAAATTGTATCTGTGTGGTCAGATGATAGTATGCATCCACAAATTCCATGTGGGAATTTGTTTTACTGTTTGAATTTGTGATGGTCAAATTTGGGTTGCCCAATAGTAGGTTTAACCCTTACCTGCTTAATTTTGAAGCAAGGAAAACCTAAGTTAAGATTTTGTTTTGTACTATTAAATATTTTTTGAGTAAAAAAGGAACAGGGACAACGGTACTAAAGTAATGGAAAGTAGTTAGACACACAGGGCATGTGGCTGATAATTTCCGCATTACTTAAATGGGGTTTAGAGTTTTGACAACCAGGAGTGATGAGAAAGGGTTGGGTGTAACTGTTAGTTTGGGGAGTGACAAATACTATTAAATGGCACACTGGGTTTAAGGTTGGAATTGGAAGCACAGATCTAGAACTGTGTGCAATGATTTTTATTACAGGCAGCGGGGCCATGATGATGGCGTGTATTTGACGTCACTCACTCTTGTGTATCGGGTGGGTATGAATATCAATTTGGCATATTGGGTACCCATCCATCGCCTTTTTGAGTTGTGACCTGTCCGAGTTTGTGGGTCAACCATATTCTAGTCATGGGATAGTATATGTAGTATATGTCTGATCATAATTCTAAACATGAGTTATGTACATCAATAAAAAAAAAAAAATGATGTGAAAATATCATACGATAAAAAGTTTGGTTGAAGAAAATTGCTTGAGCTGAAAAAAGAGAATATGTTGAGTGGGTGGGTTGTATTTATTTAGAAAATAGTCATGTTATTAATGCTTGCAGGGACCTGCCTTTTTTGGCACTATATATGTAATGTGATAGTGGTCTCACATTGGTGGTGGATGCCAACGAATAGCCAATTTGTTAGAAGACTAATTTGTTAGAAGACGACAAATGTTTCTTGACAGGTGTTGCTTCGTGAAATTCGAGTGATATTTCTCTATAAATGTTTCTAGAGTTGACTAAATCATACTAATAAAACGACAACAGAGTAGAAGCGCAAGTGGTGAAATAGTATGCAGAGCCTGGAATCAAAGATTGATCATTCATTTAAGTTATCTGGGAAAATGTGACCTGTGCATTCAGTGTTGTCAACTGTATTAATGCTTCGGATGGAAACAATTTTGTCCTTTTCTGAACATTGAAATTTGCATGGAATTTTGTTTTTTGTTTCATGTATAGGATCTCAAGAAATGCAGGCTAGTCCCATGAACGTTAATATATGTTCCAATCATGAAGATTGTGAAGGACGTTCTTCCCAGTTTAAGTTGACTAAAGGTTTCTCAGCAAAAGAGTCTGTCAAGGGACATATGGCAAGTTCTATATGTCAAAAACTAAAAGCACATTCGTTTTAATTAAATAAAAGAAGCTGATTAAAGAGCTGATTGATATTGGCAGGTGAACGTAGTAAAAGGATTGAAGTTATATGAAGACGTTTTCACAGATTCAGAACTGTGCAAGCTGACAGACTTTGTGAATGAGATCCATGCTGCTGGCCAAAATGGGGAACTGTCTGGTAAACTGCCATTGATCTCTGAGTGTGTTAGTGTATTCTTGTCTATTTTCTTTTTGTTATAAGTCATGACGTTTATTGATGTTATAATGTTTGTTTTGACAATCCTAATTTGTCTCTTGTGACATTTTGTTATGACTAATATATGTATCTTTTTTCTTGTTTCTCTTTTACTTTTTGTTGTCCTCAATATCACATGACATGATTAAACATAGATAATGTCTAATGCAAACTATTCTTGTTGTCTGCATTCTTAAAAATACTAACCGAACCTTCATGTATGCATGTAGGTGAAACTTTTATATTATTCAACAAGCAGATGAAGGGAAACAAGAGAGAACTGATTCAGCTGGGTGTTCCAATATTTGGACAGATAAAAGAGGACGCAAAAAGTAAGATTATTAAAGAAATAGTGATTACATACAACTGCTTTATTTTACCATTTCAATTTGGTTCTTTAAGATTTCTGATATTTCATAACGGAATTTGGTGATTCTCTTTTAATTATGTTTTACATTTTTTACTTTTGTTTAAAGGCAATATAGAGCCAATTCCTGCACTTCTCCAAGGTGTTATTGATCATCTCATTCAGTGGCAATTACTTCCCGAGTACAAAAGACCAAATGGTTGTATCATCAACTTTTTTGAAGAGGTAGACATTGCATACTTTTCCACTTACTCCTCTTAAATTCTACTTAGTCAAGTAAGTACTATAATAATTTACACTGAGCAATGGAAATGGAATAACAGTCTCACAAATATCTATGTAATTATAATTTTTAGGGGGAATTTTCTCAACCATTCCTCACAAATATCTATGTAATTATTATAATTTTTAGGGGGAGTTTTCTCAACCATTCCTCAAGCCACCGCATCTGGATCAACCTGTGTCCACTCTTCTTCTCTCTGAATCAACTATGGCTTTTGGACGTATCCTTATGAGTGAAAATGATGGAAACTACAAGGGACCTCTCATGCTCTCATTGAAGCAGGGGTACATATTAAAGAACTTATACTCTTTGCAGTCCTATCTTCCATTTATTAATTAGGATTCTAGTCACAATGCTGGATACAATGGAAGAAGTACCTTCAACATTTATAGGACAGAATGTAAGTGAAAAAGGTGAAGTGCCAATTTTTTAGAGGATGCAACTGTATATGCATATCATACTCACAATTGGGTTAGATTGCATCTCTGATTTTATTTTCTTTTTGTGGGCAAAGAAAATAATATATTGAAAAGATACAAGATGTACCAAAAATATATATACATATAGGTAGGTATACTACGAGGTACAATTAAAACAGGAGCATCTAGAACTAATCTTATTAGGGTGCACATCTAGGCACATAACAGAACATTGTCAGCTTTTTACTTGTTCTTGAGTAACAAACAAACTTGCAGACAATCAAAGAAATGACAAAAAATAGATTGTTTGTATCCTAGAAATATCAATTGGTAGATTGTGGTTGAACTGACACCTGTGTAAATTCTCAGTGCTGTCAAAAGGGTCACAACAGAAGGGTCCAATCTAACAGTGGAAAGTTTAAGTTTACTTACTTTGTCACTTGGGTAGTAATTATATAGTGTATTAAAGTGTAAATTTGCATTGTGCAGTAGATTGTAACTTCATGACAAACTAGTCTCATGTTCTAAGTTCAAACATAGAGCATTAATTAAATGTTGATTAGCAGCTGAATTATTTTATTTTTTTGAGAATACGAGGTATGATTGTAACATTCGGAAGTTAGTTCATAAATTCTGTCATTTTAGTTGTTAGAATTCAGTTTCATACTTCACCAACAAGATAAGGCTTTTTGTTATTGTTTTAATATTTGATTCCATCGTCCAAGTAGGCATGTATCCAGATTTGCTCATAGGATTGACACAGAGGAAAGACTTCAATCCCTTTGTTCTATTATTATTATTATTATTATTATTATTATAAGTATCACTATAAAATGTACTTTTCCATTTTTCTTTGTTTTATGTTAAAAAAAAAATTGCAGGGTGTTGTCTTGTGCAAAGACTTTGAGCTTATCATACACAATAATGTCTTTTAAACTGAGTAACAACATGGAATGACTTGGACTAAACACCTTTAATTTTGCAGGTCTCTTCTAGTGATGAGAGGAAACAGTGCTGACATGGCAAGGCACGTAATGTGTCCATCCCCGAACAGAAGGGTCAGCATCACCTTCTTCAGAGTGAGGCCAGATTCCAATCAATCTCAGTCACCAACTCCTGCCATGACAAGTGCTATGACTCTGTGGCAACCTGGCATTGCTAGTCCATATGCTTTGCCAAATGGTGCTCTAAATAGTTATGAGGGTATGGACATGATGCCAAAATGGGGAGTGCTTCGCGGTCCAATGGTGATGCTAACTCCCATGCGTCAGGTGGCATTGAACCCCCGCAAACTTGCTGGTGGTGGAACTGGGGTGTTTTTACCATGGAATGTGCCATCTAGAAAACCTGCCAAGCATCTCCCCCCACGAGCCCAAAAAGGGAGGCTTCTCACATTACCTTCTCCAGTTGAATCACAAGTGGGAGAGTCCACTTCCAAACCAAACATTTGTGTTGAAGGATAAGGACAAATTTAGTTCTCAAGCAGCCTTGGATTTGAAGAGATGTGAATCAAGAAAGGTGGTTTCCACGACTCAACTATTTGCCCTACAATATGGAGCATTTTATCTTGTTGTAAAAACACGGCCCACCCCAAGTGCTGCAAGAGCAGTTTGGTTCTTTTTCTTTTCACTCTTTTCCCTTTGGATAGATTAGAATCTAGTAATGTTCAAAACGGTTTTTCTATGTCAGCCAATCAGAGCAAGAGCTTTAGTAGAGTACTTAAAAGCCTTTCAAATTTGAAGAGTGTGAATTACATCTGAGGGTAGCATTTTGTAAGAATGATATTCTAAGTTAATTATCTTTTGAGAAAAATCAATTTGCCTCCTGCATGCTTAGTTAAAGATCATCTACTTGCTGTTGTTGTTATTTGTGGATTGCAAATTTCTTTTACCGGTTGGTTAGACAAGTAAACGACGCTTGACACATTTTCAGCCCAACATTTTTGATGATTTATATTATTCATGCAAACATCTTCAATGATTTATATTATTCATATTCATGCAATGGTATTTATAACAAACTTTTGTACAGAAGTTGAAGTTCTAATATAATAGACTTAAGGTTTTATTTCACATTTCCAGGATATCCCTTTGGTGCTATGCAGCTCCTGCCTTATTGCCTTCTACTGTTCTGTAATAATTCATACTAATGTGAATTGTTGACTTCAGTTTATGTCTATTTCTAAATTTGCTAAAATTTATGAAATCTGTGGTTAATGCATGAAACTGTGAACACATTTTGAATGCTAGCCATTTCTTACAGCAGTCCAATTTGAAAAGTACTTGACAAGGATTTTTTTAGTTTTGGAGTGTCTGTGTACGATGTACTCCATGTCTGCCTTTTTCTAATTTGATTTTAGTCGTTCTTGATTTTTAAAGAACTTTTACTCCCTTTTGATTTGATTATTAATCATGTTTCCAGATAAAGTGAGCATAACCCAATTTCGTAAAGAAATATATTACTGGTCATGCTATAATAAGTTGTCAAATAAAAGGCCGAGGCAGACTTAAACAAGGGATAGGAAATGTGTCTTGCTGACAATAGTCACCATATATTGATGAATAACCAAAATAAGAAACAATCAAAGAAACAGTTACAATTCATGCTTTTCAGGGACAGAACAGATAACAATACAATCTCCATCCCGGTTTCTAAGACGTATAATAATAACACTGATAAATTTCTTTACGTGAAAATATGACACTTACACCATACACTTCCATTGCATCAAACATTTAAACCTTGGCTGGCTCATCATCATCATCTTCAATGTCCCAACTCAAATCTTCCTCTTCTTCTGCGGCACTAAGTCTCTTCCGCAAATCAACTTTACTTGTGCCACCACTATGCGATGTTTCCTTCACATCAATACTGCTAAGATCCTCAATATCATCCCACCCAAGGTCCTCCTCGTCCCCCTCATCATTTGCCGTGGGCTTAATTTCAACCACTGAGGAGTCATTATTTTTACTGGAAGATTTCTCATCACCGCCCTCCCTTTCCTTCACCTTCTCATCAGTTTCAGCTGCAGAATCATTCTTGCTCACACCAACATCCACTTTTGATGCCTCGTCAACACCACCAATCTCATCAATTTCCGATTTCACAATATGTGGTTCCTCAACAGACTTTTCTATCTTGTTGCCAACTTCCTCACTTTGCAATAAATTCTCTCTCTTTTCTACTTTAGACTCTTCTTCCACATCCAATTTCTTCGTTCCCCCTTCATCACCCCCAACATGTAACTGGGTATCCACACTGCCCCCACCAACCTCTTTATTCATAACCACAGGTTTGGCGTCACCTCTATCCTCATCATCATTATCATCTTCAACTTCCCAACTCAAATCCTCATCTTCCCCAGAAATTCCACTTACAAGCCTAGCCCTAAGGTCTTCAGCTTTCTTGAGCTTATAAACCTTATAGTAATACCTATACCAGAAAGTTTCGTGATCCACACTGCTCGGAACAATTCTTTTGTAAACACTCTCCATAGTATCATTCTCTCTGAAAAGCCCCTCCATTTCATCACTTTTCCCCTCCAACAAAAACCCTAATTTCCATTCATTGAACTCACTCAAATCCTCGGGCTCCTCGGTGTAAGTGCTAACGTCTCCCTGAATCGCACGAACCTGAGCGTCGAATCTACTATACCGCATCAAATCCAGGCTCTTCCTATTGGCACTATTATTATCAGAATCAGAATCGAGATCGACAGCGAGGATGGCGTCCTTACCTTGAGATATGATCTGAGCCGTTCCTTTGACGACGGTGTTTCCGAACTCGTCTATAACGTGACCCACGGTTCCGAGAGAGCCCTGCGCCACCTCAATTTCCTTCTTCAAACCGGTGCTGAATTCCTGCAGATCGCGACGGTAGGTCTCGATTATAGATTCCGATTTGGATGTTAGGGTTCTCATGAAGCCGCCGAAATTCCAAGCGTCGCCGATACCGCCTCCGGAATCGGCGGTGCTCGATCGGGGCGGGGAGTCGGGATCCGGGTCCTGGTCTCGCGGCTCATTGCTCGATCCGGATTCGGGCCGCGGAGGATCCGGTTCATCCAGGAAAACGGACTTGAAGAAATTCATTCGGGAGTGGAGAGAACGGTGACGGAGTGATCAGTAAGTAAGAATTAGAAGTATAACTAATTTATCATTCTAGTTTGGAAAAAGTACTTTTGAAGCCTATGTATATTGTTTTGGACTTCTAAGATCTAGAAGAACAAGCCAAAATACAATTCTAATATTCATTATTTCTTTATTTATCTAATTCAACAAATATCATTCTTTTTTACATATGTTAAGGCTGTGTTTGGATACTAATCCAACACATTTTTGCTTCCTTAAAATTTGAAATTTTTGCGTATGTTAAGGTTGGGTTCAAATTTTAATTTCTATAGTCTATGAAATTTTGAAAATAGATTCCATTTGTAAAAGTTCTTTTTGTACATTGTTTCAATTCTATGTAAAAAAAAATTATATATTGACAATTATTACTTGATAATCAGTGATAAATAATTTTTGTTACAATAAAAATTTATGACAGTATATTTGAGAGAAGAGAAAATCCCACAATTATTCTTCTAATTAAAAGATTACAATTATGAAATTATTTTAGATTTCAACATATCTTACCTTTTATGTAAGAGAGGAAGATAAGAGAGGGAAACGAGTGACATAGAAACTGTCTCCCATGCTCTATGACTTTGTTTTAGGGGATGGTAAACATGTTAGTTGAAGGGCATGTTTGGATGTCTAACACATACTACGATATAAATTTGTTTATATTAACAATATAATTAAATGTGACAGAATAGAATGTAATCAATTTTTGTTTAAATTAATATTAACTGTTCTTTCGTTATAATTACTATACATATTTACTTTTTTTATCTAATTTTTAAATATTTATATATAGTGGAATATAAGTAAAAATAAAAAATAGAAATTGTAATAAAAACACGAAAAATAAGGTAAAAGGAAATGGAAAAAATAAAACGAATGAGAAAATAATCTAAATTATATTGATTATATAAATCCTTTTTTATTTTATTTGTAATAACGTTTGAAACAAACATAACAGATAATTCACAGCACTAAAAACATAACGAGAAGCACTGGAATTTTAAACTAATTTTAGCAATATTAGGGCATCAACATTAAAAATTTAGACAAGAATTATTTCACTCCAAATTCAAACTTGTCAACGATCAAGCACTATGGATTCGTGTTAGGATCGAACTTGTGAATTTGCGTGAATATTTTATGAGATGACTACTAAACAAAAACACTAGCTACGTGCACATCCAGTCAAAAATGTGAATGAAACGGCAAATGCTTTCTAGCAGCAGTTGAGCTGGGGGAAAAAAATGTACAAATTCTATCAAGATATTAAACAGATAATTAAAATTAATAAATATCTTAATCATGGACACAAATATAATCTCCAGCTCCAACAAGTATATATACTCATCGTTCTTGCTTTCTGGATCATCATATCCCTTGCATTCTCTTCCCTTTTTCTTCCACACCAAACTGCAAAAACGCACTGTATTATCAGTCCATAATCAAACTGCAACAAAAAAGAACTTCTTGCAAATGGTTATTGGCACTTTACCTGTTGTTTTAATTTCTTCCTCCCTTCTGATTAACCCTCCCTCACTTGGATTTTTTATTTTCCCCCCTTCCCTCACCTAAAGAAATGATCATGTTATGATGCAAGAGCATGAAAACTGATCCAAACTAATAATTTCTCCACCTCCTCTTTCCCCCAACAACCTTAATCATGTTCATTCCTCCAAAGCATGAGTATTGGGACGATAGAGATCGTAGGGTGCCCAGAGATGATCAACGGAGCAAGGCCTTCTGGAGTCCAATCTCAGCCATGGCTTCCCCTTCCCACTCCAATGCAGCAAACTGATAGGCCCAGGATGCAGACTCCTACACCTCCCTTCAAGGTTATCCCCTCCCAACCCATGCTGGTTCCACCTATGGTCCACACTCTTCAACTCCCCAGCCAGAACCAGCAGAAAAGGAGGCAAAGACCCCAAGTGGTAGATCCTCTTCTGCTTCTGCACCGCCATCCACCCCTCCACCTTCTCCATGTACTTCCCCTCCCTCCATTTCTCCACGTCCATCACCATCACCCCCGTGTTGAAATAGCACGGCTTCCTCCCCTCGAACGTCCCGTTCAACTCCTTGTCGCTCCAGAACAAATCCGTGAAATAAACCATGAAATTCGCTTGGCAATACTCCGGCGCCGCCAGTACCTTCCCCTCCAAGTCAACCTTCCACAGCTTTGCAATGTCATCCACAACCACGATATCAGAGTCCAGGTATATCACCCGTTTCACGTAACCTGCAAGTTAGACTCCTCATAATATCAAATTATTATTTTATCAAAATAAGAAAAACACAAATGAATTAGGTTAGACTAATGTCACTTGCAATAATCTAACCAGTTTTTACGTAAAATATCGAATACCGATCTATTTTTCACGAACAGTTTTGACAGTATAATTGCTTATAAATTGATTTGTTGTTTTTGAAAAACATGGTTAGTTATTATGGAAACGACAACCTAAAGTAACCCTACCTGGGAGAATGTCGGAGAGGTATATTCGTGCGTAGTTGAGAGGCTGGTCGAGGGCTTGGCGAATGGATTTGGAGATTTTGCCGCGTACCCTATTGGTTTCGAAGCGGTAAATTTTGAACTTGAGGTAAGGGAAGGTGGCCCTGATGGTGGTGAAGACTCGGGGCTCGAACCTTGCCCAGAGGAAATGGAACTCAACGTTTTCTGGGCACGTGGAGTGCTGGAGAATGGAGAGGACCGCGGCCATGGTGCCTCTGATGTAATTGGAGTCCAAGGTCATGGAAATGTGGATTATCTCTTTGTGGCATGAGTTTCCGTTGCGGAATGCAGGGGCCTCTCGGAAGATGGGGAAATCGGAGACCGGTTTTCGCACGACTCCGAGTTGAATGTTGTTGGTGGCGGCGACATGGCGGAGGAGGGAGAGGAGGAGTAGGAAAGACAGGAGGTGGAATGGGGAGGGAAGAGGCGAAGGGTTCCCTGTGGCCATATCCTCCTGTCCTATAATGTTGTGGTGTGAAAGTCAAGGTGGCAAAGGAGGTGAAAGTGTTGGAGCCATGTTCTTTATCGAACTTTTTTTCTTTGAATGAATGGTTGGTGGGATTGTAGGGAAGAGAACAATCCTCGGAGAATGAGGTAATATAAATCCCTTCTTTAGCCATTGTTCGGATATTTTGTTGCATTTTGGTGCTGTCCCTAAATCTTTTCTACTCAAAATATTGTCTGCTTTAGCATTCTTTTGTGGGTTTATTTGAGACTTTTCTATTGTAAAATGGTTTTTCTTTAATCCCTTACATGTTTCACTTCTATTTTGAAGGAACCATATTTTTTGTTCTCTTTGATTTCGATGCTTATGCTTTATCCTACAAGCCACCTTTCTTACTTAACTAAACAAACTTTTAAAAATGGATAAGTTAATTGATTTTATGATCTTTTTAAAATTATTATTAATGGATCAATTGCTTTTGTTATAGTTTATTGTGAGAAAGCACTATATGCTATTTTAATAAAATTAATGTTTTCTAATTTGAACTTTTAACCAGTGCTACTCATAAAATTAGAATTAAAATAAATTTGTAACTAATGTCATTAACAACGAATATTAACAATGAATGAACCCATTAACAAAAATAGGTGATTTGCATGAGAATTTTCCTCTTCGCCAAAATATATGATGATACTTAGGGTTGTACATTTAGCAACGTGAAACATTGATCTTGAGTTGGTGGTGATTGAAGCATAATTTTGGACAAGGGTTTTTAATATAATATTTTTCCAAAAAGTGGTCCATTTATTTGTCAATTTCATCGTAATTGGTGGTAATCCTGGTAGGCCAAAATGTACGTACATAAGAAATGAAATGGACAGGAGTAATTGCCCATGTTTTATTCATTCAACACATGATGACAACAATCATGAGAAATAATTGTCATTTGATATTTTGTCAAATTTAATATAGAAGTATTTATATTATAGTTATGACGCCAATTTGAGTATCATCACTATTTAGTAACTCACATACAGAATCATTAGTCTCATCAAATGATTTATTAGTGTTTTCCAGATTTGTTAGATACGGTCTTATTTAAAGACTACAAAAATGTAATTTACCTTTAATAATGTGTAAATAAACTAAAGATTTAATTTCACTTTTGATTACCTTATTTATTTGTTTAATAATTTTGGTCTCATAATATTTATTTGAATTTTAAGCCTTTAAAAATGTACATAATAACAAGAAGAAATTTGTGCCGCAATTTATTTTTCCTGTCTAAACTAAAGGGACACTTTAAGCTTTTTAATTATTTTATTTTTATTAATTTAATGATCTGTAATTACCATTTCGGCATTTAAGACAGTATATATACACTACTTTTAAAATATTTTATTTTAAGTTTTAATATATTATATTCATTATTAAGTACCTAATGTAGTAAATAAAATTTGTATAATTATCAAGAATAGTTATAATTATTAAGTACCTTATTTACTTGTTTAATAATTTTGGTCTCATAATATTTGTTTGAATTTTGAGCCTTTAAAATTTTACATAATAACAAGAAGAAATTCGTGCCGCAGTTTAATTTTCCTGTCTAAATTAGAGAGACACTTTAACTTTTTAATTATTTTATTTTTCATTAATCTAATGCACTGTATAGGGCATTTAAGACAGGAAATTTTTAAAGCACTACTCTTCAAATATTTTATTTTACTTTTTAATATATTATATTGATTATTAAGGTATCTAATGTAGTAAGATGATACAATAGTTAAAATTAATATTATATTAAATTGTAAAGAGTTAATAAATCGTAAGATGATACATATTGTAGGTTTTACCTTTTAAATAAATCATGTTGTTTTGATGATTTGGATAAATGACCATCATTTTAGATTTCATAAGAAAAAGAAGAGATTGTCCCATAAAACACTCTTTGTTGAATTTAGGTTGAAAATACAAGATATTTTAATCATATTATTAGATTTCATTTAAATTAAATTTGAACTAAACTTCATTGATAAAAAGATAAATGTTTGATGTAATAAATAATATAAAAAAGTTATAATTCATATGTTTTTACGATTTTATTGGATGATTGTATCATTTGAATTATAAATAATATGTAAAATTTACTATTTTATGATTTGATTTTAACCTATTTGTAATAACTATGAAACCTAAAAAATAATTTGTTAATGGCTTATGAGGAGCTCAAATAATAATAAAGATAAATCGTGGCAGTAAGTCATGTGATCCACCTGCTCTTCCTCAAACGCTTCTAACAGTAAAGTGTACTAACTCAACCTAAACTAGGAAAAAGGGTCATAAAAAAGTAATCATTTTTTACCCAAAAATTTAGAAAAAAAAAGAAAAGCCTCATCCAAACAACAAAGGAACTTAACATCTCAACTACTGCTCAAATTTACCAAAATAAGATCAGTAATAAATCAGCAACATCTGAACAAACTTTCTCAGACAAACACTATAATCAACATTGTATAGTCCACACTGTTCGATTATAGTGACTAGTCAATGTTTAAGGGGAAGGTAGATGAAAACTTCCTTCATAATTTAGCAAGTTTTCCTTCATCTCTGTTAAAAACGTCGCACAATCATCTAACCATGTTGTGGTAATTGTTGAATATAACGGGTTTAGTCCATGTTTTCAGTTATTTTGTTACTATTTTTGTTATTTTTATTATTTATAAATAAACATCCTTTTATGTGTATTTTTACATAAGGAAATTAATCATATACATATTTTTCTATTTTAATATGATATATAGAGCCTAGGGTTAGGGTTAATTTTTTTTCCGGTGAACCCACTGTTCACCGTCTCATTCAATTGCCTCCGTTCTCGGGTTCACCGTCTCATTCAATTGCCTCCGTTCTCGTTGTCATAACCTTTGTCGCTACCACCGATTGGGTCGGCGACACCACCATCAGGAGCACCTCATCCAGGCGATTACTGTGCCTTTGGAATCTCGGCAATATGAGCACCTACGCGCAGTGACCGTTTTAGTTTCGATCACCGTCACCGCTGCCGCCGCGCGTGGCAGCGCGTCCGGCAACTTTTTCGACAGCGATTATCGTCGTCCTGCAAACATTCTGGATCTGTCCTCATTATCTTGATCGGAGCACGTTTGAATTTTTGCGTTTTTTTGAGGATTCTTTTGCAACTACCAACGCCCTCTTCTACTGCCTCCTCTACTTTTCCTATACCGGATCACTATACTAACTACGTCAATGTTCATTTGTCAATTAACAAATTAGATGGTAAAAATTATCATACTTGGGCTTCAGATATTAGGTTATGGCTTAAGAGTCAAGGCTACGTTGATCATCTTACAACATCTGTTCCTGAAAATGAGGTTTCTCGTTGGTCGAAAATTGATGCTCAATTATGCATGGTTCTCAAATCGACCATTCACTCGTCTTTAAAACAAATTTTTCGCTCTTATGAGACGTTTCAGAAATTTGGAAGCATGCCAAATTATTATATACCAATGATACTCAACGTCTTTCTTGCTAAGAAAACACTCAGTCATAGAAAATCTCCAGTAATAAAATGTGTAAACCTTAACTACAAATCATAGTTCGTCTTTTGGAGATTCCTTATAACATTCCTCATCCCAGTAATAGGGGAATTTCATTTTCGCTGCAGTGTGAGGCATGGACCAGTCCTCGTATGTAAACCTAAGCATAATAACCAAAACATTCAAAATGAGTAATAAGAAGAGAAATGATGGAAAGATTGCATCACTGTCCCATATAGGGACGTGTTAAAAAAATATCCAAAGGAGCGCTATTAAGAGTAAAAATAAAAAAATGGCACACATAATTGCATTACTAAATCATACGACTGCATTGTGAAAAATCGAGAATATATATGGGGCCGTGTTTAAGCATAAAATTGCAATTCAGATTTCAGTTTATCCATTTAGTATGATTTCTTAAATTTTGTTTTAAATAAAATCAATCAACATATTTAAGACTCTTGAGAAGAAACCAACATAACCAGCAGAGAATGAAAAACCAAGTAGAATATGCATTTTGGGGGATACCGTCTACCGAGTTACTTGGAAATAAGAATGCATTTACTCATCACAGTAAATAAAGAGCTTCAGCAGTTTGCCATGTTCGGAAGAGCCAGGATAAGAGTTAGTAAAGTATGAAACATTGAGTGACTGGTAAGAGAAGAAGTGCATACAATTTAACAGGTGGACGAGATATTACAACAAGCACTTGTAAATCCTCGTACTCATTGGTGTTCCAAAGCTGCAACACAGATTCTTTTAGTAATTTAAAAATCCACAGGGTACCAGAAGACCTTGACTAAATAAATATCACCACCACATTGACACGAGTTAGAGTAGAATATAAACAATGGAGATGGAACTAAGAAGTTATAACAAACTCCCAAGAGTTACTTCATTCGCCCACTTGCATTTTTTTGGACATCATTTGACATGGCACACAGAACTAACCAAAGCTAGTACTCTTTCAACAGGCTCACACATTGCAGTTTAGAACTGACAAGGAAAGGCTAGCTCTACATGCCAGCCTGCTATATTTTCTCAAGTAAAAGTTTAAAGTTCTTACAACATGATGCTCCCTAACAAGCATAACTGTCAATTTGCCAGGTTGTCATTACCCAAATTACAAAAAGTATCCATGACATCTTATCTTTCCCTTTATCAATATTTTGATCTGTTACAAACATACTCGTTGCTTAATGCAAATGTAACAATTCTTTAGATCAAGTGATCAACAACCCGTAAAATTTAGAAAAGTTGGCACTTAACATTCTAATGCGTATGACTGTCCTGAAGATATTATTCACAAGAATGTTTATAGTTCTAAACCTTTTTTCCAAAATCAAATTAAATTGGAGACATCTCATCGTTGCTTAAAATGGTTTACCTGATGAACATCATTAACAGGAATATGAAATGTGCTATTTGCAAAGATAAAGTGCTCCTGTGGCTTTCCAGGGTATTTTCCATGTGAATCTGATGCAAGATAAAGAGTGCCACTCCCTTTGAGAACAATAAAAACCTCTTCACAGGAATGCCTATGAATTGGGGTGTATGTTCCAGGTGAAAATGTTTGAAGCCATACTTCAACCTGTTCCAGGAAAGTTTGGAAATATGATAATACACAAGCATTTTGAAGATCATAGACCACACAGATGACTGCCAAGAGGATTCAATACCCAAAGCGTGAGCAGTTTTGGACAATGAATTGTCCTAGTAAAAGTTAAGTTTTTCTTAAGTTAAAAAAAAAAAGAATAATAAACCTGAGTCTGTTTGGACAAGTTTCTTCAAAGGGATTTCTAGGAGAGAGAAATAAGGAATAAAATAAAATTTTCCATGAGCTAAAATTAACTAATGTACAAATTAAAAATTATAATTTAAAGAAGTTATGTAAAAGAGCTTCTACAAATAGCTTATGCATAATTTATTTTAACTTATAAAAAAACTCATTTCATTTTTTCTTCTTATTTTTGTCTCTAAAAAGTCCTTCTGGAAAAGTTTATCAGAAGAGCCCATAGATCAATGACAAATCTATTGTTTCAATAAACAAACAGCAATAGTCAGTTGCTCCTTCAGTTAACTCCCTTCTTCACATTTACTACTTGATGCCTATCATTCAATACAATTTGGCATAATTTTTCTTAATATAATATGTTAGTAATAACATCATTTCACGATTGTCATATGATATATTACATCAAATAAAATTATGTTGGATACCTCCTTCATTCCATGCAATAATGAACCTACAACAGTCATGTGAGAGAGTCCCGGCCTACCATAGTTATCCTGAGGAATCTCGCTGATATTTCTCACCAGTGGTAACCCTGTATATTTGTTGATTTAAAAAATGAACCCAGAAAATTTTAATTGAGTAAAAGGCAACACTGGTAACACTTTATCATATCTGACAAAGACTTTTTCTCATTAAAAAAAGCGGCACGCGAGAGAGTAATCATCATTTGATATCCAAAACAAACATCTCGGTAAATAAATAAAAAATGAAGTCATGTACATGTCATATTATGATATTAGCTTAGACTACCTGGATTAATTTCCTCATATGTACTCATAGGAAAAAATTAAGAATGTAAAATGAATAGAACTTTTCTATAAGTCAATTTTAGTTTAAGCGCCTCAACTTTGGGAGAAATTTCAAATTACATTAGATAGTTTCTAAAAAAATTAGCTTTAGCTTATTGGAAATGTTCATTTTACTTCTTTTCCAGATAACCATTTGCAACAATCCAACTTAGAAATGCATGCTAATGTCAATAATCAAAGCAAAGAAGAATCAAATTAGATTGAACTAGTATAGCAAGCACGAGTTAGTCGTGATGCGAAGACAAATCGTCGAACACACACTGCGCAAAGCATAGTGAGCAACCTAGAGCATCATATTTATGCGGGATGAAGTGTTTGGTGAGAAGGAACATAAGTGAGAATCCAAAAAAATAACAATTACAAAGCTAATAGACCGTTAAAGAGGAGAAGAAAAAACATGGATGTAAGCTTAAAGGGAGAAAAGGGAAATGTGAAAAAGAGGATGGAAAGAATGAGCATAAGCACTAACCAGTAAGGGGGCATGGCGGAGAAGCTAGAACGACTGCAGAAAATGAGAAGAGACAGAGCAAAAGCAACGAACTCACATAGTATTCTACCATCTTCTAACAATTTCCGGTGATGACGACGTGCACACACCACAAGCTGCAGAAGCACTGTGTCACAACCACCTAATCATTTTATGCTTCCTTCTCAAGGCTACACCACCGAATATTGCATCATGTGTGGATGTGAAATGTTAAAAAGGAAAAGTTAAAATAAATAAATATATATTAATATGATTTAAGATGTTTAGATGCATTAGTTTTATATGGTAGACAAAATAAGTACGAATAAACATATTAAAAATATTTTTTAATAAGGCATTTATCAATGTTGCTGTTAACTTAAATTTAAAACCTTATTTAAAATATTCAAAATCAGTTTGCTAAAGAAAAATTTAATTTGTGTTTTGAATTCACGTTTCTTTTCAAAGACACTATTGATTACATAAATTATGATGATAAAATGGTTTTATTTGATAAGAGATATTTTAAGAGAAATTAAGAGACTCGAGAGGAAATAAAAATTAGTTAGGTAATTTTTACTGATTAATACTTTTATTATCTTTTTTTACATTTTGTCTATAGTTAACCAAACTTTTTTTCTTAAGTCTAAAGATAATGTATTCTTTGTCGTCATGGTTCAATTTCAACTTGTCAAATAGGTACAGAAAAAGTAAAACAAAATTTATCCCTAGCTTTTTCCAACTCAAACTACAACAGAGTTTTAATTTTACCACACATTGAATTAGTAAAGTAGGTCTAGCCAAGTAAGTAAGGTTTTTCTTAGATTTTAAGAAACTGATGTAATCTTCACTCAAACTCAATTTATCACATATATTAATCTCCCTTTTTTCACAACTTCAATTTTCATATTTTAACTTGTATACATACTGCTGTACATCTCTCTTCTTTTTCCTGTGATAAGGCCCACTTCTCCACACATGGCCAATAAGCCAGTGAAAAAAAAAATCTTTATGAAAATTAAAATTACCTATTTTCAAAACATGGGACAAAAGGTAGAAATAAGTGAAATAGTTTATAAAAAAAAAATTCTGCTACGTTTATTTGATACAGGTTTACTTTTAATGTTTAATATATCCTTTGGATAAATATTTTAAAAGTGTATTTTGTGATGACATTGAATAAAAGGTAAATGTCGCTACAATGATTTTATATTGTCACACCCATAAATATGAAAATGGATGTATAATCTATGATATATATATATATATATATATATATATATATATATATATATATATATATATATATATATATATATATACGTATATATCATAATATTTTTCAAAAATTAAAAGAAATATTTTCAATTTTTAGACTATTCTTAAACAATCACCCTCACCCTCTGATAAATTCTGTCAGAGTACTCAAGACACATAACTAAAAGGAATATTAAAAAGGAATACTAAAGAAAATAAATTAACATAAACTAAATTTACAATAAATAAGTCTATATTATCATAAATGTCAGTCATTTTGTTAAGAACTTAATCGTTCATGTTTATTCCTGGTATCAAAAAAAGATAAAAAGAAAACATTCACACTTAAATGATTACAACGTCTTAGGGAAAATATATATTAAATAAGTTTTACTATATATTAATAATTAATTATAATATCTATTAATACTAATTTTTATGTGTTGAGATTGGTTTATGATGTGTTTATTTCACAAAACCTAATACAAAACTTTTATCTTAACCCAAATAAATATTACATACTTCTTTTGTGTTTATTAGTTAAAATAGTGTTCCAATTCATCATAAAAATCACCACATAATACATATTTATTAAAATAACTCGTTTAATTTAATAAAGTTGACTTTAAAGTACGTCTCAAAAGTAACAAATTTTATACAACTTTTTCCTTATTCAAGTTATGAAATGTCATTTGAATGATGAAGGATAAGATTCATAACTTAAATAATCTTTCAATGTTTATATACATCCTTATGAGATAGAATTAATAAACTATATCATTCATTCAAGCATTCAAAAGATTGTTTAAATAATCAACTCACATAAAAAAATATTTAAGTAGTTTATTTTTCACTCAAACTACTAGTTATAACCTGAACATTAAATAACGTTACTTTAACATTTAAATAATAATATTATCATCACATTTAATGTCACTATTTAAGTATAATTTAAAAAACTTAAATATCACTCAAACCCTATTTAATTGTCACCAAAATAACATTGTAATTAAACAAAAACTTAAAAGAAAGTTATAATTTTTTAAATAACTTTTTAATTAATATTTTTCTTAAATTGAACCTATTTTTAATTTAATTAATTTTCTAACTCGAAAACATACCAATAAAATTAGTCAAGGCCACTAATACATATGAAATTAGCCTTGAATGATTCACACATTCCACTAATTTATTGATTAATCGAAGTAAGGATATGTTCTACACAATATTTGTTTAAACCAACATCTACAATGAATTTGCCTGTATCAATTCAAATATTCACAATAACTATAAATTAAACTATTGCAAATTTTGTTATAACCTAACAATATTTAAAGTATTTTAAATTAATCAAATTTTCATAACTTACGAACAATACAATAAAGTTTTATGCATCTCTTATTTATTCACCTAAGTTCAACACCATTTAAAGTCATTCGCAAGTATTTAAACTAAGATTTGAAATTCACATCAGTTAAACTTATGAACCTGAATTAACTTTGTTTACCTTAGTACATTGTGTCTGTTGAGTTTATTGCTCCAATAACAACAACAAAAAACAAAGTTTGAAAAGTCCTAACATTTTGTTGAAAAACCCTGATCCACAAACGAATTACATCTTTACATACATAAAAAAATTGAGATTCATCTTTATAGATCACATTTCACATGAAGGCACGAAATGCAACCCATGCAAATAAAAAATAAATAAAAAAATTCCGAGAGAAAGTGAAAACTTACTCTAACCAAAAAATAAATAAAATAATCTTAACCTAGATTTAGTAGTGGTAATGGTGGAGTCAAATCCATAAAAGGACGAGTGTTTGTTTATAAAATTTAAAGAAAATTGAGAAAAAATTAAAATTTTTAAACAAATGGTAATTTTTAACAAATGAATGATAAAAAATAATTTTTCTAATTTATATCCTTCAAATTAACTTGAATTTTAATATTCATTATTACAAACAATCTCAACTTAATACTTAACTTCTCATATTCTCCTTCTTAACAACAAATTTCGTCTTTGAAAAGTTACTTAACAGGAAAGAGATAAAAAAAAAATTCTATTTCATTATCTCGTATAATTTTTAAGTAGAATCATCATATCTCTCACTCTTCCAAGTTGTTTCATTTTATGATGTTCAATCCAAAGTATCTATATCGTATGTCGTCGGATTCTAATATGTGATAGAATATGATATATATACCCATTTGGATAGTTTAATACAAAACACAATTATTTTTTTAAAACATTTACATCCATTCGGTAAAAAAAGAAATAAAAAAATATAAACCCATTTTGAAATTCTCTTGCGTACCTAACCTTCCAATCCTAACAATCTAGTTAATATTCATAAACGGCTTTGACAAATAGTTTCAATAAGTTTGGCTAAACAATTTCAAAGTTATTTCTGTTTTATACACGGATGCAATTCTATGAGACCAGTTAGTTTCACATCATTGATGTGATTTCTAAACATACTATGCATACTAAAAGAAAATCAGAATGAAAAATTGGATTTTTGATGATTGGTTGAATTATAGTCCAGTATTATAGTGATTGGTTAGGTTTATTTAGTTTTAAATTATAACGGATGATAATATAATTATATTATTTTTGGGAAATTGTATGATTGTATGGTTGATGTTGTTTTATTAGTGTCAGTTTCTTCAGATAAGTTTTTTTTTTTTTTTTTTTTTTTTTCACTTTCCAGTTCCTCTCTACACTAATAGAAGCTAATCCCAACAATTCAATTGTTGAATAAATCGATATTTATAATAATTTATATAAGACGAATAAGATAGAAAAAGAATTTTTTTTGTAAAATTTTTTTTTTATCATTCATATTCATGTATTTTATTTCAACAAAAAAAAATGATGCATTAAAAAAAAGGAAAGTCTTGTTTTTATCAATAATTTGTATCAGTTCTTGAAAAGTAATGATTAAAATAGTCATCGATAATAATGATCCACATAAAAGAGTTATATAACCCAATATCATCATACTCATACATCATTAACCAGTTGTATAACCCAATATCATCATACTCACGCATCATTAACCAATGGGACTGTAAAACAATACTAATATTAAGGATTTATGCATTTCAATTAAAAGACCCGAAATAGCAAAGCCTTGGATCAAAAGAATACTTAGTATTATTATTGTATTGAAATAATAGTATTTTTTTTTAAGCAAAGAACCATATAAAAGATAGAAAAAGTCCATGAAAGAAATATTAATGATTCATATAAATTACTAAATGGTAAATGGCCCAAAAATTCTAACGAGTAACTAATAATCCTGTGATACAAAGTTATTATCATCCTTTTTTGAACGAATTATATTATTTCAACATTTTAAATTACGCGACTCATATTAATTATTTTACTTTTAAATTAATTAATCTAAAACTAATTTTTCCACTTATAAATTAGTCAATTTGAAAGATTTTGTATTATATAAATGTTTTAATCTGGAATTTGTTTTGCAGTCCCAAACTGAATCAAAGTTCCGAACTATAACTTATTTTACAATCCTAAACCTCTAAAACCATGATCAAATTCTTCCAAAATCTAAAATAAAATACCAATTTTTTTAATATTGTTTTCATTATAAAAAATGTCATATGCAGTAGGTAATAGTAATGTCATTCAGTTCTAACCTCAATGTATGTATTTGATTCACAGGCATATGACATCTTGTGTCCACACGTAATTCTTCTTATTAACATACCTATCAATTACTCATTCATGATGGTAAAGAAGAAGAAAAAAGTGCATAAGGGTACAAAAGGTTTGTGTACACCCCGTGTTAATTGTATTTTTTTTTTCTTCAATGTTAATTAAATCTTAGTTAGGTTATTTTTAAGTAACATTAGTTAGAGTTTAGGGCAACATTGACATGACTATTTTTTTACCCATGCCAATCATAAATTTCTTATTAATGTCTTATATCAAAGTCAAAAAAATTATTTTTTTAATTTGGTTATGTGTTTAACAATAAAATATAAAATTTAATTTTATAAATATTAGATTTTGAGAGGCTAACAAATAAAAGTATTTTATTAAACAAAGGTAAACATTATGTTTCATTGATAAACTTTTAACTTATATAGAAGGAAATGTGTTATTTTGTTTGATAAAATTTTGTTTGAACAATAAAATTTATATATAATCTGAATTTTCACAATACTATTTATTTTATGTTTGCAATAAATGCTTTGGTTTCACACAAGATCACGCAATAAAGTATTTATATGAAGATATATTAACATGTTTAAAGATACTCTACTGAACAATTTTTATAAAAAGATAAAATGTTAATCATGCAAAGTTACCCAGTTATGTTATACTTTTTGTCGCGATCTAAAATCACGACGGGTAAGGCGGTCTAAATAAAAACTAATGAAAAGAAAGAAATGAAGTCGGTACCATAATTTATTATGGAAAACTATGGAAAAACCAAGAAAAGAATAAGGAAAAGTCTACGCACTAGAAATGAGTTCGGGAGTCAGCTACGCGTGGGGAAGGTATTAACACCCCACAACGCCTGTCTTAAGACATTACCTTTAATTAAATGATCAAAATCAAACGTGGTTTATAAAATATTTATTTTTCTAAAAAATATAATTAAAATGCAATTAAAAAAACAAAATAATAATTTTTAAATTAAAGGACCCGACAAGAATTGACCTTATTCCTACGTATCAACATCCTTACGGGTGAAGAATCATGAAATACGTAGTTCTACAAAAAATTGAGTTATTTTGAGAAATTTGACATTTTATTTTTTTAATTATTATATATTTTATTAATTTGAAAATTTAATTTCATTTCGGAATATCATAGACGCGTTCGGTCTTTTGATAATCCCAAACGAAAGTTGAAACTCCTTAAACTAAATTCCGCATGATGCGTGTGGTCATTTAGAACTTAAATCAAGAATCGGTATTTATTATTTTTTTTATAAAAAAAATTCTACATGACGCGAACGGTCATTTAGGATTTATTAAAATAAAAAAAAATATGAAGGATAGACTTTCAAAAGAAATAGTCCAATGTTAAATCTCTAAAGTATTTTATTCTAAGTAAAAGATTAAAAAAAACAAAATCAGGGGCAGTTTTGGGATATGAGAAATAACAAGTACAAATCCTAATAAATGGGGTGTAAACAACAACTTCATTAATTATTGCATCAATTAAATTAAGGATGTTTTAGGAATTAGAGAGAGATATGGTGCAGATCCAGAAATATGGATGTGCAAGAAGCAGATTCAGCCCAAATAGCTACAAGGGTATTTTTAGGGCTTTCAAGTATTTGTAGGTGCGAATTCTGATTAATGGAGGTGCAGGCAGCAGGCCCAAGCCAGCTAGTGGCGAGGGTGTTTCAGGAATTTTAAAAGGCTGGAGGTGCAGGTCAGAATATGTGGAGGTGTAGGGAGCAGTTTAGTGGGTCCAGAAATGTGTGGAACCCACCTTTTAACCTAATCATCTTTCTCTCTCTCTTTCTACATTCCCTCCCTTCGCGAAACCATGCATGGTGGCGTTGCAATGGCTGGAAGCGCAGAATGGTGGCTCAGGCAGCATCAACGGGCAAAGGTGTAAGGCGTTAACGATGGTGATGGCCCGTGGCACTTAAAGGAGGTGCATGGAAGCTTATGACATTCATGAAGGCTGATGGAAAAATGGCGAGGAGAATGGTGAGATGTGGTGGCATGGGAGTGGCAAGGTATGGTGGTATTTGGGGAAGAAGCTGCTTAATGAAATAGTGGCAGAGCCTCAGGTCCATGGCATTCATCCCAGCTGCAACTGATTTACACCTTTTCGTAAATATAGCCCGAGTAAGAATAGTAGCACCTGTGGTTCCATCACCAGCCAGATCATTGGTAGCATTTGCAACCTGCTTTTACAAGACTGACACCAATATTCTTGACCTTGTCCTTGAATTCAATGCTCTTAGCAACAGTTACTCCATCTGGTAAAACAGAGGTGCAAGGGCACACCTCCTGGTTCTCCCACTGGGCTGGGTTCCATTTTCTTATTTTGCGTTTCAGTTGTATATATTATTTACAAGTATATGCGAAAATACAATGCTATAACACGTAATAAATTATTGAAACAGAAGCATGAGAGATCAATGGAACAGAAGCATATAATCATTTGAAACGCATGAGAAATTCAGAAAACTAAAAGCATGTATCTCTTCAGAAATCCCAAACGTAAAAACACACCAAAGGAACCCAACATCAAGAAGCAAAAACATATACCTCTCCAAGCTTTTCTTCCTCTTCTTCTTTCTCCTACTCCCAGCAACTTCCTCTGAACCTCAAGAACGTCTTCCCCAATTCTCTCTGTCCTCCTTCCCTCTCTTTTCCCCTCTCCTCTTTCGCTCTCGTTCCCCCCCTTTTTACCGTTTTTTCTCCCTCAAGTGCTAATACAATTCTGTTTTTTTTTTCATGTGCCCATTTCAGTTCTGTTTTCGCTCTTCCACGTGCCAACTCATTTCCGTTTTCTCTCCCATGTGCCAACTCACTAACTCACCAATCCTCTCCACTCCTAGCTTGCCACGTGGCAGGAAAAAACTCTCCAATCCTAGCTTGCCACGTGGCAAGCATTTTTATTCTATTTTTAATTCCTTAATAAGTTTTAAATATATACTTATTCCTTAATTATTTTAAATACTATTTAATTTTTTTCTAACAATAAATTTCAATCAAAAACAATTTTATTTATTTATTTATTTTTATTAAAGCACCTACAAAATTAAATAAATTATTTTTAATAATAAAAAACAATATATTTTTACCCGGACAAAATCGGGTATTGACAGCTGCCCCCTCTTTACTTGACTTTACTTAATAACTTTGAAAATTGAGATTTCCACATTTATAAAGTAAAAGACAAGTAAAGATAGAAATAACTGATTTTGTCTGTGATAAAAAAAAAACTCTGAAACTTAAAACTTAAAACTTAAAAGGAAACAAAATAATGTCATAACCTTGACCTTTTTAGGACGAGAGAGTTACGAATCATCACAGCTGAAAAAAAATGAGGTGAGATTGGATCTTGTATCGAGAGGATCTCAGATCATTACGGCTGAAAAACTAAATGAGATACCGGATCTTGTATCGAGAGGATCACGGATCATTACAGCTGAAAGACTAAATGTGAGACCGGATCTTGTATCGAGAGGATCACGGATCATCATTCCAGACCTAAGATTAACTTCGTACCAGTATGTCATACCTGAAATCATGAGAACGAGATCTTGTACCGAGAGGATCGCTGATCATCATTGCTGAAAAATTAAATGTGAGACCGGATCTTGTATCGAGAGGATCACAGATCATCATTGCAGACCTAAGGTTAACTTCGTACCAGTAGGTCATACCTAAAATCATGAGAACAGGATCTTGTACCGAGAAGGTCATTTGTCTATGGATAAATTGATTTCAATAAATTTTGATCAATCATTTTATGAGAATACATGTATGAATGCATGAACATTTTAGATGTTTTGATTCATGTATGAATGCATGAAAATTGATTTAATGAATTTTTAATTATTATTATTATTATTATTATTATTTTGTTGCATGTATGAATACATGTTTGAATGAAATACAGTTCTAGAGAATGCATAATATTTTGAAGTAAAACATTAATCAAATTTATTTTTCTTTTCTCTTCATCATTCTCTCCTGCTATAAATCAAATATTTCCTCACTTGTCATTGAATTTATTGAATCTGATGATATTTATTTGAAATTTTTTTTAACATTTAATAAATCCTAATGCCTGACAAGTGCAATTAGGAAATTATTGATTCCACTGCTTAACATATTTTGCTACATATGTGCTTAAATTAGTGGTTAAACAAAAAATGGATGATGAGGTTTTATTATGAATTGAGGAAAATCCAAATGACAATACCTCAAACTGTTTATAGCAAGGTCCAAATTTTGACATGTGGGCTATAATTTTGAAGAAATGAGTGTAACTTTATAAACATTTTTTTATACAAAGTTGTCCCAATTTTTTATTTTGATTTTGAAATATGGGATGTTAGGTTCAAAAGGGTAGTTTATTTTTGTTGGGGTTAGGTGAGGAAAAATAAATTTTGAGAAAACACTAAAGCAGTGCAACTTATATGAAGAATGTTGCTTTTCAAATAGCATTTGATCAAGTAGTATTGCTTCAGTGTTTGAAATATGAATAGCAACAAGCTGGAATGAAAGAAAAATTGGCTGGAAAAATTCAAAGGATTGCCCCAATGTTATTATTTAGCAAAATTTTGTTGTTGCTCAATTAGCCATTTGATGTCATCATCTCTATTAAAGGCATTCAAATTTTATTTTATTTTTTTTATTGACGCATATTAGCAATCATCTCTTCCTATTGCAAGGTTATTCTATATGAAAATTATCAGCAATCATTTTACAATCAATATGGACTTTCTATGGCTTGTAATGTGGCTAAGGGCTATTGGGCTTGTAATGTTTGTGGGTTTTATTTTTTGTAACAACAATCATCAACTTAATATTGTGAGAAAAACAGTTCAGGCTTTTGTTGAGATCCTCTTTATCATTGTCATTTTCTTTCTTTGTTGAAAATGTTTATCATTTGTAGATCATCAATTGATGAAATCACTATGCTTTTTTTTTTCTGAATTATTTTCTTTTTCTCTTCTTTTGGTTTGAGAAGATTTTGAGATATACCATGAACTGAGTTTCAAGTGATTGATGATTCTTGTTTTGGGTATTTCTGAAAGAATTTTTATTTTAGGCTTAAAGAGGGTTCAATGGATAAATTATTGATGTTTCGGGATGAAGAAACATGACCAAATATCATTTTGAATCTTTGATTGTTTGATTTTTTCAAAGAGATTAACTCTATCAACAAATTTCGATAATTTTTTCAAAGAGATTAACTCTAGCAACAGATTTCGATAACTGCTAACACTTATTTTTTCCAATTTTTTATCCATTTGTTTTGCCAAAATTGCCCTTTGCGGGTTTTCAATTTAGCGAACTCTTTATTATACCTTTTTGTTTTTTTTAATGCCTTTGAAAAGAGAAAATTGAAAATAAATTTATTTCAATTCTAACAGATTGCCTCAGTGCGATATTTATTCATAACCTTGATAAGAAACACTGGGGAATTATTGACGCAAATCCTTTTCTTTTTTAAATGGATGCAAGAAAGCTCAAAGAGGTTTTTAAGACACATGCATGCAAACATATTCTGTCTGATAATGGTCAATTAATCCTTTTTTTCCTATCAGGCTTCCAGATCATGTCAAAACTTTTTCTTATTTTTTTCAATTTTCTTCAATTTTTCAATAAATTCAATGATTTCATAAATATGATTTATTGAGCAATTTTTTCTTCTTTTCTTTCTTTTTATTTATTCCGTGACATCCTTTAGAACTCGAGAAGTCGTGTAGTCAACCTGTGGTGTATACTTTTGTCGCAACCGGGATCACGACGGGGCGGCTCAAAACTAATTTATTTTTTGAAAAATAATGGAGTCGCCACCATAATTTATTGAATGAAAAACTATGGAAAACTAAAAAAAGTCAGATAAGGCAAGTTTGCAAAACCGGATTTAGAGTTCGGGAGTCGGTTACGTGTGAGGAAGGTACTAGCATCCCACAACGCCTGCCCTAAGGCGGTACCTTTAATTACACAAGTAAAATAAAAGAGTGTGATTTTTAGAAATATTTATTTTTCTCAAAAAATAGAAATAGAATGCAAATAACAACAAATAAAAATATATTTTTTTTAATAGGGGAGCCCGACAAAGATTTGACCTCGCTCCTACGTATCTCTATCAAGGATAGAGAATCAGGGTTACGTAGTTCTTTTCTTGGGTATTTGTGAGGGGCGTTTTCGTCGAGATGTGGTGCTTGTAGGGTTCGCTGAAGGGTTTTGAAGCTTGCATTTTTTCCGTGAGTGATATTTGGTTTGTGTATTTAGGAAGTGGGGTTAACATGGCATAGAAGGTGGTTTGGT